>Ga0247843_1001594_pt1 | contig 45127 bp, 34 predicted proteins | sample LaCruzMarch2017__FD_192420 | JGI IMG/M metagenome (GOLD analysis project Ga0247843, IMG submission 192420) | Freshwater microbial communities from meromictic Lake La Cruz, Castile-La Mancha, Spain - LaCruzMarch2017_8m | ecosystem: Environmental > Aquatic > Freshwater > Lake | place: Spain...
AGAAGCTTCTTTACGACAGCTTCCCTGAATTCCTGATTATATCGTGGAATTGTTCCCATGCATTATCCTGATCTCAACCCCCTGTGCTTATTTAAGTTACACGACAACTACCCTGAAACAGGGGGGTCTCTTGTCCTTGGTCAATTTTCTAATATCTCCATATCCAAACTTCATAGTCGGAGCAGCGCCCTTCTTCTTCGCGGGCACCGCAAATTCTGATTTGTCTTTCCAATTCCCTGCCCCATCAAAAAGTAGATTGTGTACATAGTGTTTCATGGCATCTCCTGGGGTTGGATAGGACTGATAGCCATTTGCACAATTGGATAAAGTAAATTTTGTTCCATCATTCATTGTTTTCACGACATTGCCTTTGGCGTTACCTCTCGAACATTTGACTCCAAAAAGTTGGTTATTATTGGGCAAATTGAACCAAGACTCTGTCATCTTTTGCGCAAGAATAAGTGAGGCTGGCAGGTTAAATTTTTTCTGAAGTGCAATCGCATCTGGAATCAATGTTTGAATATTTTCTCTGTATCTTTTTGGCATTTCCTTATGGAGGTCTGGTTGTGCCTTGGGATCGAAAATTTCAATCTGCTGACCTGAGCAAGATGGGGCTACTGCAAAAGCGACCGCCGAATTCGAACCTAGGTATGCAGCCAATAACAAAAATAAAACTTTGCCGATACGGTCTGTATCAACTTGGTCTCTCTTGCTGATTGAAAATTGAAAACTGCCCATCGCCTTTGTAGTGGAGCAATCTTAGTGCCTCGTTGGAGATCTATTTTACAGCTGAAGCAAAGCTGTTCAGGTGAAAAACTTAGGAAAGTCGACTGAAAGTTCTGCGCATCATCATGAGATCAATTCAGAAGCACTTTAATCATTCTGAATCAAAAAAGCCCACCTCACTCAAAAAGTGAGGCGGGCCTAATCCAAAAAATCTTAAATCGGCCGATAAGGATTCTTAGAAAGCACGCGATAAGGATTGTCTGCATGTTCGATCAAATACAAACAAGGTTCCGTATTCTTTTGAACCACTCCAGGAATGACGCCTGCTCCGGGGTAAAAGCCACCACCGCTCCACATATCTGCAGGATCCAGCTCGAAAGTGAAGGAAATCATTTTCAAGGCTCCGTAGCTCCAGTCTGTCAAATCACCGCTGGCGATGTAAAGATCTGAAGATCTTTGCGGAGTGTAGCGATTCCAGCCAGCCATCGTCTGCGCCATCACTTCATGAACCCGTCGATCTTGGTCATTCTCGATGCTAGCGTTCTTGTGTCCCCAAGGGAAAAGAATCAGCTCGGAGAAAGTGTGAAAAGAAAGAACGATGGAAATATTCTTTCTTGCCTCAAGATAATTCTTCACAGCGGTCGTTTCTGGTTCACTGAAAGGAGTGGGTCCTTTAAAGGTGTCAGAGCTTGGATTGCTCGATGATCCGCCCGTGCCCCATTTGAAGCCATAGTTGCGGTTCAGGTCGACTCCAAAAGTGTTATTGGAATTCTGACGACGGTTTTTTCGCCAAGATTTGTAGCGTCCATCTTCAATATCATAGTCCAAACCGTCAGGATTCAGAGCTGGGACAATGTGAATTTCACGACCTTCAACCATTCGGACAATGCGCGGATTGCCTGCGCGGTAATCTTTCAGGAAATTTTGCATAAAGCGGAGTGGCATCTCGACGCTCAAGTGCTCCCTTGCGTGGTGTCCACCCACAAAGAAAATACCCGGCTTTGTGTTCGCTGTTGGTAAATTTGTGGAAATTCGAACACCCAATATAGTTGTTCCTTGAACTGACGAACCCAGGGTAAAGAGTTCCGCTACATCGGAATTTTCTCGAACCAACAAATTCATCGCATCCACAACTTCGTTGTAATTGTGATAGGCACTGTCTTGATTCGGAAAGTCTAAGGCGACCATGGCTTCAGTCAGCGGATAAAAATTCTCAACTCGGTTCATGCCTTGAAGCGCTGCAAGCTCTTCGGCAGTACCTGTGCCGTAAACAAAGTCTTCCCGAGTGCCTTCAATGGCGAACCCAGTATTAGCAACAGCGGATCTTTCAATCGTGTCTTTAGCTTTGACTTGAATCCAGTAGCGTTCGGGTTGATTGGAATCAACGGTGAGTGGAATTGCTAATGACATTAACAGTGATGCTAAGGCCATGGGCAGGCGGCGAATTTGGACAAGCTTCATTGCTCCCTCCTTGGAATGCAAAAATCTTTTCTTGACTAAGATCTTACATTCACCGCACCCAGCTATTCGAAGGAAGAGTCCAGACTGGAAATAAACTAGACCTTCTGACTTTCAGAAATGCTTTTAGGTTCCAAAAGAATTTTCGATGGACGATTTCAGAGGCAATGATTTAATCGGCGCCCTCGTGAAATGCAGAGGCCAAGTGACGAGAAGAATATTTGTTGATTGAAGTGTTGAAAGCTACATAACCACCTCCACCGCGCTTTCTTACGTCAGCGTAGGCGGAACCAGTTTGCATTTTTTCCGCTAAGGAATCCAGATTTGCAGACAAGGTATTCAAGCTTGGAAGTCTGCCTGCGCGAATGAGGCTGCTTGAGGTGGACCTGCAGGTTTCTCCAAGTCCCTTTGTGCTTTTATTACTGCTCCAATAGCAAATCTGCGAACCCTTAAAGCGAGTGAAGATCACCATGTGGCCTGATTTCTTTCGATCGAGCTTTACGAAATCTCCAGGTTTGAGGGCCTTTAAATCTTTTTTATCGAAAACTGTACCCCCGAGATCATCGATCAACTTCAAGGGGCCGTAGCCATTCGAATTCCAGATGTTCCAAAAAAGAGGGCTGTTGAGAGTCCGAATTGTCTTTTGGGAGAGTTTAATCTTCCCCTGCGCGTTCAGGCTAGCCAAGGTCTTTAAAAAAACTGCATGGGTGGCCGTAGTGCAATTGGATCGTTTATTGGAATGAACGATAAAAGAGCCATCTTTTTGGCTGAGTTTCGCGATCCCGACACTTTTTTTAAGCTCGAATCCTTTTTGAGTTCCAATCATACTTGGGCTCATCAACTCTTTCGTGGATCGCAGAATGTCCTTCGCTGATTCCGCATCAATAAAATTGAAGGCCCTGCCGGTTAAGGACAAGATGAAGGCCAACAAAAAAGCTCCCAAACGGAATATAGAAAGCATGATCCCCCGACTAGTCTTAACCGAATAGTCTTAACCGACTAGTCTTAACAATTGCAAGAACACCGCCTGGTCCCGTCGAACTGAGAAGCAATAAAAAGTCTCAAAGTGTAACAATGCTGACAGCTGTCTAAAAGATCTACCGGCTATAAATAGAAATTAACCAAGAGGCCGAGGAGTCCCTGGGATAATAGTGAAATCCGATGGAGGGATAAATCCAAAGCCATTTTTTCAGTCCAACCAAAGTGACACTCGCACCAATTCCAAGAGTCGATCCAAGTGAAGGCTTATAATTACCATTTTTCATTAAATGTAAAGTGTTGTCGGCCCAGCTTGCTCCTGTAGTTACATCGATAAAGCGGTTGATACTTCTTTGGTAATCAAAAAAGTGCTGGGGAGTCTGACCTGCCCCAAAGAAGAAGTCTGATTTCTCAACCCCCAAAGAATAGGTGACTTGAGAAAAGCTGTTGATCCGATAACCCGAGTTTAAGCTCAACGCATAATGGTTCAACTCATCGACTTCATTCTTTGAATGCAAATAAAAAACAGAAGCACCAAAGCTCCAGCTCTTGCTTTTGTAAAAATTGAGTTTGGAGTTTATATTGAAGGAGTTTGGCAAGCCCCAGAAAAGTGGGCTTGTGCCGATTTGTAGGCGAGGCAGAATTCCTACATTGATTGCGCTTGTTAGGGAAAAAGCTTCAATGTTGTGCTGGCCTGGTGTTTGTTCAATACCAATGCTTCCAACGTCGAGTGTTTCAGGAGATGCAGTGCCATGGGGATGATAGCGCTGCTGCCAACGACTTTGTTTGGTGTTTTGGATTTGCATTTTTTTGGTACTTTGCGCTGAACTTCCATAGAGAGATCCTGACTGGAAGATTACGAATGCAGCCAGGCTAAATACAAAAAGAGTTTTCATTGCTAGAAAATAAATCCGGCTGAAATTCCAGCAAAGGGTACCAATCTACCGCTGTAGAAAAAGATCGACTGCGCTCGAAAAAATAAATTACTGGAGCTTCGATATTCGTAGCCAGCATTGAAATTAGGAAGCGGTAGGGTCATCGATGCAATATTCTGCCCTGGGATCAAGGTGTGCTCATCTACAATGATTGCTTCCGATGTGGCTTTGAGGTGAACGACCGTGATGCCTCCACCAGCGATCAAATTGTGGCGACTGGCGAAAAAACGAGTCTGTAGGTAAAGTGGAATAGTAAACACTTCAAGCTTTAAGAAAAGCGGAGATGCTGATTGATAGGAAAAACCAGCGCCTAAATCATAGTTCCAGCGAGGACTGAATTCATAGCCAAGTGAATAAAGCCCACCTCGTCCAAAGACTTCAAGATTGAGTGCATGTCTTTTTTGAAAGGGATTGCTATCTTTGGATCGGCTGATCTGAGGTTGAAGGCTTCGACCATCATTTAAAGCGACATTTCGAGGTGATTGAGTGTTAAACCCCTTTTTCTGACGGGAACTTTTTGCCTCCGCAGAAGTTGCAAGAAGAAGAACCATTAGAATATTGAACAGACCACCTATGAATCTCATGATGATTTAGATTGCAACAAGAGCGCCGGTTTGAAGTTCTGTATTTCTGACTAGTTATCACGATTGAATAAAAAATTTGAATCAAAAAGCTGGTCAGTTGTCATTTCGCTGACACTTTCGCGCTTCCGGGATTTTTCGTCTTAAAATGAGATTTGTTAATTTTTATGTAGGCATTGAGGTAGACTAACTGCCGGGCTAGGCCTCAAACACAAAGTTCACTCAATACGGGAGCCACCGGAAGGTCTCGTCCAATGATTCGGTGAAGTTTTGAAGGAACCCCCATGGAGGAATAAATCGTGTTCACCACTGAATTCACCGTCAGGTAATCTTGAATTTGGAAAGTCGAAGGCAAATCAGCCCGAATCATGCCGCTAACAAAATCAAAAGGGCGACCAAAGACTTTTTCGGCAGTTGAATCCAAAGAAAGATGTGCAGGCGAGGCCACAGCAGTTTCTGATTCCAGATCACTCGCGCCGACGATCAAGCCGCTGCGAATGCCGCAGCCACCAAGCAGCATCGAATTTCCAAACTGATTGTGATTTGTACCAGTATTATCGACCGGCATTCCATTGATTCTTAAGGTGCGCCCCATTTCGCTGGTCACAAGAAAAGTGGTCACATCCAGCATGCTATGCTGAGAATCAAAAGCTGTCGTCTGCAGCAGTCGCAGAATGGTCGCAAGTTTTTGTCCGACATTCGCGAAAAGTGTTGGCTGCGCTTTCGCTTGCTCCGAAGCATGCACATCAAATTCTTCACTAAGCTTTAAAATTGCTGAGCGCGCAATGCCTCGGCCAAAAGCCTCGGCAATCAACTGCACTTCTTGTTCAATCGGGGTAAGGTCCGCAGAGGGCGGAGTGAGCTGCGCCATCCGCCGATGAAGGTCAGGTGTCTGCAAAATTCCCGATTCCATCAGCCGACTTGCTTTTTCAAAACGACCGCGATTTCCCGAGAGAGCTTGATAACGAGATCGAATAAAATCACTCAGATCATCGCCTGCAGTTGGCGGAGCCACTTCTTGAAGGCTTTTCGACAAACCACTGACCGCGCTTGGGGCCAAGGGCACCACAGCGGAATGGTTTGTGGAATTGATAAAAACATTCCTCGAAGGAACCAAAGCATCGAGTGCAAGTCTCGGTCGGCCCGTATTTTCCTGGTTTAGATCAGGAATGAAAGACTCACCGCCAAAAGAATTACCTGTGAACAAAAAATTCATGTTCTGCAGATGACCGTCAAAGCTGGGCGTCATCATCACGCCATTCAAAATGCTGAAGGAATCCTTGAACTGCATCAATGGGTCCATCAATGGTGAGGCCCAAGTTGTCCGAGCTTTTCTATCCGTCAATAACCGAGGGGCCTGTCCCAAATAGTTCTGCACTTTTCCTGCAGCCGTCATTGAAAGAGGTCTTGCATCGAACATATAGGTTGGATCTGCACCCCCTTCTAAAACAATCATCAGGAAAAAACGGGGCGGGGATGAGGGATCCATGGGCTGTGCCGACAGTCGGCTGAACCCAGGAAGAAGACTCATCAAAGTCGTGGACGCGGAAAGTTTTAAAAAAGATCTTCGCGATTGTATTAGCTGCCTTCTTGTTTGCATTTTTTGTCCTATCTATGAAGAAGGAAGTAAGGGTTCATGACTATCGCCAAAGACATAGCGGAAATAGTTTCTGCTGCGGGAAGCTGCCGATACTTAGAAGTCAGAAAAAATTCTTTCCAAACTGAATACTCTGATTCTGGGGCACTATAGCCCATCATCAAAATCCAAAACTCCCGAAGCTTGGCATCGGCGGTGGCATCTTGTGAGGGCCATTGACAGAGCTGCTGAAGGCTCCGCTGAAATCGCTGGTTGAAAAGCAACTGAGTGGAATGGCAGCTGGCACCGATACGCTGTGAAAAGCGCGTGAGGGTGACATTCAAAATCAGCATGTTCACAGGATTGGGAGTTCCATTTTGAAAAGTGTGCTCAGAGCCAAAATTATTCCAAGTTCCAAGAAGTACTTCCAAACCCTCTGCTGGTAGGAAAGGATCCATGTTCAAGTAAGTGCCCGACTGAGCGATGCGATTGGATAGTTCGCGTTTGATGACTCGCCAACCTTTGAATTGTGAAGTCTGTGCCAGTGCAGCGGGGCTGGCGCCGAGGATAAATGAGAGCGCCAAAAGAAAAGTCCAAAAAACCTTCATTAGTTGCCGCCTTTTTTCATCTGAAGCATTTGTTCATTCACCCAAAGATAAATTTCTTGTCGTTCTTGGCTATCCATAAATTTATTTTTGGGCATTCGTTTTTTTGGATCTTGAGTTGACAAGCGATCCAGCACGCGCACAAAAGTTTCCTCGGCTGGCACGGGTTCTCCCATTTCGTCATAATGGGGAAAGTGAAATTTGCCATCAACTTTGGTCTGAACCCATTTGGTCAAATCCAGTCCACCATCGCTGCCTTCACCAGTTCCATGGCATTGGGCGCAGTTCTTTTGCAGCAAAAAGTTCACCCGGCAAGGGGGAGCATTTGCAGGCTGATGCCCTGGCGGAAAGTCATAGCATTGATCAGGTTCGGGATTGATATTGCGGAATGTTTCTCCTGCCAAAATTCTTTTCATAGAACTTTTGAAGGCCTTTGCTGAATTTCCGCCAGTTGTAAGGTCGCTTTCTCTTGAAAATTCTTTCGTCAGATAATCAAGATAGCCACTATCCACCGTTTGAGTTTCTGAAACCAAGTATTCAAACATCCTCTTCATCAAGCAGCGTTTAACTTCTGGAGCCGTCCTCAAAATGCGAGAGAGATCTTCCAAAGATTCACCATAAACATTTTGTTGTTCCCACTTGGGACTTCGCACATAGCCCACATTCCAAGTGCGCCCCGATGACTGGGGAGCTTTCCAGTTCTCGAAATATTTGTCTCGGTTGATCACAGCATTGTCATCGAAAACTACAAATTCATTTTGGCTGAAGTCATTGAAGAAAACTCCGTAGTTTTTAAAAAATCCAGACATCGGGTCCAGTTTATAGTGGCAGGAATAGCAAGAAGTGTCCGAGCCATGTTTACCAGGAATCGGCTCCCCGGGATTTTCAAAGCCCACGGGTTTCAAGTCATCACAAAAAAAGTGCTTCAGCATATAGGCACCCCGTTTGCGATTCATGTTCGTTGAGGAATTTCCGAGAGCCACACTGTGCTCCAGCCCAAAACCCACCCAGGGACCGACAATTCGAAATGCACTCAAATTCGCAGGCTTTATTTCCAAGACCGTTTGAGGATTATAGATGCTTTCTTCGTGCCTAAATATTTCAGCAAAGCCCATGGTGTAGCGTTTAAATGCCCTCTGCATTTCAGTCAGCAATCTTGCAGCATCAGGACCGCCTTCTTTTGGATTCGTGCACTCCGCAAAAAAGGCTTGGGCTAAAGGATCAAAGCCCGTCGGAAAGGGCTGAGCCCGGATCAGCAATACATTCGCTTCATTGAAAGCGACGCTGAGACGTGCATACAAACCAAAAATGGGGTTGACGGATTTATTCAGCTCAGCGCAAGCCTCTTGGCCTGAAGCTCCAGGATGGGCAAGGGCCCAATCATTGATCCCTTGAATAATCGTGAGGCCTTCTTGATAAATTTCTGCGCGGACTTCGTTTCGAGGTTTACTGCTTGGATCTGAGTTCGGGCCATTTGGGTTTGGCTTTAGGGGGGGAATAAAATAAGTCCCTTGATAGTTGAAGAGCTGAAAATAATCACCCTCAAGCATCACCTGCTGCGCTGCCAGCACCGCGTTGGGCGAATCAAAAGCAAATTCATCGTAGCCTGTGAGGTGTTTCACAACATCTGGCTTAAAGCCCAAAAAGAAAAGATTGAAATCAAGGACGGTGTCGCCAAAGCGAGAGTCTTTCATAAAATGATTCAAGATCTCATCTTCAGTCATCTCTAAGAAAGCTTCAGCAGATTCGTCAGCGCCAAGGCCGACACCCCCGCGAAGAGTCCTTGCGGTCTTTTCAATCCACCACATTTTTTCCCATTTGGAATCGCCAGTAAGTCCAGCCATCATCAAAGCTTTTTGTTCACTCCAGCTAGCCTTGGGTTCTGCTAGAAGTTGAAATTTTTGAGGAGCACAAGAGCTAAAAAGCAAAGCCGCCAGCAAGCAAAGAAAAATTTGAATCATAGAAGACTCTCTTCCCACTTTAGAGCTTTAATCGCAACTGACCAGGCTAAATCTGCTGCTAGGTGTTGAGCTGTGTAGCATTCGGCACTTTACTACGAAGGGGAATCTTTCTAGTTTCTTCTAGTTATGTTGCGATGCTGGTAGTTGAGGGGGCCATTGTGAATATTAAATTAAGATTTTTGCTATTTTTTCTGACTACAGCAGTTCTTGCGGGGCAGGTGGATGGCTACACAAAGACCACAGTGCTTGTTGACTCTGCAATGGTTGAATCCTCACTCACTGAAACTGTACTCAGTCAATTGGACCAATTCATTGGCCCAAGTTCCTTCGAGGAGGCTTTGACTTGTCATTCTCAAGCGGAGTTTTTTTCCCCCGTTCAAAAAGCTGAGTTGTCCTGCGATAAAAATGGCTGTTTCGCGGCTTACCAGTTGGTGGAGTCAGCCGAAGGAAAACTTGAAGTCTCTGAATGTGAAAAGGACTCCGTGTCCCTTTTTTCTGACCGAGCTTTGATTTGGGATATAAGCAAGCAGGCATACGATCAAGCGAAGGGCAATATGCTCAGACTATTCTTGCCGCTGCTGCCTGAATTTTTTGGTCATGTTGGTCAAACCACTTTTTCATCTTTGCAGTCAGCAGAATACACTTTGGCTGACGGGCGTAAGCTTCCCGCTGTCCATGTCCATGGTCAATTTCAGCTCGAGGGCGCACCTCGAGCTTTTCCCCTTCTTGTGACGGTGGTCAAAAATGTTCCGGGAGTGGCGCAGATTGCCCGTATTCGCCTTGATAAACAGTCATGGATTCGACTTAAGCAGTTTTCACGGAAGGACTAGATGAAAAAATTTCTTTTACTTGCTTTGACTCTTTTAAGTGCGTCGCTCGGAAATGCTCAGGGCTGGGTTTCATCCGGCGGAGAACTTTTTAGGGATGCTAAAAACCCTTGGTTTGTTCGGAATACCAAACAAGTCACTTACTGTGTGCAGGTGGACGAAACCTCGATCACAGCAAGCCGGGAAAGTATTCTTTCTGAAGTTCGTTCGGCCTTTGCTTATTGGCAAAACGAGTATTCTAAAGCAGCGGGGTCCGGCGCAGGCCACTTTGAACTCGGAACCCAAGTTTTTGTGGAAGTGCCTTGTGTTTCTTCGAAGGATCTCGAGAATCCAGATATTCGTTTCCTCTTTGGCTATGGCAGTCTTTCAGAGGAAGAAATTAAATATCTCAAAAAGCCACCTCAGTTTATCGGGGTGACTGTGCGGACCAGCTATGATCCAAAGCTGCTTCGGGCCAAAGGCTTTGTTTATCTTTCCTCGGATCTTGGGCCTCAGTCCTACGAAAATAAAGGCACCCTGGTTGAAAAAGCCTGGAGCCGAACCATGCTTCTTAAGTATGCCCTTCTTCATGAAGTGGGTCATATTTTTGGAGTACCCCATTTGGGATCTGGCTTGATGTCCGAAGTATTTTTGAATCAAGTCCTCAATAAAAATACGGCTGAATTTTATGAAAAAAGTCCGGTGGAGTCTTTCTTGCGGCCGAATGAAGAAATTGAAATTTGCCATGCTTCCAAGGCTGCTCTGAATTGGTTCGGTGCTGATGCCAGTCATCAGTGTTTGTTTTTGCGAATGACAGGGTTTCTATCAAACTGGTCCTTATTTTCCAAAAATCCAAACTCAGCGGAAGCGACTGAAATCGGGGAGCTTCGCGGACTGCAGTTGAATTTGATGGATCAGCGCGGCCGAGCCTCTTCTGTTTTAGAGATCACCGATGACCAGACTGTCTTTGCTCCGAAAGAAACGGCTTTCCGAAGTTTTATGCTTGGACCTTTGATGATGGATATGGGGTTTGCAGCGACCTATTTTCCAAAATCAGGTAAGCGGCCTCAACCGGTTTATGTGACGATGACTCCGAGTTCACTGAGCATTGTTGGTCAGCTGTCGCCCAGTCGTCTCGAACCCGTCTTTGTCTTCAATTCACCTCTCAGTATCCTATTGATGAAGTCACCCAGCCCTTGAAAGGAAACAATATGATGAAATCATCCCTATCTTCCCGTTCATTTAGAGCGAAACTATTTGTCACTCCTGTTTTTATCATTGCAACATTTCTTGTTTCTTTTGGATATGGGCTGAAGGCGTCTGCAGGAACTGCAGATGTGGAATATTTTAAACAGTTTCTTTATAAGAAAGAAAATACAAGTTCCGATCCAGATTTCCCTTCCTACCAACATCGCTTTTTAATGACGACATGGAACGATATGATCCGAAGACCTGACGGAAAGTATCTGAATCCTGTTTCTAATCTCTTTATGTATGAGGACGGTACTTTCATTCTGATCTATAAAGAGAACTATTTTGACAATCCAAATGGTGGCAGCTTTTTCCCTGGCCCTTGCAAAAAAATTCAAGGCCGCTGGAGTGTTCCCGATAAAACTCTAGTGCTGGAAGGCCTTGGAATCGGCGAGCGCACAACGATTCATGGCTCCCAAGGTGTTCGCTTGACTTACCAACGGGATATTCACTCACCTCAGCTGAAGGGACATTCCGTGGATGCAGGTTATGGAATTTCTAACTTCGGCGAGGCCGTCTGTTTCGGCTTTTAAGACAGATCATTTTCACAAAAAAAGCCCAGTGGATTTCTCCACTGGGCACCTCGCAAACCGAGCCCTCTCTAAAGCAGGTTGCTCGAATTATTTTCGAAAGGCTCGCTTGCGGTCCACAGCGGAGGGGTAGTTGCCATCCAGGACTACAGAGCGGTCTCCAAAATAAAGTTTATCAGCTTCAAAACGAACCAAATCAAAGAGCGTGATGGTGACACCATCTTTTTCTGTTTCAATGATGTTGAGATAGTAGCTGCCGGGCTCCATCGTGCTCTGAGTTTTGACTTCAAAACGTCCGGTGCTTTCTTTGGACTCTTGTAAAGTACCTTCTGCGCAGTTGTCTGATTGAAACTGCTTTGTGAGCCAGCTGTAGTTTCCTTCATTGATAGTCACCTGTGAATCCGTCGATATTCCTGGAAATTCCAAATGGCAGCCAGATTTCCAGACTCCAGTGAGGGACCGAGTGTCGAAACCGCCGGGAGGGGGGCCTAGTGGTCCTGGGCCAGGGTCGCCTTTGGCTTCGATTTTTGCAGAACAGCCGACTTGCGAGGTGGCAGCAATAATTAACATACAGATTGTGAAAAGTTGCGAGGTCTTCATGGATCTTTCTCCTGTTATTTGGGCCGCATCAGTGCGGCTCTGAAAACAAAGATAGAGGGTCAGTTGCTTTATTTATATAATTTCAAAGTATAAACTTGCCGAAATTGTTTCACTAAAAGTATAAACAGCAAATGCCCGTGCAGACTCAAGATTTCTTTGAATTTCAAGAATATAAAGAAGCCCTTCGGGACCGAATCCGCGAGGTGAAGCAAAAAAATCCCTCGATGACTTTACGAAAATTGGCGGATCTGATTCCTGTGCAATACACCTATCTTTCTAAAGTTCTCAATCAAGACGGCTTTCACCTCAGCGAAGATCAACTCTTTGTATTGGGCCGAGGGCTTAAGCTTGGGGATGAAGAAATGGATTTCTTATTCTTGCTCAGATCCTTCGCTGTTTCGCAGGACTCTGATCGCAAACAAAAGTTGCTGAGCCGGATTGAATCGCTGCGCCGTAAACGAAATTTGAATGTGAAAGCTAAGATCGCGAGCACGGAAAAACTCACTGCGGATGTGGCCTACCTTCTGAATCCTTTAGCGGTGGTAGTTCATGTGGCCCTGTCGAACGAAATATTGCGAAAAAATCCAGATCGTCTTTGCTCCCAGTTATCGATCTCCATGAAACAGCTGAAACAAATTCTAAAGTCTTTGGCCGTGAATGATCTGATTGATTTAGAATCCGATCAACTGCACGTGAGTGCCGTGAGACAGTATCAATATCATTTAGACAAAGATCATCCTTTGATGAGAATTCATCAAAGCCTTTTGAAGACAGCGGCCCTCAGTCGTATGAGCCTCATTGAAGAAGAGGCCAAGCAATCCATCATGGTAACGTTTACGGCCAGTCACGAAGTCTACGAGCAAATGAAAGTTGAGTTTCAAAAGTACCTCAAGCGTGTCGAGACCCTCGTTCGCAGCAGCGATAGGCCGCGCGATCATCAGCAAGTGTATCATTTGAATTTTGATCTTTTTCGCTGGCTGTAGAAATTTCCTATTGCGCGGATAAAAAGGATTTCTTCGGTTCTCGTGACGAACACAAACCTTGAATTATCAAGCAGGTTTTAAGGCTTACAGATTGGTCAGCTATCGGCGTCCACTGTTACTCAAGATGAAATAGCAATATCTTGCTAAAGCCAATGGAAGTGCGAAACGAAGATATTCTGATTCGGAGTGATTTCTCTCCGCTCCCGTTGGACTCTGCAGGTTGGAATATTGAATGCCTGTCTGCGCAAAGTGGACGGCTTCTCAAACTCAAAGACCGCCCAGCTTTGAGAGGTTTTTTGTGCTTTATTCCGGTTCGAAATCAGCAAGAATTTTTCGAACTTATTCGGGCGAAAGTTTTTCGATGTTTTTTTATTCGTCCATTCGTCAGTACTCGGACTTTTGATGCAGCGTCAACTTCCCGTGTACCCCATCCTGCAAGAAATCTCATTCTGAGAAGAGACATCCCTTCTCGAGTAAGAGTGTCTTAGGAATTGACACCTGCTTATGAAACCTAAGGACACTAATCAGCAGTTCCTAAAATCAAAGAGGACTTAAGTTGTTACGGGTAACGAGGATTTCTGATTATTCTATTTTTACGAAATTTTGGCATTGGGTTGCAGTGGTAAGTCATTTATGAGGTTCATTCGATTTAAAGACCTATTCTATTTTAAGTTAATTCGCTTAGCTTCTCTAGTTTTGTTCTCATTAACTTTTGGCTTTGATCATGGTTCACAGATAGCGATGGCTTCAGAGTTCCCAGTTAGCCAAGACCAAGGGTTCGATCAGCCGCCGCGGCAACTGTCGCGAGTCGACAAGGCCTTGACTGCGATCGTATTTTCTAAAGCTCATTTTTTGAAGCAAATTAAAAAACAAAATAGTGTTTATAACGATTTAGCGATCAAGTGTTTTGAAATAATTTCTGGTGTTAAAGCTGAAGCACTTCAAAAAAGTTCTGATTCTTTAAATGCGGTAAAGGTAAAATTAAAAGGCGACTCTCTGGCTATCAATATGAATTTCGAAACTGAGGTAAATTGTAAAACTATTTTCACACGCTTCCTAACAAGTCAGCAGCTGAAATCAGTCTTTGGCGTTCAAGAAGAAATTCACTTGGAGGAGTCTAAACATGTACCAAGTCTTTACCAACAGGCGAGGGGCTATATGGTATTGTCCAAAGAGTTTTCTACCCTCAAAATAAATGAGTATTTGCATCAGGAGCCTGAAGACTACATCAACTTAAATCCCCAGCATGATTTTTCGAATCTTTTAAGACTAGTGCGTGGCCTTCGCTTGGGAACAGACGATTCCTTCACCATCGAACCGATGCCGGCGGTCAAAGTATCAAGTCAGGAGTTCCAACAATTCACCAGTTACGTTGATAAAATATTTAAAGAACAATGCGCAACATTTTTGGACAAGTTCTTAAATCGCTCCTTTGATGACAAAGAGAAAGAACTTTTTCCGAACTTTAAAGGTGTCACGGATTGGACAGGCTTAAAGGAAGAGGACTTCAAGCTGATGAACACCCATAAAACGGTTCTCTGTGAGAAATTCTTTACGGCCAAGCGCCCAAGGGAAAGTGAATTGCCTGCAGTCTTCCAACCGCGAGCTAAAATTGCTGGAATGATGCTGTTCGAAGCCATCTATCTCGCTCACTATGTCAAACACTCACTCGACTTCGTAAAGTCGGCGCTGAAGGCAAGATACGAACAAATTGTCAGGGTCGAACCAATACTCCTGCTGATGAAAAATTATGAACTCAGTCCTAATGAATGGTTGAAAATATTTAAAAAGAGAAAACAAATTCTTGAGAAAGAAACGTTTTTGAGTGCAGCCCAAGAAAAAATCTTAAAGGAATTAACGGCCCACGAGAGAGTCGAAGAGTCTGCCTTTACTGAAAAGTCCTATTATGAAGCTCTCTCACTTCTTTGGATTTCAAGCCTGTCCTTCGACAAAGAGGCAGAATCCAAAGAATTTTTCGATGGACAGCTCTTGGAGAGATACAAATTCTTAACAGCTAATGATCTTGCTGAAGCCACTGCTGAGCTTGTCAAAAAAATTAATGAAAAATCTTTTGAATCAAAAGCCTTCGCATTTGGAATCAATGTCGTAGCTGTATTTCTGCCACCAAAAATATGCGCCGTGCTCGCGCACACTTTGGGAGGTAAATTTCTTTCAAAGATATTCAAGCGACTGCCTAAGGCCTTAAAACTGACGCCTGAAGCTTGCTTGACAGGATTCATTGTCTCCACTTTGCCAATTGCAGTGTTTTCTATTTCTGGTGGTTTCGAAGATAGCTTTAAATCGGTGATGCTGGATTCAACTCAGGCTTTAGGCCTCAGTCATTATGATGAGCTCAGCAGGGCTCAAAAAGATCTAATCTATAATTTTGGAATTTTGGCCATCGGTTATGCAACGATACCTGCTTTTCAATTTAATATGTTAGCTAAGTCCATGAAATAAAATTTGAGATAAAAAAACGAAGAACAATATTTGGAGGAACTTTATGTCAAACAAGTCGAATTTAAAAAAGATGGCAAGTCTTGCAATCTTTCTCGCAGGATCAGGAACAGCTCAATCTTTGGCAGCCGACGGAAGCGTGCCACTGAAGACAGCGATCATCAACGCTGCGGCCTTTTGTAAGGAAATGAAAAAAGATGATGCTGCCTTAAAGGCGGAAATTGATCTTTTCGATACCTTACAAAAATGCAATCGTTTCGGCTTGGATCAATCGAGCTGTGACAATGTGTTTCGATTTGTAGGAGCGGCTGCTTCAACTTACGTCGGTCTTGGAGTTCGCACTCAGGCGGGCGCGCTGAACAATGCCTTTTTGGATTCGGTCCGACTCTTTGCAGGCGTCGAGGAGCATAGAAAGTACATCGCAGATTTTAAGAAGGCGGACTCTGGTTTTGCCTATCTTGTCCGCGACAAAGAGAGAGGTTTGCTGCGATGGGAAGTTGAGCAAGAGAAGCTCAAGAAAGCACAAGCAGAGGGCAGAGTTTTAGAAGTTGATTTTTCCAAACCGGAAGAAGTTTTAAAGACATTAAAACAGGCACAGGCGCAAGATGAGAAGGAAAGAAAAGGCAAGGGCGAACCGAAACGTTTCCTGGTTGTAGCAAAGGGTTCGACCCCCACGACACTTCACAACTTCCAAACGCAGGATCCCGATGCGAGATTGAAGGCAACCTACGGAGACAGAGGACTTAAGCCTTTTGACATTGATATTTTGCATGATCTGAAAGCCCTGGACATTATCGGTGCCGTGAACGCCGTTGATGGCAATATTGGAAACGTTTCAGAATTTCTTAGCTGGCTTGATTCGAAAGAGGGAATCAGTGCCTCAACTGAGAAAATGCTGCAAAAATGGCATGAAATCTACGCAAAAAAAGCAACAGAGGCAATGGTCAAACAAATAGCCTCCCTACTTGACGGCCAGCTGGCCAATTCTGGAGCCGCAATTCCTGAAGGTGGAAGTCAGGCATCGAGGACAAAAGCAAGTGCGATATTACAGTTCATTGAAGGCAATAAATCGCTCTTAGAAAGTGTTCGCTCCGGAAATATGGCTGGAGTTGATTTTAATGGACTCAGTTCTGAAAATCAAAAGAAGGTGGCCGCTGCATTGGAGAAATGGGCCTCCTCTGGTGTGTCTTGGGAAAATCTATCCGAAGCTGACCGGAAAACCGTGCTTGAATCTAAGTCTCAGTTTGTTCAGGATTTACAAAAATTGAGAGCACGACTACCGATCGGTTTGAAGCCGGGCGCCTATTTTGCCTTTTTGGCTCGGTCTATGGTGGATGGAAATGCTGCCATTCGATCGAAAGCAACGGGTCTCTTGGTCCGTGGAACAAGCTTGGGGGTTGGCGGTGCATTGATCTTTGAACCATTCTTAAGAGAACCACTTCAGTATCTGATGAGTAAAGTCAGTTGCAAGAATGCTCCGGACAGTGTTGAAGCTCTTTATATCAATCGAGTGAATTCTTCAAATTGTTCGTCTCCGAAGTACGTGGATGGCGGCAACGTGACCCGGTTTACTGCCCTAACAACAGAAAAGCGTTTAGAGGCTCTTAAAAAAAGTGATGCCCTTTGTGAGTATTATATGACTCTTCGGGAAAAATTGTATTCTCGGGCGCAAGAAGCAATTCGAATTCGAGAGGATTTCAATCTGGCTACGGAACTGAATGAAGGACTTCGAAAGTCCCTTGAATCGGGAAAGGATGAGGCCTCCTTTGTTTTCAGATCGAAAGCTCAGAAAATTCTGCTCAGTTCGGGAGTCGTTGAGAATAGAAATGAAGGAGATCAGATTTTACATCTCACTTTCGTGAAAAATGCTGAAAAAACTTCTTGGATTTTGAAGTCTGCTGAATTCAAAGCTGGAGCCCATACAGTGAGTTTTTCCTTTGATCTGAACAAGAGAGGCTTCGTGGGAATTACCGTCAATGCTGCTGGTCGGGTGACTTCGCGAAGCATTTGGCTGAGTGAAGTTGAAGAGCGAGTCGAAGCTGCAAGAGAGCCGTTCTGGTCGAACCCAGTGGAATTTCTTCAAGCAAAAGGCCTCGCGAGTATCATACCACCTGTACCGCTTGTGACCGATGCTGCAACAGCTTTGTCTGACGACTATGCTTTCAATAGAATGAAAGAGACTTTTATTCTCGATGCTTATCGAACATTGCTCGCTGTACCAGCCTTTCAAGCAAGCTTGGCAATTTCAAAAGTAGAACACCAAAAAGCTCTTGAGGAGATTGCTCAGCGAATTCAAGAAGAGCTAGCAAGATCGGCTCAGGAGTAGTTTGTTCTTTTGTTTAGAGACTTAAATTGCTGATCCATTGGAAGTCCAGTTTCGCAGAGAACTCTTCTCCGCAGACTGGACTTTCCTTTTTGTCTCCGACTTAAATTTTTGGCAATGATCAACCTTCTACCTCAAAAAAATATCTTGATCGATCATGATGCTAATCCGTTCTAGGCATTGCGTGGGTCAAACGCAGCTCCTGGGATTTCAACTTTAGCTTAAGATATTTTATATTCGCAAAACGTCTCAATTTGATTCACCAATGATCTCACTCTCTTTTTACATAAATCGAAAGTACATTGAGAGAAACAGATCGCACTTTATTCAATAAGAAAAGAGGATTACGCTATGAAGTTTCTTTCATTTTCCCTAAAAACATTTGGAGTCGTGATGGCGATTCAGCTTATCGCCTTTCGTTCATTTTCAGCAGAAAACTGCGTCCTGAATATTTTAACCCTTAACAAGGGTTGGACACTTTATTTATATGAACAGCCAAGGACCATTTGGGTGCGGGCTTCGATTCAGAATTCAAAAGGTGAGGAAATAGTTTTGTCCGATAAAACCGATGATCACGGTTGGATCGTAGTGTCCCTTCCTCGCAATAGGGCTGCCCTCAATGCCAATCCTGATCTTTTGGTCTCTCAGTCGAAGGAATTTCAAACCGCCATCCAACTTTCAGGCGCGACCTGTGAGACAATGTCTGTAGATGATAGAGATCGAAAAATCTCAGAAATTAACACCTTTCCGGTTAAGGATTTCGAGCCAACTCGTTGGATCAACTGAGGCTCATCCCGAACTGAGGAGGTTACGGACAATCATAGCTAAGTCGAAGAACCGAAAATCGAGACTAAAGGGGAAAATTTCTCCAGCGCGAACTTTTGGTACCCGGGACAGGACTTGAACCTGCACACCTATCGGCATTGGCTTCTAAGACCAACGTGTCTACCATTCCACCACCCGGGCACTTTGAACTTAAAGAAAAATTATTTGGGTTCGGCGATCAACTTTTTGTAATCAGGAGCTCGCATTAAGTTTGCGAGTTCTTTTTCTGAATCCATTTCGATTCGAATCAACCAACCATCATTCATTGGGTTGTCGTTCAGGACGGATGGATCGTCGTTCAGACCTGAGTTGATTTCGATCACAGTTCCGCTGACAGGAGAATACAAATCGCTGACAGCTTTCACACTCTCAACAACACCGAAAGTATCACCTTGGGAAACTTTTTGACCTTCTTCAGGAAGTTCCACGTAAACAATTTCACCCAATTGATTTTGAGCAAACTCAGTAATCCCAACTGTAACGATGTTTTCATCCACTTGGGCCCACTCGTGTTCTTTAGTGTAATAATAATCTTCGGGTATGTGAAAAGCCATGAGCTTGCTCCTTCAAATCTGAGTTCACGATAACCTAAGGCTTCCTTCGAGGAAGTTCAAGTTCTGCGAAGAGCTTAGATCGTCTCGATCGTCCTCGCTGTTCGAGATCCCTATTTTTTATTCCAAAAAGGTGTCGGGCACACCGAGCACTTTACTTTTCGGCCTCGAATATCCACCCAAATGGGCGTTTCTAAGGCAGAGTATTTTGCCGCAACGCGACCAATGCCGATGGAAGCATCAAGGGAAGGGGAAAGCGTACCGCTGGTCACGAGTCCGATTTTTTCGCCGCTCTCATTGTGCAAAGTATAACCTTGGCGAGGAATCCCTTTTTCGAGCAAACGAAAGCCCACCAAAGATTCGCGAAGTCCACTCGCTACGGGATCCATGATTTTTGCTTTACCTAAAAAATCTTTATCTTTCGCTTTAATCACCCAGCCAAGACCTGCTTCGATGGGATTGGACTCATCATCGATTTCATGTCCGTAAAGACTGTATTTCATTTCTGTTCTTAAGGTGTCTCGCGCACCCAGTCCGATGGCTTGAACTTGAAATTCTGAACCCTGCTCCAGCAGGGCTTGCCAAAGCTCCGCGGCTCCTGCGGCGGCGATAAAAGCTTCTCCACCCACTTCGCCGGTGTAGCCCGTTGTTGCGAAAACAACCGAGTGACCTTTGAAAGCCGTTTCAACAAAACGAAAGGGCTTCATTTCCGAGCTTCTGATTTTTAAAACTTTTTCAATCAGTGCATGAGCCTTCGGTCCCTGAATCGCAATCTGCGCCCACTGGCTGCTTTCATTGGTGATCTCTGCGCCCTTATTATTTTTTACCATCCAGGCAAAATCTTTTTCTGTGTTGGCTGCATTCACGCAAACCATATAGTTCGTGCCGGGTTCAAAGCAGTAGACAATGATATCGTCAACCAATCCGCCTTGATCATTTTGCAGCAAACTGTAGTGGGCTTCGCCTTTTTTTAGTTTAGCAACATGATTGGTTGTCATCCATTCCAAGGCTTCAAGAGCCTTGGGACCGCGAAAGCGAACTTCCCCCATATGAGACACATCAAAAAGTCCGACATTGTTTCGAACATTGTGGTGTTCTTCTTTGAGGCCTTTGTATTCGACCGGCATTTGCCAACCTGCGAAGGGAACCATCTTAGCCGCTAGTTTAACGTGTTCCGAGTAAAGCGGGGTGCGCTGAGCCTCTGTAGAAATAGGATTAGAAATGGGTGTAGACATGGGGCCTCCCGAAGGTATGGTATTGCAATCCAATGATCTACTTTGACCCACCATTGGAAATCAACTCAAGACTACCAGTGACACCTATGAAGGCAGAAACACAGCCCAGGCCCGCTCTGGTACCGTAGCCTGCGATTTCTTGATATTTTTCACCCAGCAAATTTTCGAGGCGCAGGTAAAACTTTTGTCCATAACTTGGGAACACCTGAGCCGATTGTGCCGCTGGCCAGTGATATGCGTATTGTAAGCCCAGCAGAGAATGTGACTTGAGTGTGATTCTTTGAAAAGTGTTGGGATCAAGATCTTCACGGCTGCCTGTAAAGGTGGCTTTGAGGCTCCACTCCGATTGACTCCGTTTTTTTGTTAAAGCCAAATAACCCGACCGGTTTGGTCTTCGGAGCAATTGGACCCCTTCTTCGGTGAGGGCTGTTGTGCTTGCTGCTGCAAGCTCTGTGGAATATTGCTGATTCCATTGCCTCAACCAACGCAAATCCAGTCCCTCGGTTCGAGCTTTCAAAATATTCCCATATTTATTAGCCTGCAGATCGAAATCAATGAGCTGGTCAAACCGAGTCCGGAAGATCGTTAGAGCCACTGAATTTTTGAAAATATTCTGACTTCCAAGAAATTCCAAGGTGGCTTCTTGGGAATTCGATTTTTCAATATCCAGTTGCGCATTGCCGTAAGCGGAATAGAGCTGATAAAGCGTGGGCGTTTTAAAACCATTTCCCGTTCGAAGCAAGCCTCTCCATTCAGGCGAAAAATTTTTTGCGATCTCGAAAGAAAAAACTTGGATGTGCTTTCCGGCGCCGAGAGACTGAGTTCTGCCTCCGATTTTAGTTTTCAGTTCTTCCCAGTTCTTTTGCCATTCGGCAAAAAATGCCAATTGCTCCTGCTTTCGGTTCGTAAAATCAGTTTGAAAGGATCCTAGCCTAGAGGTCGAAGCCGCTTGCGATTTGAGCCACTCAGGTCCCCAGATCAAGCGATGGGTCTCGCCAAAATAAGTTTCCTGTTCCCAGCGGAGCTGCTGCTGTTCGCTGTCAAACTTGCCAGAGGATTCTAGAGAATTGTTTTGGCTCAGTGGGTTCGCTGGGTTTGCATCTTGGCGCTGATTTTTCTGAAGGCCCAGCTGCAAGCTGGCCCGATAAGTTTCTGTAAAAATCTGATCCCAGTGCAAAGACAAAGCTCCTACTCTTGTTTTGCTGGTGTTGTCTGGATCGTCTCCTGAAACTCCTCCTGAGTTGTCAAGATCCACAGCGCTTTCTCGAAGGCGCAAAGAACTGCTGAAGCTTGTGTTCTGATTCTTGTGCCACCGCAGATTGAGTCCGGCCGTCAAGGATCTGGCCGCATCCTTTTCCAGTGCAGGGCCGGTCGCTGATTCCAAAGGATAGGCCTCAGCTGAAGAAATTCCCCTTGATTCGGAAGCCTGAATAAAAAAAGCAGATTCAAGTAATTGAGTATCCTGCTGATGCTGGATTCCGATGCGCAGACTTTGTGGATTGCCCAGTTCGGTACCAAGCTCAGAACCTAGTTCCGCAAGATATTTGAGTTCCGGTTTAAAGTTCCCGTCGAAGCTATCGACCAAGACCACGCCGGCAGTGGCACCCGATCCGTAAAGGACGCTTTGAGATCCTGAACGAATGCTGATCCCTTTCACTCCAAATTGATTGAGCTCAGAAAAATCATAAGATCCTGACGGAGAGATCGTGTCATTCGCAACGAGACCGTTCACCAACACCAAGACATCTTGACTGCGCGATCCTCGAATGGACAAAGAGGTGTATTGGCCTCCCCCACCTTGCTGAAGAATTGTAAGCCCGGGTCTTTTACGAAGTGAATCGGCCAATTGTGAGTGATTGTTTTCTTGAAGTTCTGCTTCAGAAAGTCCCAATTCACTTGGGCTTTCCCAGGCCGATTTTGAAGTGTGGCGTTCTCGAATGATGGTTTGATAATTTTCAGAGTTTGATGCCCCTTGAGCAATCGATAAAAAAAGCACACAAGGGGCGATATAAAATTTAAAATGTGAGGTAGGATTCGCCTGCTTCATACAGCAGGCGGGACCTTACTTAATTATGATCAGCATGCCAAGCGTAGATAAGGGCTCCACCCTTTAATTTAGAAATGATGTTCTGAGCGATGGCATTGTCCAGAGCAGGGCAGCCATGACTTCGGCCTGACACTGAACGTGTGCCTTCTTTAACATAGCGAGCACCATGGATTACGATGGCTCGTTTCAAAGCGTTGCTGTTGGTTGCAGACAAGCCGTCCATTCGTAGGGAAGTTCCATGCTTTCCAGAGTAGGTCGCCAAGGTCTTGTAATATCCAATTGAAGAAGCATGTGAATTGGGTCGGTTGGAAAATCGAGTGGCTCGTCCACCACCACCATCAGAACCGATGCCGTGGGAAGTCTTCATGCAATCAGTGCTGCCATTCTTCAAGTTAATCATGCAAAAGCGTTCTTGAGAAGAATTCTTAGTGAAGTCAATCACACCGATGTAGCGATGATTGGAAAACTTGTGTTGATTCTGAGCATAGAAAGCTAAGGCTTTACGAAACGGTTCTTTCGCAATTTTACCATCCGCTTTGATGTGGGAAAATTGGTGCATCTTTGCATCCATGGTTTCCTTAGCAACAGGGACTTTCTGAGTGCGCTGGCTTTGAACGCTTGTCTCTTGCTCTTCTGCTTCTTCAACCTCAGGGGCAGGAGCTCGAACTGCAACCGAAGCTAACTTCTTTGCAGCTTTCTTAGGTGCTGCTGCAGGAGTTACTTTTCGAGCCACTTTTGGCTTTTTAGCTTTTACTCGAGTGGTCTTCTTCTTTCGAACTGTTTTACTTAGTTTTTCTGAACCTTGTTCTGCTCTCTCTCGATCCCTGGAAGCAAAGATGTCCATAAAGTAGTCGTTGCTGTCGGCCATTGCAGTTGCTGTGGTGAGAGTCATTCCAAAGCAAAGAAGAACTGCAGACGCGATTGAGCGTGTGATTGTGATTTTGGAAAAAATTCCGTCCATATAATATCCCCCAAAGAAAGCATTCTGCTTTCGAATGTTTTTCGTGCGTGATGGGGGACAATCCAAGTTTCGGACCAAGATTGGTTTGGGGTTGTGTTGGAGCTGAATAGAGTTTGAGCGTTTCTAAATGTAAGAAAGCCATAGCTCGGCAGAAATTGTTCCAAAAGCTCTTTGAGAAAAATTCACGAAGTCTTCTGAACAAAAAAAAAGAGCCTGCGGTTAGGCAGACTCTTTTTGAAATTTTTTTAATTTTCTAATTTTTAAACTGAGAACGACTTAGTTTAAAGACTGCATGAAACCAAAACAGATCTGTGAAAGAACTCCGTCACCGACATCACGGCATTCAGAGCTTCCATCGTTGAAATTCACCTGAGCCGAGCGATAAATTCTTCCTCCTGCTTGTTGACCTGCAGTTTCGCAAGCGGCTCTTTGCTGTTGGGGATTACGAAGCTTTTCCACCACCTGGCGCAGATCACCGCAGCGAGCCTGGCTGGAGAACCGAGCTGAAATAATGTAGAGGGGAGCAGGCTGAGGAATCGGTCGGCTATAAGCTTCGGAGACCACAACTACGATTCGAGAAATTTTAATGTTACCCTGCAGTTTTAGCTGCCAAACACCGCGAGGCTCAGGACCACGGGAATCAAAGACATATCGGTTAAAGCCAACCCCACGACGCTCGTACTCAAAGCGGTTGCCTGAAATGGTTTGGGAGTAGCTGAGCTCCTGCCCAGTTAAAAGAGCAATTTGTCCCTGACCTGCACGAGACTTGGCTTGCACTATCACTTTCTTTAAATCTAAGTTCCGAAAGTCTATCTGGCCGTAGGCCTGCTGAAGTAAAGCTTTCAAAGCGACTGTGTCTTCGCCTTGGTTGGAGTTGAATTCGCGTTCTCCCAAATTCAGTTCAAGCCGAGTGTTTCCACGATCCAAGTCGCCTCCGTCGAAGCGATCATCGATGCGGCCCCTTTGAGCAAAGCTAGATAGCACGGTCAGTGAAAGCCCTGTCATAACCACTAAATTCATTAATTTCATATGTTCTCCCTTTGGATGGTGTTGTTTCGATCCAGTTCACTAGTCTCTATGGACTCTATGGCAAGGGTTGGGCCACTCATAAAAGTGACAATTTGGCCCCGCTCCTTAAGAATTGATAATATTGATAATATTGAGCATTGGTAAAACTACTCAGAGATGATCTGTACTGGTGAACGAACTCTGAGTTCATCTGATTTTTGATCGACGTCGGGAGCTTCAATCAAAGATCCTCTTGGGATCTCTACGCGGCTGGGCTGACTTTCCCAATCCCGATGCATCCATGTCAAAAATACACGTTCGGAATCTCGACAGATCAGCTGCCGATCTTTGCCTTTTTCGGGCATGAGATCGCCAACGACTCGGGCGCGATTCTGATAAGGGGCCGCTGCCTCGGAGTCCTCTTTTGGAAGCTTTCCAAGCGCCAAGTAGCTAAAAGTCAGAGTGGCGTTCTTCATTGGTAAATACTTTTCAATTCCAGCAAACCAAGCTGGGCGATTGAAATGAATGCGGTCATGACACCAGTCTCTTTGGCTGTGCACAAGAAGGGGACAGGCTTCTTGATGGGTGCAGGGAGCCCAGGCTCGGTAACCTTTCTTCAGCCACTGGGCTCGAAGCTCCATCAACTTGCGTCCGCGATCACCCGTGGAGGGCTCTAAAATAATCAATCGATCCACTGATTCAGCCAGGGCAGGCAGCTGATGGCTTTCAACTAAAGAGTAAGACAAAATAAGAGTCGTCGGCCTATGGGGGCCTTGAGCCAGCTTTTCAATGTCCGCGGCGGTGACCGTGGAGGTCGAATAGCCAAGATTCACAAGCTTTGCGTGATCCACCTGTCTTGCCTGAGCTGCACGAATCTCCTGTAAATATCCGCGGGCTAAATCATTGGGCTCAAATTCCAAAAGACGGAGCTTAAACTGAAAATCTTTTTTCAGGCTTAAAAGCTGAGCCAGTGCATTGCCGCTGCTGCCAAGTCCAGAACCAAAATCGAGGATCGTTTCTTCCTTTGCAAAAAAGCCCACGCGTTGGCATTCCTGGAGCACCGAAAGCAAACGCAGTTCATTCAAAGGGGAATAATAGGTGAGGTAGGCAATCTTACACCAATCTTGTTTCCAGGGCGTTGGACCTGGGTTTTTTTGATTGAAATGGTCACTCAGTTTTAAAATGCAATCGGCAATTTTTTTATGATCGTTCAGAGCAAGGCCGAATTTTTCTTTAAGAATCACTTCGATGGTTTTTTCCATCTCTTCGGAAATCGAAAAGGTTCTTTTCAACAAATAGGATTCAGTTTTTGCCAAGGGGGGCCTCGCGAAGTTTAAGAAAGATTTCTTCCGCAGGAATGAGATTCATGCAGTCCCAATGGGGGCACTTGTCTCCCAGACAAGAATGAATTGCGGGGCAATTCACAGCCGGTAGAAAAATCTCTGTTGTTGCTGTTTGATTTGAATTGATGGGTGCCCATCTTTTTGGATGATGAACCCTGATCGGAGAATAAATTCCATAGACCGAAGTTCCCAGGCTAGCAGCAAGATGGAGGACTCCAGTGCTGGGTGCAATCACAGCTCTTGCACGACTCAGGATACCGAGGAGGTCATCCATAACAAGGGCTCCAACTGTCCAGCGAACGCGAGGATGAAACTTCCAATGCGGTTCCAAAGTCATGAGATACTTCTGGTCGGCCGCTGTGCCCGTAATCACCACGATGTTTTCTTTCGTCAGCCGCTCGAGCAAGTCCGCATAATGAGCCTCAGGCCAATTGCGGGCCGATCCTGCCATACCTGGGTGGACAACATAATAATTGTAGGGTTGCAGGTTCCACTTTTCCAAGATTTGAGTGATTTGCGATCTTTGAGGCGCTTGAAGCTGAAGACCAAGTTGCCAATCTTTGCTTAGTTCATTCCGCTGTTCATTTCGTTTTTCTTTCCGCAAAGAGAATTTTGGAAAAGCCTTTGCGACGAGGTCCGCCCCGTAAGCAAGTTCACTTTTTTCCGAGAGGCTGCGCTGTTGGCGGACCCCGCGATTCAAAAATAAGAAACTATGCCACTGGCTGAGTCGCCCTGCGCGAATAGGGACTCGCCCCAGAAAGAGGGCGACAGATACCCACCACTCTGCCTGAAAGACGACGGCGGCTTTTGGTTTTTCTTCGCGTGCAAGCTTTACTAGATCCCAAAACTTGGGAAGGGTCCTGGCTTGTCTCCTCGGAGTGGATTTTTCAGCCAAAAAAATTGTAGAGGAATTAAGAAACCACCGGACGCCCTCTCGATCGTCTGAATCAATGATTTGATCAAGAGGCAAAGACAAGACGGTATCGCCAATCTTGTCCGTGCGAAAAAACCATATCACTGATAATCGCTCATAGGTGGACAAGCGCACACAACATTGCGATCGCCATAGGCATTATCAACGCGTCCCACAGTGGGCCAGTACTTATTCTTAGCAACCCACGGGAGGGGAGTCACCGCTTGTTCTCGAGTGTAAGGCAGATCCCAACTTCCGAGAACTTGATCCAATGTATGTGGTGCTTTCACTAATGGACTTTGCTCCAACTTGATTGATCCGGTTTCAATTGCAGTGATTTCTTTGCGAATGCAAATCATTGCTTCGATGAATCGATCCAGTTCGGCTTTGGATTCGCTCTCAGTGGGTTCGATCATGAAAGTCCCTGCGACAGGCCAACTCATCGTCGGAGCATGAAAGCCATAATCCATGAGTCGCTTAGCAACATCCGTGACATCCACACCACTGGTTTTTTTCAGCGGGCGTAAATCGATAATGCATTCATGGGCAACAAGTCCTTCTTTCCCTTTGTAAAGAATCGGGTAGTGAGGCTCCAGCTTTTTGGCGATATAGTTCGCGCTCAAAATGGAAACAGCAGTCGCTTCGCGCAGTCCCTCATAACCCATCATGGTGATATAGGACCAAGAAATCGGTAAAATACTCGCGGATCCCCAAGGCGCAGATGTGACCGAGGAGATACCTTCTTTTGGACCCGCTTGTGGCATCAAGGAATGCGTCGGCAGATACTCTTTCAAATGAGGACCAACGCCTATAGGGCCAACGCCAGGACCACCACCTCCATGGGGAATGGAAAAAGTTTTATGAAGATTCATATGTGCCACATCAGGACCGAATTCACCGGGCCGACAAATAGCTACAAGCGCATTCAAATTGGCCCCGTCCATATAGACTTGGCCTCCATGTTTGTGGATGACAGCGCAAATTTCTGAGACTGCTTCTTCGAAAACCCCATGAGTCGATGGATAAGTGATCATCAAAGCAGCCAAATTCTTTTGGTGCTGAATGGCCTTTGCTTCGAGATCCTTCACATCCACATTACCTTGGTCATCGCACTGGACCACCACCACTTGCATACCGGCCATCACTGCTGAAGCAGGATTGGTTCCGTGGGCGGACTGAGGAATCAGGCAAATATTTCGATGGCCTTCGCCCCTTTTTTGATGAAATTTGCGAATGACTAATAGACCTGCGTATTCACCCTGCGAACCTGCATTCGGCTGCAATGAAACGGCAGCAAAGCCCGTGATGTCGCAAAGTTTGGCTTCAAGATCATGGATGAGTTCCAGATAGCCTTTCATCTGCTCAATCGGAGCAAAGGGATGAATTTTATTTACCTCAGGCCAAGAAACAGGGACCAGTTCAGTCGTTGCATTCAGTTTCATTGTGCAAGAACCAAGAGGAATCATCGAATGAGCCAAAGTCAGATCCTTCGCCTGTAGATGATGAATGTAACGTAAGAGTTCTGATTCCGAATGATGAGAGTTAAAAGTGGGATGCGCCAGATAAGCAGAAGATCTTTTGAGGGCCGTGGGCCAAGTCGTCAGCAGCTGTTCGGAAGTGAAGGCGGCCGTCGAAAGCTCGGAAAAACTATTTTCCTGTCCAGTGATTGCAAAGAAAATATCTTTCAAGTCTTGAACGTTGGTCGTTTCGTTCAAAGATAAGGATAAGGTTTTGCTGTCGATCCAGCGAAAGTTCAGCTGCTTTGCCTTGGTTCGGTCTTGCACCGCCGCTGCATGAGGAATCGCAAGAGTGAGTGTTTCAAAATAATTTTTATTCTGTATCTGCACGCCCGCAGTCTTAAGAGCTCTTGCCAACGATTGTGTTAAGAACATCACGCGTTCGGCGATTTTCCGAAGTCCTTTGGGGCCATGATAAACAGCATAGAACGAGGCCATGTTGGCCAAAAGAACCTGTGCCGTACAAATATTGCTGGTCGCTTTTTCGCGGCGAATATGTTGTTCGCGAGTTTGCAAAGTGAGGCGCAAAGCGGGTTTTCCGCGGGAATCCACGGAGACTCCCACCAGTCGTCCCGGCAAACTGCGCTTGTAGGCATCTTTTGTTGCGAAGAAGGCCGCATGGGGACCACCATTCCCAAGCGGTACGCCAAAACGCTGAGAATTTCCAACGACGATGTCGGCACCCCATTCTCCAGGCGGAGTTAACAGAGTCAGCGCCAACAAATCCGTAGCGCAGATGACGAGGGCATTCATTGCATGGAACTTTTGAATCTTTGCTTGGTGCTCAGACTTCCAATCGATGATCTCACCATGAGTGTTTGGATATCCAAGTACGACGGCAAAAACTTCCGTCGTGAAGTCAAACTCCAAGGGATTGAGTATTTTCATTTCAAGGCCCATTGGCTCCGCGCGGGTACGAAGAACTTCGATAACGTGAGGATGCAAGTCATTCGAAGCAATAAACACGTTGGATTTATTTTTTGAAACTTCGCGGGCCATCATCAGAGCCTCAGCAGCCGCTGTACCTTCATCAAGAAGGGAGGCATTCGAAATTTCCATTCCCGTCAGATCCGTAATCATGGTTTGAAAATTAAGAAGGGCTTCCATCCGTCCCTGGGAAATTTCGGGTTGATAAGGAGTATAGGCCGTGTACCAAACAGGATTCTCCAGAATATTTCGTTGAATCACAGTTGGGGTGATCGTGTCGTGGAAACCCAGACCGATGTAAGAACGATAAATTTGGTTTTTACTCATCATGCTTTTTAAAGCTTGAAGAGCCTGATGTTCAGTCAGTCCTTCACCCAGTGGCTTGAAATGATGGCTGCTTCGAATATTTTTGGGAATGACATGTTGAAGCAGTTCATCGATGGAGCCAAAACCGAGCTCCTTGAGCATTTTCAACTGATTTTCTTGATTGGGACCGATATGTCGCCTGCGGAATTCGGGGGACTGCTGAAGTGGATTGGAAAGTGTTTGCATAGGGCTCTCCTTGGACTCGCTCGCTGAGCATCGCCTGTGATCTATGTTCGATCGGAGAACCCTAACACGCTGAGACTGAAAAAGGGACAATTATCGCGAACGCTTAGCTGTCTTTTTAGCAGAGGTCTTTTTGCGGGAAACCTTGGCTGTTTTGCCTTTGATAGCAGACTGAAGTTTACTTTCAGCTTTGTTCGCTGATTTTTTAACCATTTTCAGTGTGCTTTGAATGTCTTTTTCGATTTTCTTTACACGAGACTCGAAAGACTTACGAACGACGGTCATGTTCTTCTGGAGTTCCTTCAGCTTTTTTTCAGCTTCGGGTTGGAAGCGGCTGCTGACTCGGGAAAACTCAGATCGAATTTTAACGAGTTCTTCAGTAATTGCTGCGACGCCTTTAGGGCCTCGGATGTCATGAACAAGTTTATTGAGGTCGAGGGAATAGGCCATTTGAGTCTCCCGGTTGTTGGTTGGTGGGGGTTGAGGCTTCCTCTTACCCCAAGAAAGTTCAAAACGGAAGGGTCCGCAGCAAAACTAACGAAATCTGATTGAAGTGGGATCAATCTGTCTCCGATTTGCATGGTCTCCGTATTGCAATTTCTTCAGATTGTACAGGGTCCACGCCAAAGGATGGCCGAAGTGACCCTAACCACACACTCTTTAGAAGGGAGGAATGATGTTCTCAAAAACCACCACCACCACGGAGAAAGTAGGACCGATGACTTCACGTTCAGCAATGATGGCACTAGTTGCCCTAACTCTTGTCGCAATGTCTGCTGGGGCAGAAATAGCTCCCACCGAAGGCGAACTTGAGCCCCTTCCCACCCCTTTGGAACCGCAAGTCAATCTCACTGTTGGTGAGTTAGCCTACGGAGGCAAAAGCTGTGCTTTTGACGAGGAAGTCAGCAAAGTGATCCTCGATGGTCAAACCATCGCCATCAATTTGGCTACGATCGTAAGCAAAGAAGCAGGTTCTGGTTTGGCTCGAGGAGCTTGCACTTGGGCTCTGCCGACTCAAGTACCCGCTGGCTATAAATTGAAAATTGCCAAGATTGACACCTACGGGATGATGGCTATCGCCAAAGGTGCTCAGATCACAGGGAATCTTGAAGTGTTTACGACCGGTGACGATGAAAGCGCCTCGATTGAGTTCAATGGCAAATCTGCAAAGTACAACAAACTCGTTCGTCAGGAATTTTCGCAGGAAGCGGACATCGAAACGGAGTGCGGTGCGGGAATCAATCTTCGCTCGAACGCCTCCTTCATCATCCGCAATGGTGAGAGAGAATCACACGCTTTGTTTGGTGGCTTGCTGCTGCATTACAGTCTTGTGAAGTGTGATTAGTCCTTAGAGGTGTGATTAGTCCACGCATTAACGAAATTTCCGATCTCATGTGCATTCTGGTCGATCTTTTCAGTCGCTCGGTAAGATGATAACCTGAAAGTTATCATCTTACCGAGCAGGTAAATTCTTTGCTTCGATCTTTACAAATCTAATCTAATCGACTTTCGAGTAGATCCTACAGGCTAACAATTGCAATTTCGAACTTTTCAAACTAGTCCCATAAAAGCGTGATATCTTCCCGCCGGTCGGCCAAAACTGGCCACAACTGCAAAAATATTTATGAAAATTCTCGATGGAGGCTCCACTTGAAAACTTTGATTTCCCTTCGAATTGCAACTCTGCTTTTATTGATAGCTGGTCCCGTAAATGCCTGGTCTTGCTATTCCAAGAATCAGTTTTCCTATTGCACGGGCGATGTGGTTGTAAATGATCAAGGCGTTCTGGGAACTATTCGAGCCGTCTTTCAAACCGGCGATGTGATGGTTGCTTACAGTGGCCACGACGGGATTCACAAATGGCCCACCTCACGCTTGGCGGTGACTAAGGGCTGTGCTTCGCGAAAGATTTGTGTCGGCGAGAAAATCGTCAACGATCAAGGCGTCGTGGGCCGAGTGAAGGCCATTCTTTCGAGGACCGAAGTGATGGTTGGCTTTGAAGGACATGATGGCTTTCATAAATGGCCCACTTCGCGATTGGGAAAAACAAATGATTGCGCCAATCGATATTTTTGCACAGGTGTTCGCACGATTTCAGACACGGGTGTTATTGGTCGCATCACCGGTATCTTGCCAGACAAAGAAGTGATGGTGGCTTTCGACGGTCACGACGGAAATCATCAGTGGCCCATCTCGCGATTGGCCGTTGTTAAGGGTTGTACCTCGGACAACTTCTGTGCCACCGATAAAATCATTTCCGATACAGGTGTTGAAGGTGTCATCCGTGGAATTTTACGTTCCGGAGAAGTCATGATTGCCTTTGCAGGTCATGATGGCTTTCATAAATGGCCGACCTCACGCTTGGCAGTGACTGAGGCTTGTACAGAAAGACCTGTCATCAATTTTTAATTCAGGATTGAGCTATCGTTTGAGATTAAAAAAGTCGATCGAGTAGCAAAACAGTTCTTCTTCCTTTGAATCGCGAACGACTTCCAAGTTTTCTTCGAGATTTTTTAGGATTTTTTCTTTGATGATTTGGACATCCTTTTTTGAAAGACTGGCCACACCAGAATAATGCAGATCGCTTGGATCTTCTCGGTCCAGCGATTCAATCGCAAGCTGGCGCCAGTTGGCATGATGTCTTAAAATATTAGAAGAATCACTTCCCAGTCGAATCGTTTGTTGTCCACAACGATAGGACCCCTCTTCAGTCCGTAGAGCAAGCCCGATACTGACAAGAAAATTCAAAACTGAATTCACTTTTCCGATTGGGACTTTGAAGAAGTCGCTGATCTTCGTCGGCGACTGAAGCTGCTCAATCGTCAGCGCAATATGAATGGCGGCATAGTGCCAACTGCTATAGTACCGTGCTTGCGACTCAGCGGTGAGTTTTGATTTAAGTCCAAGTCGATCGGTCAGGTTCAGCTGCTGAGCACGAAGTTCATCGATCGCTGTTTCAAAATGTTTTCTGAGGGATTGAGTTCCTGCCCTTTCTTTCTGTACTAGTGCAAAGAAATATTCGGCTTGGGCTTTGGTATGTCCTAAAAATTCATTGATGCGATCAGCTTGCTCTAAGCTCAGGTTGGCTTTTCCATGGATGACTTGAGAAATGAAGGTAGCCTGGGAACCAATTGCTTTGGCTAACTTTGATTTCAGTCCCCGGCGCTGGTGCTGTGGTCCGACCAAAGCCACCAAATAGTCCTTATAGTCTGCATAGTGGAAGATTGTTTTAATCATATAGTTTCATATATTTAGTTAAATAAGTAACATAAAAAGTTAGTTATAAGCCATAGTTTTATATTAATTATCTAACAAGTATTTCAAGCTGGATCTATCTCCTGGTTAAGCAACCAAAACCCATGATAGGAGAAAAAAATGAAACATAAAAATTCAAAGCCCCTTAGCCTTTGGCGGATCTTAGTACTTTCGATTTTCGCGCCCGCGTTCGCAGTTGCAGGACCCCAGCCTGGAGGCGGCCTGAGCGATGGTGGTGGTAACGCTGTTGTCTGCTTCAAAAGTGCTGTGACCGTCACTGAAATCATGTCACCAACGAATCACAATCGAGGCATAGTATTAAATCGGCACCTTCCCGAGGTATCAAGTGTCACGGCTTATGATTTGGCTCTCCTTGAGGGTGTGGCAATCGAGAATTCGGCAGCCTCTCCGAGGGACTATGCCATAAAAATCGCAGAAAGAGTGGAGGATGTTTTTCCACTCTTGGGCCTGGTTGTTAGGGGTGGGGCCTCCCATTTTCCAGAAGAGCTTGTGCAAAAAGTGAATCGACCGCTGAAGCGCCTCTTTGATGAAAATGAAACGACCGAATTGGCAGATCCCGAGCACTGCTTAGTAACAACGATTGTCGCACAAGATCAGACGGGGCGAATGGTCATCGATCGAAGACTTTTTGATCACAATACTCATTCGGACTTAAGCAAGGGAGTTCTGATCCTTCATGAGTATGTTTACAAATTTATGAGAACCGCATTCGAAGAAACTGACAGCAGACGAACTCGCAACATTGTGCAGCTTTTAATCGATCAATCCATCAAGAACTCCAAGGATCTCAGAAATAGTTTCTTGGTGCGCATGGAGCCCTTTCCCAAAACAACTCGGGCTCTGTTCTCTGCAGCTGCTAACGGAGTTTCGCCTTTTTCTGCAAAAATGCATCGACTTTTTCCTTGGAGATTACAGTATGAGAAAGAATATCCAGAACACATGTACCTAGATTTTTATAATCTCGATTTCAAAAAGTTGAAAAGCTCTGTGGATATTTGGATCGAGCTTTTTGGCGATCTTTATCCGCTTCCCCATGGAGCCATGTACAGAATAGAAACTCCAAAGGCATTGGCTGATCAACTCATTAGTTTGGCACCCAGAATTTTGCAGGCCTGCCCTGGTCGGACCGATATCAAATATGAAATTGAAAGCGATCGATGGTATGGAAAAGTAGACCGCTGGAGCGCATATTTTGGCTATTTTGAAGCCGTCATTTTCGGATTCGATAACAGCCTCACTTCATGTGAGGGATTCTCGGAGATCGAGAGGGATTGGAAAAATCTGTCGGAAAAGGCTTACGAGCAGTTAAAAAAGACTCGATCACAAATGATGTTTGCTTACAAAAACGATTTTATTGAATTCGTGGAAAGCACAGGAATTACCTCTCAGGGTAAGGCCGCGGTCATCGCCGAATTCGAAAAGTGGGACATTTTTTCGGACTCATTTCCGAAGGAATCACGGCCTACCTTATTGGAACTAGACTTTAAATTTTAACAAGCCTGGTTCTGAGCGAGTGAGAATATCTAAACTCACTCGCTTTTTGGCTCTTTATTTTTCCTAATCTACTCTCAATCTACTTAGAGAGTCGCTTCGATGGCCCGGCAATGCCCAGAGGAAGACTTTGAATTCTCAAGGTTTGACATCAATGCGGGGAATAATTCCTTTTTAAGCTGTTTACTAACTTTCAACACACCCTCTTCAACTTTTATCCCATTTTTTGTATCGAGCACTTTGCCATCACGCAGCTTCACTTCGATCCCAGTGAGGTCATAAACAACGGCAAAAGCATTGAATGAAACTTCAATACAATTCTCATAGGACTGTGCCAGAGCGAGGCCAGGATTTGTCTTGTTTTTCACCAGATCGCCAAAACTTGAAGTGAAAAAAAGGACTCTTTGATTGTTTTCACTAAAATTTTTACTGATCGCACCGATATTGCCATACCAAGAAGCCGAGACGATTTGAAACTCTTCGCCCTTAAAGGTGATGGTGCCCCTCTTCATGAGCTTCGCTCCGAAGGGAGACACAGTTTGCCAGCCTTGTATTTGAATGTCTTGGCCTTCATAAGCAGCTGCTACTTCCTTTTCTTCGAAGAGTGGCTTTGAGTCGCTGAGTGCAGAGCTTGAGAAGGCAAAACAGAAGGCACAAAGCAGAGCAGCGGATGCATGTTTTAATTGAGCCTGGTCAAAATTCATAGAAATCCTCCTGGTAAGTAGTCTTCATTCGATACGAGCTACACTTCCACTTTCTAGTCCGTCAGGTAGGCAATTCAAAAATAATACTTTGGGCAGATCTCAACTTAAAAATTTTACAATGAGATCGCCAATTTTTCCGCTAGATAAAACTGCGAAGCGAGTCAGAAAATTGAATCTCACTCGCCTCCAGGAATCTTACATTTTCATTTCGTTTACTTCTGTGAAGAATACCAATCCTTCAAAATTTCTTTCATAGTTTCTGGGCTTGTAGACCAATGATTAGCTGCTTTTGCTACAGCCTGGTCAGCAGCGTCCATGTCTCCAGTTTGAGCCGCGCTCAAAGCTGCATTGATCTCCTGCAGTTTCAAACCCGTGAGTCTTTTTGTAAAAGCCTCAACGTCTGCTTGAGTTCTCTTACGAGATTTACCAATCAAGGCCCAGTCACTGAGAGTGGTAGCGATGCTCGTAGAGGCTTCATTGCTGAGGCCATACTTAGCAGAAAGATTTTTCGCCACGCCTTGAACGACAGCTTTCTGAGCTGCCGCTGCATTGGCAATCAAATCTCGGCTTTGGTTCTGCTTGGAATTCAGTGCGTAACCGTACTCATCGTAAAAAATGCCAGTGGCACTCAGTCTTCCCCAGCCAGTGAACCAGCCATAGCCAGGAAGATAAATGTCATGAAATTCAAGTGGAGCGTAATAGGGATCTTGAATATAGCTGATCTTGGTTCCATCAGCGTAGTAGTTACAGCCGGGTCTTACGTTGGACCCGCAGTAGGATCCGTACCAGGTGTACCAGGCTTGAGTAATGGCGACACCGCCGCCTCCACCGCCGCCGCAGCCTGAAAGTCCGAAGCTCATTAGGCCTACAAGCATTAATTTGCTTGTTATTGTGATTGTTTTGTTCATAGTTCCTCCTCTTGGGTTATTTGTCTTTTTTGTTCGTTCGCTGGGGTCATTTCTTTTTAAAAAAACTCAAAACGCATTTCTAAAGCCGAATTTTGTGAAAGCGGTCGCCACAGAAAGCTTTCATTTCGCCTCCGGAAGAAATTTTGGGTAAAATTTCACAGCCCTTGGCTGGTAAAAGGCGGAATCTTGCGGGTCTTCGAAGTTCAGTCAGCTTTCCGTCGGTACCCTGAATCGGCAGAATGATCTGTGTGGATCTACTGAGAAGAAATCCTGCGGGAACATAAAGTGCTGGGATTTTTCCTCCAACCAAAACAGGAAAGTAAGACTTGAGCGCAAGAATTTCTGGAAGAAAGCTAAATCGTTTTTGATCGATCGAAAGTCTCTGGCCAGTCTTCAGATCATGATAAAGAATTTCATATTGGCTCAGTGAAAATGCGGAAAGTTGATCTTTCACCTGAAAAACGGCTGTGACATCGAGAATCCGATCGAAGGGGCGCTGAGGAGCCAATTGAAAGCTGGTCAAAGCTCCATCGGAAATAATTGAAGTCCTCTCAGAACCTCGAAAGTTTGGACCCTGCACAGATCCAGAAAATGCAGCAGCAGGGGAGCTTACGAGATCGGAAATCACTGGTGGTGCTTGTACACCTTTCAGGTAATGGAAATCTTGACCGCTGATTTCCTTCAAGGATTTCCATTTGCCATTTTTCAATTCAGCGATGGTATAACTCAGATCATAGCCCTCTCCTTGAGCAAGAAGGGCTTTAACAACTCCAGTTTGAAGATTCGAAGGATTCGGCAAAAGACTCACTATATGATTAAAGCCGGCGGGAAGAGCTAAAGTGCGAAGACCATTGCTCGTCAAAACATAAAGGCGATAGTCTTTCTTTGAATCAACATCTGGCTTCCAGGGATTCGCCGCAGACTTTTCAAGTTCAGGCACCTTACCGATGCTGTACCAAGTGGGACTTAAGAAACCCTGATAGCTCAGCCATTGAAAGTCCTCTTTCAGATAAGTGATCTCGGTGGGAATACGCAGAGGCTTCCCTTGAGGTTGCAGCCTTTGATTTGTAAAAATCAAACGGTGACCGGATCCCTTTCCTGCGGATAGGGGTTTTTCTTTCAGTAAAATTGCATACTGATTTTTGGTCGAAGGAAGTACCGAAGACAGTTTAAATATCTGTGAAACGGAGAGGCTGAGGCCCTCCTCAAATGTGTAGCTCAGTCGTTCGGAAACCACGACCCTGGTAGGGCCTTCCTTCAGAAGTTCTAATGAAAAGCCATCTTCGGATTTGAGGAGTCCCATCTGCTCTGACTCGTCTTTGTTACCTGTTTGGATCGAAAGGATCGAATCATAGTTTCGTTCGAGGATTCTTCCTTGAGTATCTACAAGCTGCTTTGTAGTGAAAGCTGTCATGATCTTTTCCATTGGAACGACCACATCCAAACGAATCGCAAGCTGGGTCTGAAAACCTTCTGCAGTAGTGATATACAGAAGAACATCAATCTCGCTGTCGAAAAAAAGATCTTGGATCAAGAAATCGAGCTGCAGCTGCTTTGGGTCTCCGGTTTTCCAGTTTAAAAACTGCCATTGAGACTTTTTAAGAATGAGGCCTTTGGTTAGGACACGGGCTTCAATTTGGATTGCATCAGCTGTCTGCCAGATGTTTTGCAAATCTACTTTTGCTTCGAGCTGAGTGCTCTCTTGGTCCCACGTCAGCTGTTTGGTTTTTCGCTGCATTGGAATAATCACGGGTCTTGCTGAAAGACTGAGGCTTCGGCTCAGATCCAAGTTTCCAAAGTTCGAAGAAATTTTCTGTGTCAAAGCTGGATCCACTTTGCTGGCAAGAGTCTTTCTTGCTCCAGCAAGAAGGCGAGCCTTTGCTTCGCTGGCCGACATGCCATGGCCAAGCAGATGAGCAAGAGCCCCGGATACAAATGGGGCTGCCATGGAACTGCCATCTTTTATTTCAAAGCCAGGGTGACTTGTGAAAGTGACGGACATCAAGTCAGTGGGAAAAGTACTCAAGATAGAAAGTCCGGGTGCGAGCAGATCAACTCCAGTTCCTCGGTTGGAAAAAAGAGTGGGCGCGCCATCGGGACTATGGGCGCCCACGCAAAGAACTTGGGGCAAGGAGCAGGGAAGAATCAATTGGTCCGTCGAATCATTTCCAGAGGCAGCAACAAGAAGGACACCTTTTGAATGCGCTTCTTCAAGAGCTTCGTAAAAGTTTTTTGTAGCTAAATTCTCGGGAAAACCAAGCGATAGGTTGATCACTTTGGCATTTTGCTCCAGCGCACGACGAATTCCTTTGGCAACTGCATCTGCAATTCCCGCAGTGGTGGTTACTTCCCCAGTGGAGGTTGGGATCACACGGATCGGGAGGAGGATCACATTGTCCGTGATGCCCTGAACGCCGAAATTATTTTTTTGAGCAGCAATGATCCCGGCTACGTGAGTGCCGTGTCCATCGGTGTCTGCAACATTGGAATCGTTGGCTCCACCTGCGAAGTTCCAGGCTTTGGGATGTATGAGCTGAGCAAGGTCTGGATGAGAAGAATCAATTCCGGAATCTAAAACTGCCACTACAACTTTTTGCGCCGGGCTTGGTAGCTCTAAAGCTTGAACGTCTTCATTCCTGACTCCTTGCCCTTTTAAGGTCGTCAAATCATCAATCAAAAGCTGAAAACTGGCTCCGGAGTTTTTTAGGCCCCACTGCTTGGATACCAAGGGATCTTGGGCTCCTGCAAAAGCAAGTTGTGAGGCCAGTAGTATGTTCAGCAGCACAGTCCTCAGGATTGGTGAAGTTAGGAATTGATTCATATCAATCGCCTCCTGTCAGAAATTGCGCACCCAATTCGTAAAGCGAAATCTTAGTTTGCTCTGAAAGCGCGGACAATGCCCCAGCGCCAGCATCTTGATCGATGGTTCCCTGGCTGTCAGAGGCAAAGCTTGAAATCAATTCATTTTGCTCGGAATCGCGCGCCTGGTGATCACCAGATCGATAGCCCTTCACACTGACTTGAAGAAAATAGCCATCTTTTCCCAAAGCCTTGTAAAGTCTGGTCCAGGGAATTGCACCTTGGATGGCGGTGACAAACTCATTTTGCCATTCGATGGTTTTTTGTTTTTGCGAAATGGAAGGGACACTGGACATCACACTCAGAACAGCTTTGAATTTTTCCGTGAGGCAAGGATAACTTCGGCCTTCAAAGTAATCAGAACTAGGGGGGAAGGACTGCGAATTTTGGTGAATGTTTTTTTCATCTCGGCAGTGAGGCAGATAACGTTCTTCGCCGCCGTAGAGTTCCACAAGACTTGCATAGACGTTACCAGATTTTGATTGCAGGTGAGCTTTCAGTCTTTGAATTCCTTTTTGATAAAACACGGTCGCATGGGTTATATTGTAGAACTCCAAAGCGCTCGTGCTGGCAAAGCTGTCCCTGCGAATCAGTGAGATTTTTGCGCCCACAGCCCGAAGGGCTTTCATCCTTTGGTCGATTTCATCAAAAATGGAGAATAAATTTTCTTTGCTAATTTTCCAACCAGCCCAAACTTCTTTGCTGATCGTGACTGGCTGAAATTTTTCAGTGGAAGTGAGCTCGGCATCCGTGGAGCTTTCCACCCAGTAAGCATTCCCGTAAGGAGTGTAGGCAGGATTTCCGGATCCCCCGCCTCCCAAGTCCACATAACCTTGGGAGAGGGCTCCAATGATTCCATTCAGAAAGGAAAAGAAATCAGAACCTGTTCGATGCAAAGTGCGATGGGTATAAAAGCTGCGTTCGAATTTGTGGGGATTAATCCCATTTTCAGCAGGAGGTTTAATCTTCAGCAAGTGTTTTGCTGTCATTTTCTTGGACTGCAAAAACAGAAAGCTAAATTGAAAGTTGGATTCCATCAGGCTATGGTTCAAATGATAGTAAGGATAGTTCTTGAGAAGGCCGCTCTCTGAATTGGTTTCAAAGAGTTCCTTGATACTCAATGCGGTGGTTGGTGTAATATCTAGCTTTTGCTCGGCCCCACTATGAATCATATAGACTCGAGACTGAGCCTTAGCTTGAGTGGTCGAAGCCTCAAGACTCAGAATCTTTATATAGTAGTTAAAATCGAGGGAAAGATTTCCTGTCGCTGAGTTCACTGACTGAACAGTGATCTGAAGAAAATTTTCACCCGAGGATGGGTCATTGATTCTTCGAAGACTGGTGCGCTTATAGATCACCCCGAAGATGCCTGCTCCGAAGGAGATATTTTGATTGTAGCCCACAGGAATCATCGGCATCAAAGCTTGCAGAGGTATTGTGGCCTTTGCTTGTAAACCTGATGTGAGGGTATCTGTAATTGTGAAAAGTTCTCCGTCTTCAAGTTTTTCCAGAAGTTTTTCCACAAGATTTTTTGCTGCGTCTGAATTCTTAAGTTCTTTGGGATCTAAAACTTGTCCCAAGGCCTGAATCAAAAGTGGAATTGACAAGTCTTTCAAAGGAACTTTTAAAGCATCGCCCATAGATTTGAGACTTCGAAGATGCATATAAGTTCGCTGCAAAGACACTTGAGCTTCAAGACTGGGGTAAATGTTTTTTAGTCCATTCAAACCCCGAAAGTAACCAAGACTTGCACCGACGCCGACGGTGTCCACCAATTGAATGGGTGCTGAACTTCCGTAAGCTGTACCCGTGGTGATTTGGCGATTGGCCTGCAGATTAATTCCTGCAACTGGGCCACCCCAGCTAGAAAGTTTCCGCACATAGGGCTGTTCTGGATTTTTTATGATGTGTTCGATAAACTGCTCAATCTGTTTTTGCTGGTTCTTTAAAGCCAAAGCATCTTTCGTCAGAATCTGAAGCTCTTTATTCACCAGGTGAGAAAAGGAAAGAAGTGCCGCCGAGAAACCTTTCATCAAACCAAAATTCACCAATTCTTCAGGCCTCATGGGATCTTCAGAAGTTCCGTAGGTAAATCTGGACGCATAGCCCTTGAATTGGGCTTGAATGACCTGTCCTTTTTGGACGCTTTTGTTGGAAAGTTGATTGTTGTAGGCAATTTTCTGGTGTTTGATTTTGAGGGTTTCCAGCAGGTGGGTTCGGCGAGCCACTATTTTCTGATAGACCAAAGAAGCGATGTCCGAAGGATATTCACCAGCAGCGACAATCTGTCGCCAATCTTCCGCAGAAAGTGCGGCGATTCGATGTCCAATCCATTTCAGGTCTTCTACAGAAGTTTCATCAAAGGGACTTTGTTTTGCGACTAAGTTGGGATGAGTCAAAAGCAAGTGACCACTCAAAATTCGCTGACTCGCCCATTCTGCGGCATCGATGTTTTCAGGAAAGTAAGCCAGAGCAAGCGGAGCGATCAGGGCCCGAAGGGCGCGTCTGCCGTCTGTAAAATGTGAAGTCAAAGTTCCCCAAAAATAGTTTTGATACAAAGTTTCGCCGGGCTCGAGAATCACATCCATCAAGCGAAGGTAAGTGTCACCTTCTTCGAGGACCCAAGCCTTCGGGTCTTTCAAGGTGTGTAAGGACACTGAGTCTAAGAATGCTTTTTTCTCTTCGGCTGATTTGAAATTGATACGAAGGCTTTTGTAACGTTTTAGGTCCCCTTGATTGTAATTCAGTTTTTTAAGGAGAGACTGAGTCATCAGCACCCTGTGGGGTATGGTGCTGATGACCAGTCTGTGGGAACGGCTCAGGGAATTGATTCTATGAAAGGAAGTCTCTTTGCCGAAACCGGCAAGAGTGGAATCGAATGAAAATTCTGAATCTTCGGCAGGAAAATTTTCAGGGCCCACAGTCAGAGGTGAATTGCCCCACATATCGTTGCCGACGGGGTTCAGGAGACTGAGATCCACACCACTTTTTCGCAGACTGGCAGCGCGGTCTCGGTCGATTAACTGACCTTTATAAAGTAAGTCTTGAGCGGGAGCTTCCAAAGTATTCATTGGAATCAGAGTTGTTCCATGACCCCAACCTTCGGAAGCGCTCATCAAGAACAGCACGAGAAGCGCAGAAACTTTCAATGACAATAGAATGATTGATGAAGACAATTCCCCCGCCCCTCTGTGTGCGCGAACGCACCGCCCACAGGACGGAGAGCAAGGTCAGTGCCGCAGCTCGGCAAGCTGCGGAATGATCACTTTGCCTCCAGGAATTTTTTTCAGGGTCTTTGGAGTTTAGAACTTTTCCCGGTGAACCTGCACGATATTACCATCTTCAACAAGTTCAATTTCTAGAACTATAGATTCCTCAGCTTTCGTCACAGCACCTGCGCGCATACTCACGGCAACTTCTGCTCTTCCATTTTTTGGAATGGCTTTGATCTTCGCTTGTTTGACAATAGTAAAGTTGGTCTTATCACCTTCGATGATGCGAATGTTCAGCTGTAGATTCGCAGAAGACTTTCGCTTAGAAACATTCGTAATTCGTGCCTCAAAGGAGTGTGTTCCTTTTTTACGAAGGTTTTTGAGTTCTTTCTTGGTGAAGCTAAATACATAATCATTCAAAACTGGCAGCTTTTTTTCAGTGTCAAGCAAGCCGACGCGTTGGCCGCTTGCGTATTTAGCTTCGATGGCGATGGGCACACTCAAAGGCTTAGCGAAGGCCCTAGCGATGACCTCAAAGGCGGCTTCAGCCGTCGCACCTTTTTCGATCGCAGAGATTTCTGCAGTTCCCTTAACTACTTCCATCTTGTCGGCCTCTGAAGCCAAAGTCAGCACGATTTTTTCGGTGCCTTCGCTTGAGTTGTTCGTCGCCGTTGCAATGAACTGAGTGAGCTTTCCTTCATTCAATTGAGATTTGTTACTGAGATCAAGTTTTAGCATGTACTTCGGCACAGCATGAGCTTGGACCTCTGATTCATCGATTTTTTGACCACGATAGTATGCTGAAACTTTTACGTAGACATCTTTGTCCACCATCTGTGGATTGATCTGGAACTCGAAAGCATTTTTAATTTCCGTGGTTGTTTTTGCTTTGATCACTTGATCGACTAGAGAAGTGCCCTTTGATATAATTAGACTTCCAGGTGTGACCTCAATCAAACGAAGCTCTACAGAACCCTCTTCGATGGCTTGGTTGCTAAAATTTCTCAAACTCGTCGAAATTCGAAGTGTTTCTTCGGGTTCGATCAACTGGTTGTCTTTGGTGTCGACGATCTTGGCGGAAGAACCCAAACGGACCGGTCGATTGACAAAGTCTTGGTGTTCTTCTTTCTCTCCTTCTTTGATGGCCAAGGTCTGCTTTGCTGTGGTCCAAAGTTCTTGGAATAACCGATCCGAAACTTTATTTTTTACCAGTTCCACTTGAGAATTGTATTGGCTGCTAAAGCCCGCTTGGTATGCGGCTTCTTGAACTTCGCCTAGATGCTTCAGCTTTTTTTGTTGGAAATAGTCTTCCACCATTTGTACTCGTTCTTCACGAAGACCTTCATTAAATTTGTTGGCAATACCTTTGAGTGTTCCTTCAGCGATTCCACGTTGATAGTCGGATTCGAAATGGGAATTTTTTGCAAGCTGACAGCCAGCTTCAAAGCTTTCCTGATAGAACTTTTTAGCTTTCTCATAGTAAGTGTTGTAAGCCCCACTTGATTTGAGATCTTGATAGCCGTTGGCGTAACCCTGTTGATAGGCAGTTTCTTCCTCTTGTTTGGTGATATTCGGTTTCACGCCCTTACGTATTCGATCTTTTCCAAAACGGTCTTTTCTCGGATCTCTCGCGGGTCCCTCTTTGCGTTTCTCCATTCGTGCAGATCTTGGCGCCGCAACAAAGGCACTAATGCCGAAAGCCGCATCCGCCAAGGCAAAGTTCACAGTCTCTGCCTCCGCTCGTTTTTGGATCAAGAGATCGATGATCTGCGAACCTGAACTCTGAGCTTGGTAGGACTCTTTTACAGTTTGCCGAGTTTGTAATTTAAGAGAATTGATTGCATCAACCAGGCGCTGATCGGCGGCCTCAGCTCCTAATCTTTGGCCTTCTTCTGCAGCTTTCGACTGCATGTCCGATGTTTTTGCAGCGTCTCGGCCTTCTTTAGAGGCTTGATCGCGCACTGATTTCTCTTCTTTAGATCCTTTAAATTTTTTGAGCTTGGTGTTCGCTTCTTCTTGGGCTAGACGCTCGCCCTCTCGAGAGTGCGCTGCCTTGACGCCATCATAGTAGCCTTTTGCAGTATTTTTATTGAGACCTTGAATTTCACCTTCTGGAATCCCAATGGCGTGGCCTTCATTATAGCTGTTCTGCTTTCCCGCATCGACGCAAGAGTTGTAACCATCTTGTTCGGTTGCTTGTCCGATGGGTCTTTCATTGAAGGCACGTTTTTCTGCATCATCTTCGGCTGCTTCTTGTCCGGCATGATAGCCGTGGCGAGTGAATCGTTCGAGGGCTTTTTCATTTGCCTGGCGCTGTTTTTCTTCTTCAATGGCTTTTCGACGAGCCTCTTCGAGTCGTTTGGCTTCCTCTTTTCTGCGCGCTTCATCACGCTTGGCTTCTTCTTGCCGAGCAGCTTCACGTTCTCTTTGATCTTTATCCGCTTTTAGTTTCGCGTCAGCGGCTTCTTTCTCATTCAGCTGTTTTCTTTCTGCTTCCAGTTTTTGTCTTAAGGCTTCGGCGGCAGCTCGGCGCGCTTCGCCTTCAACTTTGAGTTTTTCTTCCGCCTCACGCTGTTTTTTGCGGAGCTCTTCGAGAATTTTTGGATCTACACTGCTCGGGAGCCCTTTTATGATTTCACCAATCTGGCCCGCAGCATCTACTTTCTTGAAGGGAGCACCATTGGATTGCGCAAAAACTAAAGGTGCACCGGTTGAGAAAGCAATGCTGGTTGAAAGAATGAAAGAAATTGAGCGTTTCATTTTGAGACCTCCGATGGATTTTAGAGCCTTCGGAAGCTTTATTGCGATTTACGTGCCCGAACAAATGAAGCTGGCTGCAAACCGATTGAGTTTGAAGATTTCGATTCGTCCACGAAGAGTGCAGTCGACCTATCAATCCACGGCTATGTAATTACCCAGCGATTTTGACCGGTTCTAATTACCCATCGACTTTGACCGACTGAGTGTATCAATTTGAATCAGTTCTTGATGTGCTTTCGACGACTTACATCAAGGAGTGAATCAGCATGGG
>Ga0247843_1001595_pt1 | contig 45108 bp, 48 predicted proteins | sample LaCruzMarch2017__FD_192420 | JGI IMG/M metagenome (GOLD analysis project Ga0247843, IMG submission 192420) | Freshwater microbial communities from meromictic Lake La Cruz, Castile-La Mancha, Spain - LaCruzMarch2017_8m | ecosystem: Environmental > Aquatic > Freshwater > Lake | place: Spain...
AGATGTTCGGACAAGTTATGGCAGGTGTAATTGATCGGGGTGCTGATCAGGTATTCTATGTATTTTTTCTTCGTTATCATGCCAGATAACATACACTACTTTTTTCAGGGGAGCGAAAGTCCTAAGTATACAGGCGATAAACACATAACTTGATAGGCTCGCGAAATGTACATTTTGTCGGGTTACGCTATCGCTAACCCGACCTACAATCCAACAATGCCATGAAATCGGATTATTAAAATTAAAACGGCAACGCCCAATTGAAACTCGAAATCCCAAAGACAGCCTCAACTCTCACCCAACCCCAAGGCTGGCAAGCCCAACTAGACCTAGGCTTCGAACACCAACACGGCAAAACCGTACTAGCACACCGTCGCCATCTCGGTCCGTTAACCGTGCAACGCCCCTTTTACCCAGAAGGCGGGGTTTGCCATGTGTATGTCTTGCATCCACCTGGCGGTGTGGTGGCGGGTGATCGGTTGGCGATTAACATCAACGCCGCCAGCCACAGCGCGGCCTTGGTGACGACACCAGCAGCGGGTAAGTTTTACCGTAGCGAAGGCAAGCAGGCGCGGCAAAGTGTGGCGTTAAATGTGGCGGCAAATGCATCATTAGAATGGTTACCGCAAGAAACCATTGTTTACGAAGGCGCACAAGTCGCCTCTGAAGTGCGATTGGATTTGGCGGCAGGTGCGCGGTTTCTCGGTTGGGAAGTGCTGGCACTAGGCAGACCTGCCGCGCAAGAAGGTTTCACGTTCGGCGAAGTTGGTATGAATTGGCGCATCTTCCGCGCAGGCGAGTTGTTTTACCGCGAACGCTTGTTGATAGATGCACAAGCCTTTGCCGCCAACTGGGGCTTAAACGGACATTCCGCCTGCGGCACATTGTTCGCCTATCCCGCTACCGCCACGCAATTGGCGGCTGTGCAAGCTTTGATTGGCGAAAATACAGGGCAGGGCGTGACTTTATTGGATGATTTGCTGATCTGCCGCGCTTTAGATGCTCGCGCCGACCGCTTACGGGATTTTTTCCAAGACGTTTGGCGCTTGTTACGCCCTGAGGTGATCGGGCGCGAGGCTTGTGTGCCACGTATTTGGGCGACTTGATTAATTTCTAAGTCGTCATTCCGGCAGGGATTGCCGGAATCCAGAACACAGGGATGTGAACAGTCGAGAATATACATGTCCATCGAAAAACAACCTTGTGTTTATATACTGGCAAGTGGTGTCAACGGGACTCTTTACGTTGGTGTTACATCTAATCTAATTGGGCGTGTTTATCAGCATCGCGAGAACTTATTTGAAGGTTTCACTAGTCGTTACGGTGTCCATAATTTAGTTTGGTATGAAGTACACGAGCGTATGGAAAGTGCTATTTTGCGGGAAAAACAGATAAAAAAGTGGTCTCGGGTAGCAAAAAAGCGGTTGATTGAGTTAATCAATCCGACTTGGCAAGATTTGTGGGTTGATTTGACATCACCATCCTTGGCATCTGGATTCCGGCAATCCCTGCCGGAATGACGAGCTAAAACTAAACGAAACTAGAGAATCTACGAGGAAATAACACTATGCAACTCACCGCACACGAAAAAGACAAGCTCTTAATTTTCACCGCCGCCCTGTTAGCAGAACGGCGCAAAGCCCGTGGCTTGAAGCTGAATTACCCCGAAGCCGTGGCCTACATCACCGCCGCTATTATGGAAGGCGCGCGCGACGGGCGAACCGTAGCCGAGCTAATGGAATACGGGCGCACCTTATTAAACCGCGATGATGTTATGGAAGGCATCAGCGAAATGTTGCCGGATGTGCAGATAGAAGCGACTTTTCCTGATGGCACCAAATTAGTCACCGTGCATAACCCCATTACTTGAAGCTCTAACTGGCACAGCCATGCTAAGCAACGGGTATCGCTATTATTACGGCCAGCTCGATGCGCCTACGCAAAGCGCATACGAGGCAATGCTGGCAGGGGTAAAAAATTATGCCGACGCCATCTTGCTGAATCCTAATTTTACGCTGTACGAATCGGCAATCAGTGAGTTGGTGCGCGCCGTAAAACTGGATAACCCGTCGGTTTTTTATCTGGCTTCACAATACCAATACAGCATCGACGGCAACGCGATTTGGTACAAGCCGCAATACCTGTTCGACCGCGCCACGCTTCAAATGATGGAATACCAGCTCTTGAATACCGTGGACAATATCGTCAACACCGCGATTGGTTGGGAAATGAGTGATTATGACAAAGAGCTGGCTTTGCATGATTATCTCATTAGAAACGTGGCTTATGCCGCCGACAGCCAGTGGCAGCAAAACTCGCCGGAAATCATTTACACCGCTTACGGCGCGTTGGTTAACAGGCAAGCGGTTTGCTCAGGTTTTGCCCATGCCCTGAAATTGCTGTTAGACCGTTGCGGTGTTGATTGCTTGGTGGTGACAGGCAATTCATTCATGCCCAATAGCACGGTTTTGATCGCCCATGCCTGGAACATCGTCAACATCAACCAGCATTTTTACCATGTCGATGCGACTTGGGATGCACCGATCAACAAAAATCCTGAACAACTGTTTCATCATTACTTTAATGTCACCGACCAAGAAATTGCCATCGACCATCAATGGCAACGGAATGTACCCAGCTGTTATGCCACGGAATACAATTATTTTGTCCACCAAGGGCTGAATGTTGCCGATGAATCGACGTTGATGCAGTGGCTGCAACACGCCATCGGCAATAGACATCCGAGCTTGATTTTTAAATATTCAGGCGGCAATTCCACGATGGATAACGAGAAGCTCAACGCGATGATTGCTGATTCTTGGCAACAGTTTGGCTATAACTCGCTGAGTTGGAACTTGTCATTTAATGATCGGCAGAAGATATTTAATGTGGAGTTTAGCTACGTTTAGGTATTGAAAGATAAGGGTTTTATAAAATGACACACTTCAATTACAAAAATTACCAAGGTAGCGTTAAAGTCAGTATCGAAGACCATTGTTTACATGGGAAAATTGAATTCATCAGCGATTTGGTCAATTACGAAGCCGACACCGTAGAGCAATTGGAATTGGAATTTAGAAAGGCCGTAGACAGTTATCTTGAAACCTGCGAGCAAGTTGGCATAGAACCTAAGAAGCCATCTAAAGGTTCGTTCAACATCAGAATTGGTCAAGAGCTGCATGAAAAAGCGGCAAAACGGGTCAATGATATTGGCAAATCGTTAAACAATTACATCAAAGAAATTGTAAAAAAAGACACTGAGTCACATGCTAGTTAGTTCCCAAGCTCCTGCTTGGGAAATTAAGTCTGAGAAACTCTAGCTCCTAAACTAAAAGCGGATAATTCGTACAACAGTCCTAAATATCGTCTATTGATAGGGGGCGAGGAAATATTTCTGCCAATCCTTTGTCTTTGCTAACAGATTGTGTGGTCACTGTTACCTGTTGCGGTTGCGGTTGCGGTTGCGGTTGCTGTTCGTTATGTTTTGTTAATACTCCTGATGCAATGGCTGAAAGCGCAATCAACTCTTTTTGAATTGGCTCCATGATTTTTTGAAAAGCATTAGGATTTTTTAGTGCGGCTTCGCTTAAGGATTTAAAAATAGACGGGAATGCTTCAAGGGGTATTCCAGATATGTAGTTATGTTTTGATTCATCGATAAAATCATTTACACAGTTAGCTTCAAGAATCATACCGTTTTCATCGCAACATAAAATATGTAGAACCATTTCTATGCTCGACCAGCCACAATTGCGTGATGAACCGGTGCGAGAAATTTTTATCGAGGGCTTGTTCATGAGGTTTCTCCTATAAAATGTAATTTATTCGGGCATATTTTATCATAAAAAAATCAATATAATCAATAACTTATTTATAAACTGTCTCTTTTCGGCTAATTCAGATAGCGTAATAGATGCTTACAAGTGATAGTTAGCTGTATTGCTAGTGTTGCAACCTAAAAACAGATGTCACTAGCTATGCGTACTTTGTGCTTATTTGCGTTGCCTTGTATGGTTAGAAACATCATGTAATTTTGTATAGTAGCGTAGGTTAGGTTAGCAATAGCGTAACCCTACGTTTGTAACCTTATTTGTTGGGTTATGCTATCGCTAACCCAACCTACCATTCAGGAGTCCCCCATGATCCCCGGAGAAATCATCCCCGCCGCTGGCGAGATTGAATTAAACGCTGGTTGCGAAACCCTCACGATAGTCGTCGCCAACAGCGGCGACCGTCCGATTCAAGTCGGTTCGCATTACCATTTTTACGAAACCAATCCCGCCTTGGAATTTGACCGTGAAGCCGCAAGAGGCTTTCGCTTGGACATTCCCGCAGGCACGGCGGTGCGTTTCGAGCCAGGTCAACAACGGCAAATCCAGCTGGTGCCATTCGGTGGTTTGCGCCGCGTGTATGGCTTTCGCAATGCCGTCATGGGCGATTTGGATGCCACTACAGCGGAGACACAAGCATGAGCAAAATCAGCAGACAAGCCTACGCCGACATGTTCGGCCCTACCGTTGGCGATAAAGTCCGTTTGGGCGATAGCGAATTGTTTTTACAAGTCGAAGCCGACCGCACCATTTACGGCGAAGAAGTCAAATTCGGCGGCGGCAAAGTCATCCGCGATGGCATGGGGCAAAGCCAAATCGATTCCAGAACCGCGATGGACATGGTGATTACCAACGCCTTAATTATCGACTACTGGGGCATCATCAAAGCCGATGTCGGCGTGAAAAATGGGCGCATCGCCGCGATAGGCAAAGCGGGCAACCCCGACATCCAATCCGGCGTGGACATGATTATCGGCCCCGGTACGGAAATCATCGCAGGCGAGGGCAATATCCTCACCGCAGGCGGCATCGACGCGCACATCCATTTCATCTGCCCGCAACAAATCGAAGAAGCCTTAAATTCTGGCGTAACAACCATGATTGGCGGCGGCACCGGCCCGGCAACAGGCACGAACGCCACCACCTGCACCCCCGGTCCTTGGCATTTGCAACAAATGTTGCTGGCTTTGGACGGCTTCCCGATGAATTTTGGTTTGCTCGGCAAAGGCAACGCCAGCTTGCCGGGCGGTTTGGAAGAGCAAATCCAAGCTGGCGCGATGGGCTTAAAACTGCACGAAGATTGGGGTACAACACCCGCCGCCATCGACTGCTGCCTTAGCGTTGCCGAAAAATACGATGTGCAAGTGGCGATCCATACCGACACTCTCAACGAATCCGGTTTTGTCGAAGACACCATCGCCGCCTTCCAAGGTCGCACCATCCACACTTACCACACCGAAGGCGCGGGCGGCGGACATGCACCGGACATCATCAAAGCCTGCGGTTTGCCAAACGTATTGCCGTCGTCCACCAACCCGACGCGGCCTTACACCATCAACACCGTAGACGAACATCTGGACATGCTGATGGTCTGCCACCACCTCGACCCCAGCATCCCCGAAGACGTCGCCTTCGCTGAATCGCGCATCCGCCGCGAAACCATCGCCGCCGAAGACATCCTGCACGACTTAGGCGCGTTCTCGATGATCTCCTCTGATTCGCAAGCCATGGGTCGAGTCGGCGAAGTCATCCTCCGCACCTGGCAAACCGCGCATAAAATGAAAATTCAGCGTGGGCATCTAACCCCTTCACAAACAAAGCCCTCTCCAGCGGGAGAGGGTTGGGTGAGGGGAAATTTAAATGAGGAAAAGCCATTTTTATCCCCTCATCCCAACATTCTCCCGAAGGGAGAAGGGGCGACAGCTTGGGATAGTGATTCCGGCAACGACAACTTCCGCATCAAACGCTACATCGCCAAATACACCATCAACCCCGCCATCAGCCACGGCATCGCCCATGAAGTCGGCTCGATAGAAGTCGGCAAACTCGCCGATTTAGTGCTGTGGAATCCGGCATTTTTCGGCGTAAAACCCAGCCTGATCTTAAAAGGCGGACTTATCGCCGCCGCCGCGATGGGCGACCCCAACGCCTCCATCCCCACCCCGCAACCCGTGCATTACCGCCCCATGTTCGGCGCGTTCGGCGTCACTGCCTCCGCTACGTCCATGATCTTCCTGCCGCAAGCAGCGGTGGAAGGCGGCGTGCCTGCCAATTTGGGTTTGCGTAAACGCATCGGCATCGTCAAAAACACCCGTAACATCGGCAAGAAAGATTTGATCCACAACGCCTATCAACCCGTCATGGAAGTTGACCCGCAAACTTATGCGGTAAGGGCGGACGGGCAGTTGTTGACGTGTGAGCCAGTGGCAGTGTTGCCGTTTGCTCAGCGGTATTTTTTGTTTTAAGCGTAGCGAGAAAACGTAACCCGACACATCCACTGATTTCGAATAAAATATAGGTTGAGGTGAGTTTGCGAACTTCAATGTACACAGTAGTAATTTTCATCTTTGGATTTTGTAAATATGAATTTAAAACGTCGGAAATTTTTAACATTGACTGCATTATCGCCAGTTCTATTATTTGAATCGCGTGATACCTATGCGTTTTGGAATTTTATTGTTGGTGCTGCCAGAATGTTATTTGGATTTACCGTAGGCAGTGCTGAGCGACGATTCATTGCGACTTCGCTTGTGCGTTCAGCGGGGGTAGGTAGTATAGAAAGAGGCATAGTCTCCAGTGTAATTTCTGGTTCAATTAGACCTGCGGCAGTTTCAATAGCGGAAAGAGCAGCAATTCGTGCTAGTTTTTTTTCGGCTGCTGAACGGAAACAGATATTAAAAGGTATTAGAACCATCGATTCAGCGATTGATATTGCAGAATTTATTAAAAACCTTGAAATGTATGCACCTACACTCGCAGTCTCTTATGTTAATAATAAAAAAGATATCGAAGCAATTTGGATTAAAGAAAATTATGATAATCATGTTGTGATTACATTTAAAAACCAAAATAATTTTCTTGTAAAAACACATTTGTCAATTACCGTTTTAGATGTTGAAACAAAGCAAACTGAAGTGAGCCAAGCTTTTTTATTAAAAGCCGAACCGAAAGCATCGGGCGGTTTTTCGATTCAAGTCGCCGATTTTAAAAGCGCAGGTTTGAAAAAAGTTTCATTTACTGTGCAATCGGACAATATCAATACACCCTCGTCAAAAACTATTTTTGTGGTATAAAAAATGAGAAGATTTTTAGTTTGGAGTTTAGTGCTAGCGTCAGTCTATTCAATTGCTTTTGCAGAGATGACTGCCGAACAAAAGGCCGACCTTGCGTTAAAACGGGCAAATCAAGCCTCGAATGATGCCGCTGGCGCAAAAGCGGTGACTGATGAAATTGTGCAGGAAAGCGGCGGTATTAAAGTTACGCCGTTGTTACCCAAAAATGCTAATAGGGCAGCCATTAAACCACCTTATGTTGCTGGTAATATGCGCGAGCCAAAAATGGTTTCCATTAAAGGTGGCTGTTTTATGATGGGCAGCCCAAGTTCCGAACCAGAACGTGGCGACGATGAAAAATTGCATGAAGTGTGTGTTAAAGATTTTGAATTGGGCAAATACGAAGTGACACAAGCCGAATGGCAATCGGTAATTGGCAGCAATCCATCGCATTTTCGCGGCGATAATTTACCAGTAGAAAATGTAAGTTGGCAGGATATTCAAGAATATTTGGCACTGTTAAATAGGCAAACGGGTAAGAATTACCGCTTACCATCCGAAGCGGAATGGGAATATGCCGCACGCGCTGGAACGATTAGTGTGTTCTATACGGGCGTGTGTATTAACACCAGCCAAGCTAACTACGATAGCAGTTATTATGATTACAATGGCTGCGGCGCAAACGGAGGGGAATCTAAAAAAACAACTTTAGCCGTTGGCTCGTACCCTGCCAATCCTTGGGGTTTACATGACATGGCGGGTAATGTTTCGGAATGGACATGTTCTGAATATGATGAAGGTTATGGCGGCGGTGAAAAGCTATGTTCAAACAATGCTGATGCCATTACGAATCGTGTGCTTCGCGGCGGCTCGTGGAACAGCTACCCGCAGTATTCACGCTCGGCGTACCGTAACGGCAGCTCGTCCGACTCCCGTAACATCGACGGCGGTTTCCGTCTCTCCCAGTAAGCCGTAGATACTAGACATCTTTCCTAAATGTTGGCATATCTCAGGTTAACCAACGCTGCCACTAAACTCCATGTCAGTGAGTAGTTTTCGCTAGTTCCCAAGCTCCAGCTTGGAAACTCAAGTCCGAGAAGCTCTAGCTTCGAGAACACGGGAAGCAGGAGCTTCCGAGACGGCATTCCCAAGCAGGAGCTTGGGAACGAGCCAAGGTTACGAGCAGGCGAGTGGGGCTGAAACTACCGACAGACGCTCGTTCCCAAGCTCCAGCTTGGGAATTCAAGTCCGAGAAGCTCTAGCTTCGAGAATACGGGAAGCAGGAGCTTCCGAAACGGCATTCCCAAGCAGGAGCTTGGGAACGAGCTAAACACAAATCCAAGCTAACCAAGCTCCGTTGAGAAATCACCACCATGCCCAGAAGCCGTTACTGCGTTCTAAGCAATCCATGCCCGCATTTCATGACCGCCACGGTCAACCACTGGCTGCCGTTGTTTACCCGTCCGGAAACGGTGGACATCGTGTTGGATTCTTGGCGTTTTTTACAACAGGAATCAGGCTTTCAGCTTTATGGCTATGTCATCCTTGAAAACCACTTGCATCTGATCGCCGCGTCGGAAAATCTAAGCCATGATATGCAACGGTTCAAATCGTACACGGCGAAGCAAATCATCGCGCATTTGGAACAGCGCGGTGCAACGAAGCTGTTGGAATTGTTAGCTTTTTTCAAACGCGCCCATAAGCAGGACACGGTGTATCAGATTTGGGAAGAGGGTAATCATCCACAACTGATTGAATCTGAAACAGTGATGCGGCAAAAGCTGGATTACATCCATCAAAATCCGGTGAAACGCGGCTATGTGGATCAACCTGAACATTGGCGGTATTCCAGTGCGCGGAATTATGCGGGGCAAGCAGGGTTGATTGACGTAGTGCGGACTTGGTAAGCTGTTCGGGAAGCTGGAGCTTCCGGCACTGCGTTCCCAAGCTGGAGCTTCACTGCCATTAAGTTAAGAAAAAGCCATTCAAAAACAATGCTTTTTCTGCCGTTTATGGAAGCTCAACAGCGTCCTCGACGAGGTGTTTTTCCTTGGCGGGTTGCGGTGGCTACGCTCCAAGCAAGGGTTAGTGAGGAACAAGGCTGTCAGTTGTTCCAATAGTGCGTCAGTTTCAAGCCCGCCACCCAAGATCAAGTCCAAGGCGAGGTTTTTGACCGCGTTGAACGACACCGCCCGGTTTACCGTCTGTGGGTACTGGGTGTCCTTGGTATCCAGCATGGCCTGCGCGGTGTCGGTCAGCATCGATTCCAAGCCGGACAGGTACACGGTGGCATGGAAGTCTTGCCGCACCGCTTCGGGACCGATGCCAGTGAAATTCTCCAATTCCAGGCGGGTCTTGAGCAGGCCGTAAAAAGTCTCGATACCCCAGCGTAGTCGGTATAATTCCAGAAACCCTTCGGTGGGGTACAGGTAACCGTCCAGCAACGAGGTGACCAGCACCTCGTATTCGCCCGTACTGAGCAACACCCTGACGAACCGGACGGTGAGCGACAAGGGCAGGCCCAGCCCGCGGATGGCGGGCAGTTGCCCCGCGCACGGGGTCAGCGTCACGACTTGGCTGTCTTCACCCTCGCCCTTGAGCATCCGCCGGGCTTCGGCAAACGAGGCCGCCGAGCAGCGGATGGCGAAATCACGGCGGTGGCGGCTGAGTTCCGCCAGCATCCGGTAGGACGGGTAGTTCCTGTCCATGGTCAGCAGGTCGCCCACCCGCGTGTGGGGCAAATGATTGACCGCCAAGTCAATCTCGTAGGCCTTGGCCTTGCCCAAGGCGGCGTCCAAGGCGACCCGGTTGAGCACGTCGTATAACACCGATGCCAAGGCATAAGGCCGTTCGCCTTGGACTTCCGCCGTCTTGCCTCCCGTCCAGGCAACCGTGCCGAATGCCTCGCGGATGGCTTCGGTGTCCGGCAGCACCAGCTTGGAACCGTCGACCGCCAGTACCCTAAAACCCCAGAACCGTTGGTAATCGCCATCACTGTACAGGTTCTCCACCACGGCGGCCTGGTTCAGCTCGATGAACGCCGTGTGCTTGAACTTGTACCGCGCCTGCGAATAGGCGCTGGCGGTCACGGGCGGCTGCCCCAGCCAAGTCATTGCTTCGTTGACGACGTTTTGCAGTGATTTCACGCTGTTCCTCATGACCAACACCAGCACCAAGGCAAAATGCAGGCTGCGGCACCGCGTGAAGGCTTTGGCAGTCTGGCGGTGGCGGGATTTGAAGGCATCCGACTCAATCCGCTCTTGGGTAATTTCAACAGTACGTTTTTTTTAGCCATGGTCAACTGTGATTCAAATCGGTCTATTATTACAAAAATCGCTTAACTTAATGGCAGTGAAGCTGGAGCTTGGGAACGAGCAAGCAAGAAAAATAGAGGAATCAAAATCATGAAAGACAGTGACCGCTATGTGAAAATTGTCGAATGGTCTGAGGAAGATGGCTGCTTCGTGGGCTTTTGCCCTGGTGTTATTGGTGCTTGTTGTCACGGCGACAATGAAGTCGAAGTGTATGCCGAGCTGTGCCAGATTGTGGATGAATGGCTTACTACGCTGAAAAATGACGGCAAACCTTTACCTTTGCCTACCGTGGGCAAGGGTTTTGTCGACCAGATTTTGAATGTTGCTTAACCCGTAAGGTGGTTCGCGTCAGCTTAATAGGATGTGCTGAGGCACGAAGCGCATCTGTCGAGGACAAACGCGAATGATGCGCCTCCTGTCGTCGGCATATCCTATTTTGGTTTATTGCCAATCTCCGTTTTGGAACAAATAATAAAACCCCATTGATTTACCGGAGTAATCCCATGTCCATAATTAGCGAAGAAATCGCCCAAAACCTGCCCGATTTGCCGCTTGAAATGCAGCAAGAAACGCTGGATTTTGTTTTGTTTTTAAAAGCAAAGCTGGCAAACCGAGATGATAATTTCATTGAATCCTTGGAAGTTCGCAACCAACAAGCTGATGCCGCGTGGGCTGACTATCAGCTTAGCGGCAAAAGTGTCGGTAACGAGGCGGTCATGGCTTGGCTGGACACTTGGGGGACAGACCAAGAAAGCTCATGTCCTCAAGCCTGACGATAATCTGGACAAGCACCGCGTTAGCGGATTTGCAACGCTTGCGGTCATTTATCGCACAACATAATCCCCATGCCGCCAGACGCGCCGCCCAAACCATTAAGCAAGCGGCAATCCGTTTACTTGACCATCCTGAACTCGGCAAACTTTTGGACGGGCGCGAAGACAGGGAATTATTCATCCCATTCGGTCAGCGCGGTTATGTGCTGCGTTATCGCTTGCATTGCAAAGCCATTGTTATCTTAAAATTGTGGCATGGTCTTGAGGATAGATGAGGCTTTTTTAGCACGTTCCCAAACTCCAGCTTGGTAGCTCAAGTTCGAGAAGCTCTACCTTTTAAAACAAACTTAATTCATTACCGAATATTCACCTTATCATGCAAGACATAATCAATTGGACAGAGCTTTTCAAAGATTTTATCGGTATTTTTGCCATACTGAATCCACTTGGCGCAATACCTGTTTATCTTGGGATGACGGCTAACAAATCACGTTCTGAAACCAAGCGTATAGCCATTAAAACCTCAATGGCGGTGGCTATCATTTTGGTGATTTCAATCTGGGCAGGCGGTGTTGTTTTACAATTTTTTGGTATCACCATGCCTGCTTTTCGCATTGCCAGCGGCTTATTGGTGTTATTGGTCGCTATTTCCATGTTCCATGCCAAATCCAGCGGCGCAAGCCACACCGATCAAGAAACGCTGGAAGCCGCACAAAAAGACGATATTGCCATCGTGCCCTTAGCCATGCCTTTATTGGCGGGCCCGGGTGCAATCAGCTTGGTTATCGTCAATGCCAATCAAATGACGCAATGGTTCGAAAAAGTTTTCTTAAGCCTAAGCATTCTTATTATGGCGGTAGTTATTTGGTTTACCTTGCATATCGCCAATAACCTGGGATCGTTAATGGGTACGGCGGGGATCAATACGGCAACGCGGGTGATGGGTTTGCTACTCGCTGCGATGGCGGTGCAATTTATGATTATGGGATTGGTAGAGGCATTTCCGGGTTTATCTTCTAAAAATTAACGCGGTAAAAATCAGATTGAGTGGGCAACGCTGTTATGCCCACCGTTGATAACGGCAAACGATAAAGCTGTTCATTCCCAAGCCAGCGTTTCACTGCCATTAAGTTAAGGAAAAATAATATGAACCAAAGACTTAAATCGTTCGTGCTCGACTGCATGGATGCAGGAGGTAGAGCAACGCATGGAGCAGTTGCCGAGAGCTTGTCGAAGCATGAATGGATTAAGTCTTTGCTCACGAATTTTTCCGTTCATCCTTCGACAAGCTCAGGACGAACGGAAAAAATCCTACTACAAGCAGTCTATTCAATTGATAGATAATGTTAATTCTTAACTTAATGGCAGTGAAGCCAGCGCTTGGGAATGAGAAAAATTTATTTTATTGATTCCAGTTTAAAGTATTGCTTTTAGTCTTGCCGGAAAGCGCCCGTTGGCAGGTTAAAATGGCATCGCGCCAATCTGAGCCGCTACTCACGCCGCTGTTAAAGCAAGCAACGGTTTTTTCTGCATCGCTGGTGCCAGAGCAAAGGTTAATGATGTTTTTCCAATCCCAATCGGTGCTGCTGTTGGCGGTTCCCCATTTTACCCGCCCCGTCCTAACCATCGTAAAGCATTTGCCAGGTTCGGCGGGTTTTGCTGTGCCTTCGCAGAGTTGTTTGATATTTTCGGCATCCCAATTCATATTGCCTTCATCATTCCAAGGCGTTTTTGCTTGTATATCGTTAAAACATTGGGTTTCGTGATCGCTAGCGTATGCCACTGAATTTATTAAAAATCCGGTAGTAGATAATGACAGGATTAAAACGAGACGGCTGGCATTTTTTATTATGGTTTTCATGTTGACCTCTTGTGACTGAATTTAATTGACCGCAAGATTAATTTATCTGCGATTAGCAATTGCACAAGCCTAAATTTTTTGGTAATCATTGCCAAAGGCGATAAAGTGCCTTACCGCAACCAAACCAGCAAAGCCGTTTGGGTTCTGTTATCCGCCAGTGTTGCGACGGCAATCGCTGGATTATCAAAATTTACTTTCATAAACATCAACCGAGTGGCCTTTTAAATTCAAACACTATGCTAAAACTAACCGAACTCGCCCCCGCCAATACCCAAGCTGACGACAGCTTGACCTTACCCTTTGAATCCCGCCAAAAAAGCCGTTTGCCCGCCCTGACCGATGGCGGTGTCAAAGTCGGTTTGTTTTTGCAACGCGGCAATTATTTGCGCTCCGGCACGGTGCTGACCGGAAACGAAAAATTTAAAGTGCTGATAAAAGCCGCGTCGGAAACCTTGTCGGTCGTACGCACCGATGATCCTTTGCTGTTCGCCCGCGTCTGTTATCACCTCGGCAACCGCCATATCGCTTTGCAAATCCTGCCTGGCGAATTGCGCTTTTTGAGCGACCACGTTCTCGATCACATGGTCGAAGGCTTAGGCTTAAACGTCAGCCATGAAGACCTGCCGTTCGAACCCGAAGCAGGGGCGTACCAGCATCATGGTCACTGATCTTAGCCTTTTACGCTTGCTGCAATTGGTCAGTCCTGGCTTGCCCATCGGCATGTACAGCTATTCGCAGGGGTTGGAGCGGGCGGTGGACGATGGCTGGGTCAGCACGTCTGATACCGCCCGCGAATGGATAGGCGGCGTGTTGCAAACCAGCATGACCCGCGTGGATGTGCCCGTGTTGTTGCGCTTGTGTAGCGCGTGGCAAAACCAAGACCACGCGGCGGTAACACACTGGAGTCAAACCCTGACCGCCTGCCGAGAAACCAGCGAACTCCGCGCCGAAGACCGCCAAACCGGACAAGCCTTGGCGAAATTGCTGATGAAATTGGACATGCCGGAAGCCGAAGCCTGGCAACGCCAATCGGAAGCAACCTTGGCAACCGTGTTCAGCCTCGCCGCCGTGCGTTGGGGCATAGCTCCGCGCCACGCCGCTATGGGATATGTCTGGGGCTGGTTAGAAAACCAAGTGTTATGCGCCGTCAAACTCGTGCCGCTAGGGCAAGTCGCCGGACAGCAATTATTGCAAGCCTTGGCAGCGCAAATCCCCGCGCAAGTCGATGCGGCGGCTTTGTTGGATGATGACGATATTGGCGGCAGTGCGTTTGGTTTGGCGTTGGCGAGTAGCCGCCATGAGATGCAGTATTCGCGGTTGTTTAGGTCTTGAGTTTACCCAAATAGCCCGCTTAGAAAAGGATTGGCGTTCAGTTTTGGTTGCCACGGCGCAACGCCTCAACTTCCGCAAGCGAAAGCCCCGTTGCCGACACAATCACCTCCATCGTCGTACCGCAAGCCAGCAAGTTTTTGGCAATCGCCAGTTTCTGGGCTTGTGCGCCTTTCTGCAAACCTTTTTCCAGACCCTTTTCTAAGCCTTTTTCCATGCCCATTTGATAAGTCGCCAATTTTTCCACTTCAATCGTCAGCATTGCCAGTTCCTCTCGAATATCTAAATTTAAATCGCGGTTGGTTGCCAGGATGTCCAGCATATCCACATAGTCGCGCAAGCGCGGCAGGTTGTCGGAAAATTTGTTGCTCAGTTGCATCAGGATAGTGTGGACAACCTCACGCGGAAAGCGCTCCTGAAAGTCACACAAAATCGCCAGCACCCAGGCATCGGGCGAATCTTTGTCCAGCAAATCCGCCAAGGCCACGGTGTGCATATCAATAATATCGTAACGGTAGCTGAAAACAGGCATGTCGAAACCAGCCGCCATCCGCAGCTTGTCCTTGCCAATGTACACCAAATATTGCCGCACCGGAAAGCCCGGATGGTCAAGCAGCACATCGCTCAAATAGCGCAGCATCCGCACGGGCATGTGCTGTTGATTGCTGTTTTGGATTTCGATATGCAGAATGAAAGCACCGCTTTCAGCTCCCGACACCCGCGCCAACAAGTCCGCCCGGCGTTCCTCAACGCGCTGGCTTTCCGTGTCCAGCAGCTCCACCTCGTCCACCGACAAGCCAAACAAATACACAGCAAAATCGCGCACGATGTTTTTCAGGATATGTTTGGAAATGATGTCTTTATCGCCCATAGGGTTTAGCTTTGCCGGATAGCCGCCATGAGAGGCCATTAGTGTTTGTTAAGGCCTTAAGATTATAATCCAAAGTTATAGGGTACGCTGTACCCTCAGGGGGGCATAAATGCGTACCTTTTCATGGATGATTAAAAACTCATAAAGGTACGCACAGCGTACCCTACCAAAAACCAGCCGGCCAATAACTATGAGCAAACTTTTCCTATCGCACAGCTCCAAAGATGACACCCTCGTTCTCACTTTAAGCCGAACCTTGGCAGACCACAAAGTCGCTTGCTGGATAGATTCCCGCGAACTTATCGGTGCCAATCAACTTGACCCTGAAATTAAGCAAGCTATTGAAGAGGCGATAGGATTTGCGGTTATAGTCAGTACCGATGGCCTGCAATCCAAATGGGTAGGCAAAGAACTCATGCACGCGCTAGACGTACAAAAACAACGCGGCAAAGACAAATATCCAATTCTTACCCTTTCGGTAAATGAAACCAAGCTAGGCGTTTTGGAAAGTTTTTTCGAAGCAGAACCGCTTTACACGCCCATCAGCAGCCGAGCAGGCGGTGTCGATGCCGCGATTGACAAAATATTGACCGCCTTAGGGTTGCGCCTACCTACCGACACAGGTCATGCACCGCAACGTCCGCCAGAACCCTTGGAAGAACTGGTTTTGGAGTTGTCCCTGTTCAAAATGGATAGCCAATCCCAACCACCGCGCGCTTCCGCTTACGCCCGCCTGAGCTACGAACCCGCCAACCGAGACACAAAACGGCCCGTCCATAGCAAACATTGGTGGTTTACCGCGCCCATCGATCCGCTAGAAGGTAAGGAAATCCGCTGGTATTTGGAAAAATATCCACAATGGCCTGGCGACCAATTCCAAAATCGCGCCCAAGCCGTGGAAAATGGCTTGGTTGAATGGGGCAAACGTTTATACCAAGCAGCCATGCCGCTCGAACAAACCCAAAAGGTCTTGAATGCGTGGGCCAACATCAACGGCTCAGCCAGCCGCCGTTTTTCAATCTCATTCGACCTCGACCATGATGGCACTAACTTAGACGAAGCCAAAACCGCCCACCATGCCGTCACCACCTTGCTGGGCTTACCTTGGGAATTGCTGCACGACCATGTCGGCTTTTTATTCCAAGGCGCAAAACCCACGCGGGTACGCCGTTGTTTGGTGAATTTTGATAGCGAAGATGTCGCCGCCGTCGATACGCCCATCCGCATTCTCCTCATCACCGCCCGCCCCGAAGATCCTTCCTGCACCTACCTAGACCACCGTGCCAGCGCCTTGCCCTTGGTGGAAGCGATGGAAAAACTCGGCGGCTTGGTGGAATTGTCTTTGCTTAATCCGCCGACCTTACCCGCCTTAAGCGCAGAACTCGCCCGCGCCCACAAGGCCAACACACCCTACCATGTCGTGCATTTTGATGGTCACGGCGTGTATGACCGCGTCAAAGGTTTGGGCGGCTTGTGTTTTGAAGAACCGCAAGACGTGGGTAAGTTGGAAAACCGCCGCCACCTCACGGTTTACACCGACGACTTAGGCCCGTTGCTCAAACAATACCGCATTCCCTTGGTATTCTTGGAAGCCTGCCAAACCGCGCAAGCGGAACAAGCCTCGGAATCGGTCGCTTCGGAATTGCTGAAAGTTGGCGTGGCCTCGGTGGTGGCGATGAGTCATAGCGTTTTGGTCAAAACCGCCAGCTTGTTTGTCGCCGCTTTTTACGCCAGCTTGGCGGATGGTGAGCGCGTCGGCGATGCCATGCTCGCGGGGCAACGCAAACTCAAAGACGACAGTTTCCGTGGTCACGTCTTTGGCAAAGGCGAATTGCACTTGCACGATTGGTTTGTTCCCGTGCTGTTCCAAGAAAAAGCCGACCCGCAACTGTTCCGCGCCATTCCCAGCCCGCAAACCCAAGCCGATGTTAAAACCGCACTGCACAACCGCATGGGCGCATTGCCGCCCGCACCGGACACGGGCTTTATAGGCCGCAGCCGCGACTTGCTGGCCTTGGAACGCCTGCTGTGCGGAGCCAGCAAAAACCCGCGCTATGCCGTCATCCGTGGTCAAGGCGGCGAAGGCAAAACCGCGCTGGCGGTGGAATTTGCCCACTGGCTGGTGCGTTCGCAGCAAATCCAGCGCGTCGCCTTTGTCTCGGTGGAAACCAACGGCAACGCCGATGCCGTGCGTTCGGCCTTGTGCCAACAACTGCACATCAACGACAGCGCTACGCTTACCGATGCCAACAAAGCCTTGCAAGCCTTGCAAGCCTTGGAAAGGGCATTGAAAGAACAAACCACGCTGCTGGTCATCGACAATATGGAAAGCGTGTTGCTGCCGCCGTACCTTACCGCCAGCACACCCGATGCCTTAAACGAAGACGTGGCGCAGGAACTGCAAGCCATCCTTGATCTGTGCCATAAACTCAACGCCATCGGCGACACCCGTCTATTGTTCACCAGCCGCGAAGCCTTGCCCGCACCCTTCGCCCACGTCCAGCATTTACGCGAACTCAAACACTTGGCCTTAAACGATGCCGTCGAATTGGTGGAAAAAGTCTTAGGCAACATTGAAACAGGCGCCGCCGCCCGCCGCAGCCAACTGGAGGACATAGAAGACTTGGTCAAAGCCGTCAACTGCCACGCCCGCAGCCTGGCCTTGCTGGCAGAACCCATCCGCCAACGCGGCATCACCGCCACCCGTTTATCCTTGGTGGACTTGCTAGCGGACATGGACAAACGCTTCCCCGGCAACCGCGAGCAATCCTTATACGCCAGCGTGGCATTGTCCTTGCGCCGCTTGTCGCCGGAGAACCAGCAACGGGTGCAGGCTTTGGCGGTGTTTCATGGTGGGGTGCAGTTGGGTGTGTTGCAAGCGATGATGGAATGGGAACAGGAAGCTGTCTTCGACTTGGCGCGAGAACTCATCAGCACGGGCTTGGCAACCGAAAATTCCTATGGTCATATCAGCCTAGACCCTGCGCTTTGCCCCTATTTGCGTGAGCAATTGACAGTGGCAGGCAGGGGCAATGACGGGCAAGCGCCAGTCCAGCCGCAGACTTTCGCTGAATTACAAAGCATTTGGGCTGCGGCAATGCTTGGCTATGTGAGCTTCCTAGTCGAACAAGCCAACCAAAAACCCGAAATCGCCGTCACACTGACCTTGCTGGAACTCACCAATCTTTCGCACTGCTGGAATATAGCCAGCAAAGCGACGATCCGGCAGCCACCATAGGCCTTGCAACCGATCTATACCGATTGTTAAAAGATTTGGGCAAACAGTGTTTGTTGGAAAAAGTCGGCCAAGTGCGTGATGCCACAGCGGAACGCTTGGGCTCAAGCTGGAGCCATGCCCAGTTTGAAGCACAACGGACACGCACCGAACAACTGCTGGCAGACGGGCAATACCCCGCCGCCTACAGAGCAGCAACTGCTTTGTTGCAACAAACGCGGGCAGCGGGAGCGCTCTCTTATGACGTTGCGGATTATGACTTGGCGTTGGCGTGTTTGCTGCTGGCGAGGGTGTTGGAGTCGACTGGCAACGCCGTCTCCGCCTTATCACTGTTGATAGAAGCACGGCAAGGTTTTGACGCGATTATAGGTGCACGTAACAGCAAGGCAGCGGCAAGAATGGTTTCCGTTTGCCTCACCGAACAAGGAGATTGCCTAAGCGCTTTAGGGTGTTTGGATAAGGCGGTTACGGCTTACGAAGAAGCTATATATTATGATGAGCAACGAGGTGATGAACGCGATGTTGCGGTAGGCAAAGGCCAACTAGGCACGGTTTATCTGCTTCAACACCTTTACCCACAAGCCTTGGCGGCGCATGAACAAGCCCGCGACCTGTTTACCAAATTGAAAGAGTGGGGTAATGTCGCCGGAGCATGGCATCAAATAGGCATAATCCATCATGAAGCAGGCCAGCCGGAAGCGGCAGAAGTAGCTTTTCAGGAAGCCTACCGACTGGGCAGTGCTGCCGGACAAGCCAGAACCTTAGGTCAACTGGGCAACTTGTATGATGATGCTCTCAATCATCCAGTACAAGCCACTCAATTTTACAGGCAAGCGGCAGACATCTGCCATCAACCCGGCAATAAGGCGGACGAAGGCCGCCAGATGAACAACCTCGCTGAAACCTTACGCAAACTCCACCGTTATGACGAAGCCCGCGACGCCATCCAACAAGCCATAACTTGCTTTGCCGAATTCGGTCATACCACTGAACCTTGGAAAACTTGGCAAATCCTCACCAACATAGAAACCGACTGCGGCAATTGGGAAGCAGCCAGCAACGCCAAACACCAAGCCATCGCCGCTTATCTGGCCTATCGACGCGACGGCGGCGAAAACCACAACACCGAAGGCCGCATCGCCCAAGCTGTACGCCAAACCTTAAGCACCGACGGCACAACCGCCGCCATTGCCTTGCTTGAAGGCTATTTGGCTGACCCCAAATGGCAGAATTTCCACACCTACCTAAACGCACTCATCGCCGTCCTAAACGGCAACCGCGACCCCAGCCTCGCCGATGCCACCGATTTGCATTACGGCATGGCTGCCGAAATCCTGCTGCTGATCGAATCGTAGGGTACGCTGTGCGTACCAGTATATTCCACCAAGGACGAAAAAGGTACGCACAGCGTCCCCTACGGCGGGTGTTTTTCAGTAAATGGTGCAGGTATTTTGGGCGCGTTTGTGTTTGATTATCGGCGGGCTTATGTGCCAATCAAATCGTAGGGTACGCTGTGCGTACCAATATGTTGCATAACCAAGGGCGAAAAGGTACGCACAGCGTACCCTACGGCGGGTGTTTTTCAGTAAATGGCGCAGGTATTTTGGGGGCGTTTATGTCTGATTGTCGGCAGCCTTATGTGCCAATCAAATCGTAGGGTACGCTGTGCGTACCAATATGTTCCAAACCAAGGACGAAAAAGGTACGCACAGCGTACCCTACGGCGAGTGTTTTTCAGTAAATGGTACAGATATTTTGGGCGCGTTTGTGTTTGATTATCGACGGGCTTATGTGCCGATCAAGTCGTAGGGTACGCTGTGCGTACCAATATGTTTCATCACCAAGGACGAAAAAGGTACGCACAGCGTACCCTACGGCGGGTGTTTTTCAGTAAATGGTACAGATATTTTGGGCGCGTTTGTGTTTGATTATCGGCGGGCTTATGTGTCGATCAAATCGTAGGGTACGCTGTGCGTACCAATTTATTCCAAACCATGGACGAAAAAGGTACGCACAGCGTACCCTACTATGGGTGTTTTTCAGCAAATGGTATAGGCATTTGGGAGGTGTTTATGTCTGATTATCGGCGGGCTTATGTGCCGGGCGGATCCTATTTTTTCACGGTGGTGACCGAAGGCCGTGCGCCGATTTTTCGCGCCGAAACCGCCCGCACGTTTTTGGGCGCGGCTTTGCGCGATTGCCGCCGGAACTGGCCTTTTGGTTTGGATGCTTTGGTTTTGTTGGACGATCATTGCCATGCAATATGGACGCTGCCGGAAGGTGACACCCGTTATTCAGCGCGTTGGGGCTTCATCAAAAAGGAATTCACTAAAGCTTGGTTGGCGGCGGAGGGAAACGAGCAACCGCGTAGCCAATCACGGTTGACACAAAGGCGACGCGGTATCTGGCAACGGCGATTTTGGGAACATGCGCTACGCGATGAAAACGACTATGCCCGACATTTTGATTATTTGCATTACAATCCGGTCAAGCACGGCTATGTAAAACGTGTGCAAGACTTACCCAAAGGGCATAAAGGCCTTATTCCACCTTCCATCGTTATGTAAATCAAGGTGTTTACAATGCCGATTGGGGTGGCGGAAATTTTAACGCAGCGGTGTTTGATGATTTGGATACCTCTGCAATGGAGTAGGGTACGCTGTCCGTACCTTTACATATCATTATGAAATCAATAAATGGTACGCACAGCGTACCCTACAAAAGGAAAATACTATGAATGATAAACCTGTTTTAAGAGTTGGTATCGGCGGCCCGGTTGGGTCTGGTAAAACTGCGTTGGTGGATGCGTTGTGCAAACGGATGCGTGACAATTTTGAAATCGCGGTGGTGACGAATGACATTTACACCCGCGAAGACCAGCAGTTTTTAATCCGCAGCCAAGCCTTGCCGGAAGAGCGGATTTTGGGCGTGGAGACGGGCGGTTGTCCGCATACCGCCATCCGCGAAGATGCGTCGATGAACCTCGCCGCTGTCGATGAGTTGATCGAGCGTTGGGATAATCTGGATTTTATTATGGTGGAAAGCGGCGGCGATAATCTGAGCGCGACTTTCAGCCCGGAATTGGCGGATTTGACTATTTACGTTATCGACGTGTCGGCGGGCGACAAAATCCCGCGCAAAGGCGGCCCTGGCATTACCCGTTCGGATTTGTTGGTGATTAATAAGATTGATCTTGCGCCTTATGTGGGTGCGTCTTTGGAGGTGATGGACAGGGATGCCAAGAAAATGCGCGGTGAGCGTCCGTTTGTGTTTAGTAATTTAAAAACGGGAACGGGGTTGGCGGATATTGAGGCGTTTATTATTCAGGCGGGGATGTTGGATTCGCCACTGGCGGCTTGAGAATGACTTGGCTATCGATTGTAAATGTATAGTCTGAGCGGTCAATTTTTCGGTTTTTTGGTAGAGACGTTGCATTGCAACGTCTCTACAACGTCTCTGCAACGTCTCTACAGTTTGTAGGTCGATTTTCCCCTAAGGCAATCTCAGTTGCGCTGCCAGCAAGTCAAAATAAGCTTGTTGTTGGTAAGGCAAAATCCCCAGCAATGGCGCGGGTATTAAGGTTTTCAGGGTGTCGATATTGTCTTGCATACACAGCATTTCTGGCTGAATGCAGTTGGCTATCCAGCCCGCACAGACTAGGCCGGATTGGTTGATGGCTTGATAGCTCAGTAGCGAATGGTTGATGCAGCCCAGTTTTATTCCTACCACTAAAATAACCGGCAAATTTAAGGCGATGGCTAAATCGCTGATGCTTTGCTGGTTGTTAATCGGCGCGTACCAGCCGCCTGCACCTTCTACCAATATTATTTCGGCTTGGCTTTGCAACTGTTGAAAGCAGGCCAACACTTTCGGCAATTGCACGGGGTTGTCGCGGCCTGCTAGGTGCGGCGAAACGGGCAAGGCGTAGGCATAAGGATTCACTAGCGGATAATCGACCGCCACCGAAGCTTCCGCTTGTAGTTGCAAGGCATCGTCATTTTTTAATTCCCCTGCGACATCGTTACAGCCAGCGGCGACGGGCTTCATGCCGATGACTGATAAGCCTTGCTGTCGGCAATGGCGCATTAATGCGGTGGTTGCCCAGGTTTTGCCGACGTCGGTGTCGGTGCCAGTAATAAAGTAGCCTTGTTTCATGTGCGGGTCAGGATGTTGATGATGTCAAAAGTTGCCGGAATGCCTTGGGCAGTGCGGTGGTTTTCGTAAGCGGCTTGCATGGCTTGCAGACGGGCTTTGCTGGTGAGCTGTGGGTTTCGGCCTTGAATAACGTGGCCTGCGCCCAGTTGTTTTAGTTCGCGCAGTAAATCCAGCACTTGCGGGTAATGCGATTGCTGTAGGGTTTGCTGGAATTGGCTATCAACAAATCCGGCCTGTTGCAGTTGCTGTTGCAGGCTGGGTAAATCGTAAAAATCGTTAATGTGGCGGTAGTGGTCAACCTCGCGCCACGCCGCCGCCAATTCCTGCAAACTTTGATTGCCGAAGGTGGAAAACAGCAGCCAGCCGCCGGGTTTTAATACCCGCCGTAATTCTTGCAAGACTTTATCCAGCGGATAGCACCATTGTAGCGCCAAGTTGGAGCAGATGGTGTCGATGCTGTGGCTTGCTAGCGGCAGTTGTTCGGCATCGGCGCAAACATAGCGGATGTTGGTGGCGGCTAGTAATTTTTGCCGCGCGGTTTGTAACATCGGCAAGGCGATGTCTATGGCGATGATTGGCGATGTCGGGGCTTTTGTTAATAGTTCGCCCGTTAAAAAGCCAGTGCCGCAGCCTAAATCGAGCAGATTGCCGCCCAAGCCGCTAGCGGGTAATTGTTTTAATAAGGCGATGCCTGCGCGGCGTTGTAAGTCGGCAACGCTGTCGTAATGGTTTGCCGCGCCAGCGAAAGCCTGTTTGATGGCGGTTTTTGCTAGCATCTATGCTTGTCCATAAAGGCGTTGATGGCGGCCAGCAGTTCTGCCGGATGCGATAAAAACGGCGTGTGGGCGGCTTGTTCCAAAACCTGGATGTCGGCGGCGGGCAGTAATTGCTTCAACGGTGCTTGCAGGGCGGCGGGGATGAGGCTGTCATTTTTACCGAGCAACACCAAGATTGGCGCGTTGATGGCGGCTAAGTCGGCGCGTAAATCGCTGTCTTTAAGAATGGTTAAGCCGCCTTGCAGGGTTTCGGTGCTAGGCGCGGGGCAGGCCAACACCGCTGTTTTTAAGGCTTTGCCTAAGGATTTGGCATTCGGCAAGGCCATCACTTGTATGGATAAAAACCGCAGCAAAGTGCCGTGGGTATCGGCTTGCAGTTTGTCGGCGAAACTTTCCAGCACCACCGGACGTATGCCCGGCCAATCTGCTTGCTGCAAAAAGCACGGGTTGCCTGCCAGTAAAATCAACGCCGAAGCCCGCGCCGGATAATGGCGGACGAAAGCCATCGCCACGGTTGCGCCTAAAGACCAGCCCAGCCAACAGCAAGGTTTATCGGGCAAGGCTGCTGCCAAGCTGTCGATGATGTTATCTAAGGTAAACGGCGTTAATGCCGGGCTATGCCCGTGTCCGGGTAAATCGACCAGAATGACTTGATGCTGCGCCGCCAGTTGCTGGGCAAAGTCCAGCCAAATGCCGCTGTGCATGCCCCAGCCGTGGATTAGTACGATAGGGCTGCCTGTGCCTAGGGTTTGCGTATGGATGTGGGTCATGTGTTTGCCTTTTCTAGCGCATCCAGCAGGCTATTGACGTGCTGCGGTTCATGCTCAGCCGATAACGTCACCCGCAACCGTGCCGTACCCTGCGCCACGGTCGGCGGGCGTATCGCGCTGACTAAAAATCCGGCTGCTAAAAGCGCTTGGCTGATTGCGACGGCGCGTTGGCTATCACCAATCAGTATCGGTTGGATAGGCGAAGCGGAAGGCATTAATGATAAGCCCAGTTGCTCTGCGCCTGTGCGGAATTGCTGGATTAAGGCGAGCAGTTTTTCGCGTCGCCAGGGTTCGCTTTGGATGATGCGTAAACTGGCGCGGGTGGCTTCGGCAACGGCGGGCGGCAGCGCGGTGGTGTAAATGTAGGTGCGTGCCGATTGGATTAAGGTTTCAATCAATACCTCTGAACCTGCGACAAACGCGCCGAATGTGCCGAAGCCTTTGCCTAGCGTACCCATCAGCACTTGCACATCGTCTTGCCCTAGCTTGGTTTGCGCCAGCAAGCCGCCGCCGTTTGCGCCCAACACGCCTAAGCCATGGGCATCATCGACCATTAGCCAAGCATCGTGTTGTTTTGCTACCGCCGCCAGTTCTGGCAACGGCGCGGCATCGCCATCCATGCTGAATATACCATCGGTGACTACCAGTTTGTTGCCGCTGGCTTCGGCTAGTAATTCTGCTAAATGGGCGCTGTCGGCATGGGTATAGCGTTTGAATTTTGCCCCCGACGATAAGCCGCCATCCAATAAAGACGCGTGGTTAAGGCGGTCTTCCAAGACGGTATCGCCACGTCCGACTAAGGCGTTAATGACGCCGATGTTTGCCATGTAGCCTGTGGAAAATAATAAGGCGCGATCACGTCCGGTAAAGGCTGCCAGTTCTTCTTCTAGGGCGTGGTGGGCGTGGCTGTGTCCACAGATTAAATGCGCCGCGCCGCTGCCAACGCCATAGGTATCGGCGGCATTTTTAAAGGCTTGCACGACGGCGGGGTGGTTTGCCAAGCCAAGGTAATCGTTGCTGCAAAAGTTGATGACGGTTTGGTTTTGTAATTGCAAAACGATGCCTTGGGGCGAGTCGATCACCCGGTGGCTTCGGTAAAGCCCTTGTTGTGCTTGGGTTTGCAATTGGGTTTGTAAATGCGAAAAGGCCATCAGTTGTTGGGGACGAATGTTGTTGAGTTAAGTTGGGTTGGGTTGCGTGGTTTTGGAAACTTCGCTGGAATATGTTTATAGCCTGATTCATTACGTTTAGGAGTAAAAAACATGTTTTTTATTCCTAAATTGAATACTTTCGTGTCCTCTAGTACTCAGTCAATTTCATTTTGACGGGTAAATGTAAATCCGTTCGTCCTGAGCTTGTCGAAGGATGGGCGGGTTTACGTTCGGAGCGTGTAGCCTTCTCCATTCATCCTTCGACAGGCTCAGGACGAACGGAGAAGGCTACACGGCTCAAATTATGGTAATGGTAAAAATCAACGTGATGTTGTTTTTCAAATATCCCAGCAAAAAACATGTTTTTTGACTCCTCTTGCGTGCAATCACTTAATTTTTACCACTACCCAAATTATTTACCCGACATATCAAGAATGAATGGGTACTAATTCGAATCCACCTTACAGGTTTGCACTGCCAGCAAATCAGCTTGCAGGGTTTTTAATTGGCTGCGATGGCTTTCGGGTAAGTCTGTTAAATCCTGCCAATGGATGCTGTCATTGTTGTGACTGGCGCTGATAAACCAGCAATCATCGGGGATTTGAATGCCACGGGCGGCTAGCAATTGGCGTACTGGCGGGCGGTTTGCCAGGGTGGCGAATGCTTGGGCTTTATCATTAGCGGTGTGGTCAATGAAAACCACTAATTGGGCAAAATCCACTATTAAGCCGATGTTGCTTAAAAATTTAGCCAGCAGTTCGGCTTGTTCGGTATCGCTCAAATGATGCAAATCGGCAGCGGGCAACAGCATCGCCGTCAATTTTTGGCTGACGGTTTGAAAGCTAATCGGCGCTAATGATTTGGCGATTAAGTTCAATAGGCTGAGTGGCGCGAGCAGGTTGATGGCGGGGTAGGCTATCGCCATCGGTTGCAGTAAGCCGCGCTGCCAAAGCCAATGGGCTTTTTGTCGCCACGGTTGTTTATGTTCGTTATCGCTGGCGGCGGTAAAAAAATCTGCCGCGTTAACAATGCGTATTTGTTGATTGCAGGCTTGCAAATGGCGGCGTAAGTTTTCTTGCTGACTATCTATGCAGAAAATTAGCGGTTGCGGTTTTGGCTGCTCATGCAAAAGTGTTTGCTGATAATGGTGTTGCTGCGCGTAATGCCAGATTTTACAGCGTTCGTTAGCGGTGAATTTATCTAAGCTGGCGAGCATGGCGGTTAAATCGCTGCTATCTAGGGCTTGCAGTTGCGCGGCATTCAGACCTAGATGTTGGCACAGCCGGAACAAGCGCCAGCCGCTGTCGCTGGCGGTGTGCTGGCTTTGGTTGAGTTGCCAGGTGTGCAGCAAATCGGCGAGTTGTTGCCAGTCGCTGCGGCATTGGCGTTCTGAACCTGCGCGGATAATCAGGGCTTCTGCCAATTCGGTCAGGTATTCCGGCAATTTGCCCGCATATAGGCGTTTGCGGATTAAAAATTCGGAAAGGTTTTTTTGGAAATAGGTTTCTAAGGCGCTGACTTTGGCTTCCACTTTCCATAAATCGTGGCAGATTTGGTTTAGCCATAAGCGATCTAAAGTCAGCCGTATTGCTAAGTAATCGGCAAGCGCGGCTTCGGTTACGGGTTGACCATTGAGCAAACCAGTCCATTCGGGCAGTTCTTGCACCAAGCAGTACAAGTAGCCTGCCCATTGCGGTTTGGGGATGGCTAAGCGCAACAGTTGCAGGCTGATGTTGTCCAGCGGTTGCTCTGGTAATTCGGCGATGATGTCTTTCCAATCCGGCAATTGGTGCAAGAACAAGTTGGCATCGTAAGGCACCATCGCCCGCCACGCGGCGTACAAACCTAATGATTGATAGTCTGGTAAAGGCCATGTTGCGTAGCCATTATCTCTGGCGGATGCGTATAGCCGCAGCAATTGCGGGCGCACGCTATCCAAGCTGTCTGTGCCGCTTAAGGCCAGTACCCAACCACGTAGGCTGAGGCCGTTGCCTAATTCGGAAAGCAGTTGCTTAAATTCACTTTCTGCTTGTTGGCGGGTTTGTTGGTGGACGTTGCTGGCTTGCCCGGCGGTTTCGGTGCAGGTCAGCAGGGTTTCTGGATGTTGGTCGGCATCGGTGAGCGTCAGTTTTTCAAGTAGGCTTGCCCATAATTGCGGCACGGCAATAGCGGGATTTTCGCCTGCTAGAAATGCGCTCGCCACGGTGGCTGGCACATCGGCTTGCAGCTGTTTTAAGGCGTGATGGGTGTGTAATTGCCACTGTAATTGGCTGTTGTTGAGGCTAGGGAAATCGTAAAGCAAGGCAAGCTTGGCGATTTTGGCAGCGTCTGTTTGTTGGTCAAGGCTGGCGAATGTGGCGGTTAAGTCGTCATCGTTAATGCGGCCTTGTTGGTAAAGCTGCCGATAATGGGCTTCTGGTAAATAGTCGCCAGCGTTTGTCGCCGATGCCGTTAGCGTTTGTTGGAGATTGGTTACGATGTCGGCAAGCTGTGCCCGATACTTGGCAAGTTCTACGGTGGTGATTTGCATCAATAAGACCTATAAGGCGGTTTGCCCGACGGCATGGCTGATTTGTTGGACGCTGGCGTTGGCGAATTTTAGCCACGCGGCAGGCATGATACCTAGGGCGGTGATGCCGATTGCCAAAACGCCAGCGGCAAACAATTCGCGGGTTTGCAAATCTTGGTAAGGGTGGTTTGCAGGCTGTTCCGCGCCAGTAAATAACAGGCTTAAGGTGCGTAAACTATAGGCGGCGGTAATCAAGCTGCCTAACACAAAAAATACCATTAAGCCTTGCCATTGTTGCAGGCCGCCAATGAAGGCGTGGATTTCAGCAATAAAACCGATGGTGCCGGGCATACCCATAAGTGCCAACAGGCTGAGCGTCATTAGCAGGGCAAAACGCGGCATGACGGCTAATAGCGAGCGGTAATTTTGGATATTCCAAGTTTGGCTGCGTTGGTACAGCAAGCCCAGCAGTAAAAACAGCGAAGCGGCGATTAAGCCATGTGCGCTCATTTGCAGCACTGCGCCGTAGATGGCGGTGCTGTTTAAGCTGGCAATGCCGCCTAAGATAATAGCCATTTGGCTGATGCAGGAGTAGGCGATCATGGCTTTGAGGTCGGTTTGTCGCCATGCTAGCAAGCCGCCGTAAATCATGCCGAATAAAGCCAAAAATATCAGCAGTGGTTGTAAGGTGTGGGTGGCTTCGGGCAGCATCACCACCACTCTTAATAAGGCATACGCGCCCATTTTCAGCAAAATGCCAGCCAGTAAAATGGTGACAGGCATTGGTGCTTCAACCAAGGCTAAGGGCAACCAGCCATGCAGCGGAAAAATCGGCATTTTTACCCCGAAACCGATAATAAAGCCCAGTAATACCAGTATTTGTTGTGGTAAGGGCATGTCTTTGGCGGCTTGGTTCATTGATGCCATTAACGAGCCGCTGTGTTCTAAGCCGTGTTGGCTAATCGCTAATAAGCTGATGAGCATACACAGTGAGCCTGCCAAGGTGTAAAGCACGAAGTTAAGGCTGGCGGCATGACGGCGTTTACCGCCCCAGCGGTCGATAAGAAAAAATAGCGAGATTAAGGTGATTTCCCAAAATACATAAAACAGCGCCCAATCTTGGGCGGAAAACACGCCTAATAGGCCGAATTCCAGCAATAAAATGGCGATGTGATAGCCTTTGATTTTGCTGGTGATCGTGGTCGAGATCAGTATGCTTACCGCAAATAATAGGCTGGTCAGCAGCAGCATCGGCAACGATAGGCCATCAACCCCCAGCGCGTAGGCACTGCCTAAATTGGGGTTGATGGGGAAATATTCTGAAAATTGTAAGTCGGTGGCATCTGGTTGGAATTGGCTGAGTAGCCAGCAACTGAGCAACAAGGCCAAGGCCGCGCAAAGGTTGGCGATCAGGCGGATAAGGAAGGCATGGCTGCCGGGCGTAACCGCTAACAGCAAGACCCCAATAGCGGGCGTCCAGAGTAGCAGGCTGAGTATCCCCATGATGTTGTTCCTTTAAGGCGAAGAAATGGCGGTTAAAATTGAGTTGGATACATTTGTCCACGAAAAACACGAAAAAGCACGAAAATACAATATGGTAAGGGCTTTCAGGTTTTGTAGGTTGGGTTGCATGCTTTTCGCAACCCAACGTTTGCGGCAATCCTGTTGGGTTGCGAAAAAGCATGCAACCCAACCTACGTTTAATCTTGTAGGGGCGGACGGTTGTCCGCCTTTTTAAGGAATCGCTGAACAAAGCCTTCGACAAGCTCTCGGCAACTGCTCCATGCGTTGCTCTACCTCCTGCATCCTTGCAGTCGAGGCCGAACGGTAACTAATTGATTCCGTTCGTGCTGAGCTTGTCGAAGCATGATCGGAATCAATTAGTTCATCGCTTCCTTAAGAATCCGTACCAAATTCTGCCACGATCAGGCGAGCAGCCGCTCGCCACTACGAAAATAATACCGACAATTCAACATTGACTGAGCACTCGTTTCAATTCAATTATTTCGTGCCTTTTCGTGTGGTTCGTGGACACTATAAATCAGTGCATCGCTATGGCTTGCAATTATACGGTGGGCAGGGCTGTTGGCAAGCTTAGTCCAGTAAACCTTGGTGGCTTTGCCGAGCTTGTTCGGCAAGGTTTTTAACTTTCTCTTCAGCGTTGTTCAACAAGGTTTGCCGCAAAGGCGGATTGTTGGCGAGTTGTATGATGGCATCTACCCAGGCTTGTTGGTCGAGGTCAACAATCAGGCCGTCGTGCTGATGGCTAATAATGTCGGCACAGATGCTATTGGGCGAATAGATGCCAACCGCTCCGCAACGGGTGATGTCAAAAAACTTGGTGTACGAGCGGGCTTGGTTGAAGGGCGACGGCAGTAGCGGGTTCAGGCCAATATGCCGTGGCTGTAAGCCTAAAAATGCTTGGTAGCTAGGCCATTGCATGGTGTGGATGACATTGACGCGCGGTAGTTTGCGGTACAGGCGGTTAACACGGTGGTCGCCGATAATTTCAAACACTAGACGGCTGTCTTGCCGTAAGGCTTGGTCAATGACGGGTTGCAGCCAACGGATGTCGGCGCGGTGCGATGCGGTGCCATGGTAAAAAACTCGGCACAAGTCGGTTTGCGCGCCGATTGGTGAGGGTAATAACAGTTTTGCAGGCCAATCGGCGTATTTTTGTTGCAAGTACGGGGTGGATACCCAAAGCTCTGCTTGTTGCTGCTTCAGCCAGTTATATTTGCAGGCGGATAATCGGGCGAGTTTAAGGCGGTACAGCCAGGGGGTGCCACGGGATGCTTGGATGTCTAGGACGTCGTCGTCCATGAAGAGTACGACGGAAGCTAGTGTTTTTCGTGCTTTTGTTACTAATTTTGCCCACGAATTGGGTATGTAACGTACAAATAACACGGTTGCCCCTGATAGCTCGGCTACTGATGCCAATTCGTTAAAGCGGCATCGAATAATGTGCGCTTGGCAGGATAGGGCTGCCGGGAGTACAAAGAAATCCGTTGACGGGTTTGCCCGTTCTTCAATAATAAAAATTCGCTGTTTGCTATCGGTAAGATTCATTGTTGCGAATTAATAACTGATGTTACGCACTCACTTTTTGTGAGACGAAAATAAATAATAATGAATCGCTATCGCGATGTTTTTTAAATCGGGTTCTCGCACCCGAAGGCTAGCTACTTTCTTTTGCGTTGTAGGCTGTGGAGTTCATAAAAAGCTGCCAATCATCGGGATGGGCGACGATGTAGAAGTTAACTTCGTCGGCTGCGCTTAGCGTGGCATTGGCTGTTAACGCTAACCATAATGTGGTTGATAAGGTGTTTAACAGTTTCATCGATATGATTTGGTTAAGTGGGTGATAAACGCCATCTTTATCTCAAGGATGAATAAGTAAAATGCAGTTCTGGCGGTAAAAGACTCTGTGTGATGTTTATTTTTTTGCCATGAAGCCGCGTTTGGCAAACAAATTACGCATACGCAACCATTCCATCAGTATCTTATCGGCCTCTATCTTGGCTGTTTCAAAGTCTTCCTCTTGTTCAAACCATTTTCTTGCTTCAGCGATGGTTTCTGCCAATTTCATAGCGGCATTCATTTCTGAAGGTTGGACGCTAATGGGCTTATTGGCTGTAGGTTTATTTTTTGGCAGTGGCTGGATGCCAAATTCAGCCAGTTTTTTGGTGGTAAATTCTTGTCGGCTAACGGTACGAGAATAGCAGCTATAGATGAGCTCTTGTGGTGGTGACAATAAGTTACAAATACTCAGTTCATCACGCATCAACGAATAAGCGGCGAATAAGGCATTTTGGTCTACATACCAAAGCTGGTGGTCATTAGGTTCATGCAGTTTCGACAAAATGGCTTGTTTGGTTAATTCAAGAAAGCGGCGGCTGCGGGGGGAGTTGGAAAAGTAAGCCGTGCCTGCTTGGATTTCTGTCCATGGGAAAGATGCCGATCCAGTCCGTACAATCAGGCCAACGTAGCAATCTTGTGATAATTCCATGAGTCTTTTTGTTGATATTTCAACGACCATATCGGCATCTACGATAAACAATGGTTGCTGATAGATGTCCAGTAATTCGTTGGCTCTAATGAAACGGGCGCTGGCGTAATAAGGCTTTTTTTGCGGACTGTTGGGCGGAAGGTTTAGTTGTTCGGTGCTGACATTAACTCTTACTTGCGGTACTAGGGTGCGGATTTCGGCTAAAACGTCATCGCAATCATCAGAAGGGTCAACAATATGGATATGGCATATCGCGTTATCATTTAAACGCGCTATTGACGCAACCATTAATAAGGCAAATTGCCGGAAGTAAACGCTGTCACAGGCAAAAAAGACGACGGCTTCGTTGAATGTTTGGTAGTTATTCGTCGGGTCTAGGGTGATGTCTGCAATTTTTAGTTTATTGTCGTTGTTTGTATCTACGTTGATAGTGTTCGGGTTGGTTGCTGATAAGCAACCGCACGATATATGCACTAAGCCTTGGGGTCGTTTTGCGGCTTCGTTAAAAAGCATGATGGCTTTTTCTAACAAGTCGTTAGTAAGGTTTTTTTCTTTAAATAGCCGTGTAAATAGATTGGTAGCTTGCGGTGCTTTGAAGCGGCTGACAAATACTGCCGAACCCCAGTAAAGGAAGGGGTAGCGGTATTGTTGCTCTGGCGTTGCCAAAGGTTGGCACAGGCTTGTTAGTTCTTCCATATTGGCTGAGCCACCAAGGCGCGACAGCGAATCGCAATAGAGTTCCATGGCGGCATGGAAAAACGTGTTGTCTGGCTTTTCTATATGTTTTGCAAAGCTGGCTTTTGCCTTTTTAAAATCGCCTTTGCGCCAATAGAGGTATCCTAGTGACAGCGATAGCTCTGTCCAATCTGCATTCAGGGTAACGGCGTGTTCTAAATCCGTTTGGCTTAAGTCCGGCAGAACCAGTGATTGCTGTAAAGGCAGAAGGTAGCTAAACGGCTGGTACATTGCTTTCGCGAGGGTCATGTTGTTAGCTAATATTGCCCTAGATGCTAGCCACATTTTGGCTTTATTTAACTCATTTAAATTGGCGGTATTTTCGTTTAATGCGAGCTTCCGTATTTCGGCTTCAACCAATTGTTCATCGCGTTGCTTTAACGCTTTTTGTAAGTCGCGAAAAAAATCATCTTTCATACACATCTCCAAAATATCGATACTCAATGCTCTTTAGTTAACATCCGTATAAGGTCATTTTAATGGTCTTTTGTGTAAGTGCTGCGAAATTGCTCAGCCCATTGATAATTAATGTCAGTACGTTGTTTTTTAAAGCCTATTTCAGGTAGTTCAATGGCGTCTGCTTGTGGAATATCGACAAAACGGCAGACTTTGCCAAGGGTTTCTGCCAGTTCGCCATCTAAGTCTTCGTAGTAGATGCGTAAAGGATTTATGCCGTTTGCAGCGAAAAAGAACTCAAATTTGGCTTGGGTATTGGTTATGGATACAAGCCGGTCCAATATCTCTTTATGGTTGTAGGCAATTGTTTGGTTTGCTTGGCTGTTGCTTGTCCATGCGCCTGTTTTTGATGCGATATAGAGTGATATTGCTTGTAACAGGATGTCCTTACGGGTGATATAGATAAATTTAGGCTGTGGGAAATACTTGTTTAAATAGCCATTTTTAGCTAAATAAGCCAGTTGATGGGTGCCAACTTTTGCCCCAAATACTCCGCCATTCTTTATCGCTGCTTGTTTTTGCCAGCAAATATAGTCTTCAATCGACCCTAAATTATTTTTTGTGCTGACATTAGTTATGGGCTCAGGGTTAAACATTTCACCTGGCAGCCCCATCTTTTTGGTTCTGATTAGGGCTTGTGTAAGCAGTGTGCTCCCGGATCGGTTAATGAAGCATATAAAGTAGTTGATGCCTGTGGTATCGGCATTTTTTGGGGATTCATTTTGATCGGATGGTTGTTGTTTTGCATTCAATCTATTAAAAATCTGCTCTATTTGGTTTTCGTAATGCAATAGTTGGTCAGAAAAAACATCATAGATAGGATCGGTGGAGGCAGGATCGGCGTAGGTGTTTTTAGATAAAAGCGATTTTAAATAAGTTGGGAGTCTGGTATTGAAATTCAAAATTTGGTTTCCAGAAGGTCAGTGAAAAATAAAAGTGCTGTTAAGGGGGTAGTTGAGCGAATTGATTCCGTTCATGCTCCAATTATTGGTTGTTGATAGTATTGCTGACAACTTTAGTCATTAGCTGTTGTAACGGTTGGCATAAGGGTTTCTTTGTATTCGGCAATAAACCGTGCCGCCCATTCTTCATTGAGCTCTGTCCGTTGTTTGTTTAATCCAGGATAAGCAAATTGCAGCTTTCTTGGGTGTGGAATGCCAACATATCGGCATACATGAAGTGCTTTACCTTCCAAGTCGGCTTCGATGGCTTCGTAGGTCAGTCTCAGTGGTTGGATTTGATGTGCGGCAAAGAACGCTTCAAATTGTGCCTGTATCGTTAATATGGATTTTAGTTGTTGGGCGATTCCTTCCATGCTGTATTCAGGCTTAGCGGCAGCGGTTCGGGCATTGCTTGACCATGCGCCTGTTTGCCAAGCAATGTAGAGAGAGACAGCTTGCATAACGATGTCTTTTCTCGTGATGTAAATAAATCTAGGGGAAGATAATTTATCTTTTAGATAACCATGTTTGGCGAGATAGGCTAGCTGATGTATGCCAACTTTAGCACCGAAAGCGCCCCGTCTTGTTGTCGATTGTATTTTAAAATCAAGAAAATCGTTAAATGAGGCAATACCTTGCTTTTGCCTGGCTTGGGTGAGCGGTTCGGGATTAAACATTTCACCTGGTATGCCCATAGCATCGGTTTTGGCTAATGTCATTGCTAGCAGGGTGCTGCCAGAGCGGTTAGTAAAGCAAATTAGGTAATTGTGTTTTGGTTTTTTGAAGCCTTGCCGCAAAACGTTCTCTCCAATTTTTGTTGAATCGGGTAAAGGCGATTGAAAAATTTTTTCAACCGTTTCTTCATAATGGTTCAATTGGTCGGAGAATATTTCGTAATAAGTCATGGGCAAGTAAGCTTTGGCTGGTTATTTCTGATGATGCGTTTTGTTGGGTTGCTTCAGCGAATACTAAAATTTCACCTTTGCGCTAAGGCGCTATTATCGTGATGCTTTCTCTGTTTGAATAGTCTTTTTATGATGCCGATGGCTAAGAAGGCATTGGATTGATGTTTTCGGCTAATTCTCTGATGCTGCTACGCACATTGTAATTATTGCCGTTCATTCATAAATGATGGGATTGGTTGTTTGTAGTTGTTTTGGTGTGCGTCAGGAAATTTTTGCGCCTTTGTTAGCTTGAATTTGATGTAAGTCAAGCTAATGGTAATTTTTTGGCGTGTGTTTGAATGTCTTAGTGTACGGCGGCTCCGCCATCTTTTATCAGCTGGCAATAGATAAGTTGCTGTACCCGATGATTGACAAATATCGTGTTCTGCATGTCGTTCCAGCTATCTGTTGAATCACCTGGGCATCTGAGCAGTTTTCTGGGCTTTTTTATGATGGTTAAATCTTGGCTGCAAGCGATATTTTATTTTTTGTGTGCCGAAACAATTAAATTCCAAATGTTTGCTTTGTGTGGGCAAGAGACCCTATTAACACTTGTTCTTTTAGAGAAGGGATGGGCGTGCTTTTGTTTTGATTGATGTTTGCAATAGGAAGCTACCTAAAGAAAAATTCTCCGAAGAGATCCGATAGCTGTATTGAAATTGTATTCTAGGTGTTTGTTTTAAGTTTGGTTGTTAATCTGTTTTCGGCATTTTTGGCAGAGCATGCCTGCTTTGTTTTAATGAAAGTCATTTATTCAAAACAGGCATGTACGACAGTTTACTGCTGTTTGCGAAAGTTATTGAGCTAATGTTTTGTAGATAACTTTGCGTTTTACGACAGTAGTGCCGTTTTCTTCGGCAGAGATTTGTTTAACAGTGAATCTGGCAATGCCAGGTAACACAATGTTACCGTCTTCGGTGGCGTTGATTTGGTTATCCAATGCTTGGAAAAGGCTTTTGGCAATAGCAGTTAATTCTTTGTTGCTAATTTTTTCAAAAGCTTCTGGAGCACTGGCTTTAGCCGCGTCTAAAAGTGCTGGGAATGGTTTTTTTGCTTCTACAGTTGTTTCCATGGTTTTGCTCTCTTGTTGTGTTAAAAGTTTTTTGCGTAGTCTAGCGGGTATTTTTTTTGGTGGTTTCATGCTAATTGCCCATAAAAATGGAATTAGATTAAAGGGTTGATTTCTTTTAATGTTTTCCGTAACGATTGAAGTTCGGGCAGTATGTTTGCTGCGGCTATATGGGCTACTTCGGATTCTCCGTGGTTTTTAAACCAGCGATTGGCTAAGTTTAGTGCATTTATCAGTGTTAATGCTGCATGCTCTTCTTCAAGCAAGGTTATTCTGTGATTGTATTCAATCCAGGTTTCAGTTTGTTCAATCTCTTCATTCGTAAGTGTTTTTTTTAGTTCTTCTGTTAGCAAGGGTGCGTCTAACAATATATTGCCTACCACTGTGGCATGGGGTTTTTTTGTTGATGGATTGTAGGTTGTCCTGACTAATTGAACTGTTTTTTTTCTTACACGGAAGTGCATGGATACTGCCTGCTTTGTTTTTTTGGGCAGTATACTGCCCAAAAAAACAAATGGCAACAAGTAAATGCTGATAATTTGGAAGTTAGGCGGCTATTTTTACAATAAGCCTAGATTGATGGTTTTGCTGCTTGGAAAAATGGCTTGCAATGCTTTATCAGATAGGCCGAATTGGGCGCGGAAGAGTCCGGCGATTAGGCTTCGGTAGTCGTTTAGTATGGGAAAATCCCGGTTTTGAAATAAGTTGCTGGCGTCAATCCGCTGTTGTTCGCCGACAATGCGCCCACCTTTTATGCCGCCACCAAGTACCCAATAAGTTGAGCCGTGTCCGTGGTCGGTACCTGCATTGCCGTTTTCTCTAAAGGTGCGACCAAATTCAGAAATGACCAGCACCACGGTTTTTGGCCATAATGCCCCCATTTCTTTGGCAAAGCTCGCTAAACCACCGCCCAAATTACCTATTTTATTGGCTAGCTGGCCATCTGCGTCACCTTGGCTGAAATGTGTGTCCCAGCCGCCGACATCCACAAAGCCGATGTTAAATTTGTCTTTCATCATGGTTGCCATGTTTTTTGCTTGGGCTTCAAAGCCTTTCGCCATTACAGCCCCGCGACTGGCTTGTTCCATTTCTTTTGCCAAGTCGTCGGCAACATCTTGTCTTAGCACTAAGCCTTCTTTAACGTATTCGGCATAAGGGCTGCCTTGATACATTTTTTCTAATATTGAGGATTGTCTGTTGGCAAATAAGGGTTTTTTTGAGCCTTTTAACGATAAATTGGTGTAGTTGGCTGTGCCTTTACAGCTGATTGGCAGGGTGTCGGTAAATGCGATGCCATTGCCACCACTGAGTTGTGCAACTAGCCGATTCATGAATCCAGAGCTGTAATTGACATGTGCGTTAAGTGGTTGCCCTAATTCTATGGAGTCTTGGGTTTCAAAATGGCTGCGGGATGGGTCGTCTGTGCCAGCAAAGGGGATGAATGCGACTTGGCCTTGTTGGAATAGTGGCCAAATGCTGTTTTTTAAAGCGGGATGCAATCCCCAATCCGCATTGATGCCAAGTGCCGCCTTAGGGTTGTTGATATCGGGTTTTTCTATGGCTATTTTGGGGCGGGATTCATAATAAAATTGGCTAGAGTGGGGAATGACTATGTTAGTGGCATCGTAGCCACCCCGTAAAAAAACTAACAAAAACCGCGTATCAAGATGAGGCACGGCAAATAGTTTAGTTGGGCAGGCAAACGCAGGCGTGCTGGCAAGTAGTTGTAAAAATAGGCGGCGATTCATGGTCTCTCCTAATTAATGGTATAAAAACTCGGGTGAGGACAGTAAGAAAATATTCCATTCTGCCGGGGAGATGGCTTGTTCAAGTGCGCTTTTGGTGGTTGCCGATAACAGCGGTTCTAGGTTTTTGAATAAAGGGCTGTTTGATAGTTTGTTGTTTTTAAAAGGCGGGTTCTTGTCTTCTCCGGATAAGTTTTTGGTTACCAGCAGTTTTGCAATTTCAAAACGCTTGGTAAGTTGCCCTGGGCTAATCCAGTCTTTTTCCATCATGCCGTAACCGTCTGGCGTAGGGTGTCCGTATAACGGATCTGCCAAGTTGTTTAGCCATTTGTTAACGGTGGTCAAATCCGTTATTGGCTTCCCATCGTAGGCAAAACGTAGGCTTGCCAGTACAAAATGCAGCGGGTCACTGACTTTTTTCCCTAATGATGCAGCAAACTCAGGGGATTCAAACAGTGTTTTTAAGGTAGAGGTAATGTCGCCGTCTGTTGTTTGGAAGGTTTTTGCCATGGATTCAATGAGCGATTCCGAAGGGGAATCTGAAACCCAATAAACCGCCAGTTTTCGGCTGATGAATTTTGCGGTGGCTGGGTGTTTACTGAGCATGTCAATAACTTGCTCTATTTCAGTAAAGCCTTTGCCATTGATGGTTTTGCCTAAAAATTGCTTGTCGCTAAAATCATGGCGACCGGGGTTAAACTCAAAAAAACCTTGGCGTAGATAATACGGTTCAAGCGATTTTTTCATTTTAGGCCGAGCCTCTTTCCAACTGATGCCAACTCCGGTAAGGATGCGCGATAAGGCTTGTATATCTTGCTGTGAATAACCGCTATTAATACCTAGGCTGTGTAATTCCAGCAATTCACGGGCGTAGTTTTCATTGATTTTGTTAACGGCATTATGGTTGTTATCCAGATAAATCAGCATGGCTGGATGCCGTAAAGTAGCCATGAGCAAATCACGGAACTTGCCTAGGGCATGGGGGCGGATGGCGGATTCTTCGTAATCGGGGATTAACCAACCGACTGCATTTTTGCCACTGTAAACATTGAAGTGGTTAAACCAAAACCAAGCCATTTGTTCTTTGATTTGGGCGGGCGAATAAATGGCGCGGAGCAAGTGCCGTTGCATTAATTCGTCCATAAACTGCTTTGTGGCAAGATTTTGGGTTCTATGGGCGGCAGTTTTTTCTGCATCCGGTAAGTTATGGATGCGTATGCTTTCTTGTTGGAATTCTAAAGCGATGCTGTTTGCGGGTCTGTGTTCGATGCTTAACTCAGCCAATTGCTTTTTAGCAAAATCAGGTAAGTTTTCATTAGTTTGTGGATTTAGTTGTGCCAATAAATAGGCTTTTCGGTTTTTGGCGTTGGAAAAGTCGTCAATCACTTGGCTGTTAATGCCGTAGTTGATTCGGTTGAGCCATTTTGTGTCGTCTATTGAAAGGTTGGCGCTCCAAGCGGGTGACGTTATCAGTAGTTGGATTAATAGGAGGCGCGTTGTCTTTTTTATCATAACCCTATGCCATAAATAGTTATCTAGCGGATAAATGCGGGAGTTTTCTGCGTTGGCTAAAAGATAGCTATAAAAGGACAGGTGTTAAGGATCAAAATTCAATCAAGCGTTCTTTAAGTTGTCCAGAAGCATGCCTGCAACCTTATCAGGATCGGATGCAACAAAGTTGCGGCCAAAGTTTGATGATGCCTTTAATTTACTGTCTTTTGATAGCATGATGCCGGCTTCAGCACTAGAAATATAAGTGCCCTTATTCTGGCATAGCTTATCAATAATGATGTAGTTGGAGTTGATTTGCTCGCCAAGAAAGACGCCGGAAACAATTTTTTCACTGGGGCATAGCAATAAAGAATGGAAGGCAGAACCGACTGAGCCGATTATGTATTTTCTCCGTGTTAGTTCTCGTATTTGGGTTGGCAAATCGACTGTTTCTGGATGCCAAATATCGACACCTTTTTTTTGCAGGCTTTTTTCAATGTCCGTTTCATTAGTAATGCCTGATAAGCCGCGATCCAGTTTTGATTTTGATAAATATAGTGGCGTTAGGTTGGTGTTGTTGATGGCGTTAAGTTCCCCTGCGAGGCTAGTGCCAACAAATTGCAATGATTGTCTAAATGAATGATGCCCTTGGCGGCGTATTTCAAAAGCAGGTGGGGCAATAAACACATTTTTTAATCGGCAAGGCTCTGGATAAGACACAACATTATCCAAATTTAAAGAAAAACAATTGTATATTGTTTGGATGTAGGACTTTTTGAATAACCAATTAGGGGCAACTAAGCCACAGAACAAATAATTGGCTGAAAAACCTGGGAGTAGATGTAACAACGGCCATAGTCTAGCTGTGGATTCAACTAAGAAGTGGCCAAAATGCGGGGTAATTTCCCCTAAGAAAAAATAGGGCAACTGGCTTTCGATGATTGGTAAATTATCTACATTAAGTTTATCCCTGATAGGTTGCGACAGGCGGGCTGTCTTTCCACGATGGTTTATTGCTTGGGAAATTGGCGCAAGATTGCTGTCATACAGCCCACCTGGATTGCCTTTGCTTGCTGGAATATAGATTACTTCGGAAGCAAAGGCTATTTCTTGAATGGTGTTTTCTACTCGAGATGAACCAAAGACTTTCATAATATCCCCTTTGTAAAAATTGTAATAAGCACAGAATAACCAATTCCAGTGGATTTCTTTAATTAGAAATCTTTAAGTAAGGATGGTAGTTATTAGACGGTTACGCAGTGGTTCGTGAAGGGTATTTATGGTTTCTCCACCGCATTTTTTATGACAGGTAAGAGTTGGTTTTTCAGTATTTTTAGGTAATTAGGCGGGTTGTATTGATAGTGTTTAGGATTGGGGTGGCGTAATTCAGCGCTTACTAAATTATCTTGGCCTTTTGACAAGGAATCCAAGTTTATATAAGTAATATTCTGTCCAAAGCACCATATTTGGATAATTTTATTAAATTGGCTGGTGAGTTCTGTTCGCTCAATTAATGAAGCCCTTAAGCTTGTGCGGTCATTGCTTTCAGGATCACCGGAATGATGTGCTTCGATTGTTGGCAATGGCGCGCTAAGGACAATGACGTTGGCGGATTTACTGGCAAGTGTTAGCAATTGGCAATAGTTTTCAACCATTTTGTCTAAGGTTTTCCGTAAATTTAAGGTCTTAGTTTCTGCTGCTTTCCAAATGAACAAGCCTGTGTCTGCTTCACCAAGGCAAAACAACACAACTTCCGCCGAATAGTTGGAAATAGCATCTTTAAAAACCTGCTTGGTTTTTTTCTGTAAATCAGAATTGCTTGTCGATACAAGGCTGGCATTTTCAACCAACACAGGTTTCCACGACCAATCGGGGGTTAAATTTAACCAGTTTTCGCGCTTAAATACCCTAGCATGGGCATCACCCAATATAAGGACGGTTTTCTTCTGCTTTTGGGGTGTTAGGGGGAGAGGGATTGGGTTTTTTTTTTCTGTCAATTCAAAGATGACATCGTTTCTGACTCTTACTGCTTCAATCGCCGATGCTTCAAACTTGGAAAATTGTTCTTTTAATGCAATTAACTCTTCTTCAACGGTTCTAGTTGACGTTTTTGGTCGCCAAGAATCTAACGAATAGCCAAAACGCTTGAAATCTTCCTGATAAAACTCGCTAACCAATTCGGCGAGTTCTTCCGTATAACAGGCTTTCCAATCTATAGGCAAAGATTCATTGATACGGTGTTTTTTTAACAATTCAGCTGCTGATCTATGTGGGGCAATAATCTGAATCACCTCTTCCAGCTCATTTTCAAGATTTTCAGTATGCAAAATGTGGGTGTAATTCATTAAATCAGGCAGCAGCAAATGCGCCATGCTTCGCCAATGGGCGTTGCATTTGTCGGAATTTTGGGTTTCTACCATCCAGCGGGCAAATTGTTCAAATGTTGGGCATAGTGATGGATCGGTACCAAAATAGTCACCAATTTGTTGCCATAAAGCTTGAAAGCTTGGTTCTTTTTGGCGAACCTTGTCAGACCAGCCTGATACGAAACGGGCATAGGGGTTTCGTACTACGCAGAAGCGTACAGTATTTGGATTATTAATTACTTGGGCGCGTTCTGTGTCGGTTATTTCCCAGATATTTTTTATACCATGCGTTCTTGCATGGATAATCATTGCTAAATTGCTTTCCCGACCACAATGCTTATATTCAACATGGCGATTTTCCAAATCCACCAATAACCATTTCATCGTGCTGCAAGCGGCTTTTGGCGTGGCAACAAAGACATAATTTAATTTGTCGCTAACATAAGTGCCAAATTCCAATCGCTTCTCTATCTCTTTAACAGAATAGTTATATAGTTGATTTTGCGACTGTGCAGATTCAAGCCATTGATGTGAAGTAAGAATATCTGTCATAAGAATTTATAAGATAAAAGTTGGGACGCCTGCTTGTTGGCAAAGCGTCAGATATTGCTGGACGAATTCATCTATACGCCCAAGTATGGAGGGGTCAAAAACATCATTTTTATCAAATAGCTGAAAATAGCGGTCATCACGTGCTTGTGTAGAAGCATCAATTACCGGTTTTAAGCCATTTCCCCGTAAGCGTTTGTTTTTAAACTCTGCTTGGGAGCGCACGGCATAATGGTTTAATTGTGCCACGCTAAAGTCATAATAATACGCCCCATCTAAGGTATTGAATGGCCCTGGGCGCATGATGTTTTTGTTTAAGGATTCCCCGTTGGGATATAAATATTTAAGCTTATTATAAACATGGCCTCTATAAACCGCTCGATGATGGATGCGTACCAAGTCTTTATGGTATCTAAAAATGGATTTGAATTGGCGGTGTTCGTAAAATTCATCGTGGGCTGAGTGCAAAAAGCGCTCAGGCGTTAGGCCTAGGCCTTTAGCTGTGATTTTAGACGAGCCAAATATTTTCCAGTTGACGGCAATAGCATCGGCATCGGGGAAGCGGCTTAAAAACGCATCTAAAGACGTATCTTTTTTTAAATTAAGGAACTCGTCAACGTCAAACAGTGCTGCCCATTCTGGCTGGTGTTCATGTATCCATTTTATGGCTTCATTAAATGCCACCATTTGCGGGCTGCTGCCTTCGGATGGAAACAGTTCATACCATGTTAGAAAACCTAAGCGACTGATTTTCTCTAAAATTTCTTTAGTATTGTCAGTGTTGTCGTTGGTAAAGATTAAGAAGTGGTCAAAGCCAAGCATTTTGTGCCAAGCGATCCATTCGGCAATATAAGGCGCTTCATTTCTAACACTGGTTATCAAAAGTTTCATGTATTAAAAGTATCTTTTACTAATAAGTTAAAAAATGCCGATGTTAATCAAGCAAAAAGACAAAAATAATTTCAGGATATTGTATCACTCTATGGATGCCCAGTTTTCTGGTAATCGGTCAAATCGGAAATTTAATGTGGCATAGGTTTTTTGTAACCGAGCTTTAAGTAAATCATCAATCTCCTTTGGAAATTCAAAAGATTTACTGGTCATATTAACCTTTTTTTCTAGTTGTTCTACAGAAATGCTTACGTCTGGAATCTCTAAAAAACGCGTCACTTTATTAAGAGATTCTTGCTTGTTTTTCATAACATCTTCAAAAAACAAATAAAGCAATTCATTACTAGCAAAGTGCTGTTCTAGTTTTCTGATTGTTAGCTCGTAGGAAGACATATTAATGATGAAATCAGCAGAAGCAATCTTAAGCAGCTGTTCTGTGGAGATGTCGTCAATATTTTTATTTTGGGTCTCAAAAAAATACCGGATCGCTGACTTTGCGCGCTCTATGGGGTCACGCATGATAAAGATGATTTTTTTGTTTTTGCAGACAGTATTAACGTTGTCAAAACCAGCATCTGGGAGCGTGGCGTATTCTGGGGTGAAATCAGCGGCATATTTTTTGGTGTTATGGGCAAACAAATCTATATACCACTGGTCATCAACGGGAGACAATAATTTTTGTATGCCTTTGTTGACAGGTTTTCCGGCTGACAAATCGGCAAAATAACGCTCTAAGCTTAGGCGGTTTTTTTTGAGTACGTTTTCGAGTTGATTTACTTTCCGTCTGGTTAAAAGCACGCTGCCTTTGTGTACGGTATTAAAGTAGTGGACTTCTTTGACATTAGAAAACCCTATATCCGGATGGTCTTTTAACTGGGCATGTAGCCATGTAGTCCCTGATTTTTGCGCGCCAACACATAACAATAAGTTTTCGATCATAACAATTTTCTGCTCTCAGCCAAGTAAAGTATATAAAAACATTTAATCAATAGTAGGTGTTATACCAAGATGTCGCATAAGACTTAAAACGTTCACGGGCAAAAGAAATGTCTTCATAAAACAATTCTTTATAATGTTCAAGTACCGCATCTGGCATTTCTGAACTACTGCCAACATGGACTTTCTTATTGGCGTTTAAGAAATAATTTGGGTCAAAATCGACGCCAATAAACGAGCACACTTCTTCCAAAAGCCAATAAGGCCTTAGGGCGACATCTTCATAAAAAGCGATGAAAAAATTGTCTTTTGGGAAAAACTGCTCCCATTTATTAAACATTTTCTGAATTCTGCTGCGCTCAATTATAAATTGTTCTTTATAGCATTCTAAAGGATTTATGCCCTGTTCTTTGGCATACATTCTGGCGCTAGACCATGTCCGGTCTATGGGGTCGCGTATTAAGATCACTATTTTCGTGTGGGGAGCTAATCGTTGCACATGCTCAACACCCGCCAATGGAATTATCGAGTAATCTGGTGTCATTTCGCCTAACAACTTGTTGTCAGCGTTCGCAAAAGACCAAATGGCATGGTACCACTGGTCGCTGATTTCCCGTTGTCCCATGTGTTCCCAAAACTTCATCTCATTTAAAGCCTTGCCTACAAGGGGTTCGGCAGTGCCTAGGGTATCAAAGCGTTGCAAATTATTAGCTGCCGCCCCCTGTCTTCTGATGTGCCAACCAGGGTCGACATGGGTTTCATCAAAATAATGGATTTCTTTGATAGGCGGAATCCATACCGATGGATGTTGCCCCAGATTTGCGGCAAGCCAAGTGGTTCCTGCTTTTTGCATGCCGATGCAAATAAAGTCTGGGGTGTTTTTCATAGGGACATCTAGTAATTTATCGATCAATATACACATTTATGGCGTTCATTTTTAGTCAATAGCACGGTAATATCCGACAAGTTCATCGATTTGTTCGGATACAGCTCTAATAGTATCAGGCATAGCCAAGTCTTTAAACAGCAAAGGCCTTGCGTCGATTTTTTCCAGGCAGGCGGTGAGCGCCTCGAGCGTGGGGTCGATGACGAAGCCGGACTTGCCGTCGACCACATCTTCGCCGATGCCG
>Ga0247843_1001596_pt1 | contig 45100 bp, 18 predicted proteins | sample LaCruzMarch2017__FD_192420 | JGI IMG/M metagenome (GOLD analysis project Ga0247843, IMG submission 192420) | Freshwater microbial communities from meromictic Lake La Cruz, Castile-La Mancha, Spain - LaCruzMarch2017_8m | ecosystem: Environmental > Aquatic > Freshwater > Lake | place: Spain...
TTGCTGCAGAGTTCTCTGCATGCGTGTAACCGAGGTCAACACCACGTTCGAGCCTAACGGTGAGGTTTTGGTTGATTGCAGTGATAAAACTTTGACCCGTCGGAATAGGCACTGCCTTTACCGTCACAGGCCATCGTAATGAATCACTTTGTACTTTGAGATCAAAGGCTGGAAATGGGTATGTTCCTGATTCCGATCCATCAAAAAGCTTACTACTTCCCCATCCAGTATCCGCTGAATAAACTGTCAGTCCTTCACTCAGTACGAGGTTAAAATCGAATCCGCCTGCGCCAGTGAATCCTGGAGCAGCGGTGTACATTCCCACGCAAACGCCCGTGTCCCAATCGCAGGTGAAATCGGTTGAGGTTGCTCCCGTCAAGTTAGAGGTGAGCACCCTCTTCGCGTATTTTGTCCGCCACCAGTTGCTATAGGCTGTGTTTCGAAAATCCTGCTTGTAGTATTTTCCAGCCTCTGTCGGTGCAGCGACTCCGTCCCATCCAGATGGTGGCCATTGGTGAGTAAAGACAATCGGCGCAACACCACCTTGCGCAACAACACTTGTTCCAGTTTTTGGAATGGGTTTTGAGTCGGGCAGGGAAACTTCAAGGTTGTAAGTGCTCCAGGAGGGTTGCCAATTACAGTTGGCATTAATTACACCTCCTGCGCATGTTTTCACCTTATATTGGAAAGTTGCAGTTCCTACAAAATTAACTGCGGGCTCGAGTGGTGCTGTGCATTTGCCACTGACACAAGTCCAGGCTCCTAAAGTTTTAATACCGATGGGATTTTGAACCTGAACTTCAACCGCCGGATCTCCATCGCGTTCCATGTATCCGTACTCATAGAGACAACCACTGGAGTGAAGTGAATTTGCGGCAGACGTTCCCTGCAACTTAACGATTGTTTTTACATTTTTAAAGGTGGCGGCCCAGTCAGTGCGACTCCAGCACATACTGTGGTGGGAGTAGTGATGCACACTTTCATTCGCCTGTGGGTTGTTCACCTGAGCAACGAGGTCATTGCCTTGTCCGTATGTTTGTGGTGCGTCATCAACGGGAGTGATTGTTGCTGTTACGGATCCTTGAGGCGAGTTGACGTTGTTAATGTTCGCAATCCATTGACAGGTCGTTGTATCGGTTGAATCGTAGTGCGTTGGGATTGTAAGGTTACAGTTTCCAAAAGTGTCACAAGGGATTGAAAATGTTGGGTTAATGTTCATACTTCGGTCGCATCCAGTCCATGTTGCCGTCTTTACAAGCCATGGATAGCCGTCGTCACCATCCCTCAATCCCATTTCTTGAAGAGACTTCAGCGATAGATTGTCACTCGTTGAAATCGTAAGGGGCACGCCATTATCTTCGAGCACGGTCACGCTTCGGTTTTTAGCTTCAGGATTCGGAGGCGTGACGATCTGGAATTTTCCAGTTGCTTCTGGAGATAGTTTGGTAACTCCCATGAGAGAATTTTGAGTTACAACTTTGTACTTGAACGTTGCCGTTCCGTTTGAACCTGGAGGATTATAAGTAAATGGACAATGACCATCGGAATCGCAGGCTATCGAGCAGTCATTCGAAGTGCAGCTTGTGATTGATCCTGATGAGGGTATCTGTGTGAAAATCAATTGAGTCGCTTTGTCAGTTGAGTTGTTGTCTGGATCTAGATACCAACCATCATCTGTGCATGATCCTCTTTTTGCTTTTACAAGGCGAACTTGTCCGGGATAAGCAATGACACTCGTGCCATGCGAAGCGTTGGTCGCGGCAAGATAGGCAGTGCCTTCAAGGGACTTGTTACACACTTCAGCAGGTTGATCTTCAGGCTTGATGAAAATTTGTAAAAGACGTGTTGCAGATTTGTAGGTCTTTGCGCCAACAACTCGGCGAATATGGTAGGAATAGCATGCATAACCATACCCGTTCATTGCAGATGTAAATGTTGCCTTCCAGGTAATTCCTCCGTCGATTGATGAGAAGTTTGTGAGTGAACCTCGCAAACGATCTGATCGCCCAGAGCATGCATCACCATCGGTGAGAGGGGATTCCACCTGAATTGAACTTACCGTTCCTGAGGCAGGGTTCTTATAATCGAACCATTCTTCACCGCGATTGAGTTCAACTTGAACCGAAATTTGCGCATTGCCTGGCTGACTTTGCGTTGGTGTTGAATAATCAGCTGCTCCCAGAACTGGATTGACCGTGACAGTGGTTGTTCCTGCAGAAGAAGTGACTGGTAGTGGCCAATTTCCTCCCGCTGCAGCTGTGAGTGTATATGTAAAGGTGTATGGCCCAGATGCAATGTCATTCGGATTAACTCGCGTCCAACAGCCTCCGCCCGCATAACTACAATTGAAGGTATCTACCGTCATAGGTGTTGTAGGCTGAGAGAGAATTGACGCAGATTTGGTCCAACCACTCCAGGGGAAACTAAATGCCTCAACGAGTTCAGGGCTCGCAGAATAGCCACTCAAGCTCTCCACAAATCTGAATTCCTTTGATCCATCTTCCCAAACGTTGATAGATTTATTGTTCACCTGCGGCGCAGGCATAATGAATATTCTTATCTGGCCAGGTTCGGAATCGATGTTCACGGTACCTTTTCGAACTCGAACACGATAATTGATTGCAACAGCATTTACAGATGTTGAAGAGGAATAGAGATTACCAGATGGATTAAATTTCCCAGCACAGTTCCCGGATCCTTCACAAATGAATCCCTGAGACCACGAACCAGAACCAGTTAAAATTGATGTCTCTTCGATGCTGGATGCAACATCGCTACCTCGAGTGCTATAGGCTGCAGGTGATGATCCTTTTGTTAAGCTGATATTGAATCGGCTGTCGTTTGCGATTCCAGACTCATGTCGTCCCAATCCTTGGACCCAGTAAAGATCTTGGTTACGGACCGTTGGTTTTGGATAGACGTCAATGTTATAGGTTCCTTCAGTGTTGGAGATGACGTCGTTGCCAATCTTTACTTTATATTTGAACTGCGCCGGAACTCCTTCTGCTGAAGAGTAGGAGGGGTTGGGCGTATAAAGTGCTGTACAGGTGCCGTTGCTGCACTGAAAGCTGGAATCATTCAGTGAGGTTCCACTCGCTAATTGCAGATTCGCCGTATTCGTGATGACGATGCTCGTTGCTTTTTCGTTGGCCGTGTGAGTGTATCCCGCACCAAGATTAATCGTCAGCACATTTGAAGAACTTTCTTGAGGTACAACCTGGCTCACTGAATTAGAGATTGGTCGGGAGATAAAATAAACCGAGAGATTTCCTCTGTTGTGCGAAACAAAGTTGTCGCCATCATAAACATGGTATTCTAGGTTTGCGGTGTTGTCGGCCACTGTTGGGGTAATATTGAAGGTACATGTTCCGGCAGAGCAGTTTGTGACTGTGCTATTAACTGCAGGACTCGAGAAACCCGAACCACCAACAATTTTTATACTGGTCGCATATTTTCCATTGCCACTGTAAATATGCGTGTACCCATTGCCGGAACCTAAAGCGATTTGAACGGTTTTGCTTTCTCCAGTGATCCCCTGTGTCCCATCTCCTTTGGGATACATGCGCCCTGTTGTTTTGACCCGTGGAATGGCAACAATAGTTGCCGTAGCTGGCGAACCTTTGCTTTCGAGTGATTGCGTATCAGTCATCTTGTATTGGAACTGACCTGTGAGTTGATCTTCGCCTTCATTCCAGCAGCGTGGCTGCCATTTCACGATACAACTGGTTCCATCGCAACTGTTCGTAGTCACTGAACCGCCTGAACTTGAACTAGCCTGCACAGTTAGAGAGCTCGGACCAAAATTTTCCCAATGGTAGTAGCCAGTGGTGCTTGTTGCAGACCCTGTCGTGGCGTTAAATGTTGCCTTTCCAATGGTGAAAGTGGGAAGTGCAGTTGTTTCGTGGGTTGCGTCTGCTTTACAGGTTTCAACTGCGTATCCTCCTGAAACTCCACCTGCAGAAGTCACGAGTTGTGCATTACCAATGTCTTGGACTCTAGGTCGAGCTCTGAATTTTACAGAAACACGTCCAGGACCAGCACCCGGCTTTTCAGAGCTTGAGACAACTGTGTTATCTGGATCCGTAACTCTCACGTGGTAGTCAAAGCTCAGGGTGCCGAAAGTCGGGAATGTTGAAGGTGAAGAGAAGTTGAAACTACATGAACCAGAGGAACAGCTTCCGCCTTGTACGTCTCCGCCAGAGACATTTGATGCAACCATCGACGAAGGTTTTCGGTCGCTTGAGCGATCGTAGCTCCAACCTGCTCCGCTGATGAGTGAAAGAGCATAAACCGAGTCTTCAATTCCGTCGTTTTTGATGAGAGGGCTACCCGTTGAGTAGGGTGTGGATCTTGGGACTGGTCTGAAATAGACCCAAATATAATTTGTGCTGGGTGACTCGATAACGCCACCGTAGTTAGAGTCTGTCACTTTGACTTTGTATTCAATGCGCGACCAGCCGTATGGTTTACCGGTGTGATTAAAGGCCGCACCTTCGCCCGGAGGAACGGGTTCACCTGAGATACTTGTGAAGTTGGTTGCGGGAGTGATTGTGGCAGTGCATCGACCGGTTGAACCTGGACTTGTGCAGTCAAAGGTTGGGGCAGGAGTGCCACAATTTGAACAAGACACAACCTCAATACCGGAAGCATTAAAGTTTTGTGCATGTGTGTATCCAGAGCCACGTTCAAGGGCAATGGGAAGCGCAACTCCCTCGCGTCCAGAATTTAGAGTTGAGCCAATTGCCCTAGGGCGAGGAGCCACATCGATCGAGACAAGTGGCCAGGTATTTGATGCTCCAGTATGTGAATAAACATCGGTTTCACTCACAGGATCCCTTGTTCTCACTCGATAGCGGAATTGTGCAACGGATGTGCCCGATGCTCCACGGCTGAAATTACTACTTGTTTGAAGAGTCGACACACAAGGAGGTGCACCGCAGTTGAAGGTTGGATTTGTATCGAAACCATTGACTTTCTCTGCCTCTGCTAAATTTGGGCTCTCTTGAGTGAGCGCGCTGACTCCCCAAATATATTGGTTATGTCCAATACCAATGTTGAATGTCAGAGGGGTGTTTTCGATCATTTTTAGAGTGAGATTTTGAACTTTAGGAACAGGTCGCAAGTTCAAGCTTTGGGTACCAAGCAGTGAAGTTACGTCCCACGATGGATTTGTACCGATGTTGGTGGTGACCTTATATCCAAAACTCGATTTTCCAGCGCCATAAGCGTTTGCTGCCGCGTTTGCTGCCACTATGGAGGGATTAAATACGACATCGCAGGAACCGCTTGAACACGCATGACTGATGGCATCGGTGGTCCCACCTACGACAGCTTCTACATCAAGAGTTTTTGCTTTGCCCCTGTCGTCTGTATACGGATGGTAATACCCTAAGTTGCCACCCAAACTGGTACTCTTGGCAAACGAGACTGTCTTTGTACGACCTTCAAAAACATACACAGTCGCAGCGGGCTCAGTGATAGGTTTGGGCCTTAGCGTAACTTGCGCCGCACAAGCTGTGTACGAGCTAATGCCTCCGACTGTTACTTTGAAGTCAAATTTTGCCTTTGTATTCCCGTCTTGAGATGTGAAAAATGCAGCTGGACTCGGAGTGAAAATAAAATCACAGTTTCCAGAGATGCAGCTGCTGATGGTTGCGGTATTTACATCGCCGTTTAAATTGCTTGACGAAATCCGAGTTGCAGCCGAGGCAAGATCGTTTCGATCGTGGGTATACCCCTTGCCACTCCCTGAGGTAATTCTCACTGTGGGTGTTTCGCCCTGCGTTGCATAGAGATTTACATCGTTGCAAACAGGGCGAGGATAAATATCGATGCCAGCAGTTGAGGTTTCAACAGATTCAACGTCTCTGTTTAATACTTTGTCAAAAATGATGATTTTATAGCTCAGCGAGGCGCCATCTTTTTCGCCCACATTGGGAATGTATTTAACGCTACATACATTTGAGGCGTTGCAAACATTCGTTAGACTGTTAACCAATGCATTTCCATTGTATAAAAGCCCCTTGGTTGGATTCGACAAAGCAATGCGCATGTTTAAAAATTCGCTCGGGTCGCTCTTGTAGGGATATGTGAATTCAACTCCTTCGGTAAAGGTAAGTTCACTGCCTTCTTGAGCCAAAACGTTCGAAACATTTTCATAGATGCGTTTTGAAGCAACTGTTGTTGCGTGCGGACGAGGTCGGATTTTTAAGTTGATAGTTCCTGAAGTGCTGGAGCTTAGGACTCCCAGATTAGAATCAGTTAAGGATACTGAGTAAGTAATAACCTCGGTACCATATTGATTCACACTTGGTGTGTAAGTCACATTGCAAATTCCGTCCAAATCACAATTGTAGAGTTTGCTGGTAACATCGCCATCCAGTTTTCCTTTTGGACTAGTGCCCGTAATGCTGACGTTTACCTTTATGCTGCCTTTGACAGAATTCCAGTTCTCGGTGTCGTCGTATGCATATTTGTCTTCTTTCGCAAACGTAAGAATGATGGGAGTACTCTCAAGAGTGGCGATTGCGTGAGGTGATCCGGCAATCTTTGGCGACCCTTTAAATTTAACTTTTGCTGCCGCGGTGTTTGAAAGCAGGTCTGCGCCTAAAACAGGATCGGTGATTTTAACTTGATAATTAACAGTCGATGATCCAAGAACTGTTGAATCTTTTGCGGTAAAGCGGCTCGTGCAGATTCCACCTTCACATGAGAAATTTGGTTCACTGAGCAGACGGCTGTTGTCCCACGTTTTTACAACAACGCCATTGGCATCGTAAAGAGCGTGGTTATAGCCAGACGTAGTTCCTTTTGCGATAACGACGTCTTTGTATGAACCTTGTGTAGCATAAAATGTGACGTTCTGCGCAACAGGGCGCGTTCTTACTGGAAGGGTAATAACGCCCTCATCAGACTCCAGGATATTGTTTGCTGGATTACTGCTAAGCGCAATGTCGTGAACTTTTACGGTGTAAGCAAAACTGGAATTTGCACCAGAAAATTCAAGATTGGGAGTGAAGTCAACCGTACAAACTCCAGTACTCTCGACACATGAAGTTCCAGCAATGACGCCATTGGTTGCACCAGAGGCAACGATTTCAAATGCCTTCAAGTTGTTAACTTGTTTATAGCCGGAACTTCCGGAGTTGTTCAATGACACAAGGATTGAAGTCGTTGTTGGATGATCAATAGTATTTTCAGCAATGGCCTTCGAAAATGAGGAGATCGTTGGTCGCGCTCGTACATCAATATTTGCGGTGTTTGTCGTATTAGATGCGACAGGTCCCAAGTCAGGATCATTGACCCAAACCTTAAACGTAAATGATGCGGCACCTTTATATCCTGCAGCCGGAGTGTAATCGGTATAACAGATTCCACTCTGGCACGTGAATGAGGTCAGAGTTCCGTTCAAGTTATCCTGATTCACGACCGTCACGTTGTGAATATTTAGGGCTGGAGTGTATGGATAATCGAATCCTTTTTTCGGTGATGCTCCGAATTCAATGCGCACCGGGCGACTTTCGCTAGGCTTATTCTCTGCGGCGGCGATGTTAAACGCAAGTGCAATAGCAACAGGTCGTACTCGGATTTCAGCATCGCCCAAAGGAGATACAACATCTGCTCCAAGCACAGGATCAGTGATGGTCACGTTGAATTTATAGGTAATTGATCCGGTGTAATTGGGGGCTGGAACGAAGCTCGCTGAGCAAACTCCCGCCGCGGTGCAGGGAATTGTGTAGAGGCCGGCGTTTTCGGTGACGCCGCTTCCCGTAAAATCGCCGCCCGAGAGATTTGTGATCTTTAACAATTTAGCGACGTATGTGGAAGGTTGTGCAATATCAAAATAAGGATGCGTGTAGGCAACAGAATATGCTGTTGTTCCTCCGGTTTGAATACCAATTTTAACCAGAGCATTGTTGTCTTGTGGCGACTTTGTAATGAAGTTGACTGGTCTTGGAAGTGGTCTGAAATCGATGGTGATGGTTGCCCAATTTGACCAAAGATCTTTTTTAGTAGGAGGCAATAAGGGGTCAATGGTTTTGACACGGTATTGCGCCGTTGCATCGCCATAAAAATTGTCGTCGGGATCGAAAGTGATCGTGCATAATCCAGTGTCTACTGAGCAAGTCTTCGTTAAGAGCAAAACATGTGAAAGATCTTTGAACTCAATATCCGAAGCTTTGAGTGAATGCGCATGTGTGTATCCAGAGTTGAAACCTATAGCGACAGTTTTATTGGAGTTTTCAAGCCCGATGAAGCTTTTTGCAATAGCTCGGGGCTTTGGCCGATATTCAATTTCCACTTTACCCTTTTGCAAAGTATCGGAATCAACTGGACCAATTTTTGGGTCATCCGCTGAAACGCTGAACAGTAAGGATGCAATGTTGTCTGATGCATCCGGAATCCATGATGAACTTGGTGTGAAGACGTTCCTAGCAGCCTTCGGATTCGCTGTATAATCCCATGTTCCCAGGGTTCCATTTTGAAAAGAGGTCGTTGTAAGTCGCTTCGGAGGATAGGGAATTGTAGCATCGCTGACGTTGAATGGATGAAAGTAGCCATTGTCCTGACCTATTTCAAAAGGATAGGGAGTCCCTTCAACTTCATATGCAAGTCCGGTATTCAGTGAATCTGGGATTGGGCGGATGTCGAAAGTCATAGTACCGATGTTGTCAGATATAAGTCTGTTGTCGGCTTGAACAATCACTTTAAAATTCAGCGTTGCCGTTCCAAACATATTAACAAGAGGCGTGAAAACGTTGGAGCAAATTCCGATTTTGCAATCGAATTCAGAGAGTGCAAGAGATCCTTTTTGAGTACTTCCTGCACCAAAAACTGGAACGACGCCTCCCACAACACTTGCGCCCTGTAATTCTATTTTAGTTGCTTCGCCCGAAAGCGGATGTGTGTATCCGCTCGAAGAACGTAACCCAAATGGAATCGAACTGTTTTCTTTTAGAACTATTTCGGGATTACCAGCCAATGGCTTTGGCAAGATCGAAATGTTAGTTTCTTTCCAGTCAGAGATCAATGCAGGACGTAAGAAGGTCGGCATTCCAGGAGGACCATTCATCTCAACTCGGAAATAGACTTTTGCATTGCCCCAGAAACTTGCCATGGGAACCATTGAAGTTCCAGGCCGGAATCTCCCGACGCATAGTCCGCCAGTGTCGCAAGAATATTTCTTACATGTTCCATCTTCAAAGAGAACGCAGTTACTGGTGTTTAAAAACACGCCTCCTTCGGGAGCCATTAAACTCACAAAGCTTGCCGTACCGTCTGCAGCATGTGTGTATCCTTTCGATGGTCGATATGTGACATCGATTTCCTCATTTTGAACGCCTTCTTCTGCAGTAGGTGTCGCTTTTAGGCGTGGATATACATTGAATTTAAGTTTCGACGTATTTGTATCTGTGCCCGATACTTTCACTTTAAATTCTAATGTGGCGCGATCATTTGAATCAGATTGGGAAGAAAAATATCCAGATGTACTCTTAATTGAACCAGTGCACAGACCTGCTGCGTCGCATGAAAAGGGACCTGCTGTACTCAGGTTAACGGGACTAGTCACGATCATGCTAGACGCAGGATAGTTGTAGCCATGGACATATCCTTTGTTACAATCCGCAATTAATGAGTCATCGCATTTATCAATGGCGTAAGTTGTCTGATAATCTTCGACTGCCCAAAGGTTCAAATCGCGTGTCTTTGGAAGAGGAACATATTCAACTTCTACCTGAGCTGGTAGGGACGTCAGGTTGGCAATTTCAGCGGGTGTGAGTGTTTCTGTAGCTAGATATTCAGGATTAATTCGCACACGGTACATGAAACTGGCAAAGCCGTATCCTTTCCAAGAGGCATTTGATTCAACAATAGCATTTGGTGTCACCGTTCCTGTGCAGACACCTTGGGTATCGCAGGTAAATGGGGCCGTGACTAATGCATTTGTTTGGGACTCTGGATCAATGAGAATTTCGACGGCGGGTGAACAGAGAGGGTGCTTGTAGCCATGAGGGAGATTCAATGAAGCATGATTTGAAACACAGAAAACCGGAAAGCCTTCGGTGCCAATTTTAGCTGGAAGGAATGAAAACGTCTTTGCCGAGCCTTCAATGCCGAGGATGTGATTTTTTGTGGTTCTGACGAGAGGAATTGCAACGGGCGAAGGATAATAATCAATTTTGAAAGTGGAAATGTTGGAGGTAAGTTCCCCCAAGTCTGGGTCAAAAACCCGGACGCGGAATTGAAAGCTTGCCTCGCCCGTGTAATCGGTGCTCGGATTGAAGGTCGCAGTGCAAAATCCTGTTCCTGCATTACAGGAAAAAGCCGAGATTGTTCCCCCAATATCTGCGCCAATTGGCTCTGCAATTAATTTAGGATCAACCAGTGAACTTAGGAAATCGACGGGATACGTATAACCACTACCTGGACTCAGCACGATATTTTTGATTGCGTTTTGCACTCCCTTGACGCTCTTATTCATGGTTTTGGGAGCTGGTTTTACCTGGACTTGGATTTTTTGAGTTGTGTACGAATCCAGGATTCCCAAAATAGGATCGTTGACTGATAACCTGTAACTAAACTCAGACGTACCATATGTGGTACCGCTGATGGGCGCCGTGTAGGTGGCAGAACATGTTTCAGTGCTTGAGTTACAAGAGAAAAGACCAATGTTCCCCAAAAATCCAGCCAAAGGTGTAGCAGTGACACTGTATGCGGGAAGGTGGAACGAGGGACCTCCGTGTGCATATCCCTTCTTTTCCGCTTTGCTGCCCCAATTCAAATGAACTTGTGTTGTTCCGCCTTCTCTTACGAAAACGTTTCCTACCAAACCTGTAGGTTCTGCAACGGGCCGGTAATCGATATTGTAAGTTTTCCAGAATCCTTCGACATCTCCCACCCCGCTATTGGCAGCTGCGAGAATAGGATCATTCACAACAACCCGGTATTCAAAACTCGCGTCAGTTCCCCAATAATAATCTCCGCTGGTTTGAGTTGGCCGGAAGAAGGATTCACACAGTCCTGCTGGTGAACAAGAGAAGCCGTCGTTGTTGCTGGCATCTTTAACTAGTCCATTCACCAGGCCTCGTGTTTCTACTCGATACGCTTTGTAGTTAAATGGGTGTGTGTAAACGGGGGGCACAGTTGGTGAGGTCGAAAGTACAAGTGGATGATTTTGGCCTTGCTTTGTCGCAGAAGTTACAACACTGCCAATAGGGCGCGGTCGCACTCTCAATCGCAATTTTCCTGGGTCACTTTCAACGGTGATGGCTGTCATTGGGTCATACATGTAAACAACGTAGGAAATTTCCGCATCACCGAAAAATGCGTTTACATCGGTTCCAGCCGGTGTAAACGTACTTCTACAAACACCCACTTCAGTTGCGCAGTCCCAGCTTGTAAAAGTACCTACTGTTGAGCTCGACACCGAACTCACAAATGCTGCACCTGAAGCGGGCCGAATGGGTGTTGCGCGGTCTTTGTATCCAAGTCCATCACCATGTCTTAATTCGACGACGAAACTCTCGGCTTGCTTGTTAACGACTGTGATGCCTGTAGCAACAGGAATAGGACGCACATTGATGGTGACACTACTTTTCTTTGAGATCACGAGAGGCAGTCCCGTAATTCCATCCGGACAAACTCCGACTGTATCGAGTGGAACACCATCTTTCTGAACGAAGACGTAGAAATCAAAGCCGGCTGTATCTGTTTCACTTGTACTATAATAGTTGTTCGAAGGCGTGAATTGAGCGTTGCACTTCCCTGCGGTGTCACACTTGAAATCAGAAAGCGCACCATTACGGGGATTTTCAGTTTTAACACAATAGGCTTTGTCGCCATAAGGATGAGAATATCCACCACCGTTATTGTTTGCTAGAGAGTTGGGTTCAATGAGTAGGTTTGTTGTTCTGTTTTGAAGACCAATGATGCTTTGATTTGTTGAAATTGGTCTTGGATAGACCTGGACAGCTGTGTTTGCAGCTCCTGAAAGTAAAGCACCATTGAAAGGCTCAAAATTGGCTAGTGCATCGAGAGTCCTAATTTTATATTGAACGATTGAGTTACCAAAGAAATTAACATTCGGTGTGAGCGTGAATGAACAGACGCCTGAGGTGTCACATCCAACATCTGAAGTTGTGCCGTTTTGCACATCGGTGATCAAAAGCCCAGCAGCTTTGTAGTTGTATGGATGCGTGTAGCCATTTCCAAGAGGCATGGAAAATACGCGCGGCAAACCCTCGACAGTTATGTAGCTTGGGGGACCATTGGGTTTTGTTTGATCGCCAATAGCACGCGGAAGTGGACGCACATCCATAAATGCATCCGCAGTATTTGAAGTCGTTGAGCCGAGGGCTGGATCATCCACTGTCACATTGTAACCAAATTTTCCTTCACCATATCCAGGCCAATCGCTGTTTACAGCTAGAGGATTAAAAGTGCCCAGACATTCACCTTGTGCATTGCAGCCAAATCGGACTCCGCCACCTCGGTCCATTATTGTTCCCATAGGCATCGAATTTGAAACCTGTGAAACAATGCCGCTTGTTGGAGATGTGTTGGCGCTTTGAGCTGCGATATTCTCAAGGTGCGTGTAACCAACTTTTTCAATGTTGGTCCCTAATTTAATATAAAAATCTTTTGCGCTTCCCTCAACGGCAATAATTTTGTTAGTTCCCGAGAGTCCCGTTGCTTTCGCTACCGGCCGAATTGTAATTGTAATAAGACCTTGATTTTGGCTTTGCACGTTCTTGTTGAGTCGTGTGTCAAAGACTGAAACCTTGAACGGAAAGCTGGTAATACCCGTAAAATTCGCACCGGGATTGTAGATGGCTTTGCAGGATATAGAGTTACAAGTAAATCCAGAGCCTGCCAAACTCCCGCCATCGGGGATGGTGCCAATCACCTCAATTGAACTCGCAACTATTCCACTGATGGGATATGTGTAGCCACCTGTGCTTCCATTCACTGCACTTTGTGTTCCCAGCGTGAGTGTGATTGTAAAAGATTTTCCCTCTGGTTTGATAAAACTCATGTCGTTTGCGACTGGGACCGGGCGGATTGAAACTACGGACGTCCCACTTGCAGATTCAATGTTTCTTCTTGCTAGGGTGTCTAGCCCACTGTCGGCGGGCGCAGTGGTCACAACACTGTAGTTAACATTCATGGAACATCCTGCCCAATTGCCCGCGCATGGATCCTTTCCTGTTTCGATACTCAGTGAACATGTGCCGTTGCCGCAAGAGACGTCACCAGAGGTTTCGCCTCCGAGAGCCGTTATTGTGGCTTTAAGTTTGTCATAATTTTTAATTTTCAGCGCAGTTGCGTAATCTGAATAGGGGTGGAAGTAACCCGTTGAACTGGTGCGCGAACCAGGAAGAAACGATATCTGGCTCGTGGATGACTCAAGAATGAAAAATTCTGGATTTGTCGGATGAGGTTTTGGGTAAAAATGAATGTCTGCTTCACATCCAGAAGGATCAATTGCAGATTGGGCAGGGCACCAGTTAGAGTCTATAACTTTGTTGTTCTTAGTATCGAAACCACGCACACGGTAAATGTAACTGGCATGGCCATAACCCGGCCAGCTTCCATTCGCCGCAAGGTGAGAGACAGACGCGTTGCAGCTATTTGATCCGGAAGGACATATGAAAAACAATGGCGCACCCTGGTCCGCAAACATAATCTGCGAGTCTTTCACCAGAATGCCAGTTACATTGACATCTTCAGAGGACCCATCAAATCCTGTGAGCGAGACACCATCGGGGCTCTCTGTGAAGTTGATGTTTGCAGTTTCTTCCTCAATCACTGTGAGTTTGTGGCCAATGGCACGGAGGCTAGGTGTAAAATTTATTTCAGCGCGTGCATAGTCCGAGGGAAGGCCATTGACATCAACGACACTATAATAAAAAACCGCATTTCCGTAAAATCCAGGATCTGGCTTGAAAAGGAACGGACAGATGGCCATGCTTGGATCGTTTTTGAGAGAGTTGAGCTCTGCTTCTCCAAGACCTCCAGTGGTTCCGTAGATGCGTTCAATTTCTTGTGGTTTTGGAGTTCGGCATTGAATTTCACAATCTGTGTAGCTTGTGCGAATGGGTTTCGTGGCATCCGTTGACTCATTGATTGTATAGTTTTGAGCTTTACATGTGACGCCGGGTTCGCCCTTAGCTATCATTTGTGCAACATCAAATTCCCCGTTGGGCCGTTCGGAGCTTTGGTCTGATGCATTTGAAGAAATACGCGTGTACATTTTTGTTATTTTTAGGCTACTTTCATAGCCCATCCAACCTGTTCCGGTTGTAAATCCGCGCAGGACACCGCTTGAAAGCTGAGGAACTGAGGTTTTGGTTAGGAGATAGGTTTCATCTTGATGTCCGTCTTTGAAGGAGAATCCGGTTGCGCGCGGAGCAGGTCGAACATTGACACTGAATTGACCTGTTGTTGATGAAGTTGAACCTACTGAGATTGTGCCGTCTGCTAACGTAACATCTGCAACATTAATTTTGTATTCTATTTTTGCTAAAGTGGCTGATAAGTTCGAAGGATTGGTGAAATGATCTTTTCCCGGAACAAATTGAATTTTACAAGTTCCGTCGGAATCGCAGGGAAAGGTTTTTTTTGGTAAATTTGACCAAAGACCTACCCCATCAACTGTACAAGCGGCATCTGATATTAAACAAACATTACCGTTGAAAACATTTGTTACCGTGATCGATTGCGCTGGATCCGCATCAATGTCAGAGTAACCTGATCCCAAGGAAATCGTAATTTCGCGAACCGTATTGCGAACACCATAAACATAGGCAGGTTGAAGTGACGTTGCGCTTACATCAAAAACGGACGTCGCAACGGATGGAGTGTCTGGGATAACAAACGAAGTGCCAATGCCCTGTGTTGGGTCTGTTGGAGCGCTTCTCAGGACATGTGTTCCGCCAAACCCATCAGCGACAGAAACCTCACAAACAATGACATCGCCGTGCCTGTCTGCAGTAGATAACGTATAGGTTGAGGACTGCATGCCTGCATTTGGGTTCTCGCGCTGAAGTTCAACATCTCCAACGCGCTCTCGCTTTCTGTTCTTAAATACAAATGTCGGCTTCAAAGTTTGCCAGGAGTCAAGGTCCGAGTAACTCGCATTGCAGGTCACGCTATTAGGCCGCCCAATACCAGTCACCGGAACAACATTCACCGAACTAATGACGGGTGGGTGATTCGTCAGTTCAAATGTCTTAACTTTGCGGTTGTCATCCTCGCGCTCATAGATATCAACTGCTCTAACCGCATAGGTGTAAGCTGCCGCATGAGGAAGATTGCTTTGTTCATATGTGCACCAAACTCTATCTTCTTCGTTAAAGATTTGTTTACTACAAACCTCATTCGCGCTCAGCAATGCAATGGGACGTCTGAAATTTGATCCCAGGTAGAGTTTATAATTTGTCACATCTGACCGACTCGACGGTTTCCACCAAATTTTTATGGCCCCTTTGGACGGGGATGTAATCAGCTCGATACCCGAGAATCCATCGACCTGCTCCTCGTTTGTACACAGTTCCTTGATGTTTGGGTCTTCAGGGAAACCCTGAATGCGATGACGAACTACGAAACACATAGATTCCGAGAGAGGGATCTTGGCAGTTTGGTGAAACGATTGTTCACTGAAGGCAATGGGGGATAAATTCTCTTCGTTCTTTTTTCGCGTAAAAATCTGAAATACAGCACCAGAAAAGGGTGGAGGATCCCAGCGGACCATGTAGGTTCCATCCTTCAAACTGACAAGTTCTTTGATCCCCGTGAACTGATAGGCTTCGTGATGGGTGCAGACTTCTTTGGTATTTGAATCTATCTTCTCGCCATATTGCAGCACGCGCACAACAAAGCAAGAATTACCTACCAGCCGTAGATCATTTGTTTGAAAAGTATTGCCAGCGGTGTTTGTAATTGACTTCTCGAAATCAAAGGGCTCTCCCGCTTTGGTTTGATAGATATTGTAGGAGACGCCATCCGAGACGCCCAATACTGGCCACCAGAGGGTCCATGTCCCGTCGGTATTCGCTGTTATCTTACCAGCTCCAAAGAACTGTGCGGTTTGGAAGTCCGTCCACGTTGGTGTTGGAGTTCCGCAGGCAAACAATATGAAGTTAGCCATCCACAAGAGAATGGTTACACTCACAAATTTAGAGAAAGTTCTCACAACTTGCATTGCGAATAACCTTTATTTTCGGAGCCCTACGATCCTACTCAAAGGTTCGGAATATCCTGAGAAAAAATTAGGTCGGGCAGAATATTGATGAGAAAGCGTGACGACCGGGGAGTTTTAGCAGCATTCTTCAGGCGACTTTTGAAAGTGCCTCGGTGGAGTGGTCGTTGTGAGTCCCAGGAGGCTTTAGTCTTCCAAGCGCGCTGCCAGTCAGCATACTAATCGCTCTAAGCAAGAATAGATCTAAGCCACCGATTTCTTTACGATTGAACTGATCAAAAACCAAAAAGCCAATATTTTGCTTACATGAGTTTATTGGCAGAATCAGTATGTCGCTTTTTGAATCTACATACGGTTCTGTAGCCGTAGTCGCCTGGGAAAGGTCAGTTTCGTGTCCAAAGGGACCTTCGAACAGGACGGTCTCTTTGGACTTTCCATGAAAAGCTAATTGGCCTGTGAGGAAGAAATCTTCAGCCAATGAATGCGTCTTGGATAGGAAAGAGCTTTTCACGAAGTAGACTTGGGCGTTTGAATTGGCACACCCAGAAATATTCTTAATCACCATCTCAGTTGTGACGAATAAGATAGGCAAAATCTCCTCGCGAGAGTGCATTTCGACGGTTCCAGCAAGCAATTGATGTAACCCGCTCTGAATATGTTCGAGATTTCTCACTCTTTCATCTAAAAAGAGTTTGGTTTCATTTACGTAGGCAAACAGTGCCTGAACTTCTAGAGCTTCGTTGGCTCCCAGAGGAGCGACCAGCGTTCCGTTGTTAAACTGTTCAAGAAGCTCAATAGTTCTTTTGAAAGGTTGCTTAGCTTCAATCGTTGCGATTCGGATAAACCATAAAAAACTCAATAAAATAATGGCAGAGATGATTCCGTGAATGAGGACCAAAATGGGAATAAACGAAGTATTTGCGAGCGGAAATGCTTCAACGGCCGAAATTAAATTGCTATTTTGTATCTCGTGGAAAGCTGAATTGACCCGGCGACTCTCTTCCTTAAATTGAAGCTCACCGGAACGGGCAGATGATTGCGAAAATAATTTAACGAGCGGTCGGCTTGCAAAATTGTCTTTTACAATTTTGAGCGTGTTTGACCCAATAAGAATGCCTTGGTTTGTGAACCAATATGATGTGACTTCATTTGTATTCCATGGGTTCGTCAATGCAGATATTTCAGAGGCAACAACTTTGTTTCCTTTGTCGCGCCAAAAAATATCGTGTTTGGAGTTTCTAAGGCTGAGAAAGATCTCATCCTTGACGGGCCAACGATTGAGCGAGACGCTCTTTGGTGAAATTGACTTTGTATCAATAACCTTTCCGCTGGAAGAAAGCGTCAAGTTCTCAAGAATCAGTCGAGCCTTTGCAGCTTGTGAAAATGCTCTGTCTCTTGTTAGCTCAGAAACGTGCTGAGATCGCTCCTTTGTGAGCAATTGAATCGCCATGCCAGTCATCGCAATGGTCCCTGAGATTGCCAAAACACTCGTCGAAATAAGCAACCGAAAATCGCTTGGTAGGTTCCTCCATATTTCTGAGAATTTTGAAAAAATGTTCACTCCCATTTCTTATAGCCTCATCTCTGAACCAATGCCGAAACCAGTTTCAAGAAGATAAAACGGACCAACCCCAGCAATGTCGACCTGTGATGCAAGTGCAAAGAAACCAGCTCCCGTGTGCAAATGAACCACAATATCAAGATTTTTAAGAACTGCGTAAGTAGCTCTAGCATTGACACTTGTTCGAATAAATCTAGAAATATCGGAACTCTGTTGGCGATCACCGGTTCTCATTAAAAGTCCAGAAAGTCCCCAATCGAACGATAGTTCAGCTGAAATGGCAGACGTTTCGGATAATGGATGAGAAATACCCGAACCCAAATGCAGATATGTTGAAGATAAAGACTGAGTATAGGTGATTTTTCCGCCTTTATCGTCGGTTGTGGTCGTTATTCGATTCCCGTTGAACGGCTTTGAGGCATAAAACCAGCCGACTCCGATCGTAATGGGAATCTTAAATTCGGAATTAAGTTTCTGATAAACTCGACCTGTGGCCCGGACATCGAAAGCATCATACCAGATGTTGCTTTGAAAAGGCGGGGATTCTCCCTCTGATTTGCCATTTCTTATCTGCAAGTAACCAAGGTATATGGCGCCTGATTTATGACCTAGAATGCTATCTTTTTCGGGAGCAGGGGTTGGCTTTTTGAGCGAATCATCAGTGAGGATCTCGAACGTCTCATTAAGAAGGATTGGACAGTTGATTAGGTCTTTGAGCTTTATTTTCAATTTCCCAGATTGATTCGAAATGACTGTCCCGCGCAATCGTTCGCCACTGGGTCGTTCTAAAGAAACAGTTGTGTTTGCTTTAAATTGTCGCGCGTTAGTCAGAGTTACTACGCATTCGTCTTGTAACGAAACTGTAGCAGCGGCTTTGGCTGCGAAAGAAAAAACAAGATTAATTGCAAATACTATTTTTTTCAATCGCAACATTTTCGAATCTTCCCTGATTTCGAATCGCCAATTCCCATCTAAAACATTTACTGCGTAAACGGATCACTTATGATCGGGTCACTTTCGCGACCAGCTGCATCAATGGCAACAACACAAACACTCGTGTTTCCAATCGTCAAATTACTTAGCAGGCATGATGTCGTTGTGACCGTGCTGAGCCCCGTGGAGCAATTTGCCAAGACAGAGCAAGCATTGTCCATGTAAACTCTGTAGCCAACAACTCCAATGGTGGATGATGCATTCCACGTGACATTTCGAGAGCCATCCAATTGTTTGTCGCCCACTATCGGTTTCCCAGAGAATTCAAAAGCAGGTTCAAGCTTTGAACACAGCTCTGTCTGATTGCTATCAACGCCGTATCCTGCATGAACTGCTCTCACCACATAGCATTTACTTTCCCCTCGAGGAATCACTCGAGTTGTATAAAAATCGCTATTCTGCTGAAACGAAGGCGTTGAAAAGTTGTATGAGCCTGAACTATCTCGCTCAAAAATCCAATAAATTGAATCGTCGACCGGGAGTTTACTCCAGCGAATCAGCAGTGAGCCATTGTACTGATGAGTGAGTTCCGTAATGCCAGAGAATTTAGCTGGCGACGCGTTGTTGCAGATGACCTTCTTGTTGGAATCAGAACCACCAAGAACTCTGACCGCAAAGCACCTCTTCTCTTCGGAAATAACATTATCTGATTTATACCTGAACAATGACTCTTTGGTTGTTTTAAATGGCTGCGAATAATCTAATTCGGCTTCCGTGCTGGCTTTAAAAATGCCGTAAATGGCGAGTCCATTAGAAAGGGCTGACCAGGTCAACAACCAGCTCCCATCGCTTTGTCTCTCAACGCCTTGGAGGCCAGTAAAAAAAGCTGATTCCTCTGAAAGATTCGATTGTACATTCACGGATGCAGGAGCACCCCCACATCCCTGAAACAAGAGAAGTGCAAGGGCGTATGATAGAATCCAACCCGTCAATCTTTGTGCGATCGAAATCAAACGCCCTTCCCCCTTTAGATGGAAGAATCGGATTTTTCCGTTAAATATTGAGAGTGCTGGTAAAAAGTTGGTAAATCTCGAAAGCTTACGAAAAGTGTCAAAACAAACGTGAAAGCACGGAAAGTCAAGGAATTGGCTGAAATCACACTCAATCGTCCGGTTCTTTAATAGATTTTGTACTGATCGAGAAATATTCACTAAAACCCTGGGAGGCACGGATGACCAGTGCGCGTGGGCTATTAAATACCGTATTGATTTTTCTGGGCGGCGCGGCAGTCCATTTTCTCTATTCGTCACTTGTTTCTGGTAGAAAGAAAATTGAACCAGTTTCCTCTGTTCTGTGCTTTTTGAGTGACAAATTGCGCGTTGATCCTTTTGCGCAGATTGATGGAATTCAATTTACCAAAGAAAATGTCCCACCTGCATTGTATACAACATATCTGCAAATTGAATCTGAGCGAAGGGCCAGGCTAGAGCAGTTGGCACGGATCATTGCAGTTAATATTGACTCAGCATCTCTTCATGAAGATAAGTCAAAATCCAAGAATAGTGGTGCAACAAGCAGCGCCCCTCGCAAATCTATTACTGAATCAGATGCGCGAGAATTCTTTGAGAAGAACCGGGCAAGTTTTCCAGGAGCTTCTTTTGAATCAGTTAACAAATTGATACAAAATTTGTTGGAAAAGCGAGAGAACGATTTCAAAATAAATGCACAAATTCAAAAGTTGGCAAGCGAAAATCGTTTTCAGGTGTTGGCTCCCATGGCATGTGGTGGAAAGATTGCGATACCTTATTCAAACTCAATGCCAGCAAGAGGCAACACAACTGCTGATTTGAGCTTAGTATACCTATTTAACTATGAGTGTAGACTTTGCCGTCAACATGCTCATGATCTTCTTAAATACGTTAACGAGAATTTGTCGGACGTTCGATTATGGCTAATGCCAATCCCCGGAAAAGAAAATACACGACAATATAATTTTGCTGCAGCGCTTCACTGTGCTTTTTCGCTCGACTCTGCAAATGTATTTGAATTTCATAAGAAGTTACTCGATGCTCCGGTCATGCCTGAGAAAGATAATGGCGGAAAAGAAGCTGTTTTAGTAATTGCGAAAACAGCAGGTTATAACACCTCGACTTTTGGAGAATGTTTGATCGGCGGAGCAGCTAAATCAGAGCTCAAGAGATACGAAGACTTTGCGACCAAATATCAGGTGGATGGCTCGATCCCAAGATATTTCATAAATTCTCGAGGAATTGAGCCAAGCACAGAAATAAATATAGTCGAGCGACTCAAGTTTTTGATTGAAGAGCGCGATCGTCTCAAGAATTTGCTCTAGGTTTTATTCCGAGGTTTGAGCGTTCAGAATTTGCTGGCTTGGATTCTCTTCTATGCTGTATTTGATAGCGTATGCCAACAGCTGACAAGAAAGCATGATCCACTCAATCAAAGGCATCGACAATTGTGATATTTTGTCACTCCTGAAAAGGACAAACCCGAGCTGTTCGGCTCCAAATGTCATTGGAAAACGAGCTTCATGTTTTGAGATGAGTTCTGGCTGACCTTTCGCACAGAAATCTATTGCTTCTTCAACGCTAAATAGAGTTTCATTCGACATGTTTAAGCGAACTTTGGATAAATGAACAAGCAGCGGATGTGCGATGAGTTTACTGAGTGTATAATTACCGGATTCAGGCTTTTTGTTCGGGTTCAAATGGGGAATAAACTCATATATTGTAATCTCAAGGGAACCTAATTCCCCTTCGAGGTGATCGGTCACGAGTGTGATCACCTTCTGAACAGAATCATGCCTTGGTTCAGTGTTTGCGATTTGATTTATCACATCAATAAATTTCTTCTTAATCGACTCATATCGATTAAAGTCAAGTTCGAATTCCTTGATAGTCTTCATTTGTGAAAGCATTTGTGCACGGATATTATCGAATTCAAGTATTGAGATGTTTTTGTCAGACAGGGGTCGGTTGAGATCGAATTCGTCAATTGTCTTAATAATATTATTGATTGATTGGATGATTCTATTGTCAAGGTACAATGAAAATAAAAACAAAACTATGCAGCTCAGAATAAACGATAGGTAAATACTTTTTGTGTAGTTCCGCATGAGAGATAAGTAGCCGGATATATTCAACTCATTTACGACGAAAAGATTTGTATTTTCAATTTGTGTAAAGCTTAAAAGTGAATTCTCAAATGCAGAATGTTTTGTGAAGATTGAGCCCCGTTTATCTGCATAGAGTTTCCTTCGAAAGAATTCACTCAGTGATTCGTCCTGATTTGCTGTGTTTATGTATTCTCCATTGCTCGTGAGTATTTTTCTATCGTGTGTGACAAGGTACGAGAAGCTGTCGCCTGCATTCCAGATAGACTTTAGGTTCGATAGAGGTTTAATCCAAATCGAGGTGTCGCTTTCGGAGCCGATAACGAAAGCTCCGTTGGCGATCATTGTGACTATCTTTTCATGGTTCTTGATAAGACTTAAGAGGTTTTTTGATTTAATTGCTTCAGGAATCTGATTTATTTGGTATATAATTGCGCTTTTGTCTTTGATGAGTGCGTTTTGAGTGCGTTGCTTGACTCTTTCAAGGTGATACGTCTGTTCTTTAATTAATTGTGATTCTTTTTGCTGTTGAACGAAATATAAGGCAATGTGAAGCGTGGCAGTTGACGCAAATGCGAGCACTGCCAAAAAGACAAAATACAGCTGCTTTGCCAATGCAAGGTTTGGCAAAGCCTTTATTTCTTTTAGTTTATTTCGAAGTGAATTTCCCAAGTTTCACCTTAACACAAGAACTTGTCTTCGATTCCATTTTTCGGGTCTGAATTCTTTGGAGAAGAGTGTTCTATAATTCGAGACGTTCGCCTTCGTGAAAGTTATGTCTATTGTAGGCGAGATGTAATCATCCTCTTCAGAAATGGCCTGAAAAATGTAATCGCCAGGTGATGGTATTGTGATCTTGGAAAAAACATTTCCCTCGACGACACCGCTCCACACTGGACGAGGGGAATCATTCTTCCTCCAAAGGTAGCCGAATATCTTTGTCAGTTGCGTAGGTTGTTCCAATTTAACCTTGAATTGAGTTGATGGTTGATCGGCTATTATTTTAACGTCACCATGCGGTTCGGCAATGCGAATGAGTTTGGCCACACGTTCAACTGAAATTCCTGCGACCTTCGAATTGTCAACATTCGGTTCTGAATTATTTTCAGACTGTTTTTCTTTTTGGTCTTCCTCAAAAGCTGGAGCGCGTTCCATTCGGACGTATATCCGGTTTCTTCTCAATGCAGCTCTTTGACCATCATTTAATTGTTTTTCGCCGATTGAATTGGTTTTGTAGAAATTTCTGAACATCTTACTCAGAACGCTTGGTTTCTCCGTTATCTGAATAAGTGTATTTTCGTTCAAAGTTACTTTGGCTTTTTCGGCAATATAGTTGAAAACAAGCTTCGATTGTTGTCCGATAAAGACTAAATCACCAGTACGCAGCTGATTATTGAACTTAAGTGGACGCCATTCTGACTGAGACGCATTTTTTACAAGGACATTTCCGAACATTTCGGAGATGCTAGCAACTGGTTTTGTTGCACCAGATTCGGGAGTCACCATATAAAAGAGACGCATCAAAAACCACACGTTTATTGCAATTAGAGTCAAAAATGAAATGACAACTCTTGAATTCATAACAGTAGTTCCAGTCCGAAACTAAAACCAATATTGGTGATCGCAGGTGTTATTTCATCTGTAAGGCCTTTGAAGATTTTTCCCGTAAGATGCATGCGAACCCTCTCGGAGACATTGAGTGAGCCACTCGCACCGAAAACTGGCCCCATGACTGACCCTCTCAGAGTGTTATTTGCGGCTCTTTTTTTGACGCGACCCGAGGCTTTATCAAAGGCAGAGAAGTTGTAGGATTTGACAACTGCTCCAGTGAAAACTGTCGTAATTATTTTTGGGTTTGCAATTGCTGAAAAGGTTTCCTCGAAGATCTGCTTGGGTTGACCCCCTGATAAATAATACGAGAGTTGGATGCCACCACCCGCAAAGACGGCAGAATTCTGAGAGGTTTCCAGATTTAGCTCGAAAGTTCCGTCTGCAGAGATTTGGTCTGCCAAGAAATATCCCGCTGAGAAGTCAACTCCAAGTGGAGCTGCGCCCGAAACAGTTCCATCATTACTGACTTTCGTAAATGTGGCGAATGAGTAGCCTACATTGTTTCTAAAAGATGCTGCCAGCGAAGAACGACTCATGAGCATGTTGAGTGAGGATAGAAACAAAAGTGTCAGGGATCTGCGGAAGTTCTTCATGATGCGATCGGAGGTTGTTTTGCCTTCGGCTCAGATTCAGTCTGCGTTTCGAAGTCGATAAGTCCTTGCTCTCGTAGATTTCGCACCTTCCTGAGAACATTCACTTTGATCTTCTCTGCTTGAATGCGCGCCTGTTTCTTGACTCTCTTTTTACCTTCTATTTTTTTCATTTCATCTTGAATTTGAAGTTTTGCTTTACCAGCGAAAAATTTCTCGAGTTGGTTTTTTTGGTTATCAGTGACCACGGAGAAAAGGCTTGCCGCATCTGATGGCTGTAATGAGCCAAAGAGTTCGTAAAGAGTTTCAGAGTCGAGACTCATTACTTCATCAAACGTTATGACACGTTTTCTGACTTCAGCGGCGAGTAGCGCATTCTGTGCAAGGAACTGCTTTGCCGCCTCTTGAGAAAAAGCATCGTTTGACTCAAGCACACGGACAATACAGGGCAGTAAACCCAAATTTCCCTCTGATACTTGTGCACTTTCATTTCTTGCTCTGAAAGTGTTAATTGTACTTTGTAGTTTCTCCAAGGAGGCGTTTCCAAGACTTTCAAGATTCTTGTAAACATCAATTGTTATCTTTTTTCCGAGTATCGAAATTATCTTTGAGGCTCTCTGGGGAGTTAGAAAAAACAAAATGGAGGCAATTTCTTCTTCATTAGCCTCGGCAAGAGAGTTCGCGAGCTTTGCGTCGGTGAGTGTAATCAGAAAGTCAACATTGCCAATCTTCGCTGTGAAATCTGGTTTGGTTCCAGCTTCCCGAACTACCGCGCGATAGAGCAGACTGACCGCAGCAAATGAGTTTGACTTGGAAAAGGGTTTGCTGAACAGTGGTCCAAGTTGGTCAACTTCTTCAGATGGAAACCTGCTCCAGATCCATGCAGCATTTTCAGCTCCGATAGCCTCTGTGACCTGCAGAAACTTTTCTCTGTGTTCAGGTGATGTGAGCCAGTCTTTCAAAACTGAAAGAAGAAAATAGGGTGTGCCGGACATTAGATTCCATGTTTTTTCAGTGTCCGCTTGCAAAAGTTCAATTGACTGACCATCTGAACCAGAATTATGGTCAACTTTTTGAACTTCTGGAGTGTTGCCTTGTGCGGTTTGTCCCTGGGATCCTGATCTCTCAGACGCTGATTTTGCAGCGCTGGCTAGGGTATCGGCCATAGCCTGAACGCTCTTTCCCAGCTCCTCCAACCCTCCTTTGAGCGCCGATGCGGTTTTACTTTGACCACCAGCCAGTTTGAGAAGTACGAAAGCAAACAGCAGGCCCAATGGGAGAAGTGTGATTGGAAGTTCAAGGCCTTCTACGAACTGTTTTACATCGGCAAGTAGGCCAGTCTGTTTCGTTGTTTTGCCCCTCGATCCCTCTGCAGTGTCTGTGCCGCCGTCAGAACCTGAGAACTTGCCGGAACGTTTAAGTTCTCTCAGTTCATCCGATATTTTGCGAACCTCCGATAGCAACACGTCGCTCGAGGGGCGGTCGGAATCTTTGTTCGAAAGTTTTCTGTTCTGTATTTCGAGTTCTTTGAGCATTATTTCTAGTTTTCTGTTCTGAAAAGAGGCGCTTTGTTGTTCGCGATTGAAGGCCTCTGTTTTGCTCTTAAATGAGTTGCTCATCATGTCAGTGCGTTCTATCTCAACTGTGTCCTGACGAGATTCGCTGAGATTGAGTGCAGAGAAAATTGTTTTCTTCAGATTTGATTCTTGGTCTTTCGAAATTGTGGTATCTATGGTCAATGACACTCTGATTTTCTTGATGAGCGAGAACACGTCTTCAATCGACAAATTGCGAACGTATCTTGCAGCACCATCGTTATTTGATGCAGGCAATGTTCGCAAATCCGATCCAACGCCGAAGACATTAATTCGTTGTTTGAAGAGCTCTTGGTCTATGGTGATTTTAACGATGAGTGAGTAGGGTGAGTCGAGTTGGCTTGCCAATATCTTTCGAACGCGATCTTCTAGTTCTTTCTCCGTCCCAAGTATCTTCAGATTGAGAACTGAGAGGAGGGTTTCGGAACTACTAACTGAAGATGCGTTATTGGGGTTTGCTTGCGCGTGGGCATTGCTCATTGAGATTAAATTAAGAGCAAAGATTGCGAAGACCACGGTGAGGTCGGCGACCTGACGTTTTAGGAATTGTTTATTCATGGTGTCTTGACCTCCCGTACCACGCGCAGATGAACTCTGGCGCGGTCGAGCGCGTTGATTTTAGGATCAATTCCGGGTGTTTCGTTAGATGTTTCAAACCTTGAGTGATCCGATGTGAGGTCTACGTTTGTTCCATAGCCGGCCGTGGAAACACTTTTCACCTTAACTTCGTTTCTTTGGAGCTCTAAAAGGACGTTTGTCGCTCTTGCACTCGCTATTTGCCATGCAGATCCGTTGTCTGCGCGTGCTTCTATTTCAGATGGATCTGCATGTCCCTCGATGTAAAGCCCAATTTCATTTTGAATGGGGCGTAGTTTTTCCGCAAAGGCCTGAATTGCGGCCCGCGCAGCAGGAGACAGTTCGGATGTTCCCGACTTGAAATATTTTTCACCACTTAAAATGACCTCAAAAAGGTCATTTTCTTGATTCTTTCCAGGTATAGTCCTCATCAATCCCGAGATTTTTGTTTGGACTGCATCAGCTTTAATTTTTTGTTGATCTGAGGCGACATTGTTATTGAATTTGTTCATCAACGCCTGAATTTCCTGGAGAATTTCTCCATTTTGCTTCTCATCTTCGGATTTGTCGATGATTGTCTGTGGGACTATTTCGCCGTTGATTGCTCGAGCGAGCTCCATGAGTTTCTTTTCATCCACGCTCGAAATTGAGTAAAGCACAATGAAGAACAAAAGAAGGTTTAGAATGAGATCTGCGAATGACATTAACCATGGTTCACCCTCCTCGTGAGCGTGTTCCTCGTGATCGTCATCGTGTTTTTCAGCACTGTGGGTTTTGCTGGCCTGGTGGATCTGCGTCGAAGGATCAAATCCTTCGTCGTCGACACCAAGAATGTGTGCTGATGCATGTTGCATTGCTAAGCAGCCTTCTGATTTTGTTGCTGTGTCATATTGCCAACTCCAAGCAGGTCAACCCTTTGGGACGCATTTAGCATGGAATTGAGGCACTCTTGTATCAACAACGGAGATGTTTTTTCCTTCAAAAGGGTGACGCCTTTGAGAACAATTTTGAAATTGAGCATGTCTATATCGTTCTTGTATTGAATGTTATCCGCAAGTGGAAGAATAAGAAGATTCGCGAAGGCCACTCCGTAGAATGTTGCTGTAAGTCCGATTGCCATCGCACTTCCTAGGCTACCTGCTCCCACAGAACTACCTAGACCTTTCATCATTGCAACAAGTCCCGCGAGTGTTCCTACCATTCCAAACGCGGGTGGGTATTTTGCCAGACCTTTGATTGCTAAAAGGACTTGGTCATAGTCCTTTTTATTCTGTTTAACTCTTTCCTTGAGTATGAATTCGAGATGTTCCGAGTCGAGCCGATCAATGATCATCTGGATCCCCTCTCGAAAGAACACATTATTGATGTTTCCGATCGAGGCCTCCATGACGCGCAGGTCACCGTCAGTTTCCATGGCAAAATTGATGATTTCGCCTGCGGTTTCCTGGGCTGTTGGTGATTGTTTGCCGATCACGGTCATGGCGTTTTTAAATGTGGCGATTGCTAGTTTGAGCGGGTATACTGTGAAGACAGTGGTGAGTGTCCCACCAAAAACCAATATAAGTCCCTCTATATGGAAAAAAGTTCCAATACCCTTTCCACCGTTGGTCGCCTCGTAGACAGTCATAGCGAGTGCCGAGCTTCCAAGGAGAACTCCGTTGATCCAGTATGACTTCATAATTCGCCTCCTTATGTGCCCATCATAACGTTGATTACACTTAGCATCTTGCTTGCTTCAACGTCTGAGGGAACAAGTTCGAGGATTCGTTCATAGGATCTCTTCGCCTCCGTTAAGTTGTTTCTTGTCCAGTGATATGCACCCACCAAAGAGTGGAATGCAGCCACTTTTCCGTATTGCTGTTTCATTATGTTTATCAATCGCAGACATTCTTGGTCGTCGCCCTTGATAATCTTTTTCTGCAGGTCTAAAAATTCTCTTAAAATTGAGTCAGTCTCTCGAATGAATATTCCGCGCATTGATGTTTCAAACCAATCGGAATTTTGTTTCTTGAGGCTAATCTTTAGGTTTAAGTCTTCTTTGAATGCTGAAATGAATGGTATAATCGAATATTGGGTAATATATCCGGGCTTAGAGAGCTTCAGGTGAAAAAAGTCTTTTTTGTTCTTTGAGAGTGGAATTACAGTTGGTGTGTTGCCTAGCGATGATTCGGTGTTGTTAATTGAGTTGATGGAAAGGAGCTCGACTGCATCGGGAGTTGATGCAACATTAATTGAGGATGCACACGAGTTTAGAAGTGCAGCTGTCATTGTTGTTAAAATTTTTCTCATGGCGTACTTTTTCAAAGTATATTCCTCAGTTTTAGATTAGTTCTGCAGAAATGGCTTATCCAATATAGATTTTGCAGAGGCGTCAAAATCAATTTGTCAGAGCCATGCAAAAAGTATCAATTAAGCCAGTTGGCTCCGGAAGGTGCGTTTGAATTTACGAAAATTCGAATTCCTGAGTGAAGTGGTAGTTTTAGTATTCTGGGCTGCAGAACTTTCCCTTTTCCAGAGCAGGTTAATTTTCTATTCTGAACATAGTGAAAACTCATCGCTTATAATGCTTTTTTGTCTGGCCATAGGATTCCCAAAATGGAACGAGTCCAAAAGTGGTTCTGGATGCAGGCGTGCTTAGTGCCGCTCGTAAATTCCTGTGGTCATACCTTATTCTTGGGCTCTACCCCTTCAGGTGCCAACGTCTATTATCTCTCAAGTAATGGTGAGCGATTGTCGGTTGCTGGGCAAACCCCGTTGACGCTGAAGCAACCCCAGGATGGGGGACGACGTTATTTTTTGGAGGTTGATAAGACAGGTTTTGTGCCGAAGTCACTTTTCATTGAACAGAGCCATCCGCTCGGAAGTGACTCAATTGTTTCAGTGTCCCTAAAAGAGCAAGACAAAGAATGGTTCTATTCGTCATTCAGTGGTTCGTTTTCAGTGCAAGCGAGTAAGCTCATTAACTTTTTCCTAGAATTGCGGTCACGAATTACTGATAATGACGTTGAAGCGGTAAAAAAAATTGAGAAGCAAATGAACGCACGATACGCGCTGTTTTCGACCTTTAATGCGCTCCTCGGAGAGTTTTATGTTAAGCAAGGTAACATTGCCACCGCTAAAAAATTTCTGTCTCGAGCGATAGAAGTGAATCCTCAAGATGTAGACTCGAGGATTTTGCTTGAGCGGCTGAATCAAGCGACCAAAAAGTAGCTTGGAAAGTAAAAAATGAACGCCTACCCAGACAACATCTCCGAAGAGGCCCGTGTCGTGGAATTACGTTCGTCAGGAAGGACGTTAAATGCAATTCGGGGCTTTCTGAGTAAGCCTAAATCATTTCGATCTGTCGCCGGGGCTTATCTCTTTCTTTTTATTTCAATTCTTGTTGCTACATGCATTTGGATGCTCTGGCAAAGGGTTTCAGCTTCGAGTGTGCCGCGTTTCTTTGAGATGCAGCAAAGCATATCTCTCTCGCTTGAAGCAAGGTTTCTTGGGTTCATTCAAGCTGAAAGAGACTATGAGGTTTTAGATCTCTCGGCAATGAAAGGTGCACCGGAATCCTATTTTTTGCCGCGCTGGCCATTAGAGAGCGAGATCTTTATTGGGTTAGATGATCGGGTCTTTGTGATCGGACGAATGGATGAAAGACGGCTGTGGAGACGTCCTTTAGCTGACCTCAATTCCTTTTGGAAAAGTGAAGATGGATTTGCATACCTGGTTACGACTGGTGGAATCAATCTGGGAAGCAGCCGTTCAAATCTAATGACTTCGAAAGATGGAATGAAGCGCATTGAAATAGACGATTTGTTTGTAAGTGGGGTTGGTTCGGGAGTGCGAGCATATCGTGAAGCCAATAATCAAACACGAGTGATAGCTCACAGAGCGTTCGTGGGCACGAATGTCGTTGCCTTGGTTGAGAGGTCTCTGAACCAGCACATGGAATCGATTTGGACGGATTTTCTCAAAGTTATTTATTACTTCTGTTTGGTTGGAATAATAGCATTTCTCGCAGGTTTGTATTTTATAGCACGTTTTGGAATACATTTTAGAAATGTTATCGCGGAGGACTTGGGTAGTCCATTAGTTCAGGAAACGGTGCTTGATTCGAGTTATAGAGATGAACTGTTTGGAATGAGAAAAGTGTACATTGCCCTTCGAGAACGTGTCGATTCCATCAAGCTCTATCTAACTGAGGAGCGGAGGCTGCGTCGCAATACTCACCACTTGTTAGTTAGCGTTGCCCGATCAAAAAATAGAGTTGATGTTCTCAATGAGTTTGCTATAATTTTGTTGAAACATCCGAACGAATACATAAGCTTTTCAAAAGTCAATGTGTATCTTCGTGACCCTTCTGTTCTCGCCTCTGGATTGCAGGTCTATAGAAAATATCATCTCATTCAGGATGGTGTTGCAGTAAGCACTGTAAAAGGAATTTCGATCTACGAATCTCAGATACTTAAGGGTCAGGTTGGCGCCGAGTTTCCCGGGACCTTTCTGTCTGTGAGCCTGAATACTTTGATTTACTCTCTTTCATCAAATGGTATTCTATTTGGCTACTTCGAAATGACTTGTAGTGATGTGTTGAAGGTAACAGAACCGAGTCGCAAAAGGCTTCTGTTTCTTGTGGACATTTTTGCAACTGCGTTACGCAGGCATGATGGGCAGGATTTTTGATTATGCAAAAATATTATGTCAAATTCTCAGAAGTCGAAGTGTTATACTATTAGAGCCATTTTACTTTTGCACCAACAAGATTCGCAGAGTTCGACTCGAAGGTTGATATCACCCGACTCAAACAGCCATTCTGAATCGGTTTGAGACAGCTCAAAAATGCCAAAGGCGCCTCTCTCGTATTTATTATAGGCAACCATGTTTTTGGATTTGTCTTTGAAATCAAAATTGCAAACCGTCCAACTTTCGCTGAGGAATTCTGTAGTTCAATCTTTACCATCCCATGTCCAGTTGCTGTTGTAACACCATCAAAGCCTAGAGTGTTCTCGAATGCTTTCTGTATTGATGACAAATTTACGACTTGAAATGAACGCACGATTGCTGCTTGATTGCTGTGAATACCCGCTATCCTTCCAATAAAATCACCGTTTGCCTGCTCAAATATCGCCACAAGCAAATCTGCATTTTCTTTTGTTCGAATTGCTGTCAGTAGGTTGACCATTTTTTCGTCTGAAGACGCCGCATCTAGCGCTTTACTGGGATCTGTTTTAATAATTTCGTTCAGTGCACCTGACTGGAACGATTCGAAAAATCGAGTCGATGTAAAGCCTACTTCGCTCATAGAAGAAACACTGGCGCCACCATTTTTGTCAACCAAGATAACTGCCGTTTTTGCCTTTTTAAGCTCGGCACTCATATCAAGCTGAGGGACAGTGTCTTGTTGGAAAGGCTCGAATGTTGGGGAACCTTTTGATGATATAACCTGTAGTCCCTTTTTGTAGAACAGTGAGTCAGTGTTCTTGAGGATTTGCAAAACTCCCGGAAATTTAAGGAAAAGCAAAGGCGTTACTGAATAGATTTTGCCGGAATTCCAAAGATTAATTTCCGTTGACGAGCCAATACTTCTGAAGAAGCTGTTGGCATCATTTGCAGCAGCAAATTCGTCTAAAGCACCGGTTATAACTAAATTTCTTTCAGATGAGTTTAGCCAATTTCTGGTCTGTTCATCAGATACAGTTTCGGGCATAATAAAGCGAGCTGCAATTTTTCCGCCTTCCAAAAAGAAGATTCCTCTGGGGGCTGGCTTCTTATTCGATTGTGCCAATTTGGAATCTGAAGGGTTCAGCTGATCATTGGCTTTGATTTCGACGTTGCTTTTGGAATTTGTTGAAGAGCTGCTGTCTTCTTTTGTGGATGCCTGAATCTGATTTTTGGTCCTTTGTTTTCGTGTCAGTGGTGTTTTGTTTGAATCGCCTTTAAGAGTCGAGTTGCTCTGGAGTGGCAGGGCAATGACTGGTTGGGTTGAGTTTGCTCCTGAGACTTCGGAATTACTCATTTGGGATTGACTCGTTTTTCGCTGCTGATTTAGATCTTGTGGTCTATTGTCAGCGGTGTTTGGGATTCTCGTTCGCAAAAGATCATTTTTTGTGTTTTGACTATTTAAAATGAGGTGCTGCGGGAGTTCTACGATTTCGTCAAACTCGAGTGGCTTTGACGTTTTTCTTTGCTGTCTCTGTTGTTCAAGTTCATTTGAGTGCAGCGCAGCCAACCGGTCGTCGAGTCCAACCTCGAGCAAGCGAGCAAGTTCCGTGTCATCGAGCCGTTTCAACAACAGCGGCTCTCCGGAATCTGTAATTTTGATTTCAAGAGGAATTCCAACTGTTGAGCGCAGGTTTTCACCACGAGGTCCATTGAATGTTAGGGACTGGTTCGTCGAACCAAAGACAAATGATTCATTGTCCTTCTTGAAGAAAGCATAGAGTTCACCCTGTGGAAGAGTGAGGCTGTAGTTGTTTGAATGTATATGCCCGGACTGATTTTTTTTCTTGTGGGTTGCATTGGGAAGAGTTGTTTCAATAAATCCTTGAAGAAGGTTGATTGAAAGTGTCTCGTCGAACCCCGACTTGGTGTCACCTAGAACAACTTTAGAGCGTTCGTGAATTTTTAGGTAAAAACCGCCCGATGTAATAATCCGAACGCTCGAGAGGGCAGCACTTGTAATGAGCGTTCCAGCAGCTATCTGCTGTCCCGATTCTAGCTTGGTCCATGATGGACTGTAAGGTTCCTTTATGAAGATCTCACCGTCTACATTTTCTACAGTTGCCTCTGTCGTTGTCTGTAAAACATTCGAATTTACGGCGTAATAGTAAGCTCCGGCAAATGATGTGACTGCGATAAAAGTTGAAACTGAAATATATAATTTGTTCATATTTTCCACTCAATCGAGTTGATCTTTGGAAAATCATTTGCAGGTTCGCTCGATGGCTTACTTGTCGGCTCTGCTGTTTGCAAGTCTTGGATTTCGAGAATAACGAGTGTCATGTCCTCATCAAGGTGTTCATCGCCAAAGTGCCCTCTCAGTTTCGCAGAAAAGAACTCCGCGAATTTACCAATTGGTTCCTTTCGGCGTTCACCAAGTTGTTCGAAAAATTCATTTCGGTCGATGGGCTCGTCCTCAATGTTTCGGCAGGAGAAGAGTCCGTCTGTATGAAACACGAAGCGTTGCCCTGGGTGAAGATTTATTGGAACCTCGTCCACCTCTATGTCGGGTTTAATACCAAGCACTTCACCGTCCACATTCACTGCACCGGTGAATCTTTCTTCGATGAGTAGTGGATGACATGTTCCGCCGCTTGCGACGATTCCGATCATTTTCTCGACTTCTAGAAGCATGACAAATATCTTTACCTGAACAGCGCCATTCAAAGAGCCATAGAGATTGCGATTCAACTCTTTAATGATCTGAGATGGTGTGATCTCTAATTGATTTAGATTTTCGTAGCACCTTTCTAACGTTCTAAAGTATGTGTTTGTGAGAAGCACGGCTGTTGATGAAGTTCCTTCGTGGCCCGATGCGTCCGCTAAAACAACAAGCTCTTTATTTTTTCCAAGAGTAAAGCGCCCCCACCAATCACCTGAACATTCCTTTGCAGGTTTGAAATAGGAGAATGTGGAGATTCCACGCTCTGTAAGTAGGGGCTTGGGGCAGATAGAAAGTTGCTTCTCTGAATGAACCTTTACTTCAAATCGCTTTCTGATCGATTGAGCGAGTTTCCGATTCTCTTCGCTTATTCTTGCCGCAGCAATTCCGAGTTGAAATTCGAGTTGGGACAGTTCGTCTCGAATTTTTTCCGGGATCGGAAGTTGTGTTTCTCCATTCGAGAATGCTTCGATGAGCCTTGACATGATCCTAACTCGTGAGTTCAGAAATGACACAAAAATGTGAACGAGCGAAGCAAATGCTGCTATCAGAAGTAGGGTTGTGATACCTATCTTTATATAAAGGTCTTTGATGAAGTTGTTCTCGATTAATTTTGTGCTTTGCACCACAAGCAAACCATCCGTAAGTTCAAGTGAGGTTGAACTCTCGAGAAGTGTTGTGCCAGACAGATCTCGTTCTTTGATGTTTAGCGTGTTTGTCTTTGCTTCACTCGATTGAATGAGATCGAATTCATTCATTGGAAGTAGCAGATGGGATTGGCTATTGTTGGATGCCCCTAAGATTGGTTTTCCACCTGTATTCACAAATGCGCTCGCAAATGTTGTATTCTTGCGAAATAGTCGAGAGAGATAACTTTCGGTCAAATGTATGACCACCCATTGGCTTGGGTCATTTTGTGAAAATTGTCCCGCTACCATTGTGATAGGCAGTCCGTCTCCAGATGAAGCCGCTTCTATTGACAAGGAACCTTTTTTCTTGCCAACATTTCGCTCAACAAATCTTTCGCCCAAAAGAGAGATTGAAGTTTTTAATGGTATGAAAGAACTCCCATTGGATTCTACAAAGCGGCGTTCGGATATCTTAATTTGATTTTTGTTAGGATCACTGCCTATGAGTTGTATTGCGATTATGTTGTTGCTTGAGTTTATGAGTATTTGAAGAGCATTGGCGAAACGTTCATATTCGCTTATTGCATACAAATTTGAGACGAATCTGGAGGTGGAGCGTAAGTACATGAGGTCACTGTTTAAAGTGTTTTTTGTTTGCTCAACTTCGATTTTTAAATGCTCAGTGTTTTGCTTTTTTAGGTAGCTTTTGACAGCGGTATCAATTTGGAAAAGTGCAATTAATGTTGTCGATAATAGCGCAATAACGTGAAAGGTGCCGTACTTAAAAACGGATTTTTGATACCACTTAAGTTCTAACGTTGCTGCGTCTTCAATCATGCTCAAATAATTCCTAAAGAGTCTACTCATGGAATTCGGAAAAACGTCCTGCTATTGGTAGTTTCGAACCTCCACGACACTCCGACATACTAGAGTCAACTCTCATCCCAAAGCAGGCAAAAGTGTTTCATCTCCGTTTTTTGACTATTTAGATGAGCTCATTCGATGCCTTTGCCCTCAAGGTTCTGATGTGGAGTTCCGATCTTACTTGCAGGAGGGTGGATTTTTTGCCGCAGAATTAAGCTCCTGAAATAACAATGAAAAGGCTACGCTTGGGGGGTGAATGGACTCCACAGAGGCGATAAGGCGTTTAGGTTGCGCCACAGTGCATCACTTGTCGGACTTGGTTTGCAAGGGCCGTCGTCGCGTAGCCGCGTGGGTTTTGCTCAGCTTGGTTCATTTGGTCGTCGTTGTAGGTTGTGGAGAACTCGTTCGATCCACCGGTTTTGAGGAACCTTCCATTTCATTTTCGGGTTTGAAGAGTCTCAAGGAGCGTCCAGATGGTTCGTGGTTGCTTGAATGGGACGCAGTTGTTGGTTTGAATATTACATATGAGGTTTTTTCCCGAGAGTTTGGCGAAGGAAAATCGCTCTCCGTTGGGGAGGATCTTGGAACCCAGTATGATTTTGAAAGGCCAGTTGGGAAGACAACTGAAGGTTATTTTTTAAGTGACAATTTGTTACTGAAGAATAACACTTGTTTCCTTGTGCGAGCGAGGAACCCCGATTTTGCTGACGCAAACAACAGAGAGTTATGCACTGGGAATGGGAGTAAAGTTTCAAATATTTCGAGAGTATCGCCGCCAGTATTTAATAGTTTATCTCTCATTAATGGAGCATCAGACGGAAGACTCAATGTTGCAGAAATAGCCTCAGATCAAACCACTGTGGCCCTCGACGCATTGGGCTACATGTACGCTAAATATTCCCTTATTAATTCCTCCGAGTCTTGCATTTCTGCAGAAGGCTACAATGTAGGTATTCCTAAAGCCTCTGATTACGGTTTGGTCGATGGAACTCGGAAAAAGGTGTGCGTTAAGCTTCAAAATCTTAAGGGCGAGCCGGTTTATGGGGAATCGGATTCAGTCATCGTTGCAACAAGCTTGCCGCTCATGACAAGCGTACAGTTTTCAGATTCCACGGTAAATATGGCAGAAAAAATGTCGCCCATCACTGCGACGTTGTCTGGGACTTCGAACGCGTCATACATCCTTACCTGTCTCCTGAATTGCACGACTGTCACTGGTAGCGAAGGAGTGTTGAGTGCAGCCAGCCCAGGCGTTGCAACTGCTCAAGTTCTTGTTTCAGGGGAAGGGGTGTTCAGAACTTCTGTTAAATTGATTGATAAATCGGGGAACGAGAGTTCAGAAACGGTGATGGATGGTCATGCAGATTTTAGTGCGCCCATCGTTCAGATTGGTATTCCTTCTGTACCGGTCATTCCTGTGCACGGTTCTTTTTCGTTCCCTGTGACAGTGGTTGGAGCGGATTTTGTGCAAATCGACACAACATCGGTAAATTTGTCGGGTGCGTCAGGCTGCGTTGTATCGGTGGTCAATGGCACAACTGCAAATCCAATAGTTCAAATGTCAAACTGTTCTTCTGCTGGTTCTGTTTCAATCTCCATTTTTGCAGGAGTTGCGTTGGATGAGGCGGGTAATAGCTCTGCAGCAAACCTTCCGAGTTCATCGGTCACTGTAAGCGGAGCTTCACCAGTTGTGAATAATTTATCTCTCGTCAATGGAGCTGTTGATGGAATACTCAATGCCACTGAGGCAGTCGCCAATCAGGCCGTGGTTATGCTCGATGCTTCTGGTTTTGAGGGTGTTATTTACTCCGTGGTTGACTCAATGGTCGTTTGTGATTCTTCGCAGGTCTATTCTCCCACTTTTCCGCTCGCAGGAAGCGTTGCATCTGGAGACGGGACGACGAAAAAGGTTTGCCTGAAGTTGACAAACTCTCTGGGTACAGCGGTCTATTGGGGTTCCCCTGCTATAGCAGTCGACAAAACGGCACCTACGCTTGGTCCTGTAACGGTCATCAATATTGGTGCAGGGAATAAATTAAATGCAGCGCACGTAGCGTCAGGTTTGCCTATTTTGGAATTTGTTGTGGCTGCGGGTGAAACAGCGTCATATGCGATTGCCGACACATCCGCACAATGCAACGGCGCTTTGAGTTATAGTCCGGGAATTCCCGCAACTAGCCACGCAGGTTTTGTAAGCGGGTCAACGAAAGTGGTTTGCATTCAGGTTGTTGATTCCGCCGGAAATAGGTCTTTTGGTTTTTCTCCGTCAGTGAGCATTGATTCACAGATACCCTCGAATCCGGTTATTACAGTCGCAGCGCTGTCGGACTCAATGATCAACATCGCGGAGAATCCGAGCAGTGGGTTTGCTGTGAATGTTTTTGGTGAAGCAAATGCTGGTTACTCTTTGAGTTGCACAAGCAATTGTAGTGTAGTGAGTGGCGGCACAATTGCCACGGGCGGAAGTTCATCGACCGGAAATTTAAGTGGAACTGGCTTGGGGAACTTCAATATAAAAGCCACATCATCAGGGTCTTTTGCTTTTTCAGTGGTGGTGAGCGATGCGTTTGGTAACGCAAGCTCTTCGGTTTCAACGTCTGGAGCAGCTCAGCTCACACCTCCGACGGCGCCTGTTCTGGTAATGAGTGCGTTAGGTGATGGCAAGATTTCCTCAGCAGAGAACTCTTCACCGATTAATGTAATGATCTTGTATGGGCCTGCGAGCAGTTCATACACTCTTACGTGTGTGACGAATTGTATTGTTCGCAGTGGGGGAAGTGGCTCGTTGGATGGAGAGGGCTCTGCGACGCCAACTATTCAGGTTTTTGGTGACGGTGGATTTGGTATTTCGGCTTCAGTAAGAGACGCATTTGGCAATACGTCGAGCGCAACACTTTCTGGTACAGCGGATCTTACGGCACCGTCGTCTCCAAATGTTGCTGCTGCTGCGTTGATTGATGGTTATATCAATGTGAGTGAGAACACAGCAGGGATCCCTGTAACGATTGCGGGTGAAACGAATGCGAATTACACGCTTTCGTGCGGGTCTAATTGCACAGTTTTGAGTGGTGGGGTTGGGAATTTAGGGTCGGGCGGCAGCGTCACCGCAACAGTGAGAGCGATAACGAGTGGCGCTGTGACATTTTCTGTGACACTGAGAGACGCAGTGGCGAACTCAAGCCCAGTGGTTGTAAAAACAGCGACCGCATTTCTCTCGGCTCCGAGTTTATCTGGTGTCGATATTTCTGATTCATATATAAACGACACAGAAAAAATCAACCCTATTCCCATCACAATTACAGGAACCGTTGGAGCAAATTATACATTGAACTGCGTGAGTAAGTGCATGGTGTCTTCTGGTGGCAGCGGTGTTCTTGCCACTGGCAGTGTGGTTGCGACGATTTTGGCAACGCATGAAGGCAGCTTTCAAATCTCAGTTGTGGCCAGTGACGTTTCTGGCAATACGAGCAGCACTGTGACTCGAACAAGCATTGCAGATTTTTCAAAGCCAACGGTGAATATTTCATCTCCAAGTGTTTTATCAGTTGGAGCATTTGGTGCAGTGACCTATACACTGACCTTTGCTGACAGTGGCGGAAGTTCACTTTCGCCCATAAGCTTAACGTTGTCTTCGATTGTTGTGGGCGGAACAGCCTTTTGTAGCACGAAATTAATCACATCTCCGACATTGTCAACTCGCAATGTGACGTTGTCCGGATGTTCTGGCAATGGCACGGTGGATATCAGTGTTGCAGCCGGAGCGATCTCGGATGCTGCAGGAAATGTTTCAATTTTAACTGGTCCAAGCACTTCATTTGGTGTCGACTCTACTCCTCCAACGTTGACAGTCACAACACCGGTTTCCTCAACACATCTTCAATCGGCGTTCTCCCTGACCGGGACATGTCAATCAGGCACGAACGTTTCGATTGCGTCTGCAGCGATTTTAAGTTCACCGGTGTCTGCGCCTTGTTCGTCAGGTAACTATTCGGCAGCGCTATCGCTTACAGGCGCCGACGGCAATGTGACTCTTTCGGTGAGCCAGTCTGATTCCGTGGGTAACACAGCTTCAGTTTCACATACGGTTATCCGAGACACGACGCCTCCAACGGTTTCTATTGGTGCGCCGAGTGTTGCTGCTGTAAATGCGAGCGGAACTGCGACATTTGTTGTGAGTGCGAGTGACACGAATGGCATATCATCTTTCTCGCTCAGCAGCGTCACTTTGACTAAAAGCGGGACAGCCGACTGCACTGCTGTTGTTTCAGGGAGTGGGTTAACTAGCAGGAGCGTTACTTTGTCCAGTTGCAGCGGTAACGGAACCGTCGCGATAAATGTTCCTGCCGGAATAGCAACTGACAACGCTGGCAATACATCACTCGTAGCAGGTCCGAGCGCATCTGTTACGGTTGTGACAGCGCCTCCCTCCCTCACATTCACAGTTCCATTGAACAATGCACAAAAGAATGCTGGAAGTTTTACCATAGAGGGAACGTGCACGCCTGCATTGACAATTGTGATAACTAGTTCAGATTTGAGTCAACAATCTGTCACTGGAACCTGCTCAAGCGCTGGAGTGTTTCAAATTCCAATAGAGTTGGCGGGTTCAGATGGACTGAAAACGTTTCTTGCAACGTCGTTTGATGCAATGGGTCAGGTGAGTTCTGCGTCTCGAAGTTTTATTAAAGATACACTGGCTCCGGTCGTTGTTATAAGCGCTCCAAGCGCGAGTGCTGCACATACGTCATCTACCATTTCATATTCAATTTCTTTCACTGATGCTAACGGAGTAGCAAATGTTTCTCTGACAGACGTCAGTGTTCAGACTACTGGATCAGCAGCTTGCTCGAAAGCACTGACTAGCAATGGAATTAATCCAGCCACACTCACGTTCACTCATTGCACAGGCGACGGTACAATTCAATTTACTGTTCCTGGGAGTGTTGCAGCAGACACAGCTGGAAATTCATCGTTGGCTTCCAATGCGAGCTCAACATTTGTAGTCGATAATTCGCCACCAATCTTATCTGTGACATCTCCGACGGATGGCAGCACTTTCAGCGATTCGAACGTATCAAGCGCACTTACGGGTACTTGTGAATCTGGCCTCGTAGTAACGCTTTTGGGTGATGTTAACTCGGGTCAGACGGCCACCTGTTCCGGTGGGTCATTCGCTTTCACAAGTTTTACGCTGACATCTGGACTCGGAAGTAAATCTGTTTATGTCAGACAGATTGATGCACTTGGTAATGTTGGTAATTCACCTTCGCGGAGTTTCTTTCTTCAGTCTGCTAACGGTTCGAGTTCTAGTAGGCCCGCCTACAGCTGTAAAGAGGTGAAAAATGCGACTCCCAGTGCACCTTCCGGACTTTATTGGATTAACGTGAACGGTACAGCACAGCAGCTTTATTGTGACAATATCACTGACTCAGGAGGTTGGACACGTTGGGTGAAGCAAACAAATTCAAGAAGTGGATTTCGAGTCGATACGGATAGCGGTTCGGCCTCTTCAAGCGATTTCGTGCTCTCGTCGTTCCGGGTTGCGAGAGCAGCGGCCTCGATTGGCGGCGATAATGAATATCTATTTAAAATGGACGGGGAAACATACACGCTGAAAGCGAGTTCGATGTTTTCCAGCTCTTCGCAGTCTAATATCAGTTTAACGATTCTAAACGGCGCATCTACAATCGCAAATTATCTGCCTTCGGGTTCATGGCCAAGCGTTGTACATGAGGAAAACGGGAGTCCCGTGTGTAGGGAATGGGGCCGCTTTCGTTATCCGAGTAATTCCTATCCTACGAAGCAGTTTGCAGTTGGTTCATCCACATACCGCACGGCTGAAGGAGGAAGTTGGTGCTCAGATTGGTGCGGCCAGTCGGGAGCAATGACATATAGCTTTCAAATACTACCTTACATGTATAAAAATGAATATTGTGACTCTGGTTCGAGTGCCGGGAATTACGACTTCGTAGGCAATACAATTGACATTTATTTGAGAGAAAAAGGCTCCGGAAGTGATCCTTTGGGCGCGAATTTAATTCTGGCAATGCCTTTTTCTGATTCAGCGACCGAAGACATTTCTGGTGCAGGTTTGGCCGTATCTGTGAATGGAACTTTTTCCACCAGTAATGCGAAATCTAAATTTTACAGTGTTTCAGGTTTGTCTGGTAATTCGAGTTCTGATTCCATTCGAGTGTCTGGCTCGAATGGACTTCATTGGTATTTACAGAGCCAGTGGACTGCAGAAGGTTGGATTTGGGCAACTCCAGGGTCTGCATTCCAATTTATTTCTTCCGCCGATGGAGGCAGTCTTTTTTGGTGGGGAATTTCATCTGGAGCTGATGGAAGTATAAGTTGGGACGGATATACCGTTGGGCCAACCGTCTCAGCCCCTGCGGGTTCAGTTCCATTTGGACAGTGGGTACATTGGGCTGCTTCACGCAATGGAAATGCACTAGCAACCTGGATCAACGGGACACGCGTTGCATATAACTCTAATGCAAGCTGGAGTATTGGCAGTAACATGGGATACATTAATTTTTCAGGAACGGGGAACGCAAGTTACCCTCTGTACCGTCAGGATCATCGCATTTATTCTGCTCTAAAATATGACCCTGCGTCCTCTTCCATTTCAGTTCCTGCTGCATTGAAATGAGATGTTCCGACTGATGTTTTGCAAATGGGCAACTTGGAAATCCATCTTCGGGTACTGTGCTGTCTATTAATGGATCAAATGTCACTGCGCAGGTTGCTGCAGCGTCTCCCTCTAAATGCATTCGGGACCGATACCGGTTTGGGAGGCGAATTCCGAGGGAACTATTGTGTCCTTGATCCAAAATCAGCAGATGGTGGAACTGTTTCAAAAGGTGGACAGTTTTACATTGGACCTGGTGACTGAAGACGAGTGAATGGTTCTATGGCCGTCTCAAGCGGTAAATGATATTACGAAGTGAATATTGTAGGTGATCCTGATAGCGCCGTTTACGCTGGCTCTCCATTTCATTTTTTTGGTTGGGGGCTTGCATCCGTAGTGAAAGACACAACAGACATTTCATTTACGAGGCGCCTTCGGGTTCTAAAGCCCTGTTTGACAGCAATCTTCCGTAGAATCGTGGATGCAGATCTCTCGTCGCGAAAAGTGCGCATCTATTGAACGAAGCTAAATGCAGATATCGTGGACCAAAATATTTGGGCCTACGATGCGACAGATGAAGCCGCAGATTGTGGATCTCGCAGCGGCATAAAAGGGACATTTCGATGGGGCAGTGATCCTACTTCCTGGTCGACGTCTTCGTTTGTTTTTTCAAAAAACGCGAGCCATGGGTTCGTTGAGTCTCGGTTTTGTTTCGTCTCTAAAATGAAGTTCCCATTCCGGCTGACACAGAGATGATTTGACCTTTTTGATCGGATTGAGTGATAAAATAGGGGACCACGTAGCTCGTTTGAGCCGAATAAAAGAAGCCTTTGGCAAAAGTCCCCTCGAGACCTATTCCAGTTTCTAATCCAATCAACTGCCCCGAGTCGGGCACTGCTCGCACAATTGAAAATTTGCGACCTGAAACTCTGAGTGAGCTAAGATCATAGCCACGAACGGTGAGTCCGGTATAAATGCCCACACGGAGCGGAAAGCTGTAAACAAAAGCTGTATTTTTCGGAAAGATAAAGCTTTGTCCCTGCCCACCAAAAAGTGAGTAGTCTAAGCCACCTGAAATTCCCTGTAAGAGAATTCCTTTGCCTGAACTCAGCATCGAGTAATTTCCAAAAAGTGAAAAAATCATATCGGTTCGGTAGTTATAGGCAACTTGAAACCCAAGTGGGGAGAAAACCTGCCGAGTGCTATTGCCCAAAGAAGTTGTGAAATTTGCAATATAACTATTTAAATTGATCTTTTGAATTGTCGCTGCAGATGCATGCGAAGAGTAGAAAAATACTAGAAAATGAGTTTTTTGCCAACGTTTCACTGTGCACCATTTTTTGGGGGCGTTGGCTCGTTCATGTTGTTTGTGTTTGGAGTGGTCGATTGGATATTGATTGATGCTGGGGGCGGACTGTAGCCGGGTGAGAGTGGCTTATTGTTCGCGGGAGCTGCGGGTAGACTTTGAATTCTTTTCTGAAGTTCCGGATTTTGTGGATCAATCGCAATTGCACGCTGAAAGCGAATGCGCGCTTCATTGGTATTTCCCTCGGATAGGAAAAAATCTCCCATCAACAAATGGAAGCTACTGATTCCAGCCCATGCATCTTTCATTCTTTTTTCTTGCAGGATAACCTCTTCTTTTTTTTGTTCAATGATAAGTGTCTGCAGTTCAAGGATTTCAGGAATTCGAGCACCAATTACTGACTGCAGTTTTCGCATTTCATCTAAATTTTTGTTCAGCGATTCCGCAAAATCGCGCCGGCTTTTTTCAGCGAGATAGTCAGCGGTAATCGGTTGTAGCCGCGTTGCGACGGCAATATTCGCTCCTGGAATCAGTATGAATGCAATTTGTTTCGTGAGAAATCCTTGTTTCTCGAGCTCCACTACTGCAGTACCAGCGTATTGTAAGCTCCTGTTGATCAATGGTGTCTTGCCAAGTGAAGTTCGCCCAGGGGTGCGCGGATTGAGCAACCAAATGTCGGCTCCCGAAGGTTCCGATTGAATGGTAACTTGGTGCATGCATCCCTGAAAGAATATTGCAATAAAGGTAACAAAAAAGAGTGCTTGGGATGTTTTCTTGTCATGTGCACGTTTAAACGATGGCAGCGTTCTCAAGCAATGAGCTCGTAGTTCCAGCATAACCCTCAGAAAGGATTTGATAAAGATCTGATGTATCTGAACTCGTCTGAAAGCAAACTCTCTAGATTTGGAAGGGAGGGTGTCAGAGTATCTGAACTCAAAATCATTTTGTACAACGCCACATTTTGTAAGGTTATCTGTAATTTTGCTTGTGTAGCTCAATATTCGAGTCACGAGCACTTACTCCTCAGTTCCTTCTCATCTCAAGCCAGAGTTTAAACTCCCGTATTTCATCTTAGTTGATTTCTTTCGGACGTGTGTCCGTAAATTTGTCAGTAATCTGATTCTTTTGACGTTCCTTGGATTGCCTGGAAGTTTCACAAACGGCTGCGGGAATTTGATTCTGCTCTGAATTATTCAGAATCTTTTTTTGCTGTTTCCTGCGGGCACGAATCACATTCCTCAGCATCCGATAGCTAAGAAAACGATGGAACAAATTTTTTATCCATCCTATCGCATCAACTTTATGCGTAACAAAATGGTTCATTCGCCTCGTCAATCAAGGAATCGAATATTTATTGCAGGTTTTTGGCTGCATTGTTGAGTTGCTGGTTGTGCCCGCACTCCATTGAACAAGGACCGGAGACTTTGAGCAATATTTCGTTTGGCCTACTTCAGAGTCGCAATCGTCTGCCGCGCCATCCCCGCTAGAAGCAAAAGTGTTGGTTCCCAGTTGGCCTGAATTTCCCGCGCCCCAACACTGCACAGTTCCATTGATGGACGCAACGCAAGTGTGCGCTCCTCCAGCGCTGAGCGCCAATGCATTCGATGCAGATGGACTGAGTGCGACAACCGGATAACTTCTATTGGTTGTCGAATTGTCTCCTAATTGACCATCTTCATTCGCACCCCAACAAACAACAGAGTGATCGGCTTTGAGTGCACAGGTATGATTAGCACCGGCTGAAAGGGCAACAACATTGGCCAGATCATTGCTGGCATCGGTTTTCACTCGAACAGGAATGTTTTTATCCGTGGTGTTGCCATTTCCAAGCTGTCCTTTGTCGTTCAAACCCCAGCAGTAAGCTGAGCCGTCGTTACGTAGTGCGCATGTGTGTGAGTTCACTGTCGCCGCATCCCCTAATTGGCCGGATGTTCCCTTACCCCAACAACGCACGTTGCCCGAGGTGTTGATGGCGCACGCGTGCTCGCCTGTTTTACTTGCAGCGAGCGCAATTAGATTTGTCATGTTCGAAACTGAAGATACGGGTGGAGAAGATGAAGATGAAGATGAAGGAGTTGAGCTTCCTCGTCCTAATTGC
>Ga0247843_1001600_pt1 | contig 45028 bp, 43 predicted proteins | sample LaCruzMarch2017__FD_192420 | JGI IMG/M metagenome (GOLD analysis project Ga0247843, IMG submission 192420) | Freshwater microbial communities from meromictic Lake La Cruz, Castile-La Mancha, Spain - LaCruzMarch2017_8m | ecosystem: Environmental > Aquatic > Freshwater > Lake | place: Spain...
GAGATCGTGCCCGATGGGATGTGGAGCGCGGCGTAGGCCGAGAGCATGTAGGGCAGGCTGGAGTCCAAAAGGCCAAGCGGGATGAAATTTTTCCATTGTCTAAGCAGCTTCCAGACTTCGCCTCTAAAAAAAAGCACGAGCAGAAGAACCAGCCCGGCCAGCATGGTTCTCAAAAAGATCAGGGCTGCGGGTCCAAATTCGGCGACGCCGATTTGGATCAATAGAAAAGAGCTGCCCCAGAAAAAGGACAACAATAAAAGCTCGAAAACGCTATGAAGACGCATGCGCCATAGTATCCTCTTAAAATAGTTTGATTCACTTAAACGCCGCACTTGAGTGTGACCGCTTCCGCCCTGGCGTTTCTATTATGTTGGCTATGACATACCGAAACTTACTCTGGTTTATTTTTGCCGCTGCTCTCGCGCGCTTGTTGCTGTTGGGCTTTTCGCCTTTGATGGATACAACCGAAGCGCGCTATGGCGAAATTTCGCGTCTGATGGTCGAACTCAACGACTGGGTGACTCCTTGGTTTACCTACGAGGTGCCATTCTGGGGCAAGCCACCTCTGGCTTTCTGGATATCGGCTCTGAGTTTCAAGGTTTTTGGCATCAACGAATTCGCCGCCCGTTTTCCGCATTGGCTGGCGGGGATGGTGGTGCTTTGGATCCTCTGGGGGATGCGACCCAGGAGTGGTTCGAAGGGGGCGACGTATGCGATCGCGCTTCTGCTCGGCTCGGTTATGTTTTTCTTGGCTTCGGGCATGGTGATGATGGACATGGCCCTCGTGGTTGGAACCACGTTGTCGATGCGGGGCTTCTGGAACGGCTTGCATGGTGATCTTGGGCGGCGTGGGTCGGAGCGCTGGCTGTTGTTTATAGGTTTGGGCATTGCGTTACTCGCCAAAGGACCTGTCGGCGTGGTGTTGACGGGTCTGCCATGCGGAATCTGGGCCTTGGTGTCGGGCAATTTGCGCAGCATTTGGCGAGACTTGCCTTGGATAAGAGGGATATTGCTGACTTTGCTGATCGCGTTGCCCTGGTATGTCATTGCCGAATTACGTTCGCCAGGATTTATCAATTATTTTATCGTTGGCGAGCATTTTCATCGATTTGTGACCCCAGGTTGGGGAGGCGATTTATACGGTACGGCACACAATTATCCTTACGGCACGATCTGGCTCTTTATGATGGCAGATGTGTTGCCCTGGACCATCTTGTTTCCAATTTTGGCTTGGCAAACACGGGGTGCGCGTGCCGATGTAGCTTCAGACAAGGGTCAGTCCAAGCCATCTACATCATCAGCCTTGGACGCAACGCCCGCCTCCTGGCGCAATTATTTACTTTTATGGGCCTTCATGCCCGCAGTTTTTTTTACGATGGCAGGAAATATTATCTGGCCCTATGTCATGCCTGGTATGCCCGCGCTCGCGTTATTGGTAGGTGGCTGGCTCACGACTCGGGCCAACCAAAACCTTGTACGCATTAATCTCGCCCTGGGCTTGACGATCACGGTGGTGTTGGCCACCGGCTTTAACATCAGCATGCCTTTTACCGGACGCAGCAACGACCTCGCCGCTAAGACGTTGATTCAAGACTATCGCTCAAGAGATCCCAAAGGTCTACCGCTCATTTATCTCGGGCATCGTCCGTTTTCCGCAGCTTTCTACAGCCAAGGGCGAGCACTGCTTGAAAAGACACCAGAGGCATTGATGAAGAGGCTAGAGTCAACACCCGCATATGTGGCGATTAGGACCTCGGATCTGGACTATATGCCCCCGGCGCTCATGAGTCGACTAGAGCGTCTGAGCAAACAAGGCTACTTTACGTTGTTTCTCAGGAAAGACGCGCCTGCTCTGGTGCCAGGGGTTTTGCCAGCGGCAACGCCAGCGTCACCAGCCAACAAATAATCAGCATCAGTGCGGAGCCCAACAACGCATACAGCAGGCCGCCCCACTGATACAACAAACCTGAGAGCAGGGTGCCCATAAAACGGCCCAGCGCGTTGGCGGCATAGTAAAAGCCAACGTCCTCGGCAGCTTTTTCTGAGCCGGCATAGGCAAGGATTAGATACGAGTGGACAGAGGAATTGACGGCGAACGCAAAGCCAAATACGCCTAAACCCACCACCACGACCCATTCGAGATGACGGACGTCGAGCCAGACGAGTACGCAAAGGATGATAGTGACCAAGGCGAGGATAGCGGACCAGTGTCTTGCGGCGGGGGCCTCATTGCTCAGGCCGTCATCGCTGCGTCGCACGAGTGAGGGGGCGATCGCCTGAACAAAACCATAGCCGATCGTCCAAGCGGCGAGAAAGCCGCCGACCATCGTAAAGGTCCAGCCCGAGGCATACAGAAAGACGGGTACGCCCACCACAAACCAGACATCTCGGGCACCAAATAGGACGACGCGCGCCGCTGCTAAGAGGTTGATGCCGCGGTTTTTAGCAAAAAGCTCTTTGGCAGATTTGGAGGCTTTGCTTTTGCCCATCATGGGAGGCAAGGAGAAGACGACCCCCACCAAAATCAGTCCTAGTAAACCTGCCATGGCCCAAAGCGCACCTTGAAAACCAAGCTGGTCCAGCAACAGGCCGCCTAAAAAGAAGCCAACCCCTTTCATGGCATTTTTACTACCCGTAAACCAAGCGACCCATTTAAATAATTGTCCCGAGGCTTGTCCAGCGGTGATTTTGATAGCGGATTTACTCGCGGTTTTGGTCAGATCCTTGGCGACGCCGCAAACGCCTTGGGCGAGGACGACCCAAGCTACGGACATCGCGGCAGTCCATTCTGGCGAGAGTGCGGAGAGTAATAAAAACCCCAATATTTGCGTGACCAGACCCACGATGAGCATCCGCGAAATACCAAAGCGGGTGGCCAGCCAACCGCCAAGCAGGTTCGCTACCACACCTGCCGCTTCGTAAAGCAAAAACAGGAAGGCCAACGTGAAAGGGGAGTAACCCAGACGATAAAAATGGAGCAATATCAGCATGCGTAACGCGCCATCAGTGAGTGTGAACCCCCAATAGGCGGAGGTCACGATGGCGTAGTTGCGTGCTGCGTGTGTGGACATAGTGGTTTAAATGCCTTTTGCTTGCATGTGGCAGGCGAGGTCGATCATACGGCAGGCATAGCCCATTTCGTTGTCATACCAGGCGTAGACCTTGAGCAAGGTTCCATCGGTCACCATGGTCGAAAGCGCATCGATAATCGTACTACGTGTGTCGCCCGCATAGTCGACGCTCACGAGCGGCCGTGTTTCCACGCCCAAGATGCCGGCCAGTGCGCCTGCCGCTGCTTGGGTAAACAATGCGTTTACCTCTTCGACGGTGGTCTCGCGCTTGAGCTCAAACACACAGTCGGTCAGTGAGGCGTTTAGGACGGGCGCGCGGACCGCATGGCCATTGAGTTTTCCTTTCAAGTCCGGATATATCAGCGTGATGGCTGTCGCGCTGCCGGTCGTCGTGGGGGCGAGGCTTTGCATGGCGCTACGCGCGCGCCGCAGGTCTTTGTGCGGAGCATCGACCACGAGGTTGGTGTTGGTCGGGTCGTGAATCGTGGTGATCTGCCCGTGGCGGATACCAATGCTTTCATGGATGACTTTGACAACGGGCGCCAGACAGTTGGTGGTGCAGGAGGCCGCAGTCACAATGTGGTGTTGCGCCGGATCATAGAGGTGCTCGTTGACGCCGACGACCACATTGAGCACATCGCCGACTTTGACGGGGGCGGCCACAATCACGCGCTTGGCACCTCGATCAAAATGGCCTTGAATCGACTCGGGTGTCAGAAACTTGCCCGTGCACTCCAGGACGACCTCGACGCCTAGCTCTCCCCAAGGGATATCGCCAGGATTGGCGTACGAGGAAAAGGAGAGAGCACGTTGACCAAGGCGAATCGTGTGCTCACCTTCGACTTCGATCCGTTCTCTCCAGCGACCTTGCACTGAATCAAAGGTCAGCAGATGGGCCGTCGCGGCAATCCCGCCTTTGACTTCGTTGAGGTGTACGACCTCAAGCCGATTGTGACGGCGTGGATCCTCGTCAGGACGATGAGCAGCGCCAAAAGCGGCTCTCAGGGCGAGTCTTCCGATCCTGCCCATTCCATTGATACCGACTTTCATTTTTTCATCTCCATCGTGGCTCGGGTCTGAGTTGCCTCAGTTATAAAACAGATAGATTTCAAAATCATGACAGTGTTGTGACAGTCCTACCCACCGTCGCGTTATGATGCAGCCGCAACTGATGATTGTTTGTCCCTCTGACCTCCGGAGCACTGCGGCATGAAGCCCTTCGCCTATCTTAACAACTGGCATATCGAACAACCCGCGACCCGCTTTGATCGCGCGATTCGCGACAGCGGCTTGCCCTTGGTCGAGTTTCGGACCAACGTGGGCGAGTTCCCTGACACCACCGACTTTTCAGGCGTGTTCGTGGGTGCCAGTGTGGCGGGTGCGTATGATCAGGAGGCATGGGTTGCTCGTGCGCACGATTCTGTGCGCCAGCTTGCGCATGCGCAAGTACCGATCCTGGGTTTGTGCTTTGGCAGCCAACTGTTGGCCTCGGCCTTGATGGGGCACGATCAGGTCTTTAAGCGTGGCTCGCGCAATACGGGTTACTCGGAAGTTGAATTTACCGAGGCCGCTAAAAGTGATCCTCTGACCAAAGATTTTCCTGAGCGGGTCAGAACCTTTCACTGGCATGGCGACGAGATCAAAGCCGATCATCCTGATATGTTGATCTTGGCGCGCAATGGTGATTGCGGCAATCAGATCTGGAAATGGAAGCATGGTCCTGTCTGGGGGATTCAGCCCCATCCGGAAATGGACCGCACGCAAATTTGTCAGTTTCTGGAAAAGAACCGTGATTGGTTCCTCTCCGAGGGTAAGGATGTGGACGCTCTGATCGCTGGTGCCGAGGAAAATGAGCAGCTCGGCGTGATTTTTGATCGATTTATGAAATTGGTGCGTGGAAACCAAGCGGCCTCACGCACCTAAATTGCCCAGCGTTTGCCGGTTTGCTGTTTTGTATTGTGCTCAGCGTGACGGGCTCGGGGCTGCGCAGGACTGCAGCCACTCTAGCGAGACAAAATCCAACGCACGTTTATGCGTCGACTCTAAAAATACCTGCGGAGCGACACCGGCTTCGAAGGCCTCTTTCCATCTGAGCGCGCAGAGACACCAACGGTCACCGGGTTTGAGACCTGGAAAGCGGTAGTGCGGCATCGGTGTCGACAAATCATTGCCGCGTTGCTTGGAAAACTCCAAAAATTCTTGCGTCATTTTCGCGCAAATGACGTGTGAACCCAGATCATCTGCCTGGGTGTTGCAACAACCATCTCGGAAATACCCCGTCAATGGGTCAAAAGAGCAAGCCAGCAGTTCAGTGCCTAATACGTTCATAATTCAATCCCTTCGTGATGTGCGACTTTTTCTAAAGCATGCTCAAAGAGCGCCCTGGCCGAGCCGGAGACCGAGGTGAGATACGCGTGTAGATGCGCATCCTCCGTGCTTTTATTCAGACATTCCTGACTGTACTGCTCAAAGCTCGCGAGTTGGGCGATGATTTCAGCAACATGGCGGGGGCATTCGCATAAAACATTCGTCGAAATCCCTGCGACCCGCGCGAGCGTCTCGTCAGAGTATTTGCGCGCCGGAATCATCGAGTTTGGTGTGACTTCACTCAAGGCGTGGTTTGCATCGACATTGAGAACAGAGCGAATCAGCTCAGCCAATTCATAGTCTGTGAGTGGTTCACGCCTCACCAACATCCCCGCAGTCCGCATCGCATGCGCGACTTGTTCCCGACCATAGTTATAGAGCACGATGACTTTGGCGGCCGAATTTTTAGCGGTGATGCGTTGAATATCGCGCATGACAATTTCATGCAATGTGTTGACCTTTAATAGTAGGATTTCCGCGGCTTGCTCAAAGGGAGCATGTTGAGCAGCGTCGAAATCTGCATAGATGTTGGTGACTTCGATACTGCTACCAAGCAAACTAGAAGAAAAATTTTTAGACTCGATCCGTCCTGCTAGAGCCAATCCAATGACTGCTATTTTTACGCTCTGCGTGTGCCTTTGCCTCGTCTCAACGGCACCGCTGTGGCGGTGTTTGTTGTAGAGTTGGCTCAACGCATGCATATCCAGATTCGCGATGGTGCTGATCGCGTGTCCCTCATCGCATAACTGCTTCATGAGGGTTGCGCGTAGGAGGTCCTCTTCGCCGTACATCCGGTGCTGGCCTTCGGTTTTGAGAGGGGTGAAGGCGGCATAACGCGACTCCCAAACTCTGAGTGTTGGTACGGGAATGCCTGCCAGCTTGGAAATGTTTCCGATCCGATAGCTGATATTTTTAGAGTTTGTGACCATGGGTCTCTCAACAAAGAGTATTTTTGAATAGATATTGAATAGATTAAATCATATTTTTATGTGCGAATGATCTATTTATATAGATTTTGAATGGAATAAATCAGTATTTGACGTATATTAAAGATTCTGAATCTATCCGTTACAGGACAAAGGATTAAAAATGAGCGCCAATGAATCCAAGCATGCTCTGAGCCTTGTCGTCGCGCTCGCCGGGTTGCCAAGCGGTGAGGCGTTGACGACACAAGATCTCGCCCGACATCTCGGGCTATCCGTGTCTTACGTCGAAAATCTGTTGAAAGGTCTGCGTACGAGACAATTACTGAAGTCTAATCGCGGGCCGCGCGGTGGGCATCGCTTTGACGGTGATTTGACGAGTTTGAGCGTTTGGGATGTGGTATCGATCTTTGGAGGGTCTGAATTACCTCCTGCCGAGACCAACGATCAGGGTCATGTGACAGCGTGGTTGGAAGCTGAGTATGAGCATATCAAAAACGAGTTTTTGAAAGCCGTTCCACTTTTTAAATTATTAGGAAATCCGGGCGATTTTGATTTATCCCTAGATTGGGAAATGACTGCGGACGATTTCAAACCTGTATTGGATAACTTGGCGCTGGGCGCTCTGGAGCATGATGAAGACTACGCGCACACCGAGCGAGATCTCAAGAATCATCGAGATGGCTTGGGAAGATCGTACGCCCTTTGAGGCGATCGCGCTTCAGTTTGGTTTGCGAGAGTCGCAAGTCATTGCCTTGATGCGCACCAAACTCCGAGCTTCATCCTTTAAACTGTGGCGAGAGCGGGTGACAGGACGTCGCACCAAACATGCGACCCTGCGTCCTGCAGAGATGAATGACGGCGCGCGACACACGGCGTGTCTCGGTCAGCCGGCTCGCCCTCGCTAGTCGTCTTACAAAGGGAATTTCATGCAAGAAGACCAAAGATGTTGTGGCTCAGGTACCTGCATCATTAACGAGGAAGGGGTATGCTGGTGTGGCCAACGTTGGGACGGCGAAAAAATGTGTTTTGACACGCCGGCTCCAACACCCGAAGAGCCAAGCGCCAATACTTAGGCGCGCATACCTTGGAATGAAATGTCTATTCAAACACTGCAACCGCCCTTAACCTTGGCGAGTGACTTGGACGCCACGATTAAGCGACAGGGTTTTGCAGTATTGAATGCTCAAAGCGTTGTCGAGTTAAGTGCAGCTCCTTTGGTTGAGCTCAAGGCACTCGAAAAAAGCTGGACGTCACTCGCACCCGATCAATATCTCAAGGATGGTGGGCGTTATCGCTTTCGCCGTCATGGTAGCTACAAGCTTGATGGCGACCAGGTCACTGCAGTGACCCATCGTGCACATTGGCAGCCCCTTTCCTACAACGCCTTGCACGGTGGTATGCATCGGTGGTTTGAGCCAATTGAAACTCAGATTTCCCAAGCATCTGCTTGGCAAGCGCTACTTCGATTTTTAGGGCGTGTCGCCACCGAGATGCATGGCGCACAGACATGGTTTACTGAAGCGCATCAATTTCGCATCGACACGGCGGGTGGAATTGGTCGCCCAACCCCCGAAGGGGCACACCGAGATGGCGTGCATTTGGTCGCTGTCTTTTTAGTGGGTCGTCATCACATCAAGGGTGGTGAAACGAGGGTGTTTGAAATGAACACGCCCTTCGGTCAGCGTTTTACCCTAGCTGAGCCGTGGTCAGTGCTCTTACTCGACGATGAGCGCGTGATCCATGAAACGACACCGATCCAACCTACGGACGAAAAAGGCTGGCGTGACACTTTAGTCGTGACGCTCAGAGCGGGATCTTTTCTCGATGATCCTCTCGCTAAGTGATCAGGCGCATCACTTTTTACGTCGTGCCACGATCAGCACATAATTACCGTCTTTGTAGTATCCCACCCGGAAATTCAAGGGTTGGATGTCTGTGCGTTGGGCATAAGCGCGAATGAGATCAGCTTGATAGCTCAGGAAAGCATGATGTGGAATCGTAAACTTGCCGAACATCGTGGTGTCGAATTGCTGGCTCAGCGGAGTGTAGTTGATCCCGGTCTCATCCTGAACGATCAAGGGCGCACGCTCCAAAACAGCGCGTGCGATGATGTTGAAATTGGCGTTTTGAGGAAGGTGTGAAGCCGCTTTGAATAAGGTGGGATTGACGGACATCTCTTGAACAAACTTGATGTTCTGGGGGGCTGCTTGTAAACCCTCATTGGACAGGTCCATCCTGAGATAGTCTAAAACAATGGGTTTGCCGTTTTTGGTTGCGTTAAATCGTACGGAGTTCCAAACGGGGGTGTCCTGAGAGAGCTCTTCGACCTCGCCCTGTGCGCCGACCCTGATTGGGGTCGCGCGCTCAATGTCGAACCCCTGGAGTTTAAGAAAAATGGCGATGAAGGTACTTGCGCCGATCTTTCCCTGACTCGCGTAGAAGTAGCGGTCAAGGTAGGAGGTCACAAAAAAGCCGTGTGTACCGTAGAGCTGCCATGCGGAGATCAGCTGTTCGAGACTTTGGTCGGTAATGAGAGGAGAGTAGCCGCCCAAATCCATCGGACGGCCAGCATGCTGCATTGCCACCATTACATAGCGTTTGGCCTCTGGGAATAGCTGATAAACAGTGGTGAAGTCCGGGCCCGAAAAGGGGTAGAAAATAGTATCAGCGCTATTGTTGATGTGCTGCTTGGCCCAGTTTTCCATCGGCACGCCGATTTTTTGGGTGTACTCAGCCCAATTGTTCTGCACCTCTTTGGTGTAGATTTTCCACTTTAGATTGTCACGAATCGCGCTTGGCAAGCCTGAAGCAGGTTCTTTACCGGTCAGTAGTGTTGCTAAGTCCTGAAGTTGCGATGCAGAGAGCGCGGGCGACAAGACCTGCGAAGGCGTCGTTTGCGCCTGCGCACTCAGAGCCATCGTCAGGGCTAGAAAAAGGAGGCAAATTTGTCTGTTGATGAGGATTTTTATCATTATTTTCAAGCGATCTAAGTCTGGTTTTCTAATAAAAATGAGTGCGATATTCTGAAAAAACTGGATTTTAAATTAAATAATCATGCAGGCTCAGGATTTTTATGGGTTGGTGAGGTTTTTTCTTCTTCCCAGCTGAAGGTAATGGCTGATCCGCCATACATGTTGCGCGGTGCGCTCCAGCCAACGCAACGTATCGGTCACGCGCAGCAGGGTTTCGGACGTATGGCCCGGCGAACCTGCTGCATTGCTCCGGAGCACCTCCGTGCGGGCTTCTAATGCTTGTGCGGCGATTGCGTCAGATTCGCTAGCGAGAGAGGAGAGTTCAATTTCAAGGGACTGCTCGGCGAGGCTAATTTGCGCGCGTTCAATCATTTTTTTGAGTGTGTTGAGCGTGGGAGCGTAGACCTCTCGCTCAATGACATCGCGCGATAGCATCGGCTCTTGAAGTCGATTTCTCAAGCGCATGAGATGATCGATGGCATGCAGCTGAGAGATACGCTGGGCTGTAAAGTGCTCATCACCTCCTGGCACAGAGATGCGGCTGACAAAGCTAAAGGTTTCATTCAATAATCGTCCGGATTGCGCGAGATCGAATTTGACTTGTCGAGAGGTTTGAGGGGCGAGCATACTGGCAGCATGAGCGAGATAGGTTTGGGTGATTTGTTCGAGGGCGCGTTGTGAGGCTTCGAGCGCAACCTCAGGGAGGGGTAGCAGCGTATCGTCGAGATGATCCGTGATATTAGGATTTTGATTGGGCAAAATACGTTGCACCAACATGGCGAGATAGTTAGCCAGGGGCAGAAAGACCAGAACCCCCAGGCCGATAAACATCGAATGAAAGACGGCGAGGCTCAGAGCGCCCGGCCGAAGACCGAACCAGTGCTCGCTTCGCTCAAGCAATACAATAAATACGGGTAGTAGCAAGATTGCAATCAGACCGGTCATGGCATTAAACAAAATGTGCGCAAGGACGGTACGTTTGGCATGAATGGTCCCGCCAATCGCTAGCAAGGCCCCCGTGAGCGTGGTGCCAATTGCTGCGCCAATGGTCAGTGCCGCAGCCTGGTCAAAATTGATATTGTTTGTATCGAGAGCGGTCAGGATTGTGGCGACGGCGGCACTAGAGGATTGCAGGATGACCGTCATGGCAAAGCCAATCAGCATGATGAGTAGTCTGGCGCCGATACCGCCGAGGGGTAATTCGGCGAGACTGAAGAGGCTCGAGAGGGTTCGCATGCCCTCTTGCAAGAAGCTCAGACCCAAGAAAATCAAACTAAAGCCCGCTAGGGCTTAACCTAGGTTAGCCCAACGACCTTTAGTCAATATTTTTACCAAGGCGCCGATCGCGATGAGTGGAAGCGTCAATAGACCGAGGTTGAGTTTAAGGCCGAGCGTGGCGACCAGCCATCCTGAAGCGGTACTGCCCAGGCTTGCGCCCATCACGACACCGATGGCCTGCGAAAAAGTAATAAATCCAGCGCTGACAAAATCGATCAGTGTGGCGGTAGTCGCCGTGGACGACTGAATTAACGCGGTCACGAGTACGCCCGATAAGAAGGCTTTAAAAGGAGTGCCCGTAAAGCGCGCAAGCGCCTGCTGCAGCGCACTGCCACTAAATGCCACTAATCCGTTCGTCAATAACATCATGCCGATCAGGAATAGACCGATCCCTCCGGCGAGCTGGAATGGAACCTCGATCATTGAGGCGAGCCCCAAGGCGTTGTGATCACTATTTTCCTGATGTCGATCTGTGAAAGTCATTGACTGCATGAAGACCCACGTTCAGCGTACACGTAGTCTCACCACAGATAACAAAAGATTCATGTTATCTTGAATTGCATGTATAAAAAATGGAGAGTTTTCTTATGTTTGAACGATTTATCAGGGGTCGTTCGCTAGAGTTGGCTAAAAAGACCGCTTTGCATTTGCTCTCGGACAAAGGTGAGGCCAACGCTCAAAATGTAGCCGCCAAGTTATTGGAAACGTTTTACTCCCTAGATCGTGCAGAACAACTCAGTTTTTTTGAATTCATGTCGGTTAATTTCAATCCTAATCCTGCAGCCGTGCTTGCCGCCGCTCAGCGCTATGCCGACCGGCCCGATCATCTCAGTTTGAGTCATCTTTTTCTAACGGTTGAACCCCCTCGCCAAGAACTGCTTAGACGCATGAATCGAGCGATCGGCGGCACGCATGCCATTGTGCAGATGAGAGAACGTCTCTTAGGCCATTTGAAGGCGCACCCAGGGCTAAAGGGCGTCGACTCGGATATACAGCATGTTTTTAGCTCATGGTTTAACCCCGGTTTTTTAGAACTACACGAGATCACTTGGTCGTCTCCAGCTATTTTGCTGGAAAAGATCATCAAGCATGAATCGGTGCATGCGATCGATGGATGGGACGACCTAAGACGCCGTTTGCAACCGGATCGTAGATGTTTTGCTTTTTTTCACCCTCAATTACCCGGAGAGCCATTGATTTTCGTCGAGGTGGCCCTCGTTCCCGGCATTGCCCGGGAAGTTGGACCCTTACTGGATAAAAAGGCCTTGCCGCTAGAGGCCAAGAAATTCAAAACGGCTATTTTTTACTCGATCAGTAATTGTCAGCCTGGTTTAAAGGGCGTGTCATTGGGTAATTTCTTGATTAAACGTGTGGCTGAAAAAATTCAAAAAGAGATTCCCTCAGTCAAAATATTTTGCACCTTGTCGCCGATTCCTGGGTTTACGAAATGGCTGGATTCAGGCGTGAAAGTCGAGAAGTTTGACCTCAGTTCAGCCAAACGTGCAAAAGTCGAAGAGTCGTTCAAGCTTTTGCGTGCAAAGGGTCAACCTTGGGCGAAAACTTTGTCGGCGGGTTGGTCAAGTCTGGCTGTTAGTGAAGAGGAAAAAGCAGCCTTGATACGTTTATGTTTTATTTATCTCTCGCAGGAGACATGCACGCGTGATGGAGATGCGGTGGCGAAGTTTCATCTCTCCAATGGCGCTCAGCTCTACAACATTAATTGGGCTGCGGACTTGTCTAAAAAGGGCGTAGCGCAATCCAGTAGCCTGATGGTGAATTATCTCTACGAGCTCGATGAGATCGAAAATAATCACGAAGCGTTTGTGAACAAAACTGTTGTATTTGCAAAAAGTCTGGAAAAGTTAATTTGAAAATATTCAGTTTCAATGCTTTTTGATCGCGGTCAGCCTGTGGATAACCGCAGCTCCGATAAGGATACCCGGATAACCTAGGGTTTATCGGGAGGTGTCTGGTGTGCCTATCGGTATAAACTAATAGATCACGAAAGCTGATAGTGCTTTCAAATTTATTTAAGTAAGGAGTGAACTGTGGTGAATAAACTCATTCGTAATGTCGGTTTGGCGCTTGGCGTGTTGGCAGTGGCTGCCTCACCGATTGCTTCGGCACAGCAGTGGCCGGTCAAGCCCGTGACTTTTGTTTCGCCATTTCCTCCAGGAGGTTCTGTTGATCCTCTGGCGCGTTTATTTGCGGCGAAGTTATCCGAAGCACTCGGTCAGCAGTTTATTGTTGAGAACCGGACTGGTGCCTCGGGCTCGATCGGAACAGGTTATGTCGCCAAGGCGCCAGCCGATGGCTACACCTTTGTTTTCGTGTTTGATACCCATGCGACGAATCCATACTTGCTGCCCAAGATGACCTTTGACACTGTCAAGGATCTGACCCCAGTCATGTTGGTAGGTACAGCCCCAATGGCGTTTGCCACCGCACCTTCCAAACCTTATAAAACCTTTGGTGATTATGTGAAAGCGGCTAAAGCCAAGCCTGACTCCGTGAGCTACGGCTCCGTTGGAAGCGGAAGCTTGGGTCATTTGGCGATGACGTTGTTGCAAAAGGACGGCAACTTTAAAGTTGTACACGTCCCCTACAAGGGTGGTGGACCAATGTCCATCGACATTATGGGTGGCCAGATCGATGGTGGCATCGGTTCAGTCGCTGTGTTGGGTAATCACATCCGCAACGGTAAAATGCGCGCTTTGGCGGTGACGGGCGAAACCCGTGCTGCGTCCTTGCCTGATGTCCCGACCATGGCCGAGTTGGGTTACAAAGGCTTTTCAGCCGAAGCCTGGTGGGCGATTTACGCACCCACCGGAACACCTAAAGCCATTATCGACAAGCTCAATGCCGAGATCGTCAAGATCACTAAGCAGCCTGATGTCAACAAGCAGTTGACCGAGACGCTTGGGATGAATTTGAAGGCGAGCTCTCCTGAGGCCTTGGGCAAGTTCACGGCTTCCGAAATGGCGCGTTGGTCCAAAGTGATCAAGGAAAACAACATTAAGCCTGATTGATGCTCAGTCCTTAATGCTTGATGAAAAAAACGTCCTTCGGGGCGTTTTTTTATGGGGCTAAACGATGATGGTGGATGCAGAATCAAGAAAATAACTTAGAGATAGTGTTTTTTTCCCTGGAACTTTAGCCATGTCGTCCCAACGCCGGAGTGCCATGGCATCTTTTGAGTAAGGACTATTTAAAAAGGCATCGAGTTGGGAGTCATTAAAAACCCCACCTTGTAACGTCAAACTTCTCTTGGAGTCTTGTGAGAGCTTTTCATAATAGGCATGATCGAGCGCACACAAGGCGCGCTTGGCATCGACATGAAGTCGAATAGGTGAGCAGACGCTTGCTGGAAAAATCTCTTTTAAGAAATGCGCTGCAAAAAACTGATGTTGATCATCAATGCCATGCGCACTTGGTGTGTCCCCTTTTTTATTCAGGAGGTGACCAATATCATGCAATAACGCTGCAGTAACAAGCTCAGTGGATGCTTCGGCTTCAAGAGCGAGCATCGCCGTTTGTAACGCATGCTCGAGTTGACTAACGCCTTCCCCAGAGTACTGGATATCACCCCAAGTATGGAACAAGGTTTCAATCCTGTTCATTCGGCAGACTCATAATGCGACTTTAAGCGCAACGCATCAATTTGTTTTAATACTTTAGGCAAATCTGCAACGGTATCAATCAGAAAGTTCGGTTTACCCGCAGATAGTTTTTCCGAAACCTGAGTGCGAATCAACTCTTTTTCACCTTCATCCAAGCTGACCCACTCTTCATGCGTTAGCCCAGCTTCATTCCCGCTCGCTAGAACGCCGACCGTCCAACAACCACTGTTGTAACCCTCGAGCAATCCGGGAACAGTGTCGTCGACTTTGATGACCGATGTCGCGGGCCAGACATTTAGATCCAAAAAACATTTGTACATGCCAAGCGGGCTTGGACGAGACTCATGCAGATCGTCAGCGCACACGAGATTGTCTGGGATAAAACCCTGCTGTTTGACGAGCGGCAAGACGACATTCATGATTTCACGATTGTAGCCAGTGGTCGTGCCGACTTTGATGCCTTGGTCGCGCAAGATTTCGAGCGTAGATAGGAAACCAGGGATCAGTTGCGAATGATCCACCACGGCTGCGGCATTCATCGGAGTAAATACAGCATAGAGTTCGTCCGTATCCGAATCAGTGAAGGGACGATTGAATTTTTCTTCCCATTGCTGAAGGATATGAGGCAAATTTCCGAGCGTATTGATGTGTTTCCATTTAGGTAAACCCATCGGGCCACGGGCGTCTTCGATGCTGAGTTCGATGCCGTACTGCGCAAAGAGGCGAACGAAAGCCTGCATAGGCGCATGGCTGCCAAAGTCAATAATCGTACCCGCCCAGTCGAAGACAACAGCGCTAATACTTGGATTTTTATAGACGTGATTGCTCAATTTAGATTCCCCATTGATGCATGATTTCTTCGGCAAGGCCGAAGGCCGTACTAGCGCCGGTACCACTGATGACGCTGACGACGCGGGTGTGTGTATTCGGTGCTAAGATCAGTGCATCGGTGTCGGAGCGCCCGACAGGATATTTGCCGATCCAGCGTTGCGTGACTTGATAGCTGTCGATGCTAAGTGTGCGTTTAAGTTGCTCAAGGATGAGCGTGTCGACATACTCTTGCGCAAAAGGCTCAACCTCTTGTGCAGGATGATGAGAATCCCCCACCACCAAGCTGCCGTCTTGGCTTTGCACAACGATCAAATGTATACCGGCATCAAGACACGCTTTTTCTTCTTGGTTGAGTCGATTTAAAAGGTGTTGATGACAATTTAATCCTGTGTAGCCAGCATAACGAACCAAACTCAAGTCTGACATCACGGCGGCTTGAAGATGCAGCGCATGGGTCGGTTTGACGCGAAGCATCTGGAGCTGGGTGTGTGTCAAGCGGTGAGGCGCAAGGTACTGCTCTGCGACGCCATTGAGTTCTGTGCCGGGACACAATACCAATCTATCCGTATGAAAAATATGACTGGCTGTTCGTAACTGCGGTAGATTGATTTCGAGCAATTCGTGGTCAAAGAAAAAATCAACGTTCAACGCTTGGCTGAGCCACTGCGCTAATTGACCAATCGCATCTTTTGACTCTACACGCAACTCATGAGGACTATACAGCCCTCCAAGGGCAAGTTCGCCTCTGATTTCTGGAAATCGCTCACGGATAGCTTCGGCCGTTAACAGCGAACAGTGTTCGCCCATCTCTGACTTTTTAAAAGATTCGAGGATATCTAGGGATTCATCACGCTGCCCAACGACAATGAGTCCTTGATGACAAATTGGAATACCGGCTTGAGGAGCGACTTCAGCCCATAAATCCCTAGATCGCATGGCACGCCGCCAGGTATCGCCTGCACGCTGTCCTGTCACCGTAATAAAACCGAAATTTCGTACGGATGCACCAGTACAGCGACTATGTTTTTCTAGCACGGCAACGCGTAAGCCGCGTTGTGCTGCCATCCAGGCGTGGGCTAGACCAACAATGCCGGCTCCCACCACCACGACATCATATTTAGTGGAGTGCATACAAAGGTTCCGCAGTGACAAAGTTCTTGCCGCGCGTTGATTGCAGCGCTTCTTTAATCCGCGCGTCAATAGCTGGATTGTTGTCGTTCAATAAAATTGGTTGGTAGCCTAGTCGAATCAACCATTCCTGAAGTTCCCATTCGTCGTTGATAATGGGTTCCATTGATGCCCTTAAGTAAATACCCAGCTCTTCGGAGGACTCTCGCGCGATCTTGTAAACACGCGGAAGCCATTGCGCACAGGCTTCTCCATGAGATAAGCCGCGCTGAATGGTGTCTTCGTAAGAAAGTGCATGCACGAGTGCCGTTTCAGTCAAGGCCATGGCTTGACCTGCCCAGAGAGCGGCCTGACTCATTTCAGCCCTCAACGCGATGTCATGAGGATGTTCAATTAAACCTGGTAAAACACGGGTGATTTGCTGTGCAGCCGACATCGCGAAAGCAAAGGCTTTTGGGACGCGTCGTCGATTCCAAATGGACTCCAGTGCATGTGCGAGGGCATCGACACCGCTGTCACGCGTGACTGTCCAGGGGGCAGTTAAAGAAAGCTCTGGATCGATAACAGCCCAGTCAGCTGTGGCGGCACTTCCAAAAAAGGAGTGTTTGAGTCCGCGTTGTAAATCCCAGAGGGTCGCGGTCGAAGAAACCTCGCTTCCGGTTCCAGCAGTTGTCGGCATGAGTAAAAGCGGACAAGCAATAAAATCCTCGATATTACAGAAATGGTCTAACGACTGTGCGATAGAGGCATTGTCTGGAAGAGCAATACGCATGGACTTAGCCAGGTCAAGCGTACTCCCACCACCAATAGCAATCAGTGTAGGCAGATCTCTCCCCGCATGACGAGACCAAAATTGCTGCCGTACTTGATCCACAATATCAACCGTCATGAGTCCATCGGGGCAATACAAAATATCTTTTAACCGCGAACCAAACATGACCCGCATCTCATCGATCAGCAGTCTATTCGCATTGGAATGCAATAAGATCACAACCGGTCTATCACCGATCAACAATGGCACATTGTGACGAGCACCGATGCTAAAAGATATTTCAGGCTTTGCTTCAATCATGTCACGCGACTCCGCAGATAGGCCGAAATGACATCAATCACAGTCACTGTGCCCACTAAAATAATGAGTACTGCGCAGGTTTCAGCATATTGAAAGCCGCGAATGACTTCATACAAGATCACGCCAATCCCACCGGCGCCGACCATCCCCACTACCGATGCTGAACGAACATTCGATTCAAATCGATAAAGGCAAAAAGATATCCACATTGGGAGCACTTGAGGCAGTATCCCAAAGACGACTTCGGCAAGTTTTGATCCGCCAGCAGCGCGAATGCCCTCGACGGGTCTTGGATCAATTGCTTCGACAGCTTCTGAAAATAATTTACTGAGAGTACCTGTGGTGTGCACGAACAAAGCCAGTACTCCCGCGAAAGGACCCAGGCCCACAGCGACAATAAAAAGAAGAGCGAATACCATTTCATTGACTGCGCGCAGGGCATCCATGACACGGCGCAGGGGTTGATATATCCAGGGGCGCACAACGTTGGAAGCACACAAAAACCCGAGAGGAATAGAAGCGAGCACAGCGAGCAAGGTGCCCCATAAGGCGATATGGATCGTGACGATCATTTCCTTGAGATAGATGCGCCAATCAAGGAAATTGGGCGGAAAGAAGTCTTTGGCTAAGGTGACGATATTGCCAGAGTCTCGAATGAGATCAAGAGGGCGGATTTCAGCCCCTTGCCAAGCCCATGCAAGCAATAAGAAGGCAATAAACCAGCCTAAGTAATAACTTAGGCCGGGTCGTTCAGCACTCGCACGGGCGTTCACCCGCTCGAGTGGTGTCATGGATAATAAATCAGTGGTCATTGAAGTTTTGCAAGTGCTTGATCAATTTCTTTTACTTTCGCGTCTTTTTCAGCCTGGCTCAGACCGGGTGCAGACATTATTTTTTGACGGTCTTTAAACAGTTCGAGTTGACGAATTGGCTTGAGTTGATCGTTATTGGAGGCTCTGAAACCACCGTAGTTGTAGATGTTTTTCAGAATTTCTTTTTCTTGGGCATCTGTTTTTGCATAACCCAGGACAAAAGTACGCAATTTCTCTTTGATCGCTGGATCTAAATCTTTACGCCATACAAAGGGATCACTTGGGATCAATGGACTCGTCCAAATCACACGAAGCTGCTCAAAAAGGTCTGGTCTAGTGACTTTCAGGCGTCCCATGTCTTCGGTATTGTTCGTGGCGACATCAAGTTGCTTGGCCAGTACCGCCTGAATATTGGCACCATGGCTACCATTGCGGACCGTTTTAAAGATCGCGCGGGGTTCGACCTTGCGCTCAGAGAAAATGTAATAAGTTGGCACGAGAAATCCAGATGTGGAGTTTGGATCACCGATGCCAAAATTCACATTCTTTGGATTTTTGAATACATCATCCAATGTTTTGTAAGGGGAGTCTTTATGCGTGATCAGCAAAGCCTCATAACCAAAACTGCCGTCGGCATACATGAGTTGCGCGAAGATTTCACCATTGGCGCGATCGACAGCTTCCATGGCTGCTTTGTTGCCATACCATGCGACCTGGATTTTGTTAAAGCGCATTGCTTCGATCACACCTGCATAGTCAGTCGCATAAAACGATTTGACTTTCAGGCCGGTTTTCTTTTCCATGTCTTTGAAAAAGGGTTCCCATTTCTCGCGTTGTGCGGTAGCGGTGTCTGTTGCAATAATGCCAAATGAAATTTCCTGAGCAAGCGCAATCGTGCTAGACAGGGCTAAACATGCTGAAACAATGATATTGCGTATTTTCATAATGACTCCTAATTAAGCATCAATAAGTACTGGAAACTGCTTTGAAGATGGAGATGAAAGTGAGTATGAGTCCGTGACAATTTCTTGGGCATCTGCACCATATAAATTCTCAAGACGTTGAGTTGATAGATCACTCGATGGGCCGTCGTAAATCAAGCGACCTTTTCGCATGCCTAATGCACGTTGACAGTATGTTTGTGCAATCGATATCTGATGCAAACTCACGACAAGTGTCATGCCAAGATCTTTGGTCAGTCCAAACAGTACGTCCATGACTTTCTTGGCTGAGGTGGGATCCAACGAGGCGACAGGCTCATCTGCCAGGAGTAATTCAGAACCTTTCAGAAGGGCACGCGCCACGGCAACGCGCTGCTGTTGTCCGCCGGACAGTGTTGAGGCGCGCTGATAGGCTTGTGGACCCAGTCCTACCTTGTCGAGACACTCGAGAGCAGCTACCTTCTCTGCTTCAGTAAAGCGCTTGAATAAAATATCTAAAGATGACTTATTAGCCAAGCTTCCCATCAGCACATTAGTGATGACATCAAGTTGACCCACTAAATTAAATTGTTGAAAAACGACGCCTATCGTTTTTCTAATATCCCGAATATCAGAAGAAAAGCCTTGCGCGGTATAAAAAGATCTGCCGTTAACGCAGATTGAGCCTTGACCATGATCTATTTTCTCAAGTCCGCAAAGGAGGCGAATAAGCGTCGACTTTCCTGATCCTGAAGCACCAATCAAGGCGACCGACTCACCTTTTTCAACGGAAAAACTCACATTGTCGACGGCTATAAACGATGAGGAACGACCTAAATTGTGGGTGTTGAAAGTCTTCGAAACATGCTTAATATCAAGAAGGGGCGATTTCATACAATGATTTCCTCTTCAATGCTTTGTAAGGCCCCCGACCTGTATGGCCAGTGAATGATTTTTAACTCGCCAGAATAGGTTTCTACGATGGCGGAAAGACTTTCTACCCAGTCGCCATCGTTGCAATACAAAATTCCATTAATCTGACGAATTTCAGGTTTATGAATGTGCCCGCAGAGGACACCGTCAAAACCGCGACGTCTAGCCTCGTCAGTCAAAATGGTTTCAAACTGCGTAATGAATGAAACTGCATTCTTGACGCGATGCTTAAGATATTGCGATAACGACCAATATGACATTCCGAACTTATGACGCAGATGGTTGAAAGTGTTGTTAAGTTTTAGTATCAGTGTGTAGAGAGAATCACCTAAGTAGGCGAGCCATTTTGCATGTTGAATAATTCCATCAAACAGATCGCCGTGTGTAATCCAAAGCTTTTTGCCATTTAGAAGATCGTGTGTCGCCTCATCGACAATGGCGATATCACCAAATGCCATACCGGCAAAGGGTCGAAGCGCCTCGTCATGATTGCCCGCGATATAGACTACGCGAGTACCTTTGCGGGACTTACGTAAAATTTTTTGTATGACGTCATTGTGACTCTGGCGCCAGTACCAACCACGTTTCAGTTGCCAGCCATCGATGATGTCACCAACTAGATAAAGGTATTCAGATTCGTTGTATTTAAGGAAGTCAACCAGATATTCAGCTTTGCATCCCGGAGTGCCTAGATGAATATCCGAAATCCAAATGGCTCGGTACCTTTCATGGCTTTGGGCTGGAGTCAATACATCAGTTGAAGTCATAGGCATGATTGTGAATAGAATTGATGACGTTTTTATGTCGAAATGATGAAATTATCGTGACAGGGTTGTATTTCTTTCTTTTCTAGGATGATTTCCCGCCAAACGTCTTCAGTTCTGCGAACGATCTCTTCCCAAGATTGCTGTTTTGCTGTGGCAATAGCTGCAACTCCTAAGCGGCGAATAAGAGACTGATTCATCAGGGTAGTGATGACGGCTTGGATAAATGCGTTTTCATCACCAGGATCGACTGTGATTCCGTTCTTCTCAGTCATGATCAAGTCACCCGCTGCAGCGTGTCGATAGGCAATCACAGCGAGTCCGCTGGCCATCGCTTCGATCGTGACGTTGCCAAATGTTTCGGTCAGACTGGGAAAAACGAAAATGTCCGCACTTGCATAGTATTCAGCAAGCTCAAGACCACTTTTCTTTCCAACAAAAATTGCTTCAGGACACTTTTTCTTTAATGGCTCTCTTAGGGGCCCATCCCCCACGACAACGAGCTTGGTTCTTGGATCTATATTTTTTGCATGCTGATAACTCTTGATTAAGAGATCAAGGTTTTTTTCAACAGCAAGTCGACCTACAGAGAGCAAGACCACATCAAGTGGCTCAGCTTTCCAAGAGGCACGTAACTGAGGAGAACGTAATTTTTCTGAAAAATGGCTAGTATCGACGCCTCTGGGCATGACGCGTAAGTTCTTTAAACCCGCGAGCTCAAGTTCTTGTTTGAGCTTATCGGTAGGTACCATCGTTCGATCAGTCGCATTATGAAAATGTCTCATATATGCCATGATGAGTGGTTCGAGAAAGCCTAATCTATAAAAAGAACTATAAGCATGAAAGTTCGTTCTGAAATCTGAGGTCACTGGAATATTTAGTAAACGCGCTGCTCTGGCAGCAGACCATCCGAGCGGGCCCTCTGTCGCGATATGCACGATATCGGGTTTGGTTTTACCCCAGCGATCCAAGAGCATCCTTTTCGCAGGTATCCCCATGCGAAGTTCGCTATAAAGCGGGATAGGAAAGGAGTTGACTAAGATGTCTTGATTGTTTTTTTTGTGATCCGTTGAAAGATCTGAGGGTTGTTGAGGTCTGATGACATTTACTAAGTGATTAAGCTTTCTTAATTCACTAACAAGCATGGATATGGTGTGGGCGACGCCATTAATCTCAGGAGGGTAAGTTTCTGTGACAACTTCGATGTTGAGCGGAGAGTATGAATGGTTGAGGTCTAGGGCATATTGCCGTGGGTTCTCTGTCATGGCCGCGAATCCAAGTTGATCTGAACTCACTTTAGTGGGTCTCTATAACCGTTTGATGACAATTTGAATTTTTATCTTTACCTTTGTCACAACACTTTAATATCTGTAGAGCAAGCTTGAATATGAAGGGTTTTCATTGAAGGGCTTTGATCGCCCAAACATGACTGCTCTTATAAAAACTTTTAATTATTCATTCATTGTGGAGCTTTATATGCAAACACTCAGGGAGCAGCTGGCTGTTCAGCGTTGGGATGATCATCGTCTCTATCACCATAGTCGGATCAATCAAAGTTTGCATTTAATCAGTGCACTAGCGTTTATCTTTTCGTATGTCATGTTGTTTATCAACCCTGTCGTCGCATCTCTTGTCGCATGGTCAGTTTCAATGACATCGCGACAAGCGGGCCATTTTTTCTTTGAGCCAAGAGGTTACGATCATGTCAATCAAATGTCCGACGCGCACAAAGAAGACATTAAAGTGGGTTACAACATCCAGAGAAAAATTGTTCTCATGAGTATTTGGCTCGCGGTACCCTTCGTTGCATATTTTTACCCAGAGGCATTAGTGTGGGCCGTGCCATCGAACGAGCATCATGACTTAATCGGCTTGACAGCGATGTGGTGGCTCTATCTTGGCGCAGCAGGTCTTCTGTTTAGAATGATGCAGTTGTGGATTCAGGATAGTTTGCTCAGTTCGTTAGCGTGGGGTTTGAAAATCATTACAGATCCTTTTCATGATGTGAAGCTTTACTACAAGGCCCCTTATTACCTTTTAAAAGGTGAAATGATCGATCCTATGCTGCACGTGCACTCAAAGGGTTAATGTTTATTTCAGTCGCGTCCGGAGAATTTCGAGCGCGACTGAACGCTTAACTGTCTTATTGGTTTGTCCCGGTGCGATCCACCACCAGCCGTCGTTGCGCATCGCGATGGCAGCGGCTACAAAGCGTTGAGTAAACGCATCAAAATCTTCGTCGGTAAAGCCAAGATTGAAGATCATCCGTCCTGTGCCGACCCAGCTCAAGCAAATGCCTTCTCTTCTGAGATAGAACTGCAGCATCCAGTTAAAGCGGCTTGGGACTTTAAATAACACTGTCCACACCGTACTCATGGAGACCATCTCGAGTGGGATCTCAAGCTTTTTAAATTCTGTATTGATCTGCTCGCAGCGTCGTTCCCAAGTTTGATCCATCTTGGCATAAACCTGGGTTATTTCAGGCGTATCAATTTTCTGAAGGAAACTATTCATCGCACCCATTACATAAGGGTTTGCATTAAATGTGCCACGAGAAAAACACAGGTCTGCGGGTTGATCGTCGCGATAACGTTTCATGATGTCTGCACGACCGCATAATATGCCGATGGGCAAACCACCACCTAAAGTTTTTCCATAAGTCACTAAATCGGCTTTGATGCTGAAATACTCTTGTGCGCCGCCTTTTGCTAGTCTGAAGCCTAAAAATACTTCATCCATGATGAAAATAATGCCGCGTTCTGTGCAGATGTCTCTCACTGCTTTGAGCCATGTTGTATAGGCTTGCCGATCGTAATGCGCAGTGCGTCCGCCATCCAGCAACATAGAGTCTGTTGGTGCCGAACGATTAGGATGCATAGCCTGTATAGGATTGATCAACACGCAAGCGATATCTCGTCTTTTTCGCAGAACTCTTAGGGTGTTGTCATGCATGTCTCTCAGGGTCAAGGTATCGGAAGACGGAGGCATCGGATTTCCAGGTCCGGGTTGCACATCGTCCCACCAGCCATGATAGGCACTCGTCAGTCTGACGATTTTTCGTTTGCGTGTTTGGTAACGTGCGACTCTGACAGCTTGCATGACGGCCTCAGTGCCTGACATATGAAACGTCACTTCGTCAAGACCTGAGATTTCAGTCATTCTCCTTGCGTTATCCAATACACAGGGATGGTATCCCCCAAGAACAGGACCTAAGGCCTCCACCATGGCAGAGCCTTCTTTGATGCACTCTTTGTAAAAATCTTGACCAAATAAATTGACGCCATATGCGCCGCTTACATCGATATAAGATTGTTGATCTAAGTCTGTGATCCAAACGCCCTTTGTTTGGTTATAAAAACTGCCAATGACGATATTTTTTTCAACAACCTCTCGAAACTGGAAGGGAACACGATAGCGACTGGTGAGTTGAAGGTCAGACAGGAACGGTTTGGCCTGTGCTGTCATGGCCAAAGTTTTTGGACTTTTTGCTTTGAGTGTTAAGGACAACTCATGAAAAGCGATCCTTCGTTTCTTAGCAATCTGATCAGGCGCGCCATCGACTGCGACCCATTCGTGTTCTTTGTATGAATATCCCTTTATCCAACCAGAGATCCGTTTTGCCCAACGCAAGTGTCCATTCAAACCTGGAGACTTCGCCAAAGAGAGTTGAAGTCGCTGAACTAAGGTCGCACCAAGCCATAGTGCCAGCACTGTCACAATTATGTATTGAAATAGTTGCAAGATAGTCATAATTGAAATTCCAGATACAAGATCACCCTTTTTAAACAACCTGCATGACTAAATGATGAAATTCACACAAACAATTAGAAAAATATTTACAAATGAAGATTTGAATTTCTTGTTGACTAACCGCATTCCAAGGCATACGGTTACCGTTTTTATGGGGTGGTTTAGCAAAATTGAGCAGAAATGGGTTCGAGATCTTTCTATTTCAGTTTGGAAAATTTTTACTGATTTGGATCTTTCAGAGGCTAAGAAATCTCAATTCAAAAGTCTCCATGACTGTTTTATCCGTGATCTCAAAGAAGGTGCTCGTCCGATTAACAATGACGACCACATCCTTGTGAGTCCCTGTGACGGTATTGTGGGTGAGTGCGGGACCATTGAGCACGGCCAGGTGTTTCAAGCCAAAGGATTCCCTTATCAGATATCTGAATTATTGGGACCACACGTAGATCCCCAGAGCTTAGAGGGGGGTACATATGTGACATTGCGCTTGACCTCGGCGATGTATCACCATTTCCATGCGCCGTATTCAGGCAATATAGATCGAGTTGTTTACCATTCGGGCGATACGTGGAATGTCAATCCTATTGCCTTGCAAAGAATTGAGAAATTGTTTTGTAAAAATGAAAGAGCGATGATTTCGATGGAAATCGGCTCTGATCAGCATCGTATTTATCTTGTTCCCGTTGCTGCAATTTTGGTGGCCAGTATTCGCCTTCATGGGCTCGACATTATATTAAACCGAGGTTACAAGGGACAGCATTTTATAGACTGTCAAATTCCCTGCGTAAAAGGACAAGAATTGGGTTGGTTCGAGCATGGTTCTACAGTGATTGTTTTTGCATCAGCGGGATTCAAGCTCGTGCCTGGTGTCATCAAGGGAGTCCAGATCAACATGGGACAGGCGCTATTTGAATTACCAGTGCTTAATTCTCATGGTCGAAGCCAAGACGTTTTTTGTAGCGAAGGTTCATCTGAGAAACCGTTAACAGCATTGGAAAGTCCACGGTATTAAAATCAGGATCCCAAGCGGGTTCTCCGCACACTTTAACGCCTAATTTTAAATACGCCTCAATGAGCGCTGGGATCTGAGCGGGAAGTTCTGTGTTCACCTGTGCTGCTGGATACGGACAGTGGGGAATCACATTGAGGTCTCGATCTTGATCGATCATGCTGCGTACAGTTCGCCATACTGTTGCGGCTGTGACGCCGTCATCGCGCAAACTCACGCTTGCACAACCCAATACATACTGGTACTTTTTCATTTTGACAAGATTGGCTAGGCCTGACCAAAGCATCATAAGCGTCGGTCCATTACGGTATTCTGCATCAATACAAGCGCGTCCAAACTCGACGATTTGATGGCGAATTTTATTCAAGCCTGTGAGGTTAAATTCTGATTCTGAGTAGTAACCACCCGCGAGAATGGCCTGTTCGGGTCTAAGCACTCTATATGTGCCGATGACACGATTGGTACTCTGATCTGTCACGAGTAAGTGATCACACCACTTATCATATTGATCTTCATCGATATCCGATGCTTGATCAAGAAATTTGGCACCATATTCTTCAGTAAATACATTTCTTCTTAATCTTTGCGCTTCTTCGATTTCTTGTTCTGTTTGTGCCAGTCCCACACATAAAGATTGATGTTTAGATTTTTTCTGTTGATAACCATGCAAGTCATGTTGAGCGGGGACTTGAATTAGCATCTTTTCTGATCTCCGATAGTTTCCAGGATGATCAAAGAAGAGCATGTCAGCTCAATGACAATTTCATGAATAATTGATGACAGGTTTTAAGTTGTCATGCGTCCGTCATTTGCCTACTGTGTAGTTAACATATTGCAGGTTCGTATGATTCGTCAACATAATAGGGGTTGAGCGATGGGTAATAAACATCAAAATGAGCGCTTTCAGTCAATCATTGAGCAAGCGACAAGTCACCAAGGCCGCCGTCATTTTCTCAAGGGGGGCTTAGGTTTAAGTTTATTGGCTGTGTTGCCAGGGACCTTGAAATCCGCGTTTGCTGCGCCTGCCGCAGGAAATGCTCAACCTTCGCTTGGATTTGTTGCTGTTCAAAAAAGTTTACTGGATGATGTGTTATTGCCTGAGGGTTATAAATATACGATTTTGCATGCGACAGGTGACCCGATGCAGTCGAGCATCGCTGCATATTCGAATCATGGTGCAGAGACCGATGATTGGTCTGGACGGATAGGCGATCATCACGATGGGATGGAGCTGTTTTATATGGACGATAAGGGGCGCTATTCTGACAAACCGACATATCGTGCCGTGCTGTGTGTCAATCACGAAAGTTCAGCGGATGCGCATTTTTTGCATCCCAAGGGTCAAACCTCTGCAGGGGTTAGTGGTAAAAAATTCGATCAGTTCGGTGCCTGGGATTTGGGAAATAGACCAAAGTCCGAGGTCGTCAAGGAAATGAATTTACATGGTGTGTCGATTGTTGAGTTGGTGCGAGAGGGTTCGCATTGGAAGTATCTCGTCGATTCACCTCTAAATCGTAGAATTACGCCTGAGACGATCATGTTGTTGAGCGCACCCTCAGCGTATCTTGATCAAGTGAATCATTTAATGAAAACGGCCTTTGATCCGACTGGTCGATCAAGTCGTGGCACGTTGAATAACTGCGGTCACGGCAAAACGCCTTGGGGTACTTATTTAACATGCGAAGAAAATTGGGCACGTTATTTTCAGATCAGTGCTGAGTCAGCACCTGTTCAACCCAAGCAAGTGGCAGCCCTCAAGCGTTATGGCGTCGCTTCGCAGCCGTTGAACAAATCGATGAAAAAGGCATTTAGCCAAGGTTGGCATACCGTTTCTGAGACCGATCACCGTTTTGCGAGATGGAATATTGCGTTATTAAGTCCCGAAGTTGGGGGTGATTTCCGTCAAGAGGCCAACACGTTTGGATTCAACGTAGAGATAGATCCTCTTGAGCCGTCCTCTATGCCTGTCAAACGGACCGCCATGGGGCGTTTTGCTCATGAGGCAGCGGTATGTTCTGCTCCAAAAGCGGGTGAACCGATCGCTTTTTATATGGGCTGTGACTCGCGCAATGAGTACATTTATAAGTTTGTCTCCGAAGCGCGGTGGGACCCGCAGGACGTTGGGGGTGGGACCCGCGCCGGTGACAAGTATTTGAATGAAGGGCGTCTTTACGCTGCCAAATTTAACGGTGACGGCACGGGTGAGTGGCTTGCGCTTGATTTCCAAGATCCAAAAGTTCGTGGTTTTGAGGGTTATCGATTCTCAAATCAGGCCGATGTTCTGGTACACGCTCGTTTTGCGGCCGATGCGGTGGGCGCGACCCCAATGGATCGTCCTGAATGGGGTGCTGTGAACCATCGAAATGGTGATATTTACTTTGCACTAACCAATAGCAATGCTGCGAATCGATCACCCGCGAAAGTGAATGCGGCCAATCCACGTGCGTATCAAGATCCAGATGGAAAAAAGAGGTCTGGCAATCCGCATGGTCATATTATTCGTTTTCGTGAAAAGAATATGAGTCCGAGCGATACAAGCTTTGCATGGGATATTTTCCTTTTTGGAGCTGAGGAGGACGATCCTGCCTCGAATTTGTCTAAATTAACGTCCAAAAACAGTTTCTCCTCGCCCGATGGCTTGTGGTTCAGTCGGGCAACAGGGATTTGCTGGATTCAGACCGATGATGGCGCGATGACGGATGAAAGTAATTGCATGATGTTGGCCGCGATTCCTGGCTCAGTAGGGGATGGTGAAAAAATCATGGTCGCCAACAGCATGCAGGTTGGCGCGGACAAAATCGCAGGAAGGCAGGAGACTTTCATGGGGGCCGCACTTGGCGAGGCACGCCTGAGACGGTTTTTAGTCGCTCCAAAGGGAGCAGAAGTCACTGGTTTGACCGAGACAGCGGACGGGAAAACGCTTTTTGTGAATATTCAACATCCTGGCGAAAAAACGCCTGCCTTAGGACAATCTGCTCAATTCGACCTGGAAAGCGCTTGGCCTGGCCATCGAGGCTTTGGGCAACCAGGCCGTCCTCGGTCTGCGACCATTATGATTGAGCGTGAAGATGGTGGGCTGATTGGACTGTAGAACTTCGTTCGTCATCAAATTGAAATATTGGGTCGTTAACGTGACGTGTATATTATTTAAGTGCATTAATCGGTATTTAAATGCGGTTTTAGTTAATGGGAAATTTCATGGCTGACAAACACCTTTCATCGCAATTCGATATTGAACTCAATGCGCTGTGTAGCAGCCTTCTTGAAATGGGTGGAATGGTCGAGTCTCAGATTATGGATGCGACCAAAGCATTTTCAACCATGGATATTGAGTTGTGCAAGGTTGTGATTGATCGAGAAAAGACGATCAACACCAAAGAAATCGACATTGATCTTGCTTGTACGGAAATTATTGCCAAAAGGCAGCCCACCGCCCGAGATTTACGCTTGGTCATGGCCGTCTCAAAGGCGATCACTAATCTGGAGCGTGCCGGTGATGAGGCTGAAAAAGTCGCTAAAAGAACACGTCGGATTATTCGAAGCGGTGCAGAACACAAAATCAACGTTGCTGAAATTATTATTTCCGGACAGCTTGCGCTCAAACAGTTGCGACAGAGTTTGGATGCTTTCGCTCGACTGGATCGTGATTCAGCGGTTGAAATTGTGTTGGACGACCGTCAGATAGATGAAGAGTTCCGAGCTTTTGTTCGCAAACTCACCTCCTATATGACTGAAGATCCCCAAACGATCGCGACAGGACTAGATATGCTTACGATTGCTAAATCGATCGAACGCATCGGTGATCATGCTAAAAATATCGCAGAATTTGTGATTTATGTCGTGGGTGGTTATGACGTGCGTCACTCACCTAAAAACGAGTTACATCAACGAGCCGCCGAGGAATGATGCGGCCATGACACATCGTATCCTGATCGTGGAAGACGAACTTTCTATATCTGAACTGATCGCTGTCAACTTGTCGCATGCTGGCTATGATGTTCAGCAAGCCTACCAAACAGAGGAAGCGAGTCAAATGATTCGTAATTCGCTTCCTGACCTGATGATTTTGGACTGGATGCTACCTGGAAAGTCGGGTGTTCAATATGCCAAAGAGCTTCGTGGTAACGAACATACTGCCAGTATTCCCATCCTGATGTTGACCGCTAAAAGCGAAGAGGCTGACAAAGTCCAGGGACTCGACGCAGGTGCTGACGATTATATGACCAAGCCTTTTTCAACCAAGGAATTGGTCGCGAGGGTGAATGCACTGCTCAGACGCCATAGCCGTGTTCCCACCAATGATGACTTGATGATCTTAGGGGCTTTGCGGCTCGATCCCGTCACGCATCGTGTGACAGCGGAGTGGCCGCAGTCGCCTCGCCGTGAAATCATTGTGGGTCCAACAGAGTTCCGTCTTTTGCAGTTTCTGATGGGTGCCCCTGAGCGGGTCCATTCGCGCGCTCAATTGCTCGACCAAGTATGGGGTAATGAGGTATTTATTGAAGAGCGCACGGTTGATGTGCACATCAGAAGGTTACGTGTTGCCCTCGCAGTTGCCAAATGTGATGTTTTCATTGAAACCGTCAGAGGTGTCGGGTATCGTGCTACAAGAAATCCAACAGCAGTGAGCGGCGATATCGAGCATTAATCACCCGTCATTCGCTCACAGATGGTAAGGAAGCATGAAGCTTTATCTCGGCAGGTTTTTGGCATGGATTGTGCTTGCGATTGTTCTTGGCTGGCTAGCGGGAACATTCGCAGGTTTGTCCATCGCCTTGATAACCGCAATCGCTGTCATGGCTTTTCCCTTAGCCAAGGGATATTTTCATCTCGAAAAACTCCAGCAGCTGTCTCTCTCTGATCTTAGTCCTGTATCTCCGCGGCCATCTGGAGCGTGGGGAGATGCTTTTTCCAAAGTTGATCGACTCCTGACAGAGGCTCGCGCACAGATTCATGCGTTGGAGACGCGTCACAATCGTTTTATTCAGGGTTTTCAAGCTTCCCCCAATGGGGTGGTCATGCTCGATGAGGCGCTTCATATCGAGTGGTGTAATGCGAGTGCTGAAAACTTTTTTGGTATCAATTTTCGTAAAGATAGTCGACAAAATATCAGTTTCTTGGTCCGAAACCCGGATTTTGTCAGTTATCTTTCGTCGCGTCGTTTTGAACACCCGATTGTGATTCAGAAAATGGGTTTTGCCCATGAGTTATCGATCGCGATTCAGGTTTTTCCTTTCGGTGATGATCAGCTGTTACTGTTGGCTCAAGACGTGACAGATTTACAAAAAACTGAGGCGATGAGACGTGATTTTGTTGCGAATGTCTCGCATGAAATTCGAACGCCTCTGACGGTGCTCATTGGTTTTCTTGAAACCTTGCAGTCTATCGAGCTCTCTGCCGAGCAACGTCACCGTTATCTGGGTTTGATGATGATCCAATCTGCACGGATGAAAAGTCTGGTCGAAGATTTGCTGACCCTTGCCAACCTGGAGGCCAACACGTCTTTTGCTCCGATGCAAGAGTTTGACGTGGTGGCTGAAATGGCGAGTTTAAAAATTGATGCTGAAGCGCTTTCAGCAGGTCGTCATAAAATAATTTTTGAAGTGACTGCAGATCGTGCACTTTATGGCGAGCGTCGCGAATTGCATTCCGCTTTTAGTAATCTGATTTCCAATGCGATTCGCTATACACCTGAGGGCGGACACATCACAGTCTCTTGGAGTATGACACCGAGTCAGCAGGGGGTTTTTTCGGTGACCGATACAGGTCCAGGGATTGACGCCATTCATCTCCCGCGTATCACTGAGCGTTTTTATCGTGTTGATGGCAGTCGCTCGCGTGATACAGGCGGGACGGGTCTCGGTTTAGCGATTGTTAAGCATATCGCGACCCGTCATCATGCACAGCTTATGATTTCTAGTAAGGTGGGTGAAGGTAGTACATTCAAACTCAAATTTTCGCCCGAGCGCTTAGTTTGATTTTGATGTCTAGAGGAACTTCAGCAACTTCAGGAGCGGTAAGTGTAACGATATAATTTCAGCTCATCACCGGACACAGGGATATAGCTTGAACATTGATATCGCCTCGCTTTACTTGATTTTGGCACTCTTTTTCTTTTTGTTGCCGATCGCTGTCTATGTGGCGTCTGCAGAGTTTCGTGACCGTCAAGTGTATTGGTGGTGTATCGGCGGTCTTGGGACGAGTCTAGGTTTTTTACTGGTGGGACTCAGAGACCAGATTCCTGATGTGCTGAGCTTTTATGTCGCACACGTTTTTTTTGCGATTGGCTTTAGCTTTCGCTCCTTGTCTCTACGACTTGATATATCGACCAATATTCAGCGTACGGTACTGATTTATGCAGTAATTGGTACAACGTATGTGCTCGTTTTTTCCTTTTTGGTCTATACGCAGGCAACCGAGTCTTTACGCTTGAGTTGGGCGCATGCCTATCTAGTTTTAATGTCTTTCGATCTGTTGTTCATTAGCCAATCCATCTATAGAGAACTCAAAAACAAAGGTGGCAAGCTCATCGCCTGGATGGCGATTTTTATTCTGTTTGGATTGCTCGTCAGGATGGTGGGCTACCACAGCGCTCTCGGTGGTGTTGGTGTGTTTGAAAAGGGGATGGATCAATATATCGGGATTTTTTCGATTTTGTTTGGCTATGTGCTGGGTAACTTTGGCTTTGTCCAGTTACGTTTCGAAAAGTTTTGGGAAATTAAAAAAGTCACGGATGCTCAGCTTGCCGATACACATAGCAAAAACAAGACACTCGAGGACATTCTTGAAGAAAAAAATGCGTTGATGCGGACGCTTTCGCTATCAGCGAAGGCCAATAGCATGGGGACGATGTTGGGTGCGATTGCGCATGAGATCAATCAACCACTCAGTGCGATTCGGCTGAATACTGAGATGTTGATGACGTTGAATCGTCGCGCTGGTGATCGCGAAGGATTTCAAGAATCGCTTGAGCATATTTTGGAGGATAATGATCGCGCTGCGGTTGTCGTCTCAAGCTTACGCAAATTCTTTGTAAAAGGGTCGAGCGAATTCGCGCCACTCGATATGAGTCATTTAGTGATTGATGCGCATCGGATTCTCTTGCCCGAAGCCCGTTTGCAAGGTGTTAATGTTCAAGCGGATATCGAAGAAGACTTGTGGGTCAAGGCCGATCAGAATCAGCTACAAATGGTAGTGCTTAATTTGATTAATAACGCGGTGGATGCAGTGACAAGCGTTTCAGGTGAGAAGCTTGTTTTTATACGTCTGTTTCAACGTGAAAATAGTATTGTTTTCGAGGTCAGTGATAACGGATTTGGCGTGCCGAGTGACCGCATCGCCACCATTTTCGAATTGTTTCACACGACCAAAGAAAAAGGGATGGGCATGGGACTTTGGTTGAGTCGCGCCATCATGGACTCGCACGAGGGTTCGATCAGGCTCTTAAAAGGACCAGAAGACGAAACCTTATTTCAGGTTGCGCTTCCGGCCTATGTGCATACTGATTAATCCTCAAGCACACTGCGCAGCATCCAGGCGGTTTTTTCATGAACTTCGAGACGTTGAGTCAATAAGTCCGCGGTGGGTTGGTCGTTCGCTTCGCCGACAACTGGAAATAGACTGCGGGCGGTTTTCGCTGTCGCCTCTTGCGCCTTGACCAAATAGCGCACCATGTCGGTGGCAGACGGGACGCCTTCGACTTGTTTAACGGACGCAAGCTTGGAGAATTCTTGGTAAGTGCCGGGAGCAGGGTGACCCAGGGCCCGGATCCGCTCAGCGATGAGATCCAAGGCTGTCCATTGCTCTGTGTATTGGGTCATGAACATCTGGTGCAAACTGTTGAATTGCGGACCGGTGACGTTCCAGTGAAAGTTATGCGTCATCAGATACAGGGCATAACTATCGGCTAAGAGTTTTGATAAACCCTTGGCGATATTGGCGCGCTCACTCGCGCTGATGCCGATATCGATCGTGAGTGCGCCAACGCTTTTGTTGTTGTTCGCATTTTTTTTGTTTGAGTTCCGTTTTGTTGCCATGATAAAAGCTCCTTGATTGTCTAAGAGAGACATCCTCACTATAGTCCGGAACTCAGTTACAAAGATTTTTTATATCGTTGGTCGGATTTTGTCCTTTAACCTTTCGATCAGAGAGGCAGAGTGTTCTTGGGCTTGCTGCTCGATGCCCCGATAGAGGTTGATGACTTCGAGACCTGTTTCTGTAAGAGCTGTGCCACCACCCTGTGCTCCGCCTGTTGCAGCCTGTACCACGGGTTCTTTGAAATACTGGTTCATTTGATCGACCAACAGCCAGGCGCGTCGATAAGACATGCCAAGTTTACGACCAGCCGCTGAAATAGAACCCGTCTCGGCGATCGCCTCCAGGATAGCGATCTTGCCAGGACCGATCGCGATTTCGTCGCCATATTTGATTCGCAGTCGAAACTGAGCGACAACGGTGATAGAGGCTGATGGGGTAGGCATTTTATGTTTAGCGCATTTCAAAGAGTTCTTGGTGAAAGCGTCGGTTTGGTAAGCCCTTTATTAAAAGCCCGCGTTTAATCGCTTCGCCAAACCCGGTCGAACCGCAGAACCAGACTGTACACTTTAGGAAATCAGGTACGTTTTCAAAGATTGATTGCGCAGTCACTGCAGGATTTTTACCGCTGATTGAGAGGTGCAGTGCAACGCCTGCTTGTTGGGTCAAGCTTGTCACGCGTTCGACGAGTGCGTGATCCGATGCGCGCGCACTATAAAAGAGTGAGATGGGTTGTCTGGACAGATGGGGATCATGGGCCAACGCCTCGAGACGTGACAAAAACGGTGTGATGCCGATGCCGCCTGCAATCCAGATTTGAGGTCCTGCTTGTGAGGCGAAATCAAATCTTCCGTAGGGACCTTCAACGGTCACTGGATCACCCACGTGAAGGGTATGGTTCAGCGTGCGTGTGTAGTCACCAAGCTGCTTGATATGAAACGTGAGGGTCGCGTCATTCTTCCAGCTCGAGGAGAGCGTAAATGGATGATGGCCTTCGCGGGTATCAAACGTCACAAAGGCGAATTGACCTTCTCGATGACCTTCCCATGGCGTGGAGAGATGGACCTCGACCTCGGTGACTTTGCCGTCTTCATGTAAGAGGATTTTGCTGATCTGACCGCTGGCGCGGTGACTTGCGCCAATGCGTTGAAAAAGCGAGAGTGAGGCTGCAGGTATTCCAATGGTGAGAAGCACACCTACCGATATCCCGATCGGCGTGAGCCAATCGATTTTTCCAAAAAGAATCAAGGTGTGAAATGCCAACATCAGGTAAATCACGGCCAAGATGCGATGTGTTTTGAAAAAGTAGCGGTAAGGAAATTTTTTCCAAAGTGCGAGTACGGCCAAGACGAGTAGGACGTAAAGCGCCCACTCACCCATATCTTCTGCGAGATCTTCCAGGGGTTTGAAAAAATTATTATGCTGAAAAAAACCAATCGTGCCATTGGGCGTCGCAAAGTCTGTTCTTTCGTAGAGTCCTAGCTCAATCAACCATTTGTATTTTTTGCTGAGCCAATGCGCCAATGCAAAGAGTGCTGCAGCGATACCAAGCCACGTGTGGAGACGGTAATGCTTGTCGAGTCCTCCTACACAACGTTCGACCACACGCAGTCTGAGCGCGAGGATCACGCCAACACTCATTGCGACGAAAGACATGATCCCCGTGTAATACAGCAAGGACTTGCGCAACGCCCAAGGCGCGAGCGTGCGCTCGATATCAGTTAGACTGACCCAGTACAGCATGGTGCCAAGCACCATCAATAGCAGGAAAATCCACTTAATTCTTTTCATACAAACCGCAACAAGGATTAATCGGCACTGAGGTTATTCTCCGCAATGATACGACCATAACGCGCTTGATCGCTTTTGATTCGCTGGGAAAATTGCTCGGGCGTCATCGGCCAAGGTGTGGCACCCTGCGTGATGAGTGTGTTCTGTGTATCGGGTAGGGCAAGCACTTCACGCAGATCAGCCGATATTTTGTTGATAATGGACGCGGGTGTGCCAGCTGGGGCAAGCATGCCAATCCACGAGCCTGTGTCAAAGCCAGCAAATCCACTCTCTGCGATGGTGGGTAACTCTTGAAGGGCCGGAGAGCGATTAGCGCTTGTCACACCAAGGCCTTTGAGCTTGCCAGACTTGACGTGTCCGACCGACTCCAACACTGTGCCAAAGTAAATATTCACATGACCGGCCATGAGATCAAGCGCGGCTGGACCGCCACCTTTGTAGGCAACGTGAAGCATTTTGGTCCCTGAGGCTTGCTGAAAAATCTCTCCCGCGAGGTGAGGGGCCCCTCCGGCTCCTGAGCTGGCGAAGGTAATTTTACCGGGGTCTTTCTTTGCAGCCTCCACAACATCTTTGACATTTTTCCAAGGTAATGACGGGGTCACCAACATGACTAAAGGAAGCTCTGCGATCATGCCAATCGGAGCGAAGGCCTTATCTGGGTCGTAAGGCATTTTTTTATATAAGGCAGGATTCACAGATTGGGTGCCTACATTACCCACGAGTAGTGTGTAGCCATCAGGTTTGGCTTTTGCCACCAGTTCGGCCCCAACTCGACCAGCCGCGCCTCCCCGGTTTTCAACAATAACGGGTTGTCCCCATTTCAGTGAAAGCTTTTGAGCAACCAGTCTGGCACCGACGTCAGTGCCTCCACCCGGAGGAAAGGGGACGACCACGGTGACAGCGCGGCTAGGGTAAGGTGCGACTGACTGGGCGTGCGCGCTCAGTACACCCAAGGTCATCAGGGAGGAAAAAAGCAATGCTGAGGTGCGTGAAGTTGTATTCATGTTGTTTCCAGTCTCCTATTGTCGTGATGGCGCGACTTTATCTTTATATTTAAATTATATTTACCGCTCCCTAATTAGAAAGCTTGATCCTAGTATATTAGGGAAGCATTCAAAGTAAGACAAAAATTATTCAATCTATTGGAGACAACCATGATTCGTCGCAAGCTTTTGGCCACAATGTTGGCCCTAGTCGGAACCACCCTCGCTGGAGCGTGCTTTGCGCAAGCGAGCGTCACGTTCACCAAACCGGTCAAGCTCATCGTACCTTTCGCGCCGGGTGGTACCTCGGATATTCTCGCGCGCATGATTGCGCCCAAGTTATCGCTGACGCTCAAACAGACTGTCGTCGTTGAAAATCGCCCTGGTGCTGCAGGTAATTTGGGTGCGTCGATCGTGGCAAAATCAGATCCTGATGGACATACGCTTTTATTGATGGATCTTTCCTCATTAGCCGTTGCTCCGCACTTGTACACGACTTTAACGTACAACCCAGTCAAGGATTTAGCCCCGGTATCGATGATCAGTTTTTCTCCCTATTTGTTTGCAGTCAATCCCAAACTAGGCGTGAAAACGGTCGCCGAGCTCCTTGCATATGGCAAGAAAAATCCGGATAAGTTGGTGTTCGCGCACGCGGGTATAGGCTCAGGCAATCAGATTGTCGGCCTTGAGTTGGCGAAACACTGGGGCATTCAGTGGGTCACCGTGCCGTATAAAGGGGGCTCGGCAGCGATTAATGCTGTCCTAGCGGGTGAGGCCAATGTCATTGTGAATGGTTCTACCGCAACCTTACCCTACGTCAAAAATAATCAGCTTGTTGCCCTCGCGGTTACAGGAGATAAGCGCTTTGATTCATTGCCAAACGTTCCGACGTATGGCGAACTCAAATTACCCGCGGCAGACAGCGGCAGTTGGCAAGGCGTGTTAGTGGCCTCCGGAACGCCGGCTCCGGTCATCGCTAAGCTCAATGCTGAGATCAATGCGATTCTTAAAGATCCTGAAGTGGTCGCAAGAATTTCTTCCCAAGGTGCCAAGCCCGTTCCGATGACACCTCAAGCGCTCGCCAAGTGGATGCAAGAGTCCTCAGTGAATTTCGGCAAAGTGATTCGCGAAAACAACTTGAAGATCGAATAATTCAGTCCGTAATTGATGGTTTTCTAGGAGCCGTTCATGTCGTCGTTGGTAAAGCCCATTCGAACCTGGTTATTTGCCCCGGGTATGGATGCACGAAAGTGCGAAAAAGCCGTGCAATCTGCGGCGGATGCGTTGATTCTTGATCTTGAAGATGCTGTGGCCTTGTCAGAAAAGCCTAAAGCTCGTCTGATGTTGAATCAACTCGTCAAATCCGTATCACCGGAGCGCCAAGTTTATGTGCGCGTCAACGACTTCATGACCGGGATGACCGCCGAGGACTTGCGTGCGGTCTGTACCGGTGGAATCGCTGGGATTGTGTTGCCCAAGGCGGAGTCCGCCGAAATGGTGCGGATTGCAAGCGCCATGATTGACGAGTTGTCTCGCGCCGAAGGCTTGCCTCCCGGTCAAATTACGATGTGCGGGATTTTAGAGACGGCGCGTGGCGTGTTACGTGCTGAGGAAATCGCGGCTGGGGGTGGACGGTTATCCACGCTGATGTTTGGCGCCGGTGACTTTACCGGTGACTTGGGTATTCCGACTTCAAACATTGGCCCGCATCTGGTGAATGGAAAAATCCAAACGGCGTTGGCGTGTCGCGCGGCTGGGATTCGTCCGCCTGTGGACACGGTCTTTTTTGATGTGACGGATGCCGCCGGCTTTGAGGCGGATTGTCTTCAGGCCAAGGGTTTGGGTTTTCAGGGCAAAGCCGTTATTCACCCGAATCAAATTGCGACGGCGAATGCGGCGTTTTCACCTTCGGTCGACGAGATCGCGAATGCAAGATTGGTGGTGGACAGCTTTGCCAAAGCCGAGGCTGAGGGCGTCGGTGCGATCCGTGTCGAGGGCAAGTTGATCGACTATGCCATGGTTAAAAATTCCCAGAAACTTCTTGATCTTGCACGTGCCTTGAAACTCGCAGACTAATCATGACGATGTCCGACGCTCCACAACATACGAACAATACTCAAACTTCAGCGAAACATACTTCTACAGCGGGTACTGGGGAGCGTGCTCTGCCACTGCCCCTCGAAGGGATCAAGGTGCTTGATTGCGCGAGACTCGTGGCTGGCGGCTGTATCGGGACGTTGCTTGGCGACTTTGGCGCCGAGGTGGTCAAGATCGAAGTACCAGGTAAGGGCGACCCCCTGCGCGGCTGGGCGGTCGAAAAAAAGGAGTTCTGGTGGAAGGTCTACGCCCGAAATAAAAAAAGTATGACCTTGAACCTGTCTGTTCAAGAGGGTCGTGACATCTTGCTCGAGATGATTCCGCATTTCGATGTGATGATCGAGGGTTTCGTGCCTGGCAAGCTTGAAAGCTGGGGGCTTTCGCCTGAGGTCTTGCTCAAACTGAATCCAGGACTGGTGCTGGTGCGTGCCTCGGGTTGGGGGCAGACGGGTCCTTATAGCTCGCGTCCGGGCTTTGGGACGTTGATTGAGTCGATGAGCGGTTTTGCGCATATGACGGGCATGCCGGAGGGTCCCCCAACTTTGCCGCCTCTTCCGCTCGCGGACATGACGACTGCGTTATACGGTACGTCCGCAACCATGTTTGCGCTGTTTAGTCGCGAACGTCATGGCGGCAAAGGGCAGGTCATCGATTTGTCGATTTATGAGTCGATGATTTCCATCCTCGGACCGGCGGCGGCTGAGTATCAGCATTGTGGTGTGATTCAACAGCGCCGTGGTAATCGTGCGCCGACGAATGCCCCTCGCAATACTTATCAGAGTGCGGATGGCAAATGGATCGCAATGTCAGCAGCCACTCAGTCGATGGCTGAAAAAACGATGCGCGCGATCGGTCGTCCAGAGATGATTGACGATCCTCGCTTTAAGACGAACGAACAACGCATCATCAACGTTGAAGCGTTAGATGAGGCGATAAAAGGTGAAATCAGCAAGTTTAGCCAAGCAGACATGTTGGAACGCTTTCATCAAGCTGGGGTCACCGCGGCACCTGTCTATGACATCGAACAGTTATTGGCTGATGAGCATGTCCAGAAACGCGAGGTGATTATCGAGGTGCCCGATCATGATTTGGGGACTGTCAAAATGCACAATATCATTCCCAGATTGTCAGGGACGCCTGGGCAAATTCGTTCGACTGGGCCGACGTTGAATCAGCATGGCAACGAGGTGCTCCGCTCGATTGGCTTTAGCGAGGAGCGTATCGCAGCCGCCAAGGCTAAAGGGCTGTTTTAGTTCCCCAGAGATGACGCACAAAGCCGCTGGCAATCAGGGTGAGGGCGATGAGGGTGGCTGAAAGCCAGCAAATCAATTGAAAGCCTTTCAGAAAGGCTGCATCCATGCTCAGGCCTGCGGTGAGTGCCTCCAGACGCACTTGCTCTAAGGACCACAACCATAATATTGCCGCACTGACCACGCCAATGGTCCGAGTGAAAACCGTCAGCCCTCCCGCAACCCCGCGGGCTTGAATGGGTAAGGTTCTGACGACCCAGTCTGAATAAGAAACTTGAAATAAACCTAGGCCTGTACCGTGGATGAAGACGGCACCAAAGAGCAGTGGTAACGCAATATCGATCGGCCAAAAAGCCGTCATGACGAGTCCTGATACGCATAGCCAGCCCGCGATCAGCGCCGCCCGATTTGTACCGATCTGGCGAGCGATCGTCGCGGCTAGCGCAGAGCCGAGAAGAGTCCCTAATGCCCATATGGCAAGAACCACACCAGACTCGGTGGGACCCCAGTGCGCGACTTGTGACAAGTAGTAGGGAACGAGCAAGGGAATCGTAAAACTGCCCATCTGAACGGCTACGCTAATGGCATTGATCCAGATAAAAGGGGGGGATGTTTTGAAAATATCGAGTAATAACAAAAAAGTCGAGCTGCTCTTTTGAGTAGTCGTTGTTGCCGCATTGGTGGATGGTCGATGTCGCAGGCGGGCTTGAATGCGAGGCAAGGCGAGGAGGGCTAATAAAGCCAGAGGTACTCGAAACCAATACACACCAGGCCAGCCCATCAACGCGATGCTGAGTCCACCCGCGAGCGGGGCGATCAGGCTGGCGATCGAGGTCATGCTCCCGTAGGCCGAGAGAGCACGTGTACGATCGTGTTCGGCGTATAAAAAGGTCACGAGCGCGGGTGCGCAAGAGAGCGTAAGAGCCATGCTGATGCCTTGCAGCACGCGGGCAAAGATCAGCCAGGGGTAATTGGGCGCGACCGCGCAAAGCGTCAGTGCCACAACGCCCATGATGAGCCCTAACCTAAAAACGCGCAGGTGTCCGATGCGGTCCCCGAGGGCCCCAAAGCCGATGACGAGGACGCCATAGGTCAGCACATAGCTCAGCGGTATCCAGCGGATCGCTTGCGTGTCGAGCGCAAAGGCTTGTGTAATGGCAGGGAATGCAACATTGACGGAAAAATCAAGCGGCGCGATCGAGGCACCCAATCCGACAATTAAAAGTGCGAAAATGTTCAAACTCAATGCTTCCTAAGGTACATACGTGAGAATAGTCGATCCACTCCATCAGCAGGCGCAAACATTGTTCGATGCGTTGCGTCAAGGCAGTCTAGATCATGTCCGCGGTGGCGTCACGCGAGATACGTATGGTGCGGGAGAAGAATTCGCGCATGTGCTGTTGGCGCAACACGCGACCGATATCGGTCTAGAGGTACGCCATGATCATATGCGAAACACCTATATGGTGTTGCCTGGTAAGGATCGCAGTATACCTGCGATTGTGATTGGCTCCCATCTAGATTCTGTGGCGGGAGGTGGCAATTTTGATGGAGCTGCGGGTGTCGTTTCAGGACTGATTGCCGTCCAAGCACTCAAGCAGGCAGGTATCCGGTTGCCTTGCGATGTCATGGTGATGGGGGTGCGGGCAGAGGAGAGCATCTGGTTTCAGGTCTCCTACATCGGCAGTCGTGGCGCACTGGGGCGTTTGCAAGCGGAGGCCTTGCAAGCGACGCGCATCGATACCGGTCGCAGCTTGTGGCAGCATCTGGTTGAGGCGGGAGGCGATCCCGAGGCAGTCAAGCGTTGCGAAGCATTTTTGTCGACCAAAAATGTGCGTGCGTTTATGGAAGTGCATATCGAGCAGGCGCCGAGCCTAGCGTTGACGGGCTTTCCGATCGCAATTGGCACAGGGGTGCCTGGTAATTTTCGTTATCCGAAAATACGCATCAAAGGCGAGTATGGTCATGTGGGTTTAGGGCGTCGCTTTCGCCACGATGCTTCGCTTGCAGGGGCAGATCTTGCGCTCGGTCTTGATGCCCTCTGGTCTGAATGGGAGCGTCAGGGCCGCCTGATGGCCTGCACCGTAGGCGAGTTTCATACAAACGCTGAACGTCATGGTCTAACCGTCGTTCCCGGTGAGTTTTCGATGAGTCTGGATGTGCGGGCCTATGTTCAACCTGATCTCGTGGAGTTAGAGACGGCATTTCTTGCTCTGGTTCGCGCGACAGAGAAAAAACGTGGTGTGACGATTGACCTCGGTCCACGTGCCAGTGCCGAGGTGGCGCAAGCTGACCCGCTGTTGACACAACAATTGAGAGATTGCGCCCAGGCCTTGTCCTTGCCCTATTGTGATTTACCGAGTCCTGCCTCACATGATTCGGCAGCCTTCTGCGCGGCGGGTATTCCGTTCGGGTTTGTCTTTATTCGTAATCCAAACGGCAGCCACCACCCTGACGAGGCGATGGCGACAGAGGACTTTATGTTGGCGACGCAAGTACTCACGCAATGGTTGCTCAATCAGCAAGAAGCTGTCTGAGCGTCTAGCCGAAAGGGTCTAATGTCCCAGACGACCACCGGCTCGCGCCAGATAGAACCATTCCTGACCGGGCTGTGATTTGATGTTGGGGAACACGATGAAACAATCCTGTTCGGCGCGTAAAACGGAACCATCCCCCCGTGTCCCGATGATCTCTCCTTGAGCGATAGGATCAAAACTTTTCCAAGTCTTAGCAAAGGTATCGTTCATATCAAAACGATCATAAACATCGTAGAGTCCCAGTACTTGGAAGTCTTGGGCGGGCTGAGGTGTTGGCCCATCGATGAGTCCAAGATAAATCAACGTATTGAGAATGGCTTGGTATGCGACCTCGCGACCGCCTACATCGTCATGCTGACTGCATTCGAGCGTAATGGACCAGCCGCCTGCTGACCGCATGTATTCGGTGGTACCGATCCCATAACGGGTGTCGATGTCAACCTCTTTGGCATTAAAACGACCCGCTTGTACTTCTGCCGCGCGTCGACCAATGCCTTTGGCATAGGTATCAAGCCAGCCATAGACGAAACGTGAACAGCCAAGCCTCTGGACCAGCGCTTCTTCGATGTCGGCATGATCAAAAGGTTCGAGGGCGTCTGTATTATTTTTCGGACCAAACAGTGCAAAGGGTTGGGTACCGCTCTGAAAAGAGTGGAGGTCGAGCAGCCCATCATGCTCGGCTAACAGCGGACACAACCAGTTGGCGATGTGGTCTTCGTATTGCACGGGTGTATCGGTCGGAATCAGCCGACGGTTTAGGTTGCGATCGCCGTTGCGTCGCTGCAATCGATAGGCTTTAGGATTCGTGACGGGGACAAAGGTCACTGCACCGCGCTTAAGTTTGCGCTCGCCTGTTTCAAATTGTTTGACCAGTCTTTCGATGGCAAAGGTGCCACAGGTTTCGTTCCCATGCACGGCGGCCGTCACGATCAGGCGAGGTCCTTTTAGGGGACTTTGCAATCTGATCGCCTCAAAAGGGCGTTCTTGCTCGAGGGCAAGCTGTTCGGGAAGGGACGTCAGTAAAGAGGAGGGCAAAGACATCGTCGAAACCTTGGGGTTAACGGGTTGAGTGAGCTGGTTTTTAATCTCAGCATGGCACGATTTTAGATGCATAATGAGCTGGCATGACGAACCTATAAATCATCAGCATCGAGCGCGTCAACGCGCCTAGGAGAAGAGACAATGAAAAAAGTAGTTAAATTCGCAGCCGCATTAGCGGGCTCATTACTGGCAGTTTCTGCGATTGCGCAGACATTTCCTGATCGTCCGATCAAATTGGTCGTCCCCTTTCCGCCTGGGGGTGTTACGGATATTGTGGCTCGAACCCTGTCGGTCAAACTGACCGAAGAGCTCAAACAGTCCGTGATCGTTGAAAATCGCGCGGGTGCAAGCGGTGCGATCGGTGCAGAGGCGGTAGCGCGAAGCGCGCCGGATGGCTACACCTGGTTAATGGGTAATATCAGCACACTCGCGATCAATCAGTGGACGATGGCCAAGCTGAACTACAACCCCTCCACTAGTTTTGAGCCGGTCGCGATGGTGGCCGTTCAGCCTCTTTTAGTCGCTGTGAACCCGACAGTACCGGTCAATACCTTGTCTGAATTAGTCGCTTATGCGAAAAAAAATCCAGGGAAATTGAACTATGGCACAGCCGGAAGCTCCATCCATTTAGCGGTGGAGTATTTTTCAGGGTTAGCTGGCATCAAAATGAACCACATTCCCTACAAGGGAAGCGCGCCCGCGATTACCGATTTATTAGGTGGGCAGATTCAAGTGCTGTTTGATCCGTTTTCGAGTATCCATCCGCAAGTGGCTTCTGGTAAGGTCAAAGCTTTAGCGATTACCACGGCGGATCGTTCTGCTGTGGCTCCTCAGGTGCCCACGGTGATTGAGTTGGGTTTTGCGGGCTACGATGTCAGTTCGTGGCAAGGCATCGTGGTGCCGGCCGGTACACCTAAAGACATCGTCGTAAAAATGAATGCGGCGATCAACAAGGCCTTGCAGTCCAAAGAGGTGGTTGATCGCTTTGCACAGTTCAGTGCGGTCCCGACCCAATGGACGCCGCAACAATTCGGCCAATATATTAGTCAGGAGCAGACGCGCTGGAGCAAGGTCGCTAAGGACGCCGGGGTTGTTCCCGAGTAATGCAGTGAAAGGGGCCACTTGTGAGTGGCCCCCTTTTTTTTGCGTCACCGAACATACGGTGCATCAAGACGTATTTTTCAAGGGTTGATTACTCAGCCTTAATGTTTGCATCCTTGACAGTCTTGCCCCACTTGGCCAAATCGGACTTGATACGGTCCGCGGATTGCTGGGGTGTAAAGTCCATCGGCTCGTAGCCTTCACGCTTGATCGCAGCAATGACCGCTGGATCTTTCATGATCTTGCTGATAGCGGGTACAAGCGTGTCCATGACATTCTTTGGCAGACCTGCGGGGCCCACGATGCCAAACCAGATGGTGGCATCAAAACCGGGAAAACCGGACTCTGCCATGGTGGGAACGTTAGGAAACATTGAGCTGCGCTTGCTAGCGGTATCAGCCAAGGCGACAATTTTTCCGGACTGGATTTGCGAGGCCGCAGCACCCAATGAGGAAAACAGGATGGGTACATGACCACCCAATAATTCGGTCATCGCGGGATTACCGCCCTTGTAGGGAATGTGTGAAATATCTAGCTTGGCTGCTGCTTTAAATTGTTCGCCGGCCAAGTGGCCCACGCCACCAACGCCTGAGGTCCCATAGCTCCACTTCGCAGGGTCTTTTTTAGCCAACTCCACAAGTGACTTGATGTCTTTAGCTGGAGAGGTCGGTAAAGCAACAACCACCACACCCCCTTCGCCGATCATAGAAATGGGAGTGAAGTCTTTGATGGGGTCATAGC
>Ga0247843_1001601_pt1 | contig 44993 bp, 32 predicted proteins | sample LaCruzMarch2017__FD_192420 | JGI IMG/M metagenome (GOLD analysis project Ga0247843, IMG submission 192420) | Freshwater microbial communities from meromictic Lake La Cruz, Castile-La Mancha, Spain - LaCruzMarch2017_8m | ecosystem: Environmental > Aquatic > Freshwater > Lake | place: Spain...
GGTGGGTGGGTGGTTGGGTGGTTCGGTGGTTCGGTGGTTCGGTGGTTCGGTGGTTCGGTGGGTCGGTGGGTCGGTGGGTCGGTGGGTCGGTGGGTCGGTCCTCGGGGCGTCGAGGAGTCGGGGTTCGGCGTTCTTTCCGGTTCAAATGTCCCAACGGGACTGCATCCCAAAGCCCGGGGTTGCGCCGACGCAGGAGGCGCTACCCCGGGTAAACGGCCTGGCATTGGCTACCTCGAAGAGGTTGCGTCTGGGGGCGGCCGTTCAGTCCCACAGGTACTTCTCATCCCATTCGATCCGATGCTTCGCCAGCATCGCCCGGAGTTCATCCTGAAAACTCCGCAACCGGTGATGCTCTTCCTGCTTCGCGATGTATTCCGTGACCTTCTCCACATGGGAGAAACTCACGGCAAAAATCCCGTAACCCGCCTGCCAGGCGAAGTCATTGGCCTCTGGATCACGTTCCTTGATCCAGAGGCTCGATGCCCGTTTCAGTTCCTTCACCCAGTCCGCCTGCGTGATGGTCCGCGATTGCCGGGCAAGGAGGTGGACGTGGTCTTCCACGCCACCGGCCAGGATGACCGGGCATTCGAGTTTCTTCGAAATGCCGCCGAGATAAGCGTGGCACTCCGAACGCAGCGCCTGATCCTTCAAAAAAGGCCGACGTTCCTTGGTCGAGAAGACCAGGTGCAGGTAAACAGCGGATAGGGATTGCGGCATGTTAGGTTCTTCGGTTCACAACGCCGTTGGCGTAGCTTGATGTTTGTGGCCTGACCCGGGGTAGCGCCTCCTTCGTTGGCACAACCCCGGGCTTTGATATGCAGTCCCCTTGGGACAAAAAATGTGGCTTCTGGCTTCTGGCTTCACGCACTTTTCCTCCGTCGTTCCTCCATCACCCGCATCCGCCCCACCAGATCCCGCCGCGGCAGCTCAAAATCCTCAAGGCCCAGCCTCGCCGTCAGCGCCACCCGCACCGCGGCGCAGGGCACTTGCGGGAACGACGACATCACCACCAGCCGGCAGCCCGACGCCTCCGCCGCCAATTTCAAACGCCACCACAGCGACCCCGGCAGCGCCTGCAAATCCCGCCGCGCGATCCCGCAGGTATCCAGCAGGATGAACGGCACGTTGCCATCGCGCACCAGCAGGTCCGCCGCCTTCAGCATCTCCTCCGCCGTCAGGCAGCGGACCCACAGCAGCCGCGAACAAGCCTGCGCGGTGTAGGATGCCGGATCAAAACCGTCACCCCCGTCCACCAGCACGAAATCCGGCAACGCCGCGCATTCCGCCGGCTCGCCCAGCAGCCCCGCCACCAGCATCCCGACCCCGGAACCCACCACCTCGGAAATTGCGCCCGTCGGGAAAAAGGCCGGATCAAAAGGCAGCTCCGGCGCGGGCTCCTCGGCCGCCACCGGCAACGCGGCATGCGCCTCCGGGAATTTCTCCCGCAGCTTCCTGCGCAGTTCATCGATCACGGCGGCGGCCACGGCGGGAATCTAGAGGATGATTTTTGAATGTTCAATCGAACAGTTTCAAAACGTGGCGACGACCTCCCGGACCTCCGTCGTTTCAGCGAAACCAGCCCGCCTTCTCCGCACTGTTCCAAAAGCGACACTCCTCCGCCGATGAAAAATCCCCGCCCACCCCGTAGCCTCCCTTCCGCCACCATGACCCGCCTTCTTTTCCTCCTCGCCCTCCTCGCCCCGGGCATCGCCGCCGCCCACCCGCCGGAAATCCGCACCGACCGACCGAACCCGGTCCTGCTCCCCCTCCCGAAGAGCGACGATGCCTTCCACTTCATCATTTTCGGCGACCGCACCGGTGGCCCGCCGGAGGGCGTCAAGGTGCTGGCCCAGGCGGTGACCGACACCAACCTGCTCGACCCCGACCTCGTCATGACCGTCGGCGACCTGATCCAGGGCTACAACGCGCCCGACCAGTGGCAGGTCCAGATGAACGAATACCGCGGCACCATGAAGAACCTCCGCATGCCGTGGTTCCCCGTCGCCGGAAATCACGACATCTACTGGCGCGGCGAGGGCCGCCCGCCGCTCGAACACGAGCAGGCTTATGAAAAGCACTTCGGCCCGCTGTGGTACTGGTTCGAGCACAAGAAGTGCGGCTTCCTCGTGCTGTTCTCCGACGAGGGCGATCCCGCCGATCCCTCCAAGCCCCGCAACTTCGGCGATCCCGCCCAGCAGAAGTTCAGCGACTCCCAGCTCGCCTGGCTGAAGAAGTCGCTCGAGGAAATGAAGTCGCTCCAGCACGTCTTCGTCTTCATGCACCACCCGCGCTGGGCCGCCGACATCTACCCCGGAAACAACTGGGACAAGGTCCACCAGCTCCTGGTCGCCAACCGCAACGTCAGCGCCTGCTTCGCCGGCCACATCCACCGCCTGCGCTACGACGGCGTGAAGGACGGCATCGAATACTTCGCCCTCGCCGCCACCGGCGGCCACATCCCCGGCGACTACCCGCGGCTCGGCTACCTGCATCATTTCAACGTCGTCACCGTCCGCCCCGACGGCATCAAGGTCGGCGTCCTGCCGGTCGGCAGCGCGATCGATCCCAAGCTCTTCACGCCCGACCGCTACAAGGACCTCGCCCTCGCCCAAGGCATGACCCCGCAGCCGGCCGCGCCCTTCGCGCTCGATCCCTCCGGCAAGGGCTCCGGCCCCTACGAGCTGAAACTTGCCAACCCTTCCACCCGGCCGCTCGAAATCACCCTGTCGGTCGCCCGCGCCAAGGGCTGGACGATCACGCCCGACCACCAGCACGCCGTCGTCCAACCCGGCACCGAGCAGACCATGACCTTCGCCGTCGCCCGCAACGGCGGCATCTACGACGCCGACTTCCGCGTGCCGGTCTTCTCGATGGAAACCGACTACCTCGAGGAAAGCGCGCGCACCACCTTGCCCGAGCGCAAGCTGCCGATGCAGCTCGATCTCGGCCCGCTCGCCGGGGACGCCTTCGTCCCCGCCGACCCGCCGGTCGCCCTCCACGTGACCGACCGCGCGTCCGGCGTGAAAGTCGAGTCCGCCGACTTCGACCTGCCCGACGGTCCCTTCACGCTGGAGACCTGGGTCATGCCGGATGCCTTGCAAGAGACCGCCGGCATCGTCGCCAAGACCGAAGGCTCGGAGTTCGGCTTCCACGCCAACGGCAGCCAGGTCACCTTCCTCGTCCACCTCGGCGACCGCTACGCCAGCGTGCAATCCGGGCCGCACCTCAAGCCCGGCACCTGGACCCACCTCGCCGGCGTCTTCGATGGCCAGGCGGTGACGCTTTATCTCGACGGCAAGCCCGCCGGCACCCCCGCCGCCGGCCTGCGGACCCGCAACCCGCTCCCGCTCTACCTCGGCGCCGATCCCGACCAAGCCGGCCGCCCGAGCCGCGCCTTCACCGGCTGGATCGATGAAGTCCGGCTCAGCAAAGGTGCCCTCTACACCGCGGACTTCACCCCCGCCCGCCGCTTCGAGCCTGCGGAAAACACCGTCCTCCTCTTCCACGGCGACCGCCTCGTCGGCGGCCAATTGCCCGACCGCTCCCGCTCCCACGCCCACGGCACTCCCGTCGGAGCCGCGGTGGGCCTGAAGCCGTTGAAGCCCTGATTCCCGGGCGGCAGAGCCGCCCTCGTCCGACCGGCCTGCATTCTGTAATCTCGGCAATGGAACCGAATCACTTGCACCCCGGCCCTTCCTCGCCAGATTCGGGGCCATGACTTGGAACGACCGCTTTCTCGACCTCTTCGACCGCTGTGTGAAACGCTACCGTGCGGGTGACACCGACTTCACCGGCTACTACTCCGCCCCGGCAGACGCTGCCCTGCTGGCGGAAATCGGCTACAAGCCCCGCGAGTTTTTCGACTTCGTGGAGGACTTTTGCGAGGAAGGCAGCCCCTCGCCCTCGACCGCGCTCCTGGTCGCCGCGGTCCGCCGGGACTATTTTCAGGTCGTGATGGGAGGAAAACCCGGAGAAAGAAACCTGACAGCAAGTGACATCCCCACCTTCGGCGACGAACTCGCCGGGATGGCCTACCTGCCCCGGATCCTTGCCAAGGCGAAGGCAAAACTCCGCGGGGAACTCGACCCCGACCTGATGTTCGGCTGCGGTGGCGACCGCGCCTTCCTCGCCCGCAGCGGAAACCTCCACCTGGCCGATTTCCTCCGCCAAGTCTGGTCCGCGAGCGACGACGACGCCAAGATCGTCGCTTGGATTCACTCTCATTAGCTCTTGTTTTCGGCGCGTAATCAAACTCAACAAATTACTAACCCAATAAAAGCCAACGGATTAATAATATTGAATTGAATAAATTTTTGCTGCATAATCCGCCGCGAATGGCTAGACCCCCTAAAATCGCCGCGCGCGACCTCACCCTGCGCTTGATCGCCGACGGGCCGATGCCAGCAGCCGACCTTGCCAGCCGCTTGCGCGTCGATCCGTCCACCATTACCCGGACCTTGGGCGGTCTCGGAAGCGATCTCGTAAGACTCGGAGCCACCCGGCGGACGCGCTACGCACTGCGCCGGAAAGTGCGCGAATTAGCCACGACATTTCCTCTCTACCGGATCGATTCCAGCGGCCGACCGGAGGCGTGGGGAACCCTTGAAGCCTACCACCGGGCGTGGCGCGTGACCTGGGCCGGGGTGCCGCCGGCGTGGGCGTCCCGCTTCTCCGACCCGGAAGGAATCTGGAAAAGTTTCCCGTTTTTCCTCGGTGATGTCCGGCCCCAAGGATTCCTCGGAACGGCCATCTTGCGCCGGATCGCCCCGGCCCATCGACTGCCGGAAGACCCGCGGAAGTGGGAGGACGACGATACCCTCTTGTTCCTCGCGACCTGCGGCGAGGACCTTCCGGGAAATTTAGCGGTCGGCGACGCCTGCCTGCGGCGGGCGCTGGCACTGCAGGTAACCCCGGCCCCGGAATCAACGCTGGCACCTCATCAAGCGATGACCCGCTATCCCGAAATGGCGACGCGTGCGGCGACCGATCCCCCGCCAGGATCGTCAGCAGGCGGCGAGCAACCGAAATTCCTGGCGACCCTGGAGGAGTCCGGAATTGAACGGCGGTCGGTGCTGGTGAAGTTTTCACCCCCGATGGTCCAGGCCGCCGGCCGTCGCTGGGCGGATCTTCTGGCCATGGAGTTCCATGCGCTGGCGATCCTCGCCGAGGCCGGACTTTCGGACAACGGTCACCGCCTGATCGATGCGGGCGGACGGCGCTTTCTGGAGATGACGCGTTTCGACCGGACCGCGGCGGGCGGGCGCAGCGGCGTGATCTCGCTGGAGGCTTTGCACGCTTCCGCCACCGGAGGAAATGCGGTTTCCTGGACAGAGCGGGTCGTCGATCTGGAGCAGGTCGGATTGATCGGCCCCGACGCGGTCCGGGACACCCGGCGCCTCCATGCCTTCGGCGAACTCATCGGAAACACCGATATGCACGCCGGAAATCTCGCATTTCGAATGACCGACGAGCCCCCCTTCACGCTCGCCCCGGCCTACGACATGCTGCCCATGCTCTGGGCTCCCGGCCCGCAAGGTGAACTGATCGACCGGACCTTCGCCCCGCAGCCGCCGGTGCCCGCCGACGCGGAGGCCTGGCGCGAAATGTTAGACCCCGCCCGCGACTTCTGGAACCGGGTGATCGGCGACCAGCGGGTGTCGCGGGAATTCGCCGCCACCGCCCGCGCCGCCGGGGAATCGCTCGCCCGGCTCGCCGAGCGTTTCGGCTGAAGTGGCCTTATAAATCAGCACGCCTTTTTCAGACAGCCGCCCCGCCCCGGGACGCTTTGCCCCTGCTGTCACGGATTCGCACTGGCGGGATCGGAAATGCACAGCCACTCTCTGTGGAAGCCACTCATGACGACTGAAGAATTGCAGGAACGGATCGCCGCCACGAGCGGATGGATCGCCGCCGTGAAAGAAGAAATGGGCCGCGTGCTCGTGGGACAGGACCGGCTGGTCGACCGATTGATCGTCGGCCTGCTGTGCAACGGCCACGTCCTGCTCGAAGGCGTCCCCGGCCTCGCCAAGACCCTCGCGGTCAAGGCGCTGTCCGGATCGCTCGACGCCAGCTTCGCCCGTTTCCAGTTCACTCCCGACCTGCTGCCGGCCGACCTTCTCGGCACCATGGTTTACAACCCGCAGGAGGCGAAATTCTCGCCGAAGCTGGGCCCCATCTTCAACAACCTGATCCTGGCCGACGAAATCAACCGCGCCCCGGCCAAGGTCCAGTCCGCCTTGCTCGAGGCGATGCAGGAGAAACAGGTCACCCTCGCCGATACCACCTACAAGCTGCCCGAGCCCTTCCTGGTGCTCGCGACGCAGAACCCGATCGACCAGGAAGGCACCTATCAGCTCCCGGAAGCCCAGCTCGACCGCTTCCTGCTCAAGGTCACCGTCGGCTATCCTTCGAAAGACGAGGAACTCCAGGTGCTCGACCGGATGGCCACCTCGACCCCGCCCTACCAGACCAAGAACGTTGCCACCCCGCAGCAAGTCGCGGAGTCCCGCTCCTACGTCAATCAGATCTACATCGACCCCGCGGTCCGCGAATACATCGTCGACCTGATCCGCGCGACGCGCTTCCCGGCGAAGGTCGACGGCGGCCTGAAACACCTCATCCGCGCCGGTGCCTCGCCCCGCGGAACCATCAACCTCGCCCTGACCGCCCGCGCCCGCGCCTTCACCGCCGGCCGCGCCTTCGTGACCCCGCAGGACATCAAGGACATGGCCCACGACGTCCTCCGCCACCGCATCCTGCTCAGCTACGAAGCGGAAGCGGAAGAAGTGAACACCGACCAGATCCTCGACCGCATTTTGGCCAAGGTGCCGGTACCTTGAACAAAGCGATGACCCACGAAGAGCATATCGAGGAGGTGATGAGCCGGGTCCGGAAGCTGGAGCTGAAAGCCCGGCGTCTGGTGAAGGAGACCTTTGCCGGCGAATACCAGTCGTCGTTCCGCGGCCAAGGCCTCGATTTCGATGATTTCCGCGAATACGCCCATGGCGACGAGATCCGCTTCATCGACTGGAACGTCACCGCGCGGATGGGCACGCCCTACATCCGGAAGTTCCGCGAGGAACGCGAGCTGGCGGTGGTGCTGGCGGTCGATGTCTCCGGCTCCGCCGACTTCGGCAGCGTCCATTTCTCCAAGCGCGAGGCGGCGGCGGAAGCGGCGGCGATCCTCGGCTTCAGCGCGGTCGGCAATGGCGACAAGGTCGGCCTGCTGCTCTTCGCCAAGGAGGCCTACTTCTATGTCCCGCCGGCCAAGGGCACCCGCCACGTGCTGCGGATCGTCCGCGACATCCTGATGGCCGAACCGACCCAGGCCGGCACCTCGATCACCGCCGCCTGCGATTTCCTGATCCGGACGCTGCGCCGGAAAGCGTTCATCTTCATGATCTCGGACTTCTTCGACGATCCCCTCGACAAGCCGCTCGGCAAGCTGGCGCGCAAGCACGAGGTGATCGCCCTCCAGGTGTCCGACCCCCTCGAAGCCGTGCTGCCGAAAGCCGGCAAGGTCGTCTTCACCGACCCCGAAACCGGCTGGGAAGCCCAGGTCAACACCAACAACGCCAACCTCCGCATGGGCTATGAAAAGCTGATGCGCCGGCAGTCCGAAGGCGTGAAGGCCGTCTGCAAAAAGAACGGCATCGACCTCGCCCAGCTCTCGACCGACCGCGACCGGCTCGGCGATCTCCACCGCCTTTTGAAGAAGCGCGCCCGCAAGCGCACCCGTTAGACCTTACGCCATGGCCGAACCCGCCGATGATCCGATGGCGCTCCGGGACCTGGTCCCCGCCGAGCCGCTCCTGCCCGACCCCGGCCTCCCGCCCTGGGCATGGGTCGCGATCTCGCTCGCCATCTTTTCTCTCATCGCGCTCGCGGTTTTCCTGCGGCGCTCCAAGACCGTCCCCGCCGACCCGCGGCTCGCCCGCGAGGAGGCCTACCTCCGCGCCCAGCAGGAGCTCGAGGCCGCCCCCGCCGGAGGCATGCAGGAAGCCGCCACCCGCGTCTCGGTCACCCTCCGCCGCTACCTCGCGGCCGTCAGCGGGGACCCCGCGCTGTTCGAAACCCACGAGGAATTCATTTCCCGCCACGCCGCCCTCGCCTCTTACCCCGAAGATCTCCGCAAGGTCACTGCGGAAGGTTTTTCGCATCTCGCCCGTTTGAAGTATGGTCGCGAGGCCAGTGGCGATCCGGTGGCACTTTTCAACGCGGCCCGCCAACTGCTCGACCGCCTCCACAAGCACCAGCCCGCATGAGGGACTTCCTCGAACATTTCAAATTTGCCCAGCCGCAGTGGTTGCTGCTGCTGGTGCCCTGCGCCCTGCTTTTCCTCCTCCGCCGCGGCCGCGGGTCGGAAGCCGCGATCACCTTCTCCACCCTCTCGGTCCTCGTCAGCCTCGGCGCGAAAGTCCGCCGCACCGCGTGGTCGATCGGCCTGCCGCTCGCGATGTTCGCCATCGTCGCCGCCATCTTCGCACTGGCCCGGCCGGTCTGGCGGAACGAATACCAATCCCGCACCGCCAGCGGCATCGACATCGCCATCGCTTTCGACGTCTCGCTGTCGATGAGCATCGATGACTTCCGCACGCCCAACGGACTGCCGCTGCAGCGGATCGATGCCGCCAAGGAAGTCGTCAACAGCTTCATCCGGAGCCGCCCGGACGACCGCATCGGCATGGTCATCTACTCCGGCCGGCCCTATTCGGTCAGCCCGATCACCCTCGACCACGATTGGCTGCTGCAGAGTTTCAAGAAGGTCGACCTGAACATCCTCAAGGAAATGGGCACCGCGATCGGCTCCGCCATTTCCGCCGCGTCCACCCGCCTCGATTCCCGCGATGCGAAAAGCAAGATCATCGTGCTGATCACCGACGGGGCCTCGAACTCCGGCAAGATCTCGCCGATCGAAGCCGCGGAGAACGCCAAGAAGCTCGGCATCAAGATCTACACCGTGGCGATCGGCACCGAGGAAGGCCGCGTCTCGTCCGACATCCAGCGCTTCGCCCGCCAGGAATTCGACCTTCCGACCTTGCGCAAGATCGCCGCGCTCACCGGCGGCGAACATTACTGGGCGCAGAACGTCGCCGAACTGGAAGGCACCTTTGAGACGATCAACGAACTCGAGAAGTCCGAAACCATTTCGCGCACGGTGATCGAGGACAACGAGCTCTTCGTCTGGTTCCTCGGGGCCGCGGTGCTCGCCGCCCTCTCCGCTGCTTTCGTCCTGGCCCTCAACCCGCCACCCACGCCATGACCCTCGCCCAACCCGCCTGGCTGGCCTTGCTGCTGCTGATCCCATTGTTCGTGACCGGCGCGATCCTGACCGGCCGTCTCCGCCGCAAGCAATGGGCCGCCTTTGCCGCCCCGCGCCTGCGGCCGAAACTCCTGCGCCGCGGCAGCCCGCTGCCCCGTTGGCTGGCATTTTCCTTCCTGCTCGGCGCGGTCGTCCTGCTCTCGATCGCCCTCGCCCGGCCCCAGACGAACCAAGGCCTCGAGTCCGAAACCACCCGCGGCCGGAATGTCCTGCTCGCCCTCGACTTGTCGCGTAGCATGCTGGTCACCGACCTCAAGCCGGACCGGCTGACCCAGGCGAAAACGCTTTGCTACGATCTGATCGAGGCGCTCCCCAGCGACCGCATCGGGGTCCTCGGATTCGCCGGTGAACCCTACCTCATCGCCCCGCTCACTCCCGACCACGCCAACGTCCGCGAAACCATCGACCAGGTGGACACCGACTACATCCCGATCGGCGGGACCAATCTGGAAGGTGCCCTCGAACTCGCCATCAAGACGCTCAAGGAAACCGGCCAGAAGGAAAACGCACTGATCCTGCTGACCGACGGCGAGGAAACCTCCGGCCGGATGATGGAACTCGCGGCCGATGCCAAGCGCGCCGGGGTTTACGTGTTCACCATCGCCGTCGGCACGGAGCAAGGCGACTACATCCCGGACAAGAACTACCCCGACAACCGCCACCGCGACCGCGCCGGCAACCTCGTCCGCAGCGCCATCAATCCCGCCGGCCTCAAAAAGCTCTCCCAGGAAACCGGCGGCCGTTTCGCGGTCGCTACCTCCGCTGCCGACATCCCCGAAATGGTCACCCTCGCGATCTCCGATATGGAACAATTCGAACTCGCCGGCCGCGAACGCTCCGTTCCGGTCGAATACTACCAATGGTTCGTCCTTCCCGGCATCCTGATGCTCATCGCGTCGGTCGTCGCCGGCACCCGCTGGCGCGGGCTCGGTCCGGCCAGCGCGAGCGCCGCCGCTGCCTGCCTGATGATGTTCCCGCAGCCGCTCAAGGCCGGCGAAGAACAGGATGCCCGCCGTGCGCTCGCCGAAGGCCGCCACGAAGAGGCGATGAATCTTTTCGACCAACTCGCCAAGGAGCAGCGGAGTGTCGACCGGGCCGCCCGCTTCCAGTTGGCCAAGGGGAACGCGGCTTACCTTCACGGCGATCAGGATGCCGCCCGCCACGGCTTCAGCGAGGCGCTGCGTTCCAACGACCCGAAGGTCCGCGCCGCCGCCCACCACGGTCTCGGCACCCAGCTTTTCGGCAGCGGCTGGCGCCGGCTCTCGAACGAAGCTTCCTATCCGGAAATCGCCAAGGACGACACCGAGAAGAAGTCCGACGCCTTCAGCCGCATCGCCGATGCCATCCTCGGCCTCTCCGGCGAGGAGAAATCGGAGGAAGAAACCAGCAAGGAGGCCGAAAAGGACCCGCTGGCCGCTTTCGACGGCATGGTCCGCGAGGCGCTATCCAAATGGACTCAGGGCGAGGTGCCGGAGAACGGCGACACCGAAGGATTCTCCCGCTTCAGCAACGTGCTCAGCGACTGGGTCGATGCCACCCGACACTTTGACAGCGCCCTGCGCTACGATCCCTCCCTCGCCAACGCCACCCACAATCGCGCCCTCACCGTCAAGCACCTCAAGCGCCTGCGCGAGATCCTCGAGGAGGTCCAGGAGAACGCCCAGCAGATCCAGCCCGGTCCTGAACCGGGCGAAGGCGAAGGTCAGGGCGAAGGCGACCAACCCCAGCCCGAAGGCGAGGGTGAAGGCGACCAGGAAGGCGAAGGCAAGGGCAAGGACCGCGAAGGCAAGGGCAAGGGTGAAGGCGACGAGAAGCAAGAGCAGGGCGAGGGCGGCGATCGCCCCGAAGACAAGAAGCCGGGAGAAGGCGATAAGGACGGCGAAAAAGATGGCGGCAAGAAGCCGAAGCCCGGCGAGTCCGCCGAAGACACCGCGCGCCGGATCCTCCGCGAGAACTCCGATTTCGAAAAAGGCGCCCTTTCCCCCGGCCGCCTCGAATACCGCCAGCCCGAGAAGGATTGGTAACCCCTTTTTTAAATCACTGTGAACCGACTCATCCATCTCCCGATCGCCCTCTTCCTGCTGCTCGCCAGCGCCGGAACCGCGGGCGCCGCCGCCATGGTCGAAGCTGTCATGAGCAGCCGCTTCCTCGTCCGCGGGGAATCCGGAACGCTCGAACTGCTCCTTCCCGGCGAGGTCGAACCGGACGAAATGCCCGCGACCCCGGTGGTTGAAGGGCTCGTCATCAAACAGGGTGCCTTCAGGATCCAACAACGCCAGGGCGCCAGCCGGCGCACCGAATACTTCATCCCCTTTTCCATCTCGAGTTATGAGATCGGCACTTATGTCATCCCATCCATCGAACTGACGTTCGGCGGAGTCCCCCAGCGCACCGCACCGGTCGAAGTGAGGATCATCGACGAAAAGAAGCTCAATCTTTCGAGCACCACCGTGGGCAACCTGAAGATAACCTACTTCGCCGCCTTCCACGCCATGAAGGACAAGCCCTTCGTCGGCGAAAAGCAACCCGTCGAACTCAAGATTTACTTTCCGGATGATATCTATGTGATCGACTGGGGCATCCCCGAGTTTGAGCGTGACGGACTTTCCGCGTGGCGCTTCCAGCCCCAGCCGCGCCTGGACCGGGCACCCCTGCTAGGCCGGGGATTTGTCGCGGTCAGTTATCCCAGCACCGTCTCGACCAACCGCACCGGAATCTCGACACTCGGTCCCGCGAACCTGCGGCTCCAACTCCGGATGATCTCGGTGAACGACTTCGGCGGTGCCTACGCCCAACCGCTCAACATTACGATTCCCGCGATCCAGTTCGACTCCAAGCCGCTGCCACCCGGCGCGCCCGAAGGCTTCGAAAACGCGATCGGCAGCTTCGAACTCGCCGTAAACGCCGGCGAAACCCAGATCCGCGAAGGGGATCCCATCACCCTCGAAATGACGGTCCGCGGGAGTGGCAATCTCGATGCACTCAATCCCCCGCAGTTGCTCGATGCCGACGGCTGGAAAGTCTACGACGCCTCATCCGCCGAGCGCGGCGAAGAACGCCGCGAACTCGCCGGCGAGGTGACTTTCCGCCAGTTCATGTGCCCCCTGCGTCCACAGCGCGCCGTGCCACCCTTCCGGTTGGTCTATTTCGACCCCGCCCGGAACGCCTATGACACGCTGCTTTCCGATGCCATCCCGCTCAACGTTCTCCCGTCCACCCTTCCGGGTACGACCCCGATCCCGCCGCCGGCCCTGCCCATGCCGCTGGAGGAAATGACCGACATCCTCGGCGTCGTGAACTCAGGTGCCGCCCTCCTCTCCGCCCGCAAGAGCCTGCCTTGGTGGATCTGGCAAATCATCCCCGCGCTGGTTGCCGCGGGACTCGTCATCCGCATCGCCGCCCGCAAGCTTGCCCCCCGCCTGCACAAGGACCCCGACCTCGTCGCCCGCGAGCGCGAGTGGAAAGAAGTCGAGCGCGCCCCGAGCCAGTCCGGTGCTTTCTACCGCAGCGTCGGCCATTTCATCGAGCGCTGGCTCGGCGACCGCAAGGACCCGTTGATCGCCGAAGTTCTGGCCAAGCGCGATCAGGTCTGCTTCCGCCAGGAAAACGCCGAGGCAAAGATCGACCGATCCGAACGCCAACGCGTGCTCCGCCAACTCCGCCGCATCGCCCTGCCGCTGCTGCTCGCCTTCGCCGCCCTGACGACCGACCGCGCCGCGGCGGCCGAAGATCCCGCCGCCCTCTTCAACGAAGGCCGCTACGATGCCGCCGCCAAGGCCTGGCTCGACAGCGGCCCCTTCGAACAACTTTCGGCCGACACCCTGTTTAACATCGGCAACGCCGCCTACCGCCTCGGCTCACCCGGCGAAGCGGCGCTCTACTACCGCCGCGCACTCGAACGCGACTCCGCCCACCCCGAAGCCCGTCAAAACCTCCGCTTCCTGGAGCGGAAATTCGGCTCCATCACCGTAAAACGCCCGGACTACCAGCACCAGCTGGCCCGCGTCCCGCTCTCCTTCTGGCAAGGCACCGTCTGGGCCGCCGCCTGGATCTTCGGGATCGGCCTGCTCGTCTTCCCTGCCACCCGCCCCGGTGCCGGCGTCCGGATCGCCGCCATCGCCGGCTTCGTCACCGCCCCTCTGCTCGCGCTCGGCGGGCTGCTGGCCTGGCGCCACTACCCCGACGACGCCCGCTTTGCCCCAGCCCGGGATCAGGTCGTCATCGTCGCCGACAGCTCGGAAGTCCGCACCGACGCCGCCCGCACCGCGCCGAAGGTGATCGACGCCCCTGCAGGCTCGCTTTGCCGCATCCTCACCCGCTCCGGCGAGTGGGCCTACGTCGCCTTCACCAATGAAAGCCGCGGCTGGGTCCCGCTCGTTGACATCCAGCCGATCCTCCCCGAAACCACTCCGCAGCCGCCTAAACTCCGTCCCGCCCCGGCAGGCGAGTCCGAAAGCGACGCCTGAAACTTTTCCCCACCAACCCACACGACAACGCATGAAACGCCGATTGATCCTCGCCCTCGCCCTGTTCGCGCCCTTCGCCTTCGCGGAAGACGCCAAGAAGGAAGAAGTGAAACCTGCCGAAGCCGCCAAGCCCGCCGCCGTGACCGACATCAAGATCAAGATGGTCACCGACGCCGGTGACATCGAAGCCACGATCTTCGCGTCCAAGGTCCCGATGACCTCCGCGAACTTCCTCAACCTCGCCAAGCGCGGCTACTACAACAACATCGCCTTCCACCGGGTGATCGAGAACTTCATGATCCAAGGCGGTGACCCGACCGAGTCCGGCCGCGGCGGTCCGGGCTACAAGTTCGCCGATGAGTTCCACCCCGAGCTCAAGCACTCCAAGCCAGGCCTCTTCTCGATGGCCAACGCCGGCCCCGGCACCAATGGCTCGCAGTTCTTCATCACCATGGCCCCCACCCCGTTCCTCGACAACCGCCACTCGGTCTTCGGTGAAGTCACCAAGGGCCTGGAGGTCGTGAACAAGATCGTCGGCAAAGTCGATACCGGCGAGCCGGGCGGCAAGTCCGACGGCAAGGGCAACAAGATCACCAAGATCGAGATCCTCGATTCCACCGACGCCCTGTTCGCCGCCCAGAAGGAGAACATCGACAAGTGGGAAGCCGCGCTCAAGGCCGCCGGCAAATAAGCCTCACCGACCTTTCCCAAGGCGCGGCTCCTCTGAAAGGGGCTGCGCCTTTTTGTTTGGCGACATCCGCGCAGGTCGCCGTCTTCTTCGCGTCCGCAGGGCCCGGCAGTCCCTGCCGCGTCCAGGTATCCATCCCGCCTTCCAGCAGATCGGTCGCGAAGGCATGGCGGAGCAAATGCGTGCCCGCCTTCTTGTCGATCAGCGCTTTCACCACCGCCACCGCCCGGGAATAGCACTCCCCGTGCACATGGTGCCGCCGCACGATCCCGCCTTCCGGGTCCTGCGACCTATCGCGAGCCGGCATGAATTTGATCACAACTGGCTATTTCCATGCCGTGGAAAGTCCCGCTAGGCTCGGCCAAGCCGCGATGAACAACCTCCACCTCGCCATCCAATTCTTTCTCCAGCTCGCTGTCATCCTGCTGTTTTGCCGGCTGGTCGGGGTGGTGGCAAAACGCTTCGGCCAGCCGCAGGTGGTGGCGGAAATGATCGCCGGCGTGCTGCTCGGCCCCTCCCTCTTCGGATTGCTGTTTCCAGAAGCGCAAGCATGGCTCTTCCCGTGGGATAAAACACAGTCGACCCGCGACACCCAGAGCTACCTCTTCCCGGTCTCCCAGGTCGGGCTTGCGCTCTACATGTTCGTCGTCGGGATGGAGTTCCGGATGGATATCGTGGCGAAGAAGCTCAAGAGCTCCATCGCCGTGTCGCTCGCCGGCATGATCGCCCCCTTCATCCTCGGGGCCGGCCTCGCGTGGGTAATTTTTCATCACACCGAGCTCTTCCCCGAACGCACTTCGCTGCTCGAAGCCATGCTCTTCGTCGGGGCCTCGATGTGCATCACCGCGTTCCCGATGCTCGCGCGGATCATCCATTTTAAAAAGCTCTCCGGGACGACGATGGGCACCGTGGCCCTGGGGGCGGGCGCGATCGACGATGCCATGGCGTGGTGCCTGCTCGCCGTGGTCCTCGCAAGCTTCGACAACAACTGGAGTCACGCGATTTGGAACATCGGCGGCGGGGCGGCCTATGTCGCAGTGACCCTGCTGCTGATCCGCCCGCTGCTGGCGCGTTTCAAGGAATGGATGATTCAGGACGGCACCCTGACCGAAGCGGGACTGGTCATCGGCCTGGCCCTGATGGCCCTCGGTGCCTGGTTCACCGACCTGATCGGACTGCATGCCGTGTTCGGCGCCTTCGTGATGGGCGCGTCCATGCCCCGCGGCATCATTTCCCGCGATCTCATCGGCCGGATCCAACCGCTGACCGTCGCGCTGCTGCTCCCGCTCTTCTTCACCTACTCCGGCCTGAATACCAAGATCGGGCTGCTCAACACCGGCTTCCTGTGGCTGATGTGCGGCGCGGTGCTGGTCGCGGCGATCGTCGGAAAAGGCGTGGCTTGCTACCTCGCGGCCCGCGCCACGGGCATCCCGAACCGGGAGGCTCTCGGGATCGGCACACTGATGAACGCACGGGGCCTGATGGAACTCATCATCATCAACATCGGCCTCCAGCGCGGGATCATTTCCGAAGGGCTCTTCGCCACGCTGGTGATCATGGCGGTGGTCACCACCCTGATGGCCTCGCCCATTTTCGACCGCCTGGTCGGCACCGGTCCGAACGCGATCCAGCCGGAACCGGATGCCGACCCGCACGAGGGGGAGCGCAGGCCGACCTCCTGAGCCCCCGCATTCGTTCCGGAGGTAATTTCCCTCGTCAGCCGCCCGCCCGCCGCCTACGCAGTCACCGTGCGGCATGTCGCGGTCATCATCGAAACCTCCACGCAGTACGGGCGGAACCTGATCCGCGGGATCGCCCGCTTCGGCCGCCTGCACGACTGGCAGCTCCACTTCGAATACCGCGGCAAGACGGCCGCGGAACCCGATTGGCTGGCCGATTTCAAGGGCAACGGCGTGATCACCACCAGCCCCGACCAGCGGTATTCGAAAGCCCTGCGCGAGCAAGGCATGCCGGTCATCGACCTCCAGGGCACCCTGGTCGATCCCGCCGGCGAGCACCTCATCGTCGATAGCGACCACCGCGCGGTCGGCCGGCTGGCGGCGGAGCATTTCATCGAGAAGGGCCACCGCCACTTCGCCTACCTCGGCTACAGCGACCAGAGCGTCTCGCGCGAACGGGAGATCGGCTTCACGGAAACCCTCGCCGCCCGCGGCCACAAGCCGCTGTGCCACCACACGCCGGAACGCAAGGCCCGCACCTTCGAGGCGCTCCACCGGGGCGACGCGGCCTTCATCGCCTCCCTGCCCAAGCCCTGCGCCCTCTTCTGCTGCTGGGACGAGGTCGCCTTCCGCGCCGTCCAGTCCGCCCTCGAGCAAGGCATCGCCGTGCCGGAAGACCTCGCCGTGCTCGGCGTCGACAACGACCCGGTGTTCTCCGGCACCTCGCGCATCCCGCTTTCCAGCATCGATCCCGACATCATCCGCATGGGCTTCCTGACCGCATCCTGGCTGGCCGAGATGATGGAGGGAACTCCGCTCCAGAAGATCAAACTGGAGCGACTGGTCCCGCCGAAAGGCCTGATCGTCCGCCAATCGACCGAGCTCGATGCCATCGAGGACCCGGTCGTCCGCCGTTTTCTCGAACTGCTCCGCCAGCAGCGCCCCGGCTTGCTCAGCATCGAGGGACTGGCCCGCGACTGCCACGTCTCGCGCCGTCTGTTAGAGCAGCGGGTCAAGGCCGCGACCGGCAAAACCCCGCGCCAATTGCTGAGCCAGACGCTGGTCGATGCCATCCAGCGCTTCCTCTCCCAAACCGACTATACCCTCGCCCACATCGCGGACCTGCTCGGCTTCGAGCACGCGGAGCGACTGAGCCATCTTTTTCGCAGGCAGACGGACATGACGCCCGGAGAATACCGTAAATCCACGGCTACGTAGCGGTATTTACACCTGCGCAAAATCGCAAGTCAGGTTCCCGTCTTCATAATGCGGGGTGCCTCGGGGCAAGGCTAGATTGCTTGCGTTCATCCGAAGCGCGCTTCCCGGCAAAAACCCTAGTCCACGACCTCGAACCAAACAAAACCAATGTCCGTTCCTTCAGCCATTTCATTCCCGGTCAATTCAGGAACCACCCAGCAACCCGGCACCCGCCGCTAAGCATCCCCACTTTCCGAAACGCCGGTCCCTCTCGTGAGGAACCGGCGTTTTTCGTTTCAGCCGTCCTGAATTCCGGTCCATCCACCGGAAAGGAATCCGTCTGGGAAAACCTGCGGTCTCTTCCATCGACAAGCCCGGCGTTCCGGCTAATTTCCCGCCCCATATGCGCCTGTCACTCCTTGCATTCGCCCTGCTCACGGGCTTCGCCACTGCCAACGAAAAGCCCGGCCCGCCGCCGGAAGCAAAGCCGGATGCCGCGAAGGAGAAAAAAGCCGACAAGCCCTCCGAACCGGTGATACGCGACGGATCGGTGACCATTGACGGCAAGAAAATCGACTACCAGGTCGTCACCTCGAAACTGGTGCTCGAAAAGGACGACGGCGCCGCCCGCGCCTCGGTCTTCCACGTCAGCTATCTCAAGAAGAACGCCGGCGATCTTTCCAAGCGCCCGGTCCTGTTCGCCTTCAACGGCGGCCCCGGATCTTCCGCCGTCTGGCTGCACCTCGGCACCCTCGGCCCGAAGCGGGTCGATCTTCCCGGCGACGGCACCACCGCGCCGGTCCCGCCGGCGAGACTCGTGCCGAATGAATTCTCGATCCTCGACGTTGCCGACCTCGTCTTCGTCGATCCGGTCTCGACCGGCTACAGCCGCATCGAGAAGGACGGCAAGCCGGACGAATTCCACGGCGTCGAAGGGGACGTCGAGTCGCTCAGCGACTTCATCCGCCGCTGGATCACCGACAACCAGCGCTGGTCCTCGCCGAAATACCTGCTGGGCGAGTCCTACGGCGGCATCCGCGTCGCCGGGCTTTCGGCAAATCTCCAATCGCGCTACGGGATGTCCCTCAACGGCGTGGTGCTGCTTTCGTCACTGCTCGATTTCCGCACGCTGTCATCGTCCCAGGGCGACGATCTTTCCTACCAGGTCTTCCTGCCGCTCTACACCTCGGTGGCGCACTTCCACGGCAAGCTGAAAGGCGACCGCAATGCCCTGCTCAAGGACGCGCGCGCGTTCGCCGCCGGTGACTACGCCACCGCCCTGCTGGCCGGCAGCACCCTCGACCCCGCGAAACGCAAGGCGATCGCCGAAAAGCTCTCCGCCCTGACTTCGCTGCCCGTGCCGCTGATCCTCGAGGCCAACCTGCGGATCGACCCCACCCGCTTCCGCGGCGAGCTCCTGCGCAAGGAAGGCAAGGTCGTCGGCCGCTTCGACGCGCGCGTCGCTTGGCCGACCACCGATCCTTCGTCGGACATCCCCGAATACGATCCCTCCTTCTCGCTGGCCCTCGGCGCCTACTCCACCACCATGCTGAGCTACCTCGGCGGCGAACTCGGCTGGAAGGAAGACTCCCCCTACGAAATCCTCACCGGCAAGGTGCACCCGTGGAAGATGGGCAGTGGCAACGGCTACGTGAACATGTCCGGCCGTCTGGCCACCGCCATGCGCGACAACCCCCATCTCCGCGTCCTCGTCATGGGCGGCCTGACCGACCTCGCCACCCCGCCGGACGGGATCGCCTACTCGCTCTCTCATCTGCTCGATCTCCCGGAAGCCGCACGCAAGAACATCGTCTACACCGACTACGAAGCCGGCCACATGTTCTACCTGAACCCGCCCGACCTCGTGAAGGGCCGCAAGGACCTGGTGGACTTCATCAACGCCGGTCAGCCGTAAGACGGCCGCGGGAAGGATGAGCCGGCCTCAATCCCGCAGTGCCGGTTTCGCACCGATCACCCGGCCAGGAACCCCGTCGCCCGTGCCTTGACCTTGCCCGGTCAAATGCCCCCCCGTGCCCATGTCTCTGACCAGCAAGGCACTTTTCAACTTGCCCCGGCCGAAACGGGAGCCAGCGTCTGCACCACGACCCGAGCTTCCCGGCGACTTCACCCACCGCCGTCCAACCCACTGCCTGCGGAATCACCGCACGCTTCCTGCGACCCGTCATGAGCACCCACGACATCCCCGGAAAACGTCCATCGTCCGGACCGCCATCCAGAGGCAATCGCTTGCGCTGGAGCGGCCTCATTCTCGTCGCCGCCGCGGCGGCGCTGTGGTGGTCGCACCCCTCGGCAACTTTCCAGCAGACGGCAGCTCCCGAATCCCCCCCGGTCGTCGTTCCGCCGTCCCGTGCTCAAAAAAATCCGGCCCCGCCCGAACCACCGGCAAAAGCTACGGTCGCCGCCACGGCTCCGCGCCCGGTGCCGCCTGAGGTGACCCGCCCCGTCCGGCAGGACCGCCGCTGGCAGATGCCGGTGAGCGAACCCGCCTTTGCCGGCTTCAAGGAATGGACCGACCGCTTCTCCAATGCCGGGAAGCCGGAAGAAAAAGCCGCGCTAATGAGCGAAGGACTGGCGCTGGCGGAAGAGCGGCGGAACCAGATGGCGGACCTGATTGATCAGGATCCGCGGCGGGCGCTGGAACTCGCGGTGCCGGTCACCCTGCGGCGGCAGTTGCCGGAGGAAATCGTCGCGCAGCTCGAAGTGCCGGTCTCAGGACGCGGCGACCTGTTTGTGATGGCGGCAGTGCCGGCACCGGGCAAGCCGCTCGGCGTCCGGCCGGTCCAGCGCCAGGTGGTCATGACGGACGGTCGGGAATTTGAAGCCTTCACCTTCGGCCAGCGCGACCAGGTGCCGACCCGACCCGACATCGCCATCCAAGGCATCGCTCTCGACGGCAAGCTGGCTCTCACCGAACTACCCGGGCGCATGATGGAGCCGGTCGAAGTCGCCGACCTCCGCGCGGCGGGCGCCGGGGACGCGGAATGCCCGACCTCAGGGAAAGTCACCAGCACCACCGGCGACGAGGTCGTGGTGGATTGGGACGGTGAAGACGAAACCTTCTTCTGCGGGGAAAAGCACGCCATCGACACCCTGATCGCGGCTTCCGGCGACGAACTCTTTGGCGGCGGCGGCGGGGTCACCGCCCAGAGCACCGCCACCGAAGGACCGAAGAAACTGCTGATCATCCGCGTCGATTTCCCCGACGCGGCCGGCCAGGTGGTGAGCGACGCGACGTTGACATCGCTCATCAACAACATGTCTTCCCACTGGGCGACCATGTCGTTCAACAAGATGTCCTGGGCCACCCACGGCAACGGCTCGGATTTCACTCCCACCCTGCGCCTGCCGAACGGCCACGCGAGCTACACCAGCTTCGGCACCATGCTCACCGCGGCGCGCAGCGCGGCGGCGGCGGCGGGATTTCCCCACACCAACTACACCCACGAAGTCGTGGTCACCGGCGACAAGCCCGACGTGGGATTCGGCGGGGTCGCCTACGTCGGCGCGCGCGGTGCCTGGCTGGCGAACGGCCAGTGGAATCTCGGCGTGTGCAGCCACGAGGTCGGGCACAATTTCGGGCTCAACCACTCCGGCTTCTGGGACACCACCGATGGAACCGTCATCGGCGCCGGCTCCGCGGTGGAATACGGCAATCCCTTCGACCAGATGGGCGGTGCCAGCAGTTCGACCGATGCCCATTTCGGTGCACGGCAGAAGAACTACCTCGACTGGCTCGTGGACGCCGATGTGGTGAAGATCACGGCCAACGGCAGCTCCACCACCCGCATCCGGGCTCTCGACCGATCGGCCGCGCTCGGCGACAAGGCCATCGCGGTGGATCGCAGCGGGACCGGCAACGACTACTGGATCGAATACCGCCAGACCTACACCGACACCAACAAGTGGATGAAGGACGGCGTGGTGCTGAACTGGGGCGACGTCAATATCAGCAACATGAAGCCGGTGCTGCTGGACTGGACGCCGGGAACCAGCAGCAAGGATGACTGCCCGGTGCTCATCGGCCGCACGTTCTCCGACACCACGGCCGGCATCCACATCACCCCCGTGCTGCGCGGCGCGGATCCGGATGGCGTCGCGTGGATCGATGTGACCGTGAATCGCGGGACCTTCACGGGCAACCGCAAGCCAACCGTCGCCGTGGCTGCGACGAACGTGAACCCGGCGGCCAACGCGAGCGTGACTTTCACCGCCGACGCGAGCGACCCGGATGCCGACACGCTGGGCTACTTCTGGGACTGGGGCGATGGCACTTTCACCGCGAACAACAGCGCCACGGCGGCGAAAAGCTGGAGCACCACCGGCACCAAGACCGTGCGCTGCCACGTCACCGACATGAAAGGCATGACCACCACCGGCCAGTTGCTGGTGCAGGTCGGCACCAGCAGCACCTTTTTCATCCAGGGCGTGGTCACCACGACCCTCGGCTTGCCGGTGGAGAACGCGGTCGTCCGCGCCACCTCCACCCAGAGCGACACCACCGACAGCGAAGGCTATTTTGCCATCACCGGCCTGGCCGCGGGCAGCTACACGCTGACCGCCACCAGGACGGGACTGACGATCCAGCCGGACATTGCCTTCTTCACCAACCCGGTGGCGGTCGGGCCTAACAAGCAAAACATCAACTTCACCGCCCCTCCCGGATTGCCGTATTTCGCGACGATGAAAGCCGGCAGCCTGGACGCGGGCTCGAACACCGGCGCGGTCATCATTCCGCTAAGCGACGCGGACACGCCGGTTGCCTCCTTGACGCTCGCCGGCTCGTCCTCGAACACGGCGATCATCCCGAATGCGAGCATCACCTTCGGCACGGTCGGCACCACCGTCCGCACGGTCACGGTCGCCGCGGGCTCCACGGTCAGCGGCCCGGTGAACATCACCATCACCGCGACCGACCCCGAAGGCGGTACGGCAAGCTATGTCTATCCGGTGACGGTGAACTCCAAGCCGGTGCTTTCCAATCTCACGGGCAAAAGCGCCACCGAGAACACCCCGCTCGACATCGACCTGCGGACGCTCGTCGCCGACGACCTGACGGTGGACGACAAGATCGCGTTCGAGCTTTCGCGGTCCCGGAATGGCAGCGTCAGCCTGCTCGCCGACGGCCGCACGGCCCGCTTCACGCCCGCCCCGGACTACCACGGGGCGGCATCGTTCCAGGTCGTCGCCCGCGACCAGTCGCTCGGCTCGCGGATGCTCTTCCTCTACGACTTCGAGCCACCGGACGTTTCGACCGACGCCAGGGTCAGCGACCTCTGCAACAACAACCGCTTCGGCGGTTTGGAAACCGCCGGATCCGGCGGCGAGTATGCCTATGCCAGCAGCGTGCCCGGCCTGCTCGCGCCCTATGCGACGAAATCCATCAGCCTCACCGAAGCGACGACCGGCGCCGCCCGGATCCGCAAGACGCTCGCGACGACGGACCTGAATTACAACGACGCGGACTGGAGTGTTTCCGCATGGATCAAGCGGGTCAGCCGCGACACGAACGACATCATTTTCCACCTCGGCACCGGCGACGGCTTCGGACCGGAACCTGCCTTGCAACTCTACCTCCCGGCCAACAGCGACATCTTGAAGGTCGGCAAATACGGTGCGGCCGGATTGGAAAAGGAAGCGGTCGGACCCGCGATCCCGATCGGGACCTGGAGCCACGTGACCCTGACCTACGACCGCACCGCGACGAACCTCGGAACGCTCGCGCTTTACGTCAACGGCTTCGCGTACGGCACCGTCGCCTCCGTGGCGATGGACGTCAGCCAGACCACGCCGCTCTACTTCGGCGGTGCCTCCACCAACTCGACCGGGCTCGATGGATGGTTCGACGGCCAACTCGAGGACGTGACCCTGCAAAGCGGCATCAGCGGACGCCCGGAAATTTACGGCATGGCCCGCAGCGGCACGCAGCACTATCACGGGCTCAGCGCGACCGGCTCCGTCACGATCAATGTCGCCGGCCCGAACCAGCCACCGGCGGTCACCGCGATCCCGGACCTGATCCTGCCGGTCGGCACCGCTTCCGCACCCATCGACTTCATGGTGTCGGATGCGGAAACGGAAGCACGCAACCTGACCATCACCGCCGCCACCTCCAACAGCACGCTGCTGCCGCTTTCCGGCATCGCGGTGAGCACCGCACCCGCCGCGTGGGCCAGCAGCGACATCGGCACCGTCGGAGCGGCCGGCAGCCTGACCCAGGATCACGGCACCTTCATCGTCACGGGAGCCGGCGCGGACATCGGCCCGGCGACGGGCGATGAATTCCGCTGGGTGCGCCAGGATTTCTCGGGCAACGCCGAGATCATCGCGCGGGTCGAAAGCATGGACTTTACCCACCAGGACGGAAAGTCCGGCCTGATGATGCGCGATTCGTCGTCGACCACCTCGCCCTACGCCTTCGTCGCGGTGACCCCGGGCAGCGGCGTGACCTTCCAATATCGCGCCACCGAGTCCACCGCGGCCGTGGTCAAGGCGACCCTCAACGGAGTGGCCGCGCCATGCTGGCTGCGACTCGTCCGCAGCGGAAATAACTTCACCGCATTCTACGCCACCGATACCGGCGGCACCGCCGGTGCCTGGCAAGCCGTCGGCGCGGCCCAGGCGGTCACCTTCCCTGCCCCCACCAACGCCATCGGCCTCGCCGTCACCAGCAAGGTGGACGCGACACTTTGCACCACCGTTTTCGACCGGCTCGGCGGCACGGTGAAGCTCGGCGGCGAACGCAGCGTCACCCTCACCCCGGCCGCCGGCGTATCCGGTTCGGCGCTCGTCACCCTCACGGCTGGCGACGGCACCACGACCACCTCGCGCAGCTTCAACGTGCTCGTCGATGGCGCGCCGCCGAGCACCTCCGTCTGGAATGCCGCCGCCACCGGTAGCCTCCTCTGGAGCAGTGCCGCGAACTGGAGCGGCGGCACCCCGCCGCCTGACAGCCGCTTCTCGACCATCCAATACTTCACCGGCCAGACCTTCGCAGCCGGCACGGTCACTTCCACCAACGACACCGCCCTCGGCCACGCCATGAACGTGCTCACCCTCGGCGGCACCGGCCCCACGACCGGCACGACGACAGTCACTCTCGGCGGCAACCCGCTCTTCTTCCGCGAGGAAACGGAGCGATTGCCAGCCGTGAACCTGAACGCCACCAACGGCACCGGCCTCACTTACAACATCACTGCCCCGGTCACGCTCGACGCCACCACGACGTTCCAAGGAAACGGCAGCGCCACCTTCCGGATCGGCGGCGCGATCACCGGCGCGGGCGGCCTCGTCAAGACCGGCAGCAGCCGCCTCATTCTCACCGGCACGAACAGCTATCTCGGCACCACCACGATCTCCGCCGGCACCTTGCAGATCGGCCTCGACGGCTCGACCGGCACGCTACCGCCCGGCAACGTGATCAACAACGCATCCCTGCGCTTCGACCGCAGCGGCACGCTCCTCGTGCCGAATGCCATCAGCGGCAGCGGCGGGATCACGCTCGATTGCCCGATCAACGCGGGGACCATCGTATTAAGCGGAACGAATACCTTCACCGGCGGCGTCAACGTCGCCTCCGGCGCGCTGCGCATCACCAACAGCAGCGCGCTCGGCAGCGGCACGAAGACCATCACGATGACCAACGGCACGAACGGCTCGCCCCAACTCCGGCTCGATGGCAGCGGCGGCAACATCGACCTGCCGGACACGATCAAGTTCACCACCAGCAACGTCAACGGATCGATCATCAACGAAGCGGGCAACAACATCCTGCGCGGCAATTTCACCCTCGCCAGCGGCGGCGGCGACACCCGGATCGCCGTCAATGACGGGACGCTCACGGTGGAAGGCGACATGGCCCCGAACGTCGCCGCGCGCGTCCTTCAACTCGCGGGAACCGGCACCGGTTTCTCCACCGGCATCATCAGCAATGGCAGCGCGGCTTTCATCCCCTCTGTCGCCAAGAACGACGCGGGCACTTGGACGATCTCCGGGGCGAACACCTACTCCGGCACGACCAGCGTGAACGCCGGCACCTTGAAACTCGGCCATCCCCGGGCACTCGGCGACAGCATCGGCGCGACGAGCGTCGCAACCGGCGGCAAGCTGGATTTGAACGGGCAGTCGGGCATCGTCGAAAACATCAGCCTCAATGGCGGCACCCTGGCAAATGAAAGCGCCACCGCAGCAAGCCTCGCCAGCGGCGTGACCACCCTCACACTGACCGCCGGTGGTACTCATGCCAGCCTGCCGACGGTCACGATCACCGGCAGCGGAACAGGCGCCGCCGCCACGGCCACCCTCGGCGTCACCGCCGCGAGCTTCACGATCACCGGCGGGACCACCGTCTATTCCGCCGCGCCCGCGGTGAGCATCACCGGCGGCGGCGGCACCGGAGCCACGGCGACCGCCGTGCTTACCAGTGGCGTCGTCAGCGGCATCACGATCACCAACGCAGGCAGCGGCTTCACCACCGCACCCGTCATCGCATTCACCGGCGGCACCGTGACCACGGCGGGCACGAATCCAAGCGGCACCGGCAACGCGACGAACTTCGCAGTGTCCGCGCTCACCCTCACCGCCTCCGGTGCCGGCTACACCACGCCGCCGACAGTCACCTTTGGCAGCGGCACCGGCACAAGCGCCACCGCCCAGCTGTCGTCGACCACGCTGGCCGCGGCCAGCAACATCGGCGGCGCGGGGAACCTCACGATCAACCACGGAATCTCCGGCGCGTTCGCACTGACGAAGACCGGCACCGGCACCGTGACGCTGGCCGGCGCGAGCACCCACTCCGGCACCGCGATCACTGCCGGACGTCTGATCCTTTCCGGCACGAGCACCGGCCCGGTCACGATGAGCGGCGGATTTTTCCAAGGCCCCGGAGCGGTGACTGGCGATGTCGCGATCAACGGCGGCATCCACGCCCCTGGCAACTCGGCCGGCATCATGACCGTGACGGGCAACTACTCGCTGCCCGCCGCCGGCACCTTGCAGGTCGAGATCAACGGTGCCACCGCCGGCACCCAATACGACCAACTGAAGGTCCTCGGCGCCGCGAGCGTCGTCACCCTGGCTGGCACGCTCGACCTCATCGCCGCGCCCGCACTCGCCACCGGCAGCACCTTCACCCTCATCGACAATACCGGCACCAGCCCGGTCAGCGGCACCTTTTCGAACCTTCCCCAGGCGACCGAGTTCCACGAAGACAACCAGTGGTGGCGGATCAGCTACACCGCCGGCACCGGCAACGACGTCGCCCTGACCCGGATCACCCCGAGCCCCTGGCAAAACTGGCAAGTTGCGAACTTCGGTACGAATACCAACAACTCCGCGATCTCCGGCGACTCCGCCGATGTCGACCGCGACGGCCTCGAGAACCTCCTCGAATACGCCCTCGGCGGCAACCCGCAGGTCGCCGCGGTCGCACCGCTGCCCAAGGCGAGCGTCGCCAGCGGCAAACTGGCCATCACCTTCACCCGCACCGTCGCAAACACCGACCTCACCCTGACCGTGCAGTCCAGCGGATCACTCGGCGGCCCGTGGACCAACCTGGCGCGAAGCTCGGCCGGAGGCACGTTCACCGCACTCATCGGCGGGGTCGGCATCACCGAATCGGGCACCGGCGCGACCCGGAATGTCGAAGTCCGCGACCCCAACCTCATCACCGATCCCGCCCATCCGCGCCGCTTCCTCCGACTCTCGGTCACCCGACCCTGAGTCAGGCTTCGCTTTGATAGCCGCTTGTGATGACAAAGATAACGGAGGGTCGCCGGAAATTCATCACACCGGTTCACTCAACTCGCGGCCGACCATCTCCGCGATCCCCGCGAACGTTTCCTCGATCAGGCTGAGCCTGCGGTCGGCCTTGAAGAAAATCCCCCACTCGCGCTCGATCGGCTCGCCCGAGACCGGCACCCGGACCAGCGATCCGTCATCGCATTCCCGCTTCGCCACCCACGGCGCGACCAGCCCGACGCCGAGTCCGATCTTCGCCATGCCCTTGATCGCCTCCATGTCGCCCAGCACCAGCGGCGGCCGGGTGCGGACACCCATCTTTTCGAAATGTTCCTCCACCAGCCGGTGGGTCTCCGTCGCCCTCGCGTAGATGATAAACTGCACCTTCCCCAGATCCTCCGGATCCGCCACGCCGGTCTCCGCCCACGGGTGGATCGGCGGCACCACGAAGGTCATCCGGTCGCGGAATAGAGGCCGGTAGCCTTCCGTCGTGCCGACCCGCGGCCGCAGGCCGAGCACGATGTCGAGATCATGATCCGCCATTCGTTCTAACAGCTTGTTCGTGTCGTCCGCCTCGATCGTCGGCTCGCAGCGCGGAAAGCAATCGCGGAACTCGCGCAGCACCGTCGGCAGCAGGAACTGGCACAGCGAGTGCGGCGCGCCGATCCGGATCCGCCCCTGGCCCCAGCGCTTCAGCCCGTCGAGCTCGCGTCCCGCGTCCTCCAGTTCGCCCAGAACCCGGCGGCAGCGGCGGAGGAAAACCTCGCCCTCCTCGGTCAGCACCGTCTTCTTGCCGAGTCGATCTAACAGCCGGCAGCCCAGGCTGTCCTCCAGCGCCTTCATCGAGTGGCTGATCGCCGACTGGGTCAGGAAAAGCTTCTTCGCCGCAAGCGTGAAACTCCCCTCATCCGCCACCGAAACGAAAGCGCGCAGTTGTCGAAGGTCGGGCAGCAGGTCAGTCATGAACCGGTTTCATCGGAATTCCGGGGTGAAGCCAGCAGGGGACATGCCAAGGACCGCCGCTTGGCATCCTTTCCGCTACGTGGAAATCATGGAGTCCCCGAACATCATCGAATCCCGCTCCGCCATCCGACTCGGCTTCGTCCCGCTGAACGACTGCGCGCCGGTCGCCGTCGCCCACGAGCTGGGACTTTTCAAAAGCTACGGCCTCAATGTCCGCATCTCCCGCCAACCCGGCTGGGCCACCGTCCGCGACATGCTTTCCTATGGCGAGCTCGATGCCGCCCAGTCGATCGCCGGCCTCGCCTTCTACCTCGCCCTCGGCCTCAACAAGATGCGCCGCGAGATCGCCGTGCCGCTCGTCCTCAGCGCCCACGGCAACGCCATCACCCTCTCCCGCGAGCTCCCGCCGGACTCGATCCGCCGGGGCGAAGGCCTCGCCGCCCACCTTTCCCACCGCTGGAAAAAGAACCGCCCCTTCACCCTCGCCGCCGCCCACCGATTCTCGTCCCATCACATCCTCCTCCACGCCTGGCTCCGCCGCCATGGGGTGCAGCCCGGACAGGACGCGGAGATCGTCTTTCTTCCCCCGCCGCTGATGCCGCGCAACCTCGCCGCCGGCCACATCGACGGCTACTGCGTCGGTGAACCGTGGAACTCGGAGAGCATCCTCAATGGCCACGGCTGGTGCCCCGCCACCTCCGCCGAACTCTCGACCGGCCATCCGGAAAAAGTCCTGCTGGTCACCGGCGAGTTCGTCACCGAGTCGCGCGAGGAATGCATCGCCCTCGGTGCCGCCCTCCTCCACGCCTGCCGGATCTGCCAAGATGCCGGATTCCGCAACGAACTCATCTCCATCCTCTCCAAGCCGGCCTACACCGGCTGCTCCACCGCCACCCTCCGCAACAGCCTCGGCCCGGTCTTCGACTCCGGCCACGGCGAGCTCGACGCCTCGGATTTCCACCTCTTCTTCGGCGGCGACCTGAACTGCCCCACCGCCGACAAGGCCTCCTGGTTCCTCTCCGGCATGCGCGGTGCCGGCCTGCTCCCGGAAACCACCGCCGCCCCGCTGACCCGGCTTTACCGCCAGGATCTCTACCGCTCGTCCGAGAAGATCCTGCTGCCGGCCTGAGGAAGGATAAGCCTTTCTCATCGCCCGATGAGAATTCAACCATCACCCTACATGCCCCTCGGCGCACACTGGACCGCAGGACGCTTTGAACAGAGCTACCCGCCCGCCCTCCACCACTCCCCTGCACCCGTGGGTCACGGTGCAATTGCGGATTCGTAAGGCCCGGATAAGAAACACCCGGCTTTGGGAGCGCTGACTTTAGTCGGCTTGGACAGTAGGGAGCCCGGACTGGCGGATGCCGGCTAAAGCCAGCGCTCCCACGACCGAAGGACTGCCCGGCGGCTCGCGCGTTCACCGTGGACCTTCCCTGCCCCCCCCATTAACCACCCGGCAATTCCAACGTCGCCTCGAAGACCCCGTCGCGTTCCTCCGCCTGGAACGTGGTGTCGTTCAGGGTGCCCACGATCGCCCGCACCAACCGCAAGCCCATGCCTGTGCCCAGCAGCGAGGTATCGCCGGCGGCGATCCGGTTGCGGATCGCCAGCCGGACGCGCCGGCCGTCGCTTAACGATGCAGCTTCGAGGCGGATCTCGCCCTTGCCGTGGCGGATCGCGTTGCCGAGGAGATTGTGCAGGATCTGGCGCAGCAGGGCGGGGTCGGAGCGCACGATCAGCGCGGGATCCGGCTGCCAGCCGAGGGTCAGGCCCGCCTCGCTGGCGAGGATGGCGTAGCCGTCGTGCAGGTCTTCCAGCAGGGCGGAAAGATCGACCGGCTGGATCTCGTGCTCAAGCGTGCCGCCCTCCGCCTTGGCCATCAGCAGGGAGCGCTCGACGAGTTGCGAGAGCTGGCGGATTTCCTCCTGCAAGTCCTCCGAAACCTCCGGCGGCAGTTCCGGAGCGAGAGCTTCCAGGCGCAGGCGGAGCAGGGTCAAGGGAAGCCGCAACTCGTGGGCGACCCGGGCGGAGAAGTCGGCCATCTCGCGGTAGGATTTCCCGACCCGGCCCAGCAGGTCGTTGATGTGGCTGACCAACGCGGCCAGCTCCGCGTCGCGCTCCGGAACCTGCACGCCCCGGGCGCAGGACAGCGGGTCGAGTTCGGCGAGCTCCTGGTTGATCCGGCGGACCGGCCGCAGCGAACGCGCGGCGATGAAATAGCCCACTCCCACGCTCGCCCCTAACAGCGGCACCGCGATCCACAGCCAGACGGTCATCAGTTCGCCGAGGATGTCGTGCACTTCCGCGTCGGTGTAGCTGCCGTGAATCGCCCACTCGGGATGGCGCGGATGGCTGAAGTCGCGGCCGTCTTTCCGCAGTTCGCCGTCGAGGTGCCAATGCGCCGCCGCGAACAGCAGGCCGACGATCAACACGACCGAAAGCACCCACCACGCGACCATTTTCAGCCGGAAATTCACGCCGCGCCCTCCCTCAAGGCGAAGCCGATCCCGCGCAGGGTTTGGAGCAAGGGCACGCAGCCGGGCAGGTCCACTTTCTTGCGCAGGTAGCTGATGTAAACGTTGAGCACGTTGGTGCCGGAGTCGAAGTGCTGGTCCCAGACGCGCTCGACCAGTGTCGCCTTGGAAACCGGCCGCGGCGAGGCCTCGGCCAGCACTTCCAGCAGGGCGAACTCGCGGTTGGTCAGCGGGATCTCCTGGCCGGCCCGGCGGGCGACCCGCGCGCGGAGGTCGATCTCGAGGTCCGCCACCCGCAGCACCGGATCGAGGTCCGGCTTGGCCCGCCGCTGGAGGGCGCGCAGGCGGGCGAGCAGTTCCTCGGTGGAATACGGCTTCACGATGTAGTCGTCCGCGCCGGCATCAAGCCCGCTCACCCGGTCGCGGACATCGGACCGGGCGGTGGCCAGCAGGATCAGCAGCGCGCGTCCGGCGGCGCGCACCGCGCGGGTCACGCTCACCCCGTCGCGGCCCGGCATCATGATGTCGAGCACGGCGGCATCGTAGGGATTCTCCATCAGCAGCCACTGCGCTTCCTCGCCGTCCCCGGTGGCGTCCACCGCATGGCCGGCGGCCCGCAGCGCGCCGGCCACGTGGCTGAGGACCTTCTTGTCATCTTCGGCGACCAGGATGCGCATGGCGGGAGTCTCCCACAAGGATGGCGGCGAGGCGAGCGGGCATCGGCGGCAGGATCACTCCTCGGCTTTCGGATTCGCCGCACCCGGAGCACTCACGCCGACGCCGTGTTGATAAACCAGCAGCCCGCCGTAGTGCCCGGCCTCGGCCACCGCGTAGGAAGCCGCCAGTCCGGCCACGGCGGCGGCGATGCCGAGTCCCCGCGCGACCTTCGGCGATCGACCCGCCACCACCGCACCTGCGGCAAGCAGACCGGCGACGATGGCGAGGTTCCGCGCGCGGTCGCCCCATTCCTCGTGTTCTTCCAAGATCTGCTCGGCGCGGGCCGACAGCTTGCCGGTCGATTCCTCATCTTCCTCGCCGCTCCACGCGGCCGCCGCGGCACCCGCCGCGCCCGTCAGCAGCAGGCCCGCCGCGAGCCAAGGCAAATGCCAGCGCCGGAGGAAGACCGCCGCCACCGCGACGGCGGTGCCGGCGAGGATCAGGACGATCGGGAAATGCACCAATGCGGGGTGCAAGGGGTCGGGGATGGAGATCATGGTCGTGAAGGTTTGGGTTCGGGCCACCGCGGCCTCCGGCTGGAGGACGGATGGCCGTTAAAAATTGATGAACTTGGCCGCTTCTTCCTCGCAGATTTCGCAGTCCTCGTAGGCCTCGCCTTCGATGGTCAGGCCGCAATCCGGGCAAACCGCGAAGCCCGAGTCGGCACCGGTGCCGATCAGTCGCAGGGCGGTGGTATAGAGCATGGCGTGGTCACCCTCGACCTGAAGCGCGCGGTCGAAGGTCTTCACCGCCTTGGTCGCGCCTTCCTCGGTCGCGGTGGCGATGAACGCGGGATACATCTTCTGCTGCTCGTAGGTCTCGCCCTTGATCGAGGCTTCCAGGTTCTCCTTGGTCGTGCCGACGGCGGCTTCTTCGCGAACCAGCTCCGGGGTCGTGCCGCCGAGCGCCTTGATCACCTTCGCGTGCTTGGCGGCGTGAATCTCCTCGGCCTTCGAAGCGGCGCGGAACAAGCGGGCGGCGTGCTTTTCGCCTTCGCTCTCCGCCTTCGCGGCGAAGAGCTCGTAGCGGAGCTTGGCATTCGACTCGCCCTGCCACGCCGTGGCGAGGTTGGCGAGGGTCTTGACCGGAGCGGCGGCCGGCGCGGTCGCGGCAGTGGCTCCGAGGGTGAAAACGACGGACGACATGAGGATCAGGATAGGATTCATAACACCATCAACCTGACACGCCGGGATTAGAACGCGGGGGTCGGCGGGATTAGAGATTTCTAATGATTGGGGAGCCCCCGGCATGACCATTTTCCCCACTCCCGGCCTTTTCCTTGACCCTCCCGGCCGGTCCCGTAGCGTCGCGCCGATTTTCCGACGGCCATGAACATCCACGAATACCAGGCGAAGGAGCTCTTCGATCGATTCCAAGTCCCGAGCCCCAAAGGCAAGGTTGCATCCACCCCCGAAGAGGCCGCTGAAGCCGCCAAGGAATTCGCCGGCGCCAAGCTGGTCATCAAGGCCCAGGTCCACGCCGGTGGCCGCGGCAAGGGCCACTTCAAGAACGGCTTCAAGGGCGGCGTCCACCTCATCGAGTCGCCGGAGCAGGCCGCGGAATACGCCGGCAAGATGCTCAACGAGACCCTCGTCACCGTCCAGACCGGCGATGCCGGCCGCGTGGTGCGCAAGGTGATGGTCGCCGAAGCGGTCGACATCACCCACGAATACTACCTCGCCATCCTCATGGACCGCGGCACTTCCCGCCCGGTCATCGTCACCTCCACGGCAGGCGGCATGAGCATCGAGGACGTGGCCCACGACAGCCCGGAGAAGATCGTCCGCCAGTTCGTCCATCCGCTGCTCGGTCTCCAGGGCTACGAAGTGCGCAAGCTGACCGCCGCCCTCGGCCTGACCGGCGATATCGCCAAGCAGTTCGCCAAGCTCCTCGGCAACCTCTACAAGCTCTTCGTCTCGCTCGATTGCTCGATGCTCGAGATCAACCCGCTGGTCACCACGCCCGACGGCCGCGTGCTCGCCCTCGACGCCAAGTTCGGCTTCGACGACAACGCCCTCTTCCGCCACCCGGAGATCGTCGCCATGCGCGACAAGGAGGAGGAAGACCCGCGCGAGGTCGCCGCTTCCGAATACGACCTCAACTACATCGGCCTCGACGGTAACATCGCCTGCCTCGTCAACGGCGCCGGTCTCGCGATGGCCACCATGGACATCATCAAGCACTACGGCGGTGAACCGGCGAACTTCCTCGACGTGGGCGGCGGCGCTTCCAAGGAGCAGGTCACCGCGGCCTTCAAGATCATCCTCGCCGACCCGCAGGTGAAGGGTATCCTGATCAACATCTTCGGCGGCATCATGGACTGCAACGTCATCGCCGAAGGCGTGATCGCCGCGGCCAAGGAAACCGGCCTGCCGATCCCGCTGGTCGTCCGCCTCGAAGGCAACAACGTCGAGATGGGCAAGGCCACCCTCGACGCCTCCGGCCTCAACATCGTGTCCGCCACCACCATGGCCGACGGAGCGCAGAAGATCGTCGCCGCCGTCCAATGAACCCCGCGGGTCCCGTTCGCTGACCACCGAGCCCTCACCACCTCTTCCCATGTCCATTCTCGTTGACGAAAACACCAAGCTCCTCGTCCAAGGCATCACCGGCAGCTTCGGCGCCCGACACGCGCAGCTCTCCCTCGACTACGGCACCAAGCTCGTCGCTGGCGTGACTCCCGGCAAAGGCGGCCAGAAGTTCGCCGATGTCGTCCCGATCTTCGACACCGTCGACCAAGCCGTGCGCGAAACCGGCGCCACCGCCTCCGCCATCTTCGTCCCGCCGCCCTTCGCCGCCGACGCCATCCTTGAGGCCTTCGACGCCGGCGTGGAGCTGGTCGTCTGCATCACCGAAGGCATCCCGGTCATGGACATGATGCGGGTCAAGGAAGCGATCCGCGGCTCCAAGTCCCGCCTGATCGGCCCGAACTGCCCCGGCCTGGTCACTCCCGGCCGCGGCGAGAAGTCCCACGGCGGCTGCCGCATCGGCATCACCCCGGGCCAGATCTGCAAGCGCGGCAATGTCGGCGTGGTCTCCCGCTCCGGCACCCTGACCTACGAGGCGGTCTTCCAGCTCACCCAGCTCGGCTACGGCCAGAGCACGCTCGTCGGTATCGGCGGCGACCCGATCAACGGCACCAACCACCTCGAAGTGCTGGAAATGTTCAACAACGACCCCGAGACCGAAGCCATCATCATGATCGGCGAGATCGGCGGCAACGCCGAGGTCGAGGCCGCCCGCTGGGCCAAGGAGCACTGCAAGAAGCCGATCGCCGGCTTCATCGCCGGTGCCACCGCGCCTCCGGGCCGCCGGATGGGCCACGCCGGCGCCATCGTCGGCGGCGAGGAAGACACCGCGCAGGCCAAGAAGCGCATCCTCGCCGAGTGCGGCATCGCCGTCGCCGAAACCCCGAGCGAGATGGCGACCACGCTGCTCGCCCGTTGGGGGAAGTAGCACAACTTTGCAAGTTGTGATCGGGTGCGGTCCGCTTCACCCGCACGGCAATCATCTCTCTGAAAAGCCCGCTCCTCTCCACGAGGCGCGGGCTTTTCGTTGGCGATTGGAACCGGAGGAATCTTGCTTTCCTCACCTGTTCCGCCAACCTCGCACACCAACGATGGGCCTCGAAATCTTCTACGACCTGCCTGCTCCCTCTGACTGGCATCGCGACCGGGTGCTTGCTGCCATCGAGGTCGCCCATCAAACCGCGCTTGGCTTGGGCTTTGCCGAGGTGGATTCCATCGTCCCGAATCTGCCGGATTGTCCGCAAACCCTCTCGGTCCAGGACGCCCCCGATGGGCTTTATGGCCTGCGCGCCAAAGCCGAAGACGGATGGATCTTCCGCACCTGGCCCGGCGAAGGATGCGAAACCGCCCTGTTCGGACTCTGCCGCTTTCCGGGCACCGTCATGGCAGGCGATCGTCTGATTCCCACCGGATGGGGCGAAGGCTGGCATCACCACACCTGGTGCAAGACCCAATATGCCGACCGGATTAGTCGCGGGCATTTCCTCAAATGCCACCGCGGTGTCATCGCCATCCTCGACGCCTTCCGCAGCGCCGGGATTGAGGTGAACGTCCGTGACGGCAGCGGCTTCTGGGATCACCGGGATCAAGCCGAACTCGTCCGGCAACTGGTTGAATGGAACGGAACCGTCGCCGCGGTGGCCGGCGCTTTCAAAGATGCTCTCGACGGAAGTGCGGGCCGCGTCGTTTCCCCCATCTTCAGCGCGCCGGACTTCGAGCATTTGGAAGCGCAGGGCCACGAGACGTTTCGCCGCAAGCGGGACGAAAGTTCCCGGGGAGTTCCGTGATTTGATCGCACCTAAAAAACTCACCGATCGCAGATCCCATGATTCTTCCCCTCCGCTATCTTGTCGCATCCTTGTTGCTCTCCGTGGCGACCCTCACGGCGGAGGAGAAGCAAGCCGCCATCGTCCTCCCCGCCGAGTTCGAGCTCCCCTCACCTCCTGTAGCCGATGCGGAAAACGGGATCTTGCTGTTCTTGAAGGAGTTTGAGTTGCCCTTGGGTGAGGCGATGCACCGTTACGGTGATTCATTGGAGTTGCTCAAATCCGGCAGCCCGATCGCTGACCCTCGGTTCTTCGACGAGTTCCGGAGGACCTCCGACCTCGGGAAGAAATTGCTGAAGCCACCGCTAATGTTTCCGGCGGACAACGCCTCGCAATCCCACATCGTTCCTTTATCGAGGCTCTTCCAAGCGACCGAGATCCTTGCTCGCCAGAGCCTCCGAGAGGGTGATCGCGAAGCCGCCGACCGATTCCTAACGGATGCGCTGCTATGGAGCAAACTTCTCAGAAGCGCAGAGCCGAGCATGCTGGATGGCCTCGTGGCACATTATGGCTGGAGATCCTCGGTCGGTGTACTTCTCGAGGACTGGCAAGTTCACGACGACCAACGGAAGCACCTTGATGCACTCTTACCGGTTTTTCAAGCGAACCGGATCGAAGTTGAGGAGCTGGTTGCCATCGCCAAAGTGGAGGCGCGTTGGTGGGCGAAACAAGGAGGAACCCGTGTCTTTGTCCAAACCCTCGATAGTAATAGATTGCTCAACGACCGGTTCAAGCATCTCACGAGATCGGATCTGCTTTCCCTTCCTTACGACCCGGATGCAGAAGCCAAGCGCTACTTCAATGAGATTTCCGGACAGATCCGCGGACTGCGGCAGGGCACACCTGCGGTGACGTGGCCGGGGAATTTGAGGCCGGTCGTGGACCGTACCATCGAGGACTATCGCAAACTCCCCAACGGCTTGGGTGATCTGTTGTTCGAGCAGGGAAAGAACTCGCCGATAGATCCACCATGGATCCAAGGCCTTTGCCGCCAGCGATTGCTCGATGCCTGCCTGATCTGGCTCAAGCGGGAGCGCAACGGACTCGACGTCACCGCCGCCTCGTTCAAGGAACTAACAGATCCCATCAGCGGAAGGCCTCTCGACATCGACCTCGAACAACGCGTGATCCGTTGTCGCGGCTGGGACGGCAAGGCGGCCCCTCTGAAATCCGAAGAACTGAAACCAGGCTTCCACGACGAAGAGGACGGCTACCTCTTCGTGGTACCCCGCTGGAAGGAACGGAGGTAAGTCCCCTCACTCCCCCAGAATCTCCCCCAACTTCGCGAACAAGGTCGAGAAGCAATCGTCCCCCAGCACCGGCTCGGCCCCGGCCCGCGTTCCCACCGGCGGCTCCGGCAGGGTCACCCAACTCCGACATCCACCGTACTTCGCCTCGTAGGGAAACTCCCAGGGCTTCACCAGCGCGCTGACCCGCACCAGGGCGACGTGAATGCTGCCGCTGGCCATCCCCTTGCCTTCCCAGTCGAAGCGCTGGCGGATCGTCTCCTCGGTCCAAACATGATAGGGCTCCAGCGCGGCGACCTGCTCCCAATCCGTGAGCGTCTTCGCCCACAGCGCCTCGCAGTAATGCGTGATGCTCACCGTGTCGCCCGCCACCCATTCCGGCGCGGCGACCACCGTGCCTTCGCGCACGAACTGGTCCTGGTTGTGGAAGCGGGTCGGAAACAGGAAGAAATTCTCCTCAGCAAACGAAAACCCGGCCTTCCCCTCGTGGATGCCACCCTTGCGCAGGATGATCGCCTGCCGCCCGCTCGCCAGCGCATCGCACACCACCTGCCATTCCTTGAAGCCGCTCGCCATGGCAACCAGAGCTAGCCTCACCGGTCAGGGGACTCAATCCGGAAATCGCCATCTTCCGCCCAGGTCTCCTTTCAAGGTAGCACGATCCGGTAGAATGCCCTGCCGGGCGGGCGAGTGGTATCGGTGAAGATCACCGCGCCATTCGGAGCGGCGGTGGCGCTGCCAATCGGAGCCCATTGGCCGAGGTTGGGGGATCGTTCGACCTGATAGCTTTGTCCAGGCGTTCCTTGGAAAGAAATCGCAGCCTGCCCGCCGGTCACCGTGATCGTGATCGGTCCGGAAACGCCCGCGCCAGAGGACTGCACCGTCACGTTCACCGTGCCAATCAGCGTGGCACCGCGGGCGTCGGTGAAGGTTACCGGAAAGGAGTCCGCCCCGGTAAAGCCGCTGGCGGGAACATAGGTCACGCTGGGTCCACCGAGGACAACGGTGCCGCCCTGAGTGGAGCTTGGTCCTGCGGCGGTAACAAGAACCGCGTCGCCATCGAGATCGCCGGTGGCGGCGACCAAGGTCGCTCTCGGGATGACAAGCGGCGTGCCGGAAGGCGTGGTGGCGCTATAGCCGGCGAAGGTCGGCGGCTGGTTGGAGACGGAGCTCGAGGGCGTCAGGTCGGCGCTTTGCCAGATACTGCCGCCCGCACCCACGGTGATCAGGGTGTGTTTGAAGAACACCGCACCGTTCCGGTCCGAAGTCGTCGGCGCGGGAGACGAGGTCCACGTGGTGCCGTCGAGCGAGAGCAGATCGATGGCCGCATCCGATGCGTCGCGGTTGATACCGCCCGCAAAGTAGATGCCATCCCCGAAGGCGAGTGCCGGGGCCTCCTCGTTGTTCGAACGGCTGCTGGTAAAGCCGGCTCCGCTGTTGGTGGAGACGCGGAGTTTGGAATAAAAACCGGAAGCGACAAAGCGGTTGTTGAGCCAAGCGATCCGGCGCAGGTCTTGCCACGATGCGAGACCGGAGCCGGAGCTAACGTCCATCCAGCTGGTGCGATTGGAAGACGTGAATACTTTCGGCGTGCCATTGCCCCCGCTGTGGCCGGTCAGCACGAAAGTGCCGCTACCGAATGCCACGCCTTTGATCGAAGTGGAGGAAAGGGCCGCCACCGTGACCGGACTCCAGGTGATCCCGTCCGCGGATTGGAGGACCGTGCCAGTATTGCCAACGGCCACCATCCCCCCGCCACCCGCGGCTACGGCCTCCAACTCGTTGTTTCGCTGGGTGCCGCCACTGAAACGTCGGGTCCAAGAGGAGCCATCGGTGGAGGTATAGATGACTCCTTGCCAACCGTCGGGGGGGGGTAAAGTTGTAGTCATATCCTACGATGATGAACTTGCTGCCATCCCAAGCGGCTCCGCGAAAGGTGATATTCGTAGAGCTGGCCACCGTGCGCGTGGTCCAAGTGACCCCGTCCGGAGAAGTGCGGACGACGCCTCCGGTTCCGCCGACCGCCACCGCGAGATTGCCGTTGGTGGTGATGGCGTTCAAACCGTTGGTGGTCCCGCTGGTCCGCTGGGTGAACTGCCGTGCGGGATCGGTCACGGTGATCGCTTGCGTAAGGGTGGTGAGCCCGCCTTTTCCGTCAAAGACGCGGAACGTGCAGTGATAGGTTCCTCCGAAGTCAAATGACTTCACGACACTCGATCCATCGGCGATCAGGCCGGGAAGTCCGAAATCGAAGTAGTGGGTCAGCGCGTCGCCGTCCGAATCCGTCGCGGTGCCGGCGTAGAGGCGGCCGCTGCGCGCGGGGAGGCTTGCCGGAGCGAGGGTCAGCGAAGCAGAGGGCGCGGTATTGGTTGGATAGAGTCCGCTCGAAGTCCGGACGACTCCACCGTCCGCGCTGGCGAGGAAACGCCCGAAGCCCGACACGAGGGCCTGGACGTCCCAGGCAAAGGTGGTAGCGGCACTGGACCGGGTCCACTCGGCACCGTTGGTGGAAACGAGCAAGGCTTGCGGTGTTCCGCCTTCATCCATCGCCTTGGCGGTGACGAGGAAGGTGCCGTCCGGAGCGATGGCGATGCTGCCGGTGCTCCAACGCGTGGTGCCGGGCGTGACCGCCGCCAGCCAGTTGAGGCCGCTATCGGTGGAATACTTGATGCCACCATACCACCCGACCGCGTAAAGCGTGCCCGCCCTCGCGGCGACGCCAAACACGTCGAAGCCCAGATTCCCTTGCTGGGTCCAGTTGGTGCCGTTGGCGGAGGTCCACACGGTTTCATCCTGTCCCGAGGAAGAGTTGGTCGAAACCGCCATCCAGACGCTGCCGTTGTGAGTGACGAAGCGGAACGCCGGCGCACCGGCAACGGTGGCGAGTGACCAACTGATCCCGTCCGGCGAATTCAAAACGGTGCCCGCATCGCCCACGGCAACGAAGCCATTGTTAGAAGAAGCGACGTCCCGGATCTGCGGGATGCCCCCGGGGAAGTTGGCCGTGGACCAGCTACGGCCGTCGGGCGAATAGCAGACCTGGGATGCAGCGGCACCATCCTTCTTGCCCGCGGCAACGAACACGCCTTTGCCGAAGGCAAGCCTCGGATCGCGGTCGAAGTCAGGAAGCTCGCCGACATTCGTCCACGTGACCCCATCCCAACTGGTGAGAACGGTTCCGAAAAGCTCCGCCACCACGAAGCGGTCCTTACCCCACACCGCGGCACGCAGGTAGCCGGTGTTGTTCGTGGTCTGCTGGGTCCAGCTATCCAACGGATCGGTGACCGTGATGGATTTCGTGACGGTCTGCGTGCCGCCCTTCATGTCGGATACGGTGAGATCGACCAGATAGGTTCCGCCGGTGGTCCAGGTGTGGGTCAGGCTCGGCGCGTTATCATGAACCAGGCCGTCCTTGGTGTTCCAGTGATAGGAAAGCGTGTCGCCATTCGCGTCGGTCGCGGCAGTGGTGAGAGTGATGCTGTTGCGCGCGGCGACGGAAGATGGACCGGCAATGACTCCCGCCACCGGTGCACTGTTGCCGGGGAACGGACCCAGGTTCACTCGGACATCGATCCAACGGTCGGCACCGCTGCCACCGGCGGTCAAAGGAGTGAGGTGAAGGTTCGCCGCCGCATCGCTGTAGGTCCGACCCAGCGTGAGTGCCGCGTCATTCTTTCCATCCGTGCTGTTCGGCGTGGTGTCGACCAGCCAGCAGCGGTTTTGCCCGGGACGCTGCCAGTTGAGATAGACGCCCTTTTGATTGCTCCGGTTGGCGGTGAAGGACGTGCGATAGCCGAGCCAGTAGTATTCGTCGACGCCCTTGGTGACGCGGACGCCGCGCAGGGCGGAGGAAGTGGTATTGGCATCGTCGACGCGGTGGACCCGATAGGTGTTTGACCCCAGCGCGGTGGCATCGGCCCATTGGGCGGTGGTGAGCCAGTCGAGCCTCGACTTTGCCTGGGTATGAAACTGACCCTCGGGATCATTGCCGCTGCCCATGATGTCGAAAATGTCGCCGTATTCCGTGGAGCTGCCTGTCCCGACCACCGAACCGTCGCTGGTGCCCCATGAACTTGCGTGGCCGATGCCATAGTTGTGGCCGAGTTCATGCACGTAAACGCCCGAGCTGTTGTTGCCCTGCATCCAGAGATCTCCACCGCCGGCCAGGCCGGCATAGCTCACGCCGCCGGAGCTGATGCCGATGCCGCTGAAAGTCACGCCGACGATGTCGTAGTTACCGAGCCCGCCGCCGTCGCCGGAGCCCGACGCGCTGACCGGGCCGATATTGATCGCCGCATCCGCTCCGGACTTGGCACTGCGGAAGGTATTTCTCGCGTCGCGGAGCAACTCGGTGTTCAGGCCATTGCCACCGTTGATGTAAAACGTCGTGGCCTGGGGCATGGTATAAAGATTGGCGCTCACCGTGGCCTCGATCCAGGTCTTCCCGTAGGAGTTGGCGCGGATCTGATCGCTCACCGTGCCGTTCAAGACTCCGGAAGCGGCGGCCTGGGTCACCGGTTCGGCGGCGTTGTTGGAGAAATTGATGCGGATCAGGTAGACCCTCTTTTTCGTCTCGGTCCAAGCGCTCGCCTGATAGGCGGAGAATCTCTCCAGCGCGCCCCAGTCGATGGAACCATCGCCCGACGGCAGCAGATAGGAGGTCGCCGCGACCGGCCCCGGGCGGGACTCCGCGGCGGCGAGACGCTCGTTGGCGGCGAGTGCCGTTTCGTTGCTGGAGAGAATCACCAGGCGCCCGCCGACCAGCGCGTGAACAGCTTCCAAGCCTGCTTCCACGCCACTTGAGAAACAGCGGCCGCTGTCTGCTTGAGCGGCATCGAGACTCCGTCGGACGACCTCTACATCCGCCTCCGGCAGCACCTGCAGTGGTTCGGGGCGCAGCGCTGCCATGCCATCGAGTTCGATTCCTTGCACCGGCAGGCGGCGCTTGCTGCCGAGGTCCGATCGTGTGCCATAGACGAAGGCCTGCAAGGATCGCCCATCGGGCAAATTCAATTCCGCCACGTAGGTCGGGATTCCCGCGAGAGGCATCGTCCCCGGCGGCAGACAAACGGGGTAGTAGGCATAATCGGCCACCATGCTGAAAGGCCGCTCCACGAGGGCGCGCATCTCTTCCGGCAGGCGCTCCCATTCCGCCCAGCTCAGCGACTCGGCGATCGCCTGCCGGGGATTCTCGCGAATCAAACCCACCATGCGCTGACGGCGTTCGGTCGCGAGGCGGATTCCTTCTTGAAGATCCGGCACCGTTCCCTGGCTGCCATTTCCGGGATCCGCCGCATCCTGCGAATCCAGCCAACGCCGGAAACCTTCCTGCGCGCTTTGATCCATGGCATCCGAACTCGCGACAGCATTCGCTCTTTCGACGTCCATCCCGGCTCGGGGAGCAATGACATCCGAGGTCCGGCCGAACCACCACAAGGCCACGCAGGTGACGAGAAGGACCAACGGCAAAAGCAGGCGAAGTGCCTTGCCTGAAGCGGAAGAAGATTCGGCTATCATGAGATTTGACGCATTTGGTCAGGGATCAGATACAATCAACCAAGATGAAAGGTCAATCGAATCCAACAAGTTTTCCCGCACCCCTCTAGCCCCTGATCGTCCCCGCCCTTTTCAAAAAATGTTCTCCACCCGGTGGACATACGGCTTCTCGCCATCGGTCAGGATCACCTCGATCACGTCGAAGCGCCACGGGATCTCCCGCGTCCCTAACAGCCGCAACCACTCGTTCGCCCCGCGCTCGATCAGGCGGTGCTTGTCCTTGTCCACCGCATCCAGCGGACGCCCGACACCCCCGGCACGGCGGGTCTTGACCTCGGTGAACAGCAGTTGCCGGCCCTCCCGCGCCACGATGTCCACCTCGCCGCCGCCCGGAGCCTTGAAATTCCGGTAGAGGATCTTCGCCCCGTTCGCCCGCAACCAGTCGCGCGCGATCTTTTCCCCCATCACCCCGACCGCCGCCGGACCGATCCCCGTCCCGTCACGCTTCGTCAGGCGGCAGGGCGAGTTGAGCGACCGGCTGAAACGAGCGACGATGCAGGCGACAAGGCCCATGGAGACGGAGCGCTTCAAGATGCATCTTCGTACCATAGCCCATGTGCCGCTCAAAGCCGTATTCCGGGAACTCTCGGGCGAATTCGAGCATCACCCGGTCGCGCGACACTTTCGCGATGATGCTGGCCGCGGCGATCGACAGCGACTTGCCGTCGCCCTTCACGATCCCATCGTGCCGCCATGGGAAATCGCGCACCCGCAGGCCATCGATCAGGCAATGGTCCACGGCCGCCTTCAGGCCTTCCACCGCGCGGGCCATCGCCGCGTGGGTGGCGCGGAGGATGTTGATGCGATCAATCTCTTCCGGCTCCGCGTAGGCCAGCGACCAACTCACGGTAGCGTCCAGGGTGATGACCTCGAACAAGCGCTCGCGCTTCGCCGCGGTCAGCTTCTTCGAATCGTCCAGCCCCGGGCAACGCCACCCCGGAGGCAAGATCACCGCCGCGGCGGACACCGGACCGGCGAGCGGCCCCCTTCCCGCCTCGTCCACCCCGGCAACTTTCGTCAGGCCGCGGGCGCGGAGAGCGGATTCCAAGGCGTCGTCAGGCATCGGGCGGCCTCAGAACTGCCGCATCCGGTCCGTCATGGCCATATGGGAATGGCTTTGTGACGCAAAAATCTGGGTGGCGAAGACCGTGCCGTCAGGAGCGACCGCCACGCCGACTCCGGTGACATCCCAGTTGCTCTTCATGTTCTTGGCGTGGCCCGCAGAGTTCTTCCATGCACCCACGAGCGTCGATGAAGGGCTGCTGAAGCTGCCGGAGCAGGTCGCAATGTTTTCCGCCACGTTGCTCATGCCCATCAGCCGTTGCGCGGCCATGGCCCGCTCCTCGAAACCGTAATGGGTCAAGCCTCCCTCGATCTTTCCGCGATTCCGCACCATGAACTCGCTGTGCTGCTGGGCGAGCCGGTCGAGCCCGGCGTGGCGGGGCAAGGACGACTTGCCGATGGCACCGCGGTGCGAGTTCACCTGTGAATGCACGTTCCCAGCGAGCGAACCGTCGGTCCGGGAGGGAGCGGCGGAACTCATCGGCACCGTGGCCAATTCGAGTTGGGGTCCACAGGAGACCAGCATCAGAGCGGCCGTGGCGGCAGCCGTAGAGTAGTAAAAGTTTGTTTTCATAGTGGGGCAGCGCGTGAATTATTCAAAAACGCCCTTAATTATAAAGAAAATTTAAAATTTCGCGAGTACAAGCCCATTCCCCCGCTGCTTCTCAAGACCCGATTTGAAGGCCGCCCTCCTGCCTGTGTTCCCGCGGCCCAGGCGGTCCTTCGTTGAGCCACCCGAAGTTGATCCGCGCCACTTGCCAAGCCCCGGCCGCTCGGGATGATCAACGCCGTTTTCAGGTAGGGGGTGTCTTCGACCCCGATGGTGCCATAGACATTCGGCCCCATCCGCTCGAAGACCACTTCGCTGTCCTTCCAGATCTTCAGCGAGCCCTCGTCACCGGGAGACCATTTCGCATGCACCACCCACGAGCCCCAGCGACCGCGGACGATGGGGGCATCGAGCTTCCTGTTCGTCGGGGTCGGCTTGGTCTGCGGCGAGCCGTAGCTCTCGCGGATGAACCAGCGGTCGAAAGTGCCTTAGGAGAAGTCGTCGCTGAAGATCACCAGCCGGGAAAGATCGAAGACATCCTTTGCCTTGAGGGCGCGCGGCGGAAGAGTCGCCGGGGCGGCGGGCTCGACTCCGGAAGCTGCCGCGAGCAAGCCGATAAGAGCCCTCCAAGCCTTTGCCAGGACTACGAGCAACAGGCCAGCTCGACCGAACGACGGTTTCAAGAGCCTCCCACCAAGAGCAAATTCCTAGCGCTCATTTCTCTCCCGAGTTCGTCTGTGAGCACGATTGGGTAGGAGAATGGGGACCCGAGACCCGGGCCAGGGCCATGCAACGCCGGCGAACTCCACCGACAAGAACGTGAGGAGGTTGAATACCCGATTCACTCGATCAGAATTGCAGGATTTCACCTTCAAAATGCAGGCGTGACATGCCCCCCCCCCCCCCATCCCCCCCCCCCCCCCCCCCCACCCCCACCCACCACCCCCCACCCCCCCAAC
>Ga0247843_1001604_pt1 | contig 44962 bp, 36 predicted proteins | sample LaCruzMarch2017__FD_192420 | JGI IMG/M metagenome (GOLD analysis project Ga0247843, IMG submission 192420) | Freshwater microbial communities from meromictic Lake La Cruz, Castile-La Mancha, Spain - LaCruzMarch2017_8m | ecosystem: Environmental > Aquatic > Freshwater > Lake | place: Spain...
GCACCAGGCCTGAGCCGCTGAGGGCGCCCAGGGTGCCGCCGGTGACCACCACATCGCCTTCAGTACCGTTCCAGGCAAAGCTGGTGCCTGGGTCTTCGCTGAAGGTGAAGGTGAGGGTGGCGCTCTCGCCGGCCTTGAGCGCGGGGGCGCTGCTGGTGATGGCCAGGGTGGGCGCCAGCGTGTCTATGCTGATGGCAGGCGTCGTTCCCGCAGCGCCTGTGTTGCTTGCCGCGTCCAGGTAGTTGCCCGAGGACACCGTGATGCTGGCGCTGCCCGAGGCCAGGTTGGGCGTGGGCGTGAAAACCGCTGTGCGCACCAGCCCCGTGCCGCTGAGGGCGTCCAGGGTGCCGCCTGTGACCACCACATCGCCTTCAGTACCGTTCCAGGCAAAGCTGGTGCCTGGGTCTTCGCTGAAGGTGAAGGTGAGGGTGGCGGTCTCACCGGCCTTGAGGGCGGTGGTGCTGCTGGTGATGGCGATCGTGGGGGAGAGTGTGTCGATGGACTGGCTTGCCTGATTCGCCAGGTTGGCGTTGGCCACGGCGTTGCCGGCCGCATCGGCCAGGCCTGTCCCCACCAAGCCGAGTGCCACGCTGCCGCTGGCCACACCGGCCGTGGGTGTCACCACGACGGTGTAGGCGTTGCTGGTGCCGACTTGGCTCACCGAGGTGACGGTGCCGTTGGTGGCAGTGAAACTGCTGGTGCCCACGGTACCGGTCAGCGCTTCGCTGAAGCTCACGGTGAAGCTGATCGGCTCTTTGGTGATCGCTGTCTCTGTGGCCTCGGTGACGGTGGTCACTGCGGGCGCAAGCGTGTCGATGGACTGGCTCGCCAGATTGGCCAGGTTGGCGTTGGCCAGGGCGTTGCCGGCCGCATCGGCCAGGCCTGTCCCCACCAAGCCGAGTGCCACGCTGCCGCTGGCCACACCGGCCGTGGGTGTGACCAAGACGGTGTAGGCGTTGCTGGTGCCGACTTGGCTCACCGATGTGACGGTGCCGTTGGTGGCAGTGAAACTGCTGGTGCCCACGGTACCGGCCAGCGCTTCGCTGAAGCTCACGGTGAAGCTGATCGGCTCTTTGGTGATCGCTGTCTCTGTGGCCTCGGTGACGGTGGTCACTGTGGGCGCTAGCTTGTCAAAGTTCAAGCTGGGCGTGCTGCCCGCGCCGCCCGTGTTGCCTGCCGCATCGAGGTAGCTGCTGGCGGGGACCGTGATGCTGGCGCTGCCCGAGGACAGGCTGGGCGTGGGCGTGAATACCGCTGTGCGCACCAGACCCGTGCCGCTGAGGGCGCCTAGCGTGCCGCCTGTGACCACCACATCACCTGCCGTGCCGTCCCATGCAAAACTGGTGCCCGGGTCTTCGCTGAAGGTGAAGGTGAGGGTGGCGCTCTCGCCGGCTTTGAGTGTGGGGGCGCTGCTGGTGATGGCCAGGGTGGGGGCGAGTGTGTCTATGGCCTGCCCGCCCTTGCTGGCCAAATTCGCATCGGCCACGGGATTGCCTGCCGCATCGGCCAGGCCGGCGGCACGCAGGTTCAACGCGACGGTGCCTTCGACGTTGGCCGTGGGCCTGACCACCACGGTGTAGCTGTTGCTGCTCGGCAAACGACTGACCGACAGTACACTGCCCAAATTGGCTGAAAAACTGTTGCTGCTGACGGTGCCGGTCATCGCCTCGTCAAAGTCCACCTTGAAGGTGATGTCTTGTCGCGTGACGGCGGCTTCGGTGCTGTCGCTGACGCTGAGCACGCTGGGCGCCCGGGTGTCCACGCTGAAACCTTTGGTGTTGGATGCCAGGTTGCCCGTTGTGGCCCCCGTGCCGCTGAAGCTGCCAGCGAGCACCTGCACTTGGGTGCTTGAATCCATGCCACTGAGCACGGCACTGTATTGCCTGCCCGAGCCCGTAAAGTTGTTCAGGCTGCCAGGGCCATTGACGGTGACGTCGTCAGCGGTGAAGTTGCTGCTGTCCTGGGAGAGTGTGAAGAAAAGGGAGGTGCTGATCGATTTGTCTTGCGCATTGAATGCGGCCTGCTCTGCAGTGACCACGATGGAGGGGGTGACGCTCTCCTGGGCCACGGCGACCAGGTTCGATGCCAGGTTGGGGTTGCCTGCCGTATCGGTGAATCGGCCAGCGCCCACGGCGACCTCGGTGGGTGCGTCCGAATTACCCGGTGTGAGCAGGGCCTCAAAAAAGTAGCGGCCTTGGCTTGGGCCCAGTGCTTTGAATTCACTGATGCGTCCCCGCACGACTTGCCCGGCCTCCCGAGCCGTGATGTCCTCGACGCCAAAGGCATCGGCATGAACCGCATTGCTGCGCTCGGCGAAGGCCACGGCCTCGCTGACCGAGAAGGTCAGCAGCGTTGATTGACCAGTTTGGACGAAGGTCTCACGGGCGCTGACCGTGACGGTTGGCGCGAGGCTGTCAATCTGCGGTGCGCTAAAGCCAACCAGGCCGCCCGCCAGACTGAGCAAGGCCGGCTTGCCCGACAGGTCTTGGATGCTGCTGCCCGGGGCCAATCCGATGGCGCCATTCAGAACCGCCAGTTGGGTGTCTCCGGGCTCAATGCGGTAGGTAAAGACCAGCTTGTCGCTGCCCGAGTGGCTCAGATCGAGCAGGGCTTCTGAGGGTGCGCCATTCGCCGTGGTCTGGATGGCGAGGCTGGGTAGCCCCGGCCCGGCGGTCTTGATCAGGACACCTTCTGACATGAGCACGACAAACTGCGCCAACTCACCCACCCTCTCGGGTTTGACCGACACCGACACCACTTGCGGCGCTGCGCTGTCTGCCGCTGCCTGGGTGGGCGCTTCGACAGCATCCGTGGTGCCCAGGCGGAGCAATCCGACCGACTGCGACTGGACCTGCACCGCTGCCGCATCGGAGAAGTTGTCCGATATGGCCAGCAGCTTGCTGCTGTCACCGGTTTTGATGTCTGCGATCTGGTTCATCGCCGCCTTCTGGGCCGCGAGGATGCGCAACAAGGTGTCTTCGGCCGCTTGGGGGTCGGTGCGCACTGCCGATTTGGCGTTGCCCGTGAGTGTGTCGATCAGGCTGTTGGTCGAGGCCACGGCCGTGCCGACAGCGGCACTGGCGTTGCTCAACTTGGTGGGGTCCATGCTGTAGAGACCGGAGTCGGTGTCGGTGGCGGTCTGCGCGGCGCTGGCCAGGATGCCGGTGAGCGTGTCAGAGTCGTCCATGGTCAGTGCCGATCCGCTGGCCAGTGCGGTGTCCATGGCCTGGACGATGCTGCCGACAATAAAGTCGGACAGGTTGGCCAGGGTCGGTGCGTCGGCCCCAGTGCTGTTGTCCGACCCCTTGAGCGCGGCGGCGCCCACGGCCATCAAGTTGGCCACCATCAGTGCCTTGCTGTTGATGTCCAGCGCTTGCGACAGGCTGATGCCCGCGGCGGCATCGTCTTGCCCAGCAGAAGCAGAAGCGATGGTGTCGATCTGGGTCAAGTCCACGCCCAGCGGCAGGTCCAGCGCCTCGCTGACCTTGGCCATTGCAGAGGCTTTGGCCTGGGCCATGCGTTCTATGGCCTCCTGCGGGCTCAGCTGGGAGGTGTCTCCGAGCTCGGTTTTGACGATGGATTGCACCAAGGTGGTCAGTGGGTTGACCACAGTGCTGCCCGCCGTGGCGCTGTAACTGCCTTCAAAAGGCAGGCCGGTGCTGATGTCCGTGCCGCCTTGCGCAATGAGGGGATGGCCTTTTTGTGCGGCGGTGAGAAAGCCGTTGACGCGGCCCTCTTCAGACAGACCCAGCGGGTAATCCCCGGCGTCGATCTTGCCGGTATTGTTCATGTCCACCCAGACTTCGGTGCCATCGAGGTAGCCGTCTTGGATGACGAGCGAGGTGGCGGTGCGGGTTTCCAGGGCGATGTTCAGCGCAGTGGCGGCATTGCCTGGATTGCCCACGGCGTCGCTGTATGCGGCCGCGCCGACGGCGAGGGTGGCGTTGATGCCCGTGAGGTCGGCTGTGGGTGTGAAGATGGCGGTGCGGGTCAGGCCGCTGCCGCTGACCGGGCCGAGCAAGCCACCGGTGACCGTCACATCGCCTGCCGCAAAGCTTGCGCCAGGGTCTTCGCTGAAGGTGAAGGTGATGGTGGCACTCTCATCGGCGTTGAGGGCAGGGGCGCTGCTGGTGATGGCAAGCGTGGGGGCGAGGGTGTCTGTGCTTTTGGCATCGATCTGAATGGCCAATTGAGCAGCAGTTGTGCTGTCTTGCAGGGCCAACACGGTCGCCAGGCCGCCAGTGGCGGCTGACTTGATCGCGTTGGACAGTGTGACTTGCGCCAGGACCTGCGCCTGGGCAACTTGTGTCAGTGCATCGGGACCCGAGGCATTGGCCACCAAGGTGTTCACCGATGCAATCGCGGCTGCCACGCTGGCGGCATGGCTTGTGGCGCCTGCCGTGGTCAGCACAGCCGTGAGCACTGCGGCATCGAAGGTCACCGCACCCGAGGTATTGGCCATTTTGCTGGCCAGCGCATCGATCACGCGTGAAGCCGCGCCGGTCTGTGCAGCGGCCGAACTGTCGCTGGCCGCCAGGGCAGCGCCTGCAACGATGATGTTGGCAATTTGCACCGCCTTGAGGTGGTTGGCCATGCCCTCAGGGGTGGAGGCTTGGGCAAAGGTGTCGTAAGAGGTGAGGTCACTCACCCCGGTCAGCCCCAGGGCGGTCACCACGGCGGTTTTGGCTTGGGACAAGGACTGACCGCCCTCCATCATGGCCGCGACCAAGGTGGTCAGAGGGTTGATGACTGTGCTGCCTGCGGGTGCAGCCAGCACGCCGGCAAAGGCTTTGTTGGTCTCTGTATCGGTGCCGCCCTTGGCCAGCAAAGCGTGTTTGGCTTGCTCAGCGGTCAGTGTGACCGTGGCAAAACCGGAGCTGTCTGTGGAGCCCACCTCAGGCTCGCCGTCGTCGATGACGCCGTCACCGTCCAAGTCGACATAGACCTTGGCGTCTTTGACCGGCCCGTCCACCACCCGCAGTCGGGTGACGGTGTCGGAGGTGGACGAAGTCGCTTTGAATGCGCCGACACCTGCCAGGGCTGCTGGTATGAACCAGGCCCAAGAAGCCGCAGACACAAATGGGCTGCTGGCTGCAGAAGTGGCTGACGTCTCCTTGGTGCCGGTGGCTGGTGAAGTGGGTTCTGTGGCGGCCTGAGCCAAAAGATAAGAGTCACCAAAGTTGCCAGAGGAGAAGTCGCTGTAGGCGGCAAGGCTGGAGTCGCCCTGGGCGGCATGAAGCGTGTCAAGAGACCATGTGCCCAAGAGATCGGCGTCTGGATCGGATGGTGGTGTGGTTGAAGCAGACCTAAAAGTGGTCAAGCCATCGGCGTTCGTTGACTCCAAAGGGGTTGGGGCTGGGTCGCTTTCCAACCCATTTGTGCTGGGCAGCGTGAGCTCATGGATCGCTTTTTTGCCAGGTTTTACGGCCAATTTGTTCCTCGGGATGGGCGCGTTGACCCCCGCGTCTTGCACCACGGCGCTTTCCCGTGCAACGGGCTTGTTATCTTTTTCTAAGGGGTGTTGAACAACGGCTTTGAACAAGTCTGAAGCGTTTTTGGTCATGGTGATTTGCCTGAGTTTGGACAGCAAAGACCAATGTAAAAGCGGCGCTATTTTTTAAACATCACATGGAAATGCTATTTTGATAAATTTATCAAAAATTATTATTTATCACATTAAAATGCGATTTACTAAAAATAATTTAAATTCAACAATCAAAAAATCTTGCATTCACCTGAATTGATCTGGCGTGCCATTGACCCCCCACTCAAACGTTCTGTTGGTTGAAGACGATCTGGTGTTCCAGAACACCTTTGTGCGGGTCTTTGACTTGATGGCTGGGGTCTGGAAAATCCAAGCTTTCCAGCAGGGTTCAAGTGCCTTGCAGGTTCTGGCAAAGCCGGATTGCCAATTCGATTTGGCCCTCATCGACATTGGCTTGCCTGACATTTCAGGCATTGATGTGATCGCTGCAGTACGCCACCGGTTTGCCGAGTTGCCGATTTTGGTGACCACGGCCTTCACATCCGAAGAGACATTTTTGTCAGCGATACGCGCAGGGGCGAATGGTTATTTGCTCAAAGGCGATTCCGACCTGTACATGTGCCATTCGATTGAGTTGGTGTTGCAAGGTCAATACCCTGTGAGCCCTGCTTTGGCCAGACACTTGTTTCGCTTGGCTGGGGGCCCCAACGTCAAGCACATGCCCAACGATTTGAACCTTTCAAAACGAGAATTGGAATTGCTCCAATTCATTGCCAAAGGATGCAGCTATGCCTCTTGCGCGGATGTCATGAACATTTCTCTTTCCACGGTTCAAACGCACATTCGCAACATGTACCGCAAGTTGGAAGTGTCCAACCAGCGGCAAGCCATCACCAAGGCGCAGTCGGCAGGACTGCTGAAATTTTGATGGTTCTTGATCGCCTTGTTGTTTGTTCATGGCTGGCTTTGGGGCTGCTGTTTTGCGGATGGGTTCAGGCGGCAGACCAGCCAGACGCCACCACTGAGCTGAAGCAAGCCGTGATGAAGGGCTCGGGCCCCGAAAAAGTGGTCAACTTGCCGCACACGATGGCGTCCACCGACTTCGAGCCCAAGGGCAGCTTGGTCCGCTACACCTTGCGGTTCGATTTGGCCACGTTGCCCGATGAGGCGATGGGCATCTACGTGCCCAAAATGTCTTTGGCGGGCAGTGTCTCTGTGAACGGCCAATTCTTTGGTGTTTGTGAGCGTGGACAGCTCAAAGAAGTGCGGTGTTTGCACCGCCCTTACCTGTTCAAAGTGCCGGCGTCTATGTTGAAAACAGGTGCCAACGAACTGCAGTTTGAAATTTACGCCAACGCGCGTCAAAGCAATGGTTTGTCCAGCGTCATGATTGGCCCGGTTGAAACGCTGGACCGCCATTTCTATCTGTGGCGGTATTGGCTTCAGGTGGACTTGATGGCGGGCTTGAGCTGGTTGTCTGGTTTGCTCGGCGTGATGGCTTTGGCCGTGGGCATCGTTTTGCGCAAGGATTCGGTCTATCTGTGGTTCGGCCTGACCAGCCTGGTCAACGCGGTTGCCACGGCCAGTGTCTTCATGAGCCGACCGATGGTGGACGCGGATGTGTTCAGCTGGATTATTTTTGCCAGCCGATTCGCTTCAGGTCACTTGTTGATCTTGATGTTCGTTTCATTTTTTGAAAAACTCAAGCTCCGGCTGTATGCGGGTGTTCTGAGCTATACGGTCATTTCGGTGGCCCTCATCGCACTGTCTGACAACAACCGAACGCTGGTGACGGTTCTGTACTTGCCGCTTTTGTTGTCCGTTTTGTTGATGCCAGCGTTGATGGTTTACTGGACTTGGCAAACGCGACAGGTCAGCCATATTTTTGCAACCCTGATGATGGGCTTGATCACGGTCGCCAGCAGCTTTGATTGGCTCAGGTTCACGGGTGAATCGGCATTCACCGGCTTGTACTTCATTCCCTATGCGTACAGCGGAACTTTGTTCATGTTTGGCGGCATGCTGTTGCTTTTGTTGGTGACTGCGCTGATCCGATTACAAAACCAAAGTGTGGAGCTGGAGACGAGAGTTCAAGAGCGCACAGCTGAACTCAATGAGGTGCACGAACGGTTGTTGCATTCGGAAATAGATCGGACCAAAACACAAGAGCGTCAACACATGCTGCAAGACATGCACGATGGCTTTGGCTCTCAATTGGTCATTGCCAAGATGATGGTGGAGCAAAACCAGATGTCACAGGCAGGTTTGGGGCGCTTGCTTGAAGAGAGCATCGCCGACTTGTATTTGTTGGTAGACACCTTGGGGAACTCCGACAATTACCTGCCCAACGCATTGGTCGATTTTCGATTCAGAACACAACAACGGTTGATGGGCTCAACCATCCAATTGCACTGGAATTTGCAAGTTGACCATGCACCTGAAGTTGCACCCCAAGTGGTTTTGCAGATTTTGCGTCTTGTCCAAGAAGCGCTGAACAACGCGCTCAAACATGCCAAGGCCAGGCACATCTATCTGGACTTCACCTATGACGAAGTGACCTCGCAATTGACAATTTCGGTGGCCGACGATGGTGTGGGTATGGGCGATAAAATGCTTTTTGGTCGAGGTCAAACCAACATGATGGCGCGCGCGCGTGCGACGGGTGGAAAGCTCAGCGTGTCGAACAGCCATCTGACTTTGTCCGTGACCCACCCCGGCACGCTGGTGAAGTTGGTTGTGCCGCTGCAAAAAATGGGTGCAGTGTGATCGCAGCATGGATTCCAGAGCTGGGATCAGGTCTTGCCGCAAGAAGGTGGTCTTCCCGATGCGACGTATGCCCGAGAGAAACACGCCTGAACGCACTTGCAGCTGCAAGGCTGTGAGTTTGAGTAACTGCTGTGCCAAGTCATTGGCGTATTGGGGGCGGTGGAAGAACGGGTCTTCAGTCTTGGCGATTACCTGAATTTATCTGATGGAAATAATTACCCAATGAAGATAATTTTATGTAAACAACCTTGGCTTGTTTTTACGCTCAGAGGAATGCTTCTGTCTCGTTTTGAACTGTCAAGGATTTCTTGACAGTTTCCTTGCCTCTTGTCAGTCCACCCTATTCAAGCCAAAGGGCATTTGTCAGCTCAAAGGTTCCACAACCTCGGCACCGTGCCGCTCATGCCCCACATCTCTTGCCGCCATGAGGCCCATATTTGCCTGAGCAATTGCATCGCAGGCTCGGTCACGGGTGAGAGCGCGCGCAGCACAATGACCTGCTTGTGCGGTGAGGTGGCGCCTGTGGTCAGGCGCAATTCAGAGGCGTCCAGCAAATCGCGAGCGCAGGCCAGTGCCCGTTCGATTCGCTCGTCGGCCATGGCGCTGCCCGCCGCAAACACCAGCGTGGCCATGCAGCGCTGGCCTGCCAGCCCCAGTGGGCTGTCCATCAGGCGTGTATCGGTGGCGTTCAGGGTGCCGCGCTCCAGCCACACACCGGGAATCTCCAGGTGTTGGCGAAACCTGCCTTGCACAAAGGGCAAATCTGCGGCGGGCAAGCCCAGGGCGGTGATGTCCCAGGCCATCATTTCTGCGCCGGGGGCGAGCTCAAACACGGCGCGGTTGAGGGCATCACAGCCGTTGTAGGCAATGGCCTCCAAAGGCAGCCATTCCAGGCGTGCACCCGATTCAACCCGCGCATGCACTTGCTGCGCGGCCAGCCCGGCTTCAGAGCGGTAAAAGCGCGTGGCCCCGGGCGTGGTGACCAGGCCATGCGCTCCCGAACCCACTGAGACTTGCACGTCCAGGGTGTCGCCGCCCACCAGACCGCTGGGCGGGTGCACCAGCACGTTGTGGCAGACCGCATCGCCTTCGGGGTAGAGGCTTTGCAAAATGCGCAGCGGCCCGCTGTGCAGGTAACGGGCCACGCTGCGATTGGCTTCGAGCGTGTAGTGCAAATCCAGTCGGGCCAGCCAAGTCATTGGAACCACTTGCTTGGGTTGGCCGACTGCATCACACGCCAAACAGCATGTGACTTACTCGCCTTGCGAGCCGCGATGCGCCCAGCCGGTGGTGCGCTTTTCGATGTAGCTGAACAGCTCATACATGAGCATGGCCATGGCACCCACGACCACCAGGCCAGAAAACGCCAAGCCCATTTGCATGGCCGAGCCGGCCGAGATCAGCAGGTAGCCAATGCCTTCGTTGGATGCCGTCATCTCGGACACCGTGGTGCCCACAAAAGCCAAGGTGATGGCGACTTTGAGAGAGCCATAAAAGTAAGGCATGGAGCGCGGCAGGCCGACTTTGACCAGCACGTCCCAGCGCTTGGCGCCCAGCACGCGCAGCACGTCTTCCAGTTCAGGCTCCAAGGTGGCCAGACCGGTGGCGATGTTCACCATGATGGGGAAGAAGCTGATCAGGAAAGCCGTGAGGATGGCCGGGCCAATGCCGATGCCAAACCACACCACCAAGATGGGCACAAAGGCCGCTTTGGGCAGTGCGTTGAAGGCCGTCATGAGCGGGTACACGGCGGCATAGGCCAAGCGTGAGCTGCCAATGATGAAACCCAGCAGCACGCCCACCACGATGGCGATGCCAAAGCCCACCATGGTCACCCAGTAGGTGCGCCAGGCGTGGCCCGCGATCACGTCGCGGTATTCGATGGTTTGTTGTGCGATGCGCGAGGGGCTGGGGAAGATGAATTCCGACACGTTGAAGGCGCGGCACAGGCCTTCCCAAATCAGGATGCTCAGCAGCAGCAAAATCCAGGGCGACCAGCTTTCGAGGGATTTTTTGTTCATGAGGGGCTCCCGCTTATTGGTTGATCGCCGCACCGGTTTTGCGCATGGCACCGATGTGGCCGCGCAGCTCGTGCACGATGTTGGTGAATTCAGGGGTGTAGGTGATCTCGAGGTCGCGCGGGCGTGGCAGGTCGATTTCTCTTTTCACCACAAAGCGGCCAGGGCTCTTGCTCATCACGTAGACCGTGTCGGCCAAAAACACCGACTCGCGCAGGTCGTGCGTGACCAAAATGACGTTGAACCTTTGCTCGGTCCACAGGTCGCGCAAGATGCACCAGAGCTCTTCTCGGGTGAAGGCGTCGAGCGCGCCAAAGGGTTCGTCGAGCAGCAGCATTTTGGGTTCGTGGATCAAGGCGCGGCAAATGCTGGCGCGTTGCTGCATGCCGCCCGACAATTGCCAAGGAAACTTGTCTTCGTAGCCGCCCAAACCCACGGTGTTCAGCAGTTTGCGAGCACGCTCTGCGTACTCTTCTTTCTTTTGCTTGAAGTTCGAGCGATAGGGCTCCACGATTTCGAGCGGCAAGAGCACGTTGTCGAGCGTGGTGCGCCAAGGCAAGAGTGATGACGCCTGAAACGCCATGCCGCTGATCTTGAGCGGACCGGTCACAGGCTGGCCATCGACCAGGATGCGGCCTTTGCTGGGCATTTTCAGGCCCGTGGTCAGCTTCATGAAGGTGGACTTGCCGCAGCCAGACGGCCCAACGATGGCGATGAACTCGCCTTGCTTGACCTGCAGGTTGATGTCTTCTACCGCAAAGTGGTTTTGCGCCAGCAACTCGTCGTTGTAGGCCAGCCAGACATTCTGGAAATCAACGAATGATTCTTGGGTCATGGTGAAAGCTTCAAAAATGGTGTTCGATAGTGTATACACATTGCGTCCTGTAAAAGCCCACCGTCCTTTGCAGGTAGCGGTGGGCTCGGATCGCTGGGGCCTGATGCCCCGATGTCTACTCAGAATTACTTCTTGGCCTTGGGCAGGATGTCCAGTTCTTTGGCGGTGGGTAGGAAAGAGCCATTCCAGATGTCTTCGGCCTTCACGCGGGTCTTGGTGTTGAAGGCGTCGGAGACTTGCGAGGCCATCAGCGTCAGACGGGGACCGCTGATCTGGCCAAAGCCTTCTGCGCGGGCTGAGGGGCTGTTGATCACGGTGTCAATCGCCAGTTGCAGGCGGCGGGTTTCCAGGGCGGTGTTGATGATGCCGTCACGCGCCTTGACCGACTCGATGGCCTTGGCGGGATCGGCGATCACGTCCTTGGCACCCTTGGTGAAGGCGGCCAAGAAAGCTTTCACGGCGACGGGGTTTTCTTTCAGGATCTTGGGGGTGGCGATGATTGCATTGCCGTAGAGCTTGACGCCAAAGTCGGGGTACTGCATGACCACCACGTCTTCGGCTTTCACGCCACGCGCTTCGATGTTCAGCAGCGAAGTGAAGGTGAAACCGGTGATGGCGTCCACGTCGCCGCGCACCAGCATGGTTTCACGCAGGGGTGGGTCCATGGCGGTCCAGGCCACGTTTTGAACGTCGTTGGCCTTGGCAAAAATCGGGAAAGCACGGCGACCCGCGTCAAACACCGGAGCGCCCAGCTTTTTGCCAGAAAGGTCTGCAGGGGTCTTGATGCCCGATTTTTTCAAAGCCATCACCGAAGCGGGCGTGTTGTTGTAGACCATCATGATGGCCACAGGCTTGTTGGGCGCGTCGGGGTTGTTGGCGTGGAATTCCATCAGGGCGGCCAAGTCGGCAAAGCCCAGGTCGTAAGTGCCCGAAGCCACACGGGTGACTGCACCACCGGAGCCGTTGCCCGAGTCTACGGTCACGTCCAGCTTGGCGTCCTTGAAGTAACCCTTGCTACCGGGCACCAAAAAGAAGGCCGAGGGTCCTTCAAAACGCCAGTCCATCTGGAACTTGATGGGTGTGGTTTGGGCATGTGCGGTACCAAAAGCGGCCACGGCGGCCAATGCGGCTGTGGCCTTGAGTAAGAAACGCTTGTTCATGAGGGGCTCCAGGTTCAAAGAAACGGTGAATCTTGTATAGCAAATTCGGTGCCTATTATCGGCCATGGTCCTGACGCCGCGTGTCAGGTTGTACCCCTAGAAAACCCCAATTTTGGTGCCGGGCCGGTTCTGGCGTGGCACCAAAATAGTGAATTTGCGGGGCTTTTGTCGGGCTAGGGGGCTCAGTTGTGGGCCTGTGCCACCGCCAGTGCCGTCATGTTGAGCACCCGGCGCACCGTGGCCGCCGGGGTCAGGATGTGCGCTGTGCCGGCAGTTCCCATCAGGATCGGGCCCACGGTGACACCGCCGCTGGTGGTGGTTTTCAGCACGTTGTACAAAATGTTGGCCGCGTCCAGGTTGGGGCAGACCAGCAAATTGGCCGAGCCGCTGAGCGTGCTGTCTTCCAGGTACACATTGCGGATTTCGGGCTGCAAAGCGGCATCGCCGTGCAGCTCGCCATCGCACTCGATGTCGGGGTGCTGCGCCAAAAACAGGTCACGCGCCAGACGCATCTTGCGGGCCGATGCGCGCTTGGACGAGCCGTAGCTCGAATGCGAAAGGAAAGCCACTTTGGGCACGATGCCAAAGCGCTGAATTTCTTTGACCGACATGGCCGCGATTTCGGCCAGCTGCTCGGCGCTGGGGTCTTCGTTGACATAGGTGTCGGTGATGAACAACGGCCCCAAGTCGCTCACGAGTGCGTTCACGGCGGCGTAATTGGTTGCACCTGCGCGTTGGCCCAAAATGCTGTCGATGCGCTCCAAGTGGGTCATGTAGTTGCCGGTCAGGCCGCAAATCAGACTATCGGCATCGCCCAGCGACACCATCAACGCGCCAATGATGGTGTTGGAACGGCGCACCGCTGCCTTGGCCACTGCGGGCGTAGCCCCGTGGCGCTTCATCAGCTGGTGGTAGTGCTCCCAATACTGCCGAAACCGCACATCGTCTTCTGGGTTGACGTTGTCCACATCCACGCCCAGGCGCATGCGCAGCCCGGCTTTTTCGATGCGGGCAGCGATCACGCCGGGGCGACCAATCAAGATCGGGTGGGCCAGTTGGTCGTCGATGGCCATTTGGGCGGCACGCAGAGCGCGCTCGTCTTCGCCATCGGCATAGGCCACGCGCTTGTCGGCTTGGGGCACGGCCTTGGCGGCGTTGAAGATGGGGCGCATCAACAAACCGGTTTGCGAGACAAAGCTTTGCAGCTGCTGGCGGTAGGCGTCCATGTCGGTGATGGGGCGCGTGGCCACACCCGAGTCGGCGGCGGCTTGCGCCACGGCTGGCGCAATGCGCAAGATCAGGCGCGAGTCAAAGGGCGTGGGGATCAGGTAGTCGCGGCCAAAAGACAGCTCTTTGCCCGCATAGGCGCTGGCCACTTCTTCGCTGATGTCGGCCTTGGCCAGGTCGGCAATCTGGCGCACGCAAGCCAGCTTCATGGCTTCGGTGATCTTGGTCGCGCCACAGTCGAGAGCGCCCCGGAAGATGTAGGGGAAACACAGCACGTTGTTGACCTGGTTCGGGTAGTCCGAACGGCCTGTGGCGATGATGCAGTCTGGGCGGGCGGCTTTGGCCAGCTCGGGGCGAATCTCGGGCTCGGGGTTGGCCAGCGCCAGGATCACCGGGTCACGCGCCATGGTCTTGAGCATCTCCACCGTCATCACGCCGGGGGCCGAGCAGCCCAGGAACACGTCCGCGCCGTTGACCGCATCGGCCAGCGTGCGGGCATCCGTTTTTTGGGCATAACGCGCTTTGGACTCGTCATAGCCACCCGGGCGGCCTTCGTAGACCAAGCCCTTGGAGTCACACACAAAAATGTTCTCGACCTTCACGCCCAAGCCCACCATCACATCCAGGCAGGCGATGGATGCAGCCCCTGCGCCCGACACGGCCAGCTTGATGCTGCCGATGTCCTTGCCCACCAGCTCCAGGCCGTTGAGCATGGCGGCCGAGGCGATGATGGCGGTGCCGTGCTGGTCGTCGTGAAAGACCGGAATGTTCATGCGCTCGCGCAGCTTCTTCTCGATGTAGAAGCATTCGGGCGCCTTGATGTCTTCGAGGTTGATGCCGCCCAGCGTGGGCTCCATGGCGGCGATGATCTCCACCAGTTTGTCCGGGTCACGCTCGGCCAGCTCGATGTCGAACACGTCGATGCCTGCGAACTTCTTGAACAGGCAGCCTTTGCCTTCCATGACCGGCTTGGCCGCCAGCGGGCCAATGTCGCCCAGGCCCAGCACAGCCGTGCCGTTGGTGATCACGGCCACCAAATTGCCACGCGAGGTGAAGTCAAACGCTTTGGACGGGTCGGCTTCGATGTCCAGGCAGGGATAAGCCACGCCGGGCGAATAGGCCAGCGACAAATCACGCTGGTTGGACAGGGGCTTGGTTGGGTTGACCGAAACCTTGCCCCGTGTGGGAAAGCGGTGGTAATCGCGGGCCGCGTCGCGCAGGGCTTCTTCGGCAGGGGACAGTGGTTTTTGGCTCATGGGAAGTGTCTCTTTGTCTCAGTAGGGGAATCAATTAGAAAGCCTAACCCATTTGGCGGGCCCAATACCCTGAGGATTACCTGCATAAAAAGCAAAAAAGCCAAACGTTCAAGATTAGTCATGCCCGACTTGATCGGGCATCCATGTCTTCAGGTGATTGTCTTCAGTGCGCATCGGCTGGCTTGACCGCTTCGATGGCACCGCTTCTGTCGCCGTGAGTGCCATTGAAGTACAAGTGGGCGGCGGCATTCAGGGCACGCAGGTCAACTCAGACCGCCATCAATGGAAACAGCGCATGGTCCATCGGCACGCCTGCAGGCAGCTCTTGCTCCAGCCCGGGGAAGGGTGGCGAGGTGACCCAAGTGCGTGGCGCGTGGGTCATGTCGTCGCCCAAAAAGCGCACCGAGTACACCCGCCTGCGCTGTGTACCGTCCACCCCGGCCGAGGCGTGCAGGCTGAGCATGTGAAAGCACACCAGATCGCCCGGCTGCAAGTCCCAGCCCAAGACGGAGAAGTCTTCGCGGTGGTTGTCAATGTCGGGCAACTCGGCCAGCGTGCCTTCGGGGAACCACTTGGCCTGGTTCGTCATGAAGGTGCGCGGCATGAGCCAGGGGCCGCGGTGTGAACCTGCCACAAACTCCAGCGTGCAAGCGCGGGGTACCGGGTCCACCGGAATCCAGAAGCTGACGTTTTGCAGGCCATCGACGTTGTAATAAGGCTGGTCCTGGTGCCAGGGCGTGCGCTGGCGCGTGCCGGGTTCTTTGACCAGCAGGTGGTCGTGGTACAGGCGCACCGTGGTGCTTTTCATCAGGCGCTGGGCCAGTGCGGCCAGGGGCGTGTCAAAAATGAAGCGCTTGTACTGCGGGATGTCTTGCCAGTTGCAAAAGTCTTCAAAAAACCGCCCCGGGTCGTCCGGCCGACTGGCCACCATGCCACGCGGGCTGGGCTGGGCCAGATTGGCCTCGATGCCGCTTTTGAGCAGTTCTACTTCTTCGGGTGTGAACAAGTTGCGGATGCACACCGCACCGTCGCGCTGATAGTCGGCCACATCCTGGTCGGTGGTGCAGGCCTGCACGCGCTGGCGCAGGGTCTCCAGCTGCGGCGCGGTCATGTTCAAGCCAGCAAATCCAGCAACGTGCGCGCCACCACTTTGGTGGCCCGGCGCAGGTCTTCCAACTGCACATGCTCGTCGGCGCGTTTGGCGTTGGACTCGCGCACGGTGCGCGGGCCTGCGCCGTAGATCACGCCGGGGATGCCGCGTTCCACGTACAGGCGCACGTCGGTGTAGAGCGGTGTGCCGATGGCGGGGATGGGCTCACCAAAGACCTGGCCGCCGTGTTTCTGGATCGCATCGACCAGCGGCTTATTGCCGGGCAGGGGTTTCATGGCGTTGGCCAACAGCATGCGGCGCACATCCACTTGCAGACCATTGCCGCCGCGTGGGGGCTTGAAGCTGGCGGCAGCTTGAGCAATGGTTTGGCGAATGCTGGCTTCGACTTCGGCGGGGTTCTCTTCGGGGATCATGCGGCGGTCGAGCTTGAAGCTGACTTTGCCGGGCACCACGTTGGTGTTGGTGCCGCCCGAGATCAGGCCCACGTTCAGATAGGGGTGGGTGATGCCTTCGACCTGGGACGTCACCTTGAGGTATTGCGTGTTGAGGGCGTGCAGGGCGTTCAAAATGTGCACCGCGCCTTGCAGCGCGTCGGTGCCGCTTTCAGGGATGGCCGCATGCGCCATCTCGCCTTGCACCGTGACTTCCATTTGCAAGCAGCCGTTGTGCGCGGTGACCACTTGGTAGCTGAAGCCTGCGGCGATCATCAAATCGGGTTTTGTCAGGCCCTTGGCGAGCAGCCAGCCGGGGCCGACCTCGCCGCCGAATTCTTCGTCGTAGGTGAAGTGCAGTTCCACACCGCCCTTCAGCTTTGCATTGAGCGATTCGAGCGCGCGGGTGGCAAAGGTGAAGGTGGAGAAGTCGCACTTGCTCACGGCGGTGGCGCGTCCGTACATGGCACCTCCATGGATTTCGCCACCGTAGGGCGGGTGTGTCCAGCCTTCGCCGGGCGGCACCACGTCGCCGTGGGCGTTCAGGGCAATGGTTTTGCCTTCGCCGTATTTGCGGCGCACGATCAGGTTGGTGACGGACTCCAGGCCATAGGCTTTCACCTCGGCTGTGGGCACGGTGTGTTTTTCGGCCACAAAGCCCATGGGTTGCAGCAGCTCGGCGGTGCGCTCGGCGTGGGGCGCGTTGTTGCCGGGCGGGGTGTCGGTGGGCACCTGCACCAGCGCTTGCACGAACTTGACCTGCTCGTCAAAGTGCGCGTCGATCCAGGCGTCAAGTTGTTGGTATTGGCTTTCTTGATTGACGATGGGGGTGCTCATGACAATTCCTGAGAGAGTTGGTGCAAAACATGGGTGAAGGCGTCGATACACAGCTGCATGTCGCAGCTGGTGGTCGATTCGCGTGGGTTGTGGCTGATGCCCCCGTTTTCGCCGCGCACAAACAGCATGGCCTGGGGCATGACTTCGTGCAGTTTCATGGCGTCGTGGCCTGCGCCGCTGGGCAGTTTGAACAGCGGCACGCCCAAGGCGCTCACGGCGCGTTCCCAGCGCGCTTGCCACTCGGGGGCGCTGGGGGCCGCGTTGGCGCTCAGGGTCAGCTCGGATTTCACGCGCACGCCACGGCGCTCGGCAATCTGGTCGAGTTGCGCCATCACATCGGCCACCAGCGCGTCGCGCTGTGCATCGGTGGGGGCGCGCATGTCCAGGCTGAACAGGCAGCGGCCGGGCACCACGTTGATCGAGCCGTTGGGCACTTGCAGCTGGCCAATCGTGGCCACACTGTCGCCGTCTTTCGCTGCACGTTGCTCCATGTAGAGCGCGAGTTCGGCCACGGCGCAGGCCGCGTCTCGGCGGCGGTCCATGGGGGTGGTGCCCGCGTGGCTGGCGGTGCCGAAGACCTCGCACAGGTAACGCACGCTGCCGTTGATGGACGTCACTACACCCAGCGGGATGTTCACTTCATTGAGCACCGGGCCTTGCTCGATGTGCACTTCGACAAAGCCGAGGTACTGCGCCGGGTCGCGCTGGATTTTGGCGATGTCGTCGATGTTCAAGCCCGCGTGCTGCATGGCCGCGCGCATGGTGATGCCGTTGGCGTCTTGTTGGTCCAGCCAGGCGGGGTTGAATTGGCCAATGAGCGCGCCCGAGCCGAGGAAGGTGGCCTTGTAGCGCTGGCCTTCCTCTTCGGCGAAGGCCACGACCTCGATGCCAAAGGGCAAACGCTTGCCCTGCTGGTGCAGCTGCTGCACGCAGGCCATGGGCACAAAGATGCCCAAGCGACCGTCGTACTTGCCGCCGTTGCGCACGGTGTCGTAGTGGCTGCCCGTCATCAGGTATTTGCCGCCCGCTGTGGCGGGGTGGTAGCGGCCCACCACGTTGCCCACGGCGTCGGTGTGCACCTCGTCAAAACCACAGTCGCGCATGTTTTGTGTGATGCGTTGGGCGCAGGCGCGGTGGGCGTCGGTGAGGTACGTGACGGTCAGCTGGCCCAACTCGGCAAAGCCGGGGTCGCTGTGCTGGGCCAGTTGTTCTTGCCAGTCCCAAACCCTGTGGCCCAGCGTGGGTTCCACGCCAAACTTGTCGTTCAGGCGGATTTCGGCGATGCGGTGGATGTTGCGCAGGCACTCAGCCAACTCCATGTCGGGGTGGCCGAACAGGCGGCGCTCAAAGGCCTCGATGATCTGTTTTTTGCTCAAGCCCACGCCGCGTGGGCCGCGCACGGCCAGGATGAAGGGCCAGCCGAACTTGGCGTTGTAGTCGGCGTTGAGTTGTTGGATCTTGGCGAACTCTTCGGGGGTGCAGTGGGTCAAGCCTGCCTTGGACTGCTCGTTGGTCGATTCGGCCGTCAGCGTTTGACTGACCATGGCCTTGCCTGCCAGTTCGGGGTGAGCGCGGATCAGGCCCAGTTGCGCGTCGCGCCCGGCGTGCGCCAGCACGTCGCACATGGCGTGCTTGAGGTGCGCCAGCGAAGTGAAGGGGCGTTTGTTGAGCGCCTGCTCGGCGATCCAGGGCGAGTGCTCGTACAGTCCGTCAAGCATTTGGGCGGCATCGGCTTGAGATGCGCTGTTGAGTTGTTCCAAGGTCAGTGTCATGTGTGTCCTGGTGCTGTTTTTGGCTTTTGTGGGAGCCCCGAACTCGGGGCGATGGCGCGTGGCCTGCAAGGAATTTTCGCGGCGGTGACGCCGCTCCTACAGGGGCGGGACCTGGCTGGCATAAGGGTGCGTGGCTTTCCAGTGCCGTGCAATGTCGATGCGCCTGGCCACCCAGACCTTGTCGTGCGACTGGATGTGGTCCAAAAAGCGTTGCAGCGCGGTGATGCGGCCAGGCCTGCCCAGCAGGCGGCAGTGCATGCCGATGCTCATCATCTTTGGGGCGTTGTCAGCAATTGGATCCCCCTCGGCATACAGCGCGTCAAAGGTGTCCTTCATGTACTGAAAGAACGGGTCGGCATGCGAATAGCCTTGCGGCAGCGCAAAGCGCATGTCGTTGCAGTCCAGCGTGTAAGGCACGATGAGTTGCGGCGCATCGGTGCCGTCGCTCTTGCGCACTTTCATCCAAAAGGGCAGGTCGTCGCCGTAGTAGTCGCTGTCGTATTCAAAGCCGCCAAAGTCGGCCACCAGTCGGCGCGTGTTGGGGCTGTCTCGCCCGGTGTACCAGCCCAGTGGGCGTTCACCGGTCAGCTTCTGAATAATCTCCATCGCCTCGGCCATATGGGCGCGCTCGGTGGCCTCGTCGATGTGCTGGTAGTGAATCCACTTGAGGCCGTGGCAGGCGATGTCGTAACCCAGCTCCTTGAAGGCGGCTGTTAACTCGGGGTGCTTTTGCAGCGCGGTGGCCACGCCAAACACAGTGAGCGGCAAGCCGCGCTTTTCAAACTCACGCAACAGGCGCCACACGCCCGCACGCGAGCCGTATTCGTAGATGCCTTCCATGCTGATGTGCCGCTCGGGGAAGGACGGAGGGTTGAACATTTCAGACAGAAATTGCTCGGAACCCGCATCGCCGTGCAGTACCGAGTTTTCGCCGCCTTCTTCGTAGTTCAGCACAAACTGCACCGCCACGCGAGCGCCGCCCGGCCATTGCGCGTGCGGCACATGGCGGCCGTAGCCTTTGAGGTCGCGGGGGTAGGGGAGGGTGCTGTCGTAGGTGCTCATGCGGTGCTCTTGCAGGTGCTCAAAGGTTCAGGCCAAGGCCAGGGAAATGTCGTGGGTGGGGACTTTGCGGTCGAAGGTCAGGCTGGCTTCGACATGCAGCAGGTGCTCGTGCATCAGGCGCACGGCGAGGTCCGAGTCCTGCGCTTGCAGCGCCGCCACGATGGCCACATGCTCGTCGGTCGAGTGCTCTGCCTCGTTGCGCGACTGGTACATCAGCGTGATCAGGGCGCAGCGCGAGATCAACTCGCCCAGCACCTGGGCCAGCACATCGTTGTGCATCAGCTCGGCCATGCGCACATGGAAGTCGCCCAGCAGCTCGGTTCGACCGGTGATGTCGCCTTGGGTCACGGCTTCGCGTTCCTGGGCAATGTGTTCTTTCAGTGCCGCGATCTGCTCAGGCGTGACTTGTTGCACAAAGGCGCGTGTCATCTCCGCTTCCAGCATGCGGCGTACCGCAAACACCTGTTGCGCTTCTTCGACCGAGGGGGCGGCCACAAACGCGCCGCGGGCCGGCTCAAGCTTGATCAGCCGGTTTTGCGAGAGCTGAAACAGCGCCTGTCGCACCAAGGTGCGCGACACACCAAAGTGGTCGGCCAGCTTTTGTTCGGCCAGTTTCGAGCCCGGCAAAAGCCGGTGCTCCACGATGGCGCGGGTCAGCGATTCGACAATGTGGTGCGTGGTGGAAGTTTCCATGTCTCGCGGTCCCTTTGCGGGGTGTGCCCAGGTGTTTTTGTGTCGGTGGTGCAAATCATAGCCACCAAAAGCAAAATTGTATACACTTCAGTCGACCGGTTTGACGGGCTTTTCAAAGCCTGGCCAAAACCACCCTTTTGACCCTTCTTCAAGGCAAGCGAGCAAAACCATGGGATTGAGCACACACGTTCTGGACACGATGCACGGCTGCCCCGCTGCGGGCATGCAGGTGGCCCTGTACACCACCCAAGGCGATCAGGCCACCTTGGTCAAAAGCTTCACCCTCAACCCCGACGGCCGCAACCCCGACGGCCTGCTGTACGACCACGCCAGCCTGCGCCAAGGCACCTACCGTTTGGTGTTCAATGTGAGCGACTACTTCAAGGCCAAGGGCGTGGAATTGCCCGAGCCCAACTTTTTGAACCAAGTGAGCCTGGATTTCGGCGTGGCCCACGAAGACCAGCACTACCATGTGCCGCTGCTGGCCAGCCCGTGGAGCTATTCGACCTATCGCGGCTCTTGAAAGCCACCGCAACATGTCCCCGGTGATGCGACCCCATCGGATCTGTTGACCAGATGAGGACTCAAGTCAGTTTGACTTTGGACAGGTCAAATGTGGGTTTCGGGGTCTTGAGTTTCATGTTTTCCAGGGTTTGCACGATCAGCCCGGCGACGAAACTGTCCCGGTAAGGCTTGCTGTCGGCGGGCACCACGTACCACGGGGATTCGGGTGTGCTGGTGGCGCTCAGGGCCTCTTCGTAGGCATGGGTAAATTGAGGCCACAGTTCACGGTCGGCAAAATCCGAAGGCTGCAGCTTCCAGTGTTTGCGCGGGTCTTCCAGCCGGGCTTGCAGGCGTTTCTTTTGCTCGGATTTGGAAATGTGCAAATAGCACTTCAACACGGTGATGCCCGCGTTGCTCAACAAAGACTCGAAGTGCAGGATGTTGTCGTACCGTTGTTGGCAAGTTGCCTCGTCAATCATGCCCCGCACGCGGGTGACCAGCACATCTTCGTAGTGGCTTCGGTTGAAAATCACCATTTCGCCGCGCGCAGGCGCTTTGGCATGGATGCGCCACAAAAAGTCATGGCGGCTTTCCAGATCGGTGGGCACGCCAAAAGCCTCGGCTCGCACGCCCAAGGGGCTGACGTGGCTGAAAACGCTGCGGATCACGCCATCCTTGCCCGCGGTGTCCATGCCCTGAAATACGACCAGCAAGCCCCGGGTTTTGGCCGCGTGCAGGGTGCTTTGCAGTTTGTCGAGTTTTTCGCCCATGTCTGCCAAGTGCTCCTCCAATTCGTCGCCAGAGGGCAATCCTTTGGAGGGGGGCTCGGTGTCAAAGTCCGAAAGTTTGAATTGGCTCTGGGGAGAGACATACCAAGGGGTGTAGTCATTGTGTTGCATGGAGAAAGTGTAGGCACTTTGTCAGCCCCAGCCCGTTGTTTGGCGCACCGATTTATGTTTGAGGCATTGATTTGCAGTCACTTCCCCATTCTTGGCTTTGCACACAGGTCTCGCTCGGCTAAGCTGATGTCATGGTGAGGTCTTTGATATTCATTTTTGCAATGGCTTTGTCGGCATGCGGCGGTGGGGATGGCGCAAGTTTTGCCCCTCCCACGGGCAACACGCATTGTGGCGTGAGCGTGGGCACGCTGCGCATCACCGGTAATGTCACATCGGTGCACGACGGCGACACGATCACCGTGTGCGGTGAGTCGATTCGTCTGGCCAGCATCGACGCCCCAGAGCTGGACCAAGCCTATGGCCAACAATCTCGGGCGCATTTGGCCGCCATGGTCTTGGGTCAGAGCGTCACCGTCACATATGCCCAAAAAGACCAGTACGACCGGGTGCTGGGCACCGTCTTCAAGCCCGATTGCAGCCAGGTCAACTTGAACCAAGTGGCGTCGGGTGCGGCTTGGTATTACGAAGCCTACAAATGCGACATCGACATTCGGCAACGCCAAGCCTATGCAACGGCACACGCAGCGGCCCGTTCGGCCAAAAAAGGTTTGTGGGCCACTCCCGCCGTGGCCCCTTGGGTGCACCGCAACGGGGTGGAGGCCAAAGTGCCCGCTGCGTGTCCCAATGGGGACGGGGCTTCGAATTAATCGGGATCTGACCCCGATTAATTAATTGGGGTCAGATCCCGATTAATCCGTCGAAAAAGACTGCCACGCTGGCGATGCTTCTTTAGAATCGACGTCTTAACGTTCACTGACCTACATCCCCGCACCATGACCCAAGTCACCAACACCGTGCGTTTTGTGCTCGACGGCCAAATCGTCGAAGCCCAAGGCAAGCGCCGCACCACCACTGTTCTGGATTACCTGCGCGAGCAGTTGCACCGCACCGGCACCAAAGAGGGCTGCGCGGAAGGCGATTGCGGCGCCTGTGTGGTCATGGTGGGTGAGCTCAACGCAGCCGGCACCGGGGTGGACTATGTGGCCACCAACGCCTGCATTCAACTGCTGCCTTCGCTGGACGGCAAATCGGTGAAAACCATCGAGAGCCTGAAAAAAGCCGATGGCAGCATGCACCCGGTGCAAGAAGAGATGGTCAAGTGCCACGGCTCGCAGTGTGGTTTTTGCACGCCTGGCATCGTGATGAGCTTGGTGAACCTGGTGCAGGTCTTGCCCACCCCCAACCGCCAGCAAATCACCGATGCGCTCAGCGGCAACCTGTGCCGTTGCACGGGTTACAAGCCGATCATCGAGTCGGCCACCAAGGCCTGCGCCAAGCCTGCGGCGCTCAAACTCGATGACAGTGCTGATCTGCCTTTGCTCAAGGAAATCAAGCGCGCCAGCGTGCCCACCCTGAGCCTGGACGGCGACATCATCGTGCAGCCGGTGGTGCGCACCAAGAAGGGCAACGAGTTTGTCTCGCCCGCCACCTTGGCCGAAGTCGCCGACTATTTGGTCAAGAACCCCACCACCACATTGCTGGCGGGCAGCACCGAAATCGGCCTGCAGGTGAACAAGCAGTTCAGCCGCCCCGACCACATCATGTATTTGGGCAATGTGGCCGAGCTGCGTCAGGTCAAAGAAACCGACAAGGTCTGGCACATTGGCGCTGCCGTGTCGCTGACCCAGGTGGAAGCGCTGGTGGCCAAGGCCTATCCCGACTTCACCGAGGTGCTGCGCCGCTTTGGCTCACCGCCCATCCGCTCCACTGCCACTTTGGCAGGCAACATCGCCAACGGCTCGCCGATTGGCGACACCATGCCTTGCTTGCTGGCGCTGGGTGCCAGCCTGGTGCTGCGCCGCGGCGAGAAGACCCGCAAGGTGTTGTTGGACAACTTCTACACCGGCATGAAAAAAAACGTGATGGCGCCCGGTGAGTTCATCGAAGCCGTGGAGTTGCCCAAGCCCGTGGGGGCCCAAGTGTTCCGCGCCCACAAGGTGAGCAAGCGTTTTGAACAAGACATTTCGGCCACTTGCGCGGCCATCAGCTACACGCTTAAAGACGGCAAGTTGAGCGGTGTGAAGCTGGCCTACAACGGCTTGGCCCCATCGCCCTGCCGCGCCCCCAAGCTGGAGGCCGTGCTGGAGGGTCGCGTGCCATCCGAGGTGAAAGCTGCCGAGCTGGATGCGGCGATTGCCGCCAGCTTCACCGCCCGCGATGGTTTGCGTGCCACATGGGCTTACCGCGCTTTGGTGGCCCGCAACTTGGCTCTGGAATTCATCGAAGAACAAACGAATGAGGTGGCTTGAATGAACGCTCCTACCGCTCTTAAAAACCTGTTGCCTGTCTCCGGTGTTCAGCAAGGCAAAGAACTGGTGCACGAGTCCGCGCACCTGCACGTCACGGGCTCGGCCACCTACATTGACGACATTCCTGAGCATGCAGGCACTTTGTATGCCGCGCTCATTTTGTCGCCTGTGGCGCATGGCGAGTTGATCGGCGACGGCATTGACCGCGCAGCCATCCTCAAGGAACACGGTGTGGTGGCGGTCTACACCGCCAAAGACATCCCCGGCGAAAACAACTGTGGCCCCATCATCCATGACGACCCGTTCCTGGCCGCTGGCAAGGTCGAGTTTGTGGGTCAGGCCGTGGCCGTGGTTGTGGCGCGCGACATGCTGTATGCCCGCGAAGCCGCCCACAAAGCCAAGGTGCTGGTGAAAGAACTCACGCCCATCTTGACGATCGAGGAGGCGATGGCGGCGAACAGCTTCATCATGCCCCCCAAAGGCATCACGCGTGGCGACGCAGCGGCGGCAATCGCCAACGCGCCCCACATGATCAAGGGCACGACCCGCACCGGCCAGCAAGAGCAGTTTTACCTGGAAGGTCAGATCACTTATGCGGTGCCCAAAGAAGACGGCCAGCTCACGCTGTATGTGTCGACCCAGCACCCCGACGGTAACCAACGCGAAGCCGCGCACGCCCTGAACCTGCACACCAACGATGTGGAGGTGATTTGCCGCCGCATGGGTGGTGGCTTTGGTGGCAAAGAAGGCAACGCCAGCATCTTCAGCCAGAGTGCTGCTTTGGCCGCGTTCAAACTGCAAAAGCCGGTCAAGCTGCGCGTCAACCGCGACGACGACATGACCATCACCGGCAAACGCCACGATTTCCGCATCGACTACGAAGTGGGCTTTGACGACACCGGCCGGGTCTTGGGCGCCAACATCACCCTCATGTCGCGCTGCGGCTACAGCACCGATTACTCGGGTCCGGTGAACGACCGCGCTTGCCTGCACATCGACAACACCTACCACCTGCCCGCTCTCAAGCTGCTGAGCCACCGTTGCAAAACCAACACCCAAAGCGCCACCGCGTTTCGTGGCTTTGGCGGCCCGCAAGGCATGTTTGGCATCGAGACGGTGATGGACGAGATCGCCATGACTTTGGGCAAAGACCCCTTGGACGTGCGCAAGCTCAACCTCTACAAAGACCCTGCCATCAGCGGCACACCCGACACCATGACCACCCAATACAACCAGTTGATTGAAGACTGGGTGGGCGACCAAGTGATCGACCAGGTGGAGCAGGAATCGAAATACGCCGAGCGCCGCGCCGAGGTGCAAGCCTTCAACGCCAAGAGCAAAACCCGCAAGCGCGGCATGGCGCTGGTGCCTTTGAAGTTCGGCATCAGCTTCACCGCCACCCACCTGAACCAAGGCGGCGCGCTGCTGGTGATTTACATGGACGGCTCGGTCAGTTGCAACCACGGCGGCACCGAAATGGGTCAGGGTCTCAACACCAAGATGGCGCAGGTGTGTGCCGATGGTTTGGGCATCAGCGTGGACAAGGTGCGCATCACCGCCACCGACTCGCAAAAAGTGCCCAATGCTTCGGCCACCTCGGCATCGAGTGGTGCCGACATCAACGGCGCGGCCATCATGAACGCGACGATGCAAATGCGCGAACGCTTGAAGCCTGTCGCGGCCCGCATGTTGGGCTGCCAGCCCGATGACGTGAGCTTTGCCAACAATGAACTGCATGGCGGCGGTAAGTCTGTCAAGTGGGCTGAGGTGACCAAGCAAGCGTATATGGAACGTGTGGGCTTGTCGGTCACGGGCTTTTACATGACGCCCGAAATCAAATACGACTTCGCGACCCTGAACGGCCGTGCTTTCTACTACTACTGCTATGGCGCTGCCGTGAGTGAAGTGGAGATCGACACCCGCACCGGCGAGTGGAGGCTCTTGGCCGTGGACATCGTGCACGATGTGGGCCGCAGTATCAACCCCGCATTGGACAAAGGCCAGATTGAAGGCGCTTTCGTGCAAGGCATGGGCTGGCTGACCATGGAAGAGTGCATTTGGGACCTTCGTGGTGACGCGAATGGCAAAGGCCGGGGCAAGCTGCTGACGCACGGCCCCAGCACCTACAAAATTCCGGTGGCGGGCGACATTCCAGAGCACTTCAAGGTGACGCTGTTTGACAACGCCAACATGAAGCCCACGCCGTTCAACAGCAAGGCCACGGGCGAGCCGCCGTTGATGCTGGGTTTGTCCACCTTCTTCGCCCTGCGCGATGCGGTAGCGGCCAGTGCCGATCACAAGGCCGTGGTTTACATGGACGCCCCGGCCACGCCTGAGCGCATCCTGATGGCTTGCGAAAAAGTCAAGGCGACAGCAGGGCTGTGAGGTTTTGAGCAAGATGCCTGAAGCGGTTTCAGGCATCTGTCACTTGGATTCACCCAGTCAACAGGAGCAGGCCCATGTCAGACGATCCACGGTGCTGCGGCACCGGCACTTGCATCATCAACGCCGAAGGCCTGTGCTGGTGCGGCCAGCGATGGGATGGCGAGAAGATGTGCTTCATGCCCGAGCCTGCGGCGCAGCCAGACCCCCTGGCCAAGAGCGACACCACCCCGCAATCACCTCGCGCTGGGCAGGACTGAGCGCATGAGTTGCCTGCGCCCGTACCCTGGCCGCTGTGCGCTGTTTCTCCACACTTTGTTCTTCACCGGGCCGCGGTTGTGAGCCAAGGCACGACGACGGCTGAAACTCCACCCGCCATGCACTGGCGCGACCCGTTCCGGGTCCGGAGTTTTCGCTTTCAGTGGCCTGCCGATCTGACCACGTCCTGGGCTATGGAGATGGAGACCATCGTGCTGGGCTGGTTCATCCTGGTCGAGTCGGGCTCGGTCATGATGCTGGTGGTGTTTGGCTCCTTGCAGTACCTGGGCTCTTTGGTCTCGCCCATGTTTGGCGTGGCGGGCGACCGACTCGGTTATCGGCGCATGCTGGTGTTGTCGCGGGCCCTGTATGCCTTGCTGGCCGCCGCCTTCATGCTGCTGGCCTGGTTGCAAGCCCTTACCCCCATGATCGTACTGATCATGGCTGCTTTGGCGGGCCTGGTGCGCCCCTCGGACATGATGATGCGCCACGCCTTGATCGCGCAGACCCTGCCGCCCCGGCATTTGCTGGGCACGTTGGGCATTTCGCGCATCACCTCGGATTCGGCCCGCATCGCTGGCGCATTGGCCGGTGCGGGTGTGGTCGCATGGCTGGGCATGACCTGGGCTTACGCGCTCATCACCGCGCTTTATATGCTCAGCTTTGTGCTGTCACGCGGCGTTTCGGGTGGGCCTGCGCAAACTGCTGTCAGGGATGCCCCACGCGTGTCGCTGATCCGCGATTTGCAGCTGGCCTTTGGCTATGTGTGGACGCGCCCGGTGCTGATAGCGGCCATGGCGCTGGCCTTCTTAGTCAATCTGTTGGCCTTTCCCTTCTCTTTGGGCTTGCTGCCCTATGTGGCCAAAAATATTTACCTGACCGACCAGACGGGTCTCGGCTGGCTGGGCGCCAGCTTTGCCTTTGGGGGCCTGGTGGGCTCGGTGGTGCTGAGTTCGCACCGTTTTGCGTTTCGCGCCGCGCAAACCATGGTGCTGGCCGGGGCGGTGTGGTTTGCGGTGGATGTGCTGTTTGCCTTCAGCACCCATCTGGGCGTGGGCATGGCCTTGCTGTGCTTGGCAGGCCTGGCGCAAAGCCTGAGCATGACGCCGCTGGCCGCCGTGATGCTGCGCGCCACAGAGCCCGCTTACCGGGGTCGGGTGATGGGCATGCGCATGTTGGCCATCTGGGGTTTGCCATTGGGCCTTTTGCTGTCGGGCCCGCTGATTGGCCGTTGGGGCTATGTCGCCACAGCCAGCATGTATTCGGCCCTGGGGCTGCTGTTGACCGGTGCCATGGCGGTGTACTGGCGTGCGCACATTTGGGACCGCAAAGCCCCGGCCAATGCGCCTTTGTGACGCACCCACGATGAGCCCCCGCTGTGACCCAAGCGACAGCCTTCAAACGGCCTTGGGCGCACAGTGCGCGTGCAGGGTCGGATTGACCGTAGCCAGACCTGAAAGCTGAAATTGACCATGACCACCTTGACCTCTTCTGCCGCCCCTGTGCCCGAACCACCCGATGACCACCCCCGCGTGGTGCGGGGCCTGCTCAACATCGCGCACGCCTTGGACCATTTGTTCTTGCTGATTTTTGCAGCGGCGGTCAGCACCATTGCCACCGACATGGGCTTGGCCCAATGGCAAGACCTGATGCCCTATGGCGCAGGGGCTTTTTTCATGTTCGGTCTGGGCTCTTTGCCGGCGGGTCGCTTGGGCGATTTGTGGGGCCGCCGCAGCATGATGCTGATCTTCTTTTTTGGCATTGGTACGGCGTCCATCCTCACGGCGTTCACCCAAACGCCTTGGCAACTGGCCATCAGCCTCACGCTGATCGGCGTGTTCGCATCCATCTACCACCCGGTGGGCATCCCCATGTTGCTCGAGCGCTCGTCCAACCCCGGTGCCACCATTGGCTTCAACGGCCTGGCGGGTAACTTGGGCGTGGCGGTGGCGGCCTTGCTCACCGGTTTTTTGATCCAGTGGTTCGGCTGGCGTGCGGCTTTTGTTCTGCCCGGCGTGGTGGCGCTGTTGTGCGGCTGGGTGTTTGCCCGCACTTGCCCCCAAGAGGTCTTGTCACCTGCCAAGCGCAAGGGCGGCGCCAAGGTGAGCCTGCCCGCGCCCATGCTGGCCCGCGCTTTGGTGGTCATGACGGCTGCGGCTGTGACCAGCAGCGTGCTGTTCAACTTCACCACCAACGGCAACGGGCCGTTGATCACCGAGCGCTTTCTGGGGGTGATGGAAGACCCTGCCAGCTTGGGCCTGTTGCTGGCCTTGGTTTACGCCGTGGCCTCGGTGGCCCAGTTGGTGGTGGGGCACCTGATCAACCGTTTCCCGCTCAAGCACTTTTTCATGTTCATGGTGATGGCGCAGATCCCCATGCTGGTGCTGGCCTCGCAGGCGCAGGGCTGGTGGCTGTTTGCGGCGCTGATTGGGGTGATGGTGTTCATCTTTGGGGCGATTCCCTTCACCGATTTCATGATCGCCCGCTACGTAGACGACCGCCTGCGCTCGCGCGTTTCGGGCATGCGCCTGGGCGTGTCGTTCGCGGTGAGTTCCTTGTCGGTCTGGGCCTTGGGGCCGGTGGTCAAGGCCATGGGCTTTGGCAGTTCGCTCTTGTTGCTGGCGGGTTTTTCGGTGGCCACCACGCTCATTTTGACTTTGCTGCCTGGGGCGGCGCACGAGCAGACGACGCCGGCCTGAGCCAGAGCGTGCCAGGCCTTAGCGCAGCTCAGACGTCTGATCAGTCCTGGCCTTCGGTCAGGGTGTCGAGCTGAAACTTGCCGCTTTTGTGCCAAAGCCACACATCGGTGTAGGTGACCTGGCTCATGTGCTGTGGCACGGGGTAGGGGGCTGCGGCTTTGACCATGCGTTCGATTTGTTGCATCACTTGCGGCACATGCCGGGGTGCACGCATCCATTGCACCGATTTGACTGAGCCGTGCCGGTCGATGTCCACGTTGAGTACACCCACCGCCTCCAACATGGGGGGCAGGCGGCCTTTGTAAATGCTTTGGCTGTGCCGGGCATAAAGGTGGCTGGCGGCGTCCTTGCGGTAATCCTTGGCGTTGCGTGCGGCCGATTTGACGGGGCTGGGGGCTGCGGCAGTCTTGGCGGGTGGGGCCACGGTGTCAGGCGGTGTCGTGGCGGGTAGGGCAGGTAGGGCGGGTAGGGCAGGTAGGGCAGGTAGGGCGGGGGTGCCGTCGACCTGGCTGGTGGCAGGGCGTGGGGTGGGTTTGGCGGTCGGGGGCGCGCTGCAGCCGCTCAGCCAGCCCAGGACCACGGTGCCCAGGGCCAGCAAGCTGCGCGACAAAACGGTGCGGCGCGGGGCATGTTGCGGGTGCGGGTGTTGGGGTGCCTCTGGCATAGATCGGGTCCTCTCCTTGGCATACTCGGTGTTCGGGCGTGATTGTGGCATTGACCACAGGCCTTGGCGAGTGGCCATTTGACAAAGGGGTGCGTGTGTGAACTGGATGATGGTGGCGTTGAATCGGTTGGCCAATGAGTCGGCGGTGCGGGTGAGTGTGCAAGCCACCCAGGGCTCAGTGCCGCGTGGGCCGGGCACCCACATGCTGGTGTTTGCCCGAGGCGAAGAGGGCACGATTGGTGGCGGTCATCTGGAATTTCAGGCCTTGGCGCAGGCACGTCGGTTACTGGCAGGGGAGTTGGTGCCTACTCACTTTCGTCAGGTGCTGGGCCCCAGCTTGGGGCAGTGCTGCGGCGGGGTGGTGGAATTGCTGTTGGAGCGAGTGGACGCGGGCGACGTGGCGCGTTTGCGCACCGCCTTGATGCCGCCGCGCACCCCGCTGGCGCTTTTTGGCGGTGGCCATGTGGGCCGAGCGATTGTGAACGCCCTGGCGCCTTTGCCTTTTTCGGTGCGCTGGATCGACAGCCGCGACGAGATTTTTCCGGCCGATGTGCCCGATGGGATGGATTGCGAGCACTCCAACCCGGTGCAAGCTGCCGTGGCCGATCTGGCCCCGTGCAGCCGGGTGCTGATCATGAGTTTCAGCCATGCAGAAGACCTCGACATCGTGGTGGCTTGCCTCAAGCGCTTGCGCGAGCGGAATGATTTGCCCTTTGTGGGCCTGATTGGCAGCCAGACCAAATGGGCCACCTTCAGGCACCGCTTGGAAGAACGGGGCTTTGCGGCCGAAGAAATCGCCCGCATCACTTGCCCGATCGGCGTTCCCGGTATCGCGGGCAAGGAACCGGAGGTCATCGCTGTGGCGGTGGCGGCGCAACTCTTGCAAACCCTTTGAAGTTGTGATGCTGGTTTCCCCTAGGCCCCCAAGCCAAAGGGGGGACTGGAATCCTGAATGTAAACTGTATACACTTCGGTGCACTGGTCGCAGCGGCGCAAGGATCTTCGGGTTCATGTTCGCGACCGAATACCCGCTCACAGGGCCCGCGGTGGTGAGCAGGTTGGAGAATCCTTCATGGAATCGTATTTTCTGGAATGGGCCAATTTGTTGCTGCGATGGGTGCACGTCATCACCGCCATCGCCTGGATTGGCTCCTCGTTCTACTTTGTCTTTCTCGACAACAACCTGCAAAAACCAAACTCACCTGACCTGCTGGAAAAAGGCGTGGGCGGCGCCATGTGGGCGGTGCACGGCGGCGGTTTTTACAACCCGCAAAAGTACATGGTGGCCCCCAAGGTCATTCACACCAAGCTCCATTGGTTTTATTGGGAAGCCTATTCCACTTGGTTGACTGGTTTTGCGCTGTTCACGGTGCTCTACCTTTACAACGCGGGTACTTTCCTGATCGACAAGTCGCTGATGGACTGGACCCCGGTGATGGCGGGTTCTGCCGCAGTGGGCATGCTGGTGGCCTTTTGGTTGGTCTACGACACCATCTGCCGCGTGTTTGGCTTTCGAAAAAACGGCGAGCTGATCGTGGCGGGTCTGATGATCGTGGTCGTGGCGTTTTGTGCCTGGCTGGCCAACGAGCTGTTTGCAGGCCGAGCTGCCTTCTTGCTGGTAGGCGCCATGATCGCCACCGCCATGAGCGCCAATGTGTTTTTCTGGATCATCCCCGGCCAGCGCAAGGTGGTGGCTGCCATGACGTCCGGTGGATCCTATGACGCCAATGCGCTGGCCATCCACGGCAAGCGCGGTAAGCAGCGCAGCGTGCACAACACTTATTTCACGCTGCCCGTCATCTTTGCAATGCTGAGCAACCACTACAGCTTTTTGTACACGCACGAGCACCGCTGGGTGCTGCTGTTTGTGATGATGCTCGCCGGTGCCTTGATTCGCCAGTTTTTTGTTCAGCGCCATGCCTTTCACCTGGGCCGCGCCGCCAATCCTTGGCCTTTTGCGGCGGTGGGCGTGGTGATGATTTTGGGTGTGATCGTGGCCCTGAAACCAGCTGCCCCCAAAGTGTCAACAGCACCCGTGTCACCCGTGAGCTTTGCCCAGGTGCAAAGCCTCGTCAGTCAGCATTGTCTGTCGTGCCACAACGCTCAGGTGCAAATGAAAAACGTCCGCTTGGACAGTCCTGAGCAAATCAAGCTTCACGCGCAAAACGTCTACCAACAAGTGGTGGTGACCAAGCAAATGCCCATGGGCAATGCCACCGGCCTGACCGAAGAAGACCGGGTCTTGATCGGGCGCTGGTTTGTGGCGGGGGCCAAGCTGGACTGAAGGGTTGGCCATTGTCGAGGCCGGCATGAGGGGTGCACGCGACAGTCGCCTGAGTTACTGGGGCTATGGTTGACCCTATTGGTATGACGATCGAATGGGTATATCTTGGACCCAGCAGGCCCTTTTGGGCCCGGCTGTTCAAATCACAAGGAGACACCCATGTTCAATCGCTCACGCCGTACTTTGGTTGCCAGCGCTGTTGCTGGCTTGGCTTGTTTGGCAGCTGCCCTGCCTGCTGCCGCACAAAATTATCCCGTTCGCCCCATCACCATGATCGTGCCTTGGGGCGCAGGTGGCGGCACCGATGCCGTGGCCCGGATCGTGGCCAGCTTGCTCGAGAAAGACCTCGGCCAACCCGTCACCGTCGTTAACCGCACCGGCGGCAGCGGAGTGGTGGGCCATGCGGCCATTGCTTCGGCACCCGCTGACGGTTACACCATTGGCCTGGCCACAGTCGAAATTGGCATGATGCACTGGCAGGGTCTGACCCAATTGACGGGCGCCTCTTACACGCCCATCGGTTTGGTCAATGCCGACCCGGCTGGCATTCAGGTGCGCGCCGATTCGCCTTACAAAAACGTGAACGAGTTGCTGGCCGCCATCAAGGCCAACCCCGGAAAGTTCAAAGCCTCTGGCACGGGCCAAGGCGGTATCTGGCATTTGGCCATTGCCGGTTTGTTGCTCGACCAAAAAATCGACCCGGCTGCATTGCCTTGGGTGCCCAGCAACGGCGCAGCGCCAGGCTTGCAAGACATGGTGGCGGGTGGTGTGGAAGTGGCTCCGGTGTCCCTGCCCGAAGCGCGTTCGCTGATCGATGCGGGCAAGGTCAAGAGTCTGGCCATCATGGACGCCAAGCCTTCCACGCTGTACCCCAATGTGCCGACCCTCAAATCGGCCACAGGCAGCAACTGGACCATGGCGGCCTGGCGCGGCGTGCTGGCCCCTAAAGGCTTGCCAGCGCCGATTCAAACCAGGCTGGCCGAAGCCGTGCGCAAGGCCGTGGCCAGCAAGGATTACAACGACTTCATGACCAGCCGTGGCTTGGGTGTGATTTATGGCGGGCCGGATGACATGGCCAAATTCATGGCCAAGTCCGATGCCGAAATGGGCGTCACCATGAAAGCTGTGGGCCTGGTCAAGTAAGCCTGCGCATGAAAATCAACGACGCTTTTTGGGGCTTTGTGCTCATGGCCTTGGGCGCTGCGGTGCTCTGGGCCGTGCGTGCTTACCCCAACATTCCGGGCCAGCCGGTCGGCCCTGCCTTGTTTCCGGGCTTGATTGCGGTGGGCCTGTGTGTGGGTGGGGCCTTGCTGGTCTGGCAAGGCTGGCGTGATCGCGCGAATGGCGCATGGCTTGAGTGGGAAGACTGGGTGCGTTCGCCACGGCACACCCAGGCGCTGGTCGCCTTGCTGGGCTCGGTGGTGTTTTACATCTTGTTATCAGATGAGCTGGGATTTTTCATCACCGCATTTTTGATGCTAGTGACCTTGTTCAGATCATTGCAAGTGGCATGGGGCCGTTCGGTCTTTTGGGCGGTGGTGGCCACTGTGGTGGTTCACTTTGCTTTTTACAAATTGCTGCGCGTGCCCTTGCCGTGGGGCATCTTGACGCCCATCGCCTGGTAAGGGCATTGACCCACTCTTTTTTACCCAAACGACTGTGACAGTCTGAGGAGCCGAGTTCCATGTGGACAGCCATTGGCCAAGCTTTTTCGATGGTGTTCGAGCCCTACACCTTGATGGTGATGGTGCTCGCCGCCTTTTATGGCCTTTTTGTCGGGGCGGTGCCGGGCTTGACCGCCACCATGGCCACTGCGCTGTTGGTGCCCGTGACCTTCTTCATGCCGCCCATCCCCGCGGTGGCGGCCATGGTCACGGCCACGGCCATGGCGATTTTTTCGGGGGACATTCCGGGCTGTTTGTTGCGCATTCCGGGCACACCGGCATCGGCCGCCTACACCGACGAAGCCTTTGCCATGACCCGCAAAGGTCAGGCCGAAAAAGCGCTGGGCGCAGGTTTGGTGTTCTCGGCGGTGGGGGGCTTGTTTGGCACGGCGGTGCTGATCGTGGCTGCGCCTGCCTTGGCCGACTTTGCACTGAATTTCAGCTCATTCGAGTATTTTTGGTTGGTGCTGCTGGGCCTGACTTGCGCGGTCTTCATTTCCACCGGTTCCCCGGTCAAGGGGCTGATGATGTTGTTCTTGGGCTTGCTGGTGGCGTGCGTGGGCTTGGGCAATCCGGCCGGTTTTCCACGCTTTACCTTTGGCAGCACCGAAATGTCGGGCGGTATCGGCATGATCGCCATGATGATCGGCATGTTCGCCATCTCCGAAATCATCCGCTACGTGGTGGACACCAGCCCGCCTGCTGAGTTGGTGGTGGAAGAGGTGGGCGGTGTGCTCAAGGGCCAATGGGCGCTGGCCAAGAAATACCCCAAACAGATTTTGCGAGGCAGTGTGCTGGGCACCGCCGTGGGCGCTTTGCCGGGGGCAGGCGCTGACATCGCGGCCTGGATGTCTTATGCCGTGAGCAAGAAGTTTTCCAAGGAGCCCGAGAAATTTGGTACCGGGCATGTGGAAGGCATTGTGGAATCGGGCTCGGCCAACAACAGCGCCTTGGCCGGTGCGTGGATTCCGGCCTTGGTGTTTGGCATTCCGGGTGACTCGATCACGGCCATTGTGATCGGCGTGCTGTACATGAAGAACATGAACCCCGGCCCGACCTTGTTCACCACCAACCCGCAAAACATTTACGCGGTGTTTTTGCTGTTCATCTTGGCCAACCTCATCATGATTCCCTTGGGCATTTTGTGCATCAAGGTGGCCAAGCGCATCCTCAAGGTGCCGCGTGAAATCTTGATGCCGATGATCTTGCTGTTTTGTGTGGTGGGCACGTTTGCCATCAACAACTCGGTGTTTCAGATCGGCGTGATGCTGGTCGCCGGCATCCTGGCGTATGTGCTGGAGGCCAACAAGTTCCCGACAGCGCCGGCCATTTTGGGCGTGGTGTTGGGCGGCATGCTGGAGGAGAACTTCATCACCTCGATGATCAAGTCCAACGGCGATTTGATGGCTTTTGTGGCCCGGCCCATTGCGCTGTGCCTGGCCATTCTCACGGCGTTGGTCTGGTTTGCACCGCTGCTCTTGCGTACGTTGCGCCAACCAGCGCCGGGGCGTTAGGCGTTGAGCGTTCAGGGTTCAGGGTTCAGGGTTCAGGGTTCAGGGTGGGCTGGCCTTTGGTCGGCAACGGGTGGCAGTGGGCCACCTGAAGATCATGCCTTTCATCAGACCTCACATGGGATGGGGTGCTGCGATTTTGAGTTTTTCGGCCCAAGGCAAGAGCATGGGCATGATGTTCGGGTACAGCGCCAGGCCTTGGGCTGCGCTGTCGGCTTTGAGCTTCAGGCCGCGCTCGCCTGGCGTGCGCACCCAGCGGTCGGGCTGTGCGGGCCGCGCAGCATGGCATTGGCGTGACACTTCGTCCATCTGCGTGTGGAAGGCGCTTGGACCTGCGAAAGCGCGGGGGTCGATGATCTGCAAAAACACCGTGGCCCCCCAGCCCTCGGGGGCATCGGCCCGGCCGTGGCCTGACAGCCCGCCGGTCAAGGCTTCCACCATCCAGCTCAGGCCATAGCCCTTGTGGCCCGAGTCCATGCCGCCCAGCGGCAAGATGGTGCCCTTGGGTTCGTTGAACAGCACCGCCGGGTCGCGGCTGGGCTGGCCATGGCCATCCATCACCCACTCGGCGGGCAGCAAGCCGCCTTCTTTGTGCAGGCGGTTGGTCATGCCGTTGGTGGTGGACGAGGTGGACACGTCGATCAGCACCGGCAAGCCCGAAGTGGGAATGCCCACCGACATCGGGTTGGGTGTGAACACCGGGTCCAGCCCGCCAAAGGGCGCGATGCTGGCGGTGTTGGGGTCTGAGCAGTGCAGCAGCATCATGAAACCCTGATCGGTCACACGCTGGTGGTAGGCCGCCAGACAGGCAATGTGGTGGCTGCGCCGGATGACCACGGTGCAAGTGCCTTGGGTGCGGGCGCGTTGTGTGGCCAGTTCGATGGCTTGCAGCACAAGCCAGGGGCCGGGCAGGCGTTGTCCATCCCAGGTGACGGCGGCTGGAAAGTCCGACACCACCACGGGTTGGCCGTCTTTTGTCATCTTGCCCGCTTCCAGTTCAGCCAGATAGGGGGCCAACAAGCCCAGGCCGTGCGTGGTGTGACCCAGCAAATCGCCTTCCAGCAAAACGTCGGCTACAGCCTGCGCCTTGTCCGGCGGCAGGCCGGCAGACTGTAAAAGTTGGTCGGCAAAAGCCAGAAGGTCAGAGACGGCATAGTTCATGGGCTGCATCATAAAAAGAAGCTTCGGATGTGCTGTCTCGCCGCGGACTCGGTGTGGTTCATGCCAAGGCATGGCTAGGGTTTCCACGCGAGTCCATTCGCCGTGAATACCTGATACTGCTGCCAGAGAGTGCTAGCGCTATTTTGCCCAGACTCATGACTGAGATTTCTATATGAAATTCGGCGTTTTTGACCACCTTGACCACAGTGGACTGCTGCTCAGGGATTTCTATGAAGAGCGACTTCAACTGATTGAGGAATACGACAGGGTGGGTATCCACGTCTACCTCACGGCTGAACACCATGCCACGCCGTTGGGCATGTCACCTTCGCCGTCTGTGTTCCATTCGGCTGTGGCACAAAGAACCAAGCGCTTGCTGTTTGGGCCATTGGTGTACACCTTGGCCCTTTACCACCCCTTGAGGCTGGCCGAAGAAGTCTGCATGCTCGACCATTTGAGCGGTGGTCGTTTTCAATTGGGTGTGGGCCGAGGCATCTCGCCTTATGAGCTGGGTTATTACGGTGTCAACCCGGACGAGGCCCATGAACGTTACCTAGAGTCCTATGAGGTGCTGATGAAGGCTTTGAAGGCGGGTCGTTCAGCCACGCCTGAATTGACCCACGAAGGCAAGTTTTACCAGTACAAAGACGTGCCCATGACCTTGGCACCTTTGCAAACCCCGCACCCGCCTTTGTGGTACGGGGTGGGTGACCCCAATGGTGTCAGCTGGTGCGTGGCCAACCGTTGCAATGTGGTGGGCAATGCCCCCCTGGACCGCATGCGCGCGATCACAGACCGTTACCGCGAAGAGTGGGCCGCTGCTGGCCACAGCCCTGACGCGTTGCCCTTGATGGGGACCACGCGGCACATGGTGATCGCTGCGACTGACAAAGAAGCCAACGATCTTGCGCGCCAGGCTTACACACGTTGGTACCAAAGCTTCATGTACCTGTGGGAGAAACACGGCACCAAGCCCGGTGCGTACTTTCCATCCACTTGGGACGAATTGGCGGGCGCAGGCCGCGCGTTGGCAGGCACGCCTGAAACTGTGCGCGAGCAGTTGCTGCATCAAATCGAGGTCTCTGGCATCAATTTTGTGCTCACGCGTTTTGCCTTTGGCGACCTGCCTTTTGCCGACTCCAAGCGGTCGGTTTCTTTGTTTGCATCGGATGTCATGCCCTGGATTCTTGAGCATACCGATGCTTTGCAACCCCACTGAGGCTTCACCATGAATCACCAACGCAGCACTTTGATTCGGGCGCTCCTGGCCCTTGCCATCGCAGGTTCTGGCCCGCATGCGCTTGCCCAAACGGCCAATGCGTGGCCCACCAAGCCTGTCAAGATCATCATGCCCAGTCTGCCCGCTGGGAGTCCTGACCGGGTGACGCGCATGGTGGCTGAAAAGCTGGCGATTCGTTGGGGCCAACCCGTCACGGTGGAATACAAGCCCGGCGCCACCACGGTGATTGGCACCGATTTCGTGGCCCGTGCACCGGCCGATGGTTACACCTTGCTGTCGACCTTCACATCCTTGGTTCAGGCGCCTGCTTTGTTGCCCAAGGTGCCATGGGACCCTGAGCGAGATTTCACACCCATTGTTCAGTTCATCCGCTCAGAAGTGGTCTTGCTGGTGCGCAGCGATTCGCCCTACAAAACCATTGCTGAATTCATCCAAGGCGCCAAGACCGCCAAGGCCAGTGGTGCGCCGTTGAACTATGCCTCCTTTGGAAATGCTTCCTCATTTCACATCTATGGCGAAACGCTCAAGCGAGGCGCGGGCATCGATTTGACGCACATCCCCTACAAAGGCGAATCGGCATCGATGGTTGACCTGATGGGTGGGCAGGTGGTGAGTTCATTCAACTCCATTGGGACCGCCATGCCCCACATCAAGAGCGGGCGTGTCCGCGCACTGGCCTTGGTGGGTGCGGTCCGATCCAAGGTTTTGCCTGAGGTCCCCACATTTGGTGAGGCGGGTGTGGCCAAGATGGACACCAGTGGTTGGTTTGGCATGCTGGCACCCGCGGGCACCCCACGCAGCATCGTGGACAAAATTGCCGCAGACACGGCGCAAATACTGGCCTTGCCAGAAGTGATGGAGGCTTTGCGCGGTCAGGGGCTGGAGCCCACGGGCCTGGGCCCGGATGCTTTTGCCCGTTTTTTGCGCGAAGACCTGATGCGCTGGAAGACCTTGATTCAGGAAGTCGGCGTGAAGGCTGATAGCTGAAACCACCAGGCCCAGCACCGAGCTGGCGGCGTGCAAAAGGTGTTCGGAGGCTAAACCCCTGAAACCACCACGTCCATCGCCGCAATCAGTGTGCTGGCTTGCGGTGCCAAATTGCCCACCACTTGCCGTAAGCTGCGCGCGGGCAAGGGTGCCGTGTAGTGGGCCAGTGCGCGCAGGCGCTGGCCGTTGACTTTGACCATGGGGCAAAGTTTGTCAGGTGACTTTTTTGCAAACTCAACAGTGGCCAAAGGAATGGTCATGCGTGTGGCCAATGCATCCAGCAAGTCGCTTTGGACGACCACCACATAGGGAATGCCGTGCGCAGCGCTCTCGCTGGGATTGGCGTAAACATCAAACTGCGCCATGGCGTTTTACCAAGGCCGCAAGTCGGCACCGGGGATGCCTTGCTTTTCTACCCAAGTGTTTTGCGCGGTAATCCAATCGCCAAACTCGGCTTCAAACTTCTTTTTGCGTGCCGCCAAGCTGCTGCTGTTTTGGTTGGCTTGCAACGTCCGGTATTGCTCAGCCGACAAAATGACGGTGTCTATTTGCCCCGCTTTTTCTACAAAAACGGGTTCACGCTTGGCAAGGGCGCAAATGCTGCCAAAACGGTTTTTGGCTTCGGTGGCGGTGATTTGCATGGTGAGCTCCTGAGTGTTGGCTATTTTAGCTAAAGGTGTCTAGAGTGTGGAAACTTAAGCTGCCCCTAACGCCAACCGCATGGCCAGCTGGTTGTGCCGCTCAATCAACGGCCCCATGTCCACCGTTGCAATCTCACCTTGTCGCACCACCACGCGTCCGTTGACGATGGTGAAGTCCGCGTTGTCGCTCGCGCACAGCAGCAGCGCGCCCACTGGGTCATGCACTGCACCGCCCGCCATGCTGAGCGTGTCGGTTCGGAACAGGGCAATGTCGGCGCAAAAGCCTTCTTTGATCTGCCCCAGCTCGTGCGCACGGCCCAGCACTTCGGCGCCGCCGCGTGTGGCCAGGCGCAACGCGTCGCGGGGTGTCATCTCGGCGGGGCCGCGGTCACAGCTAAACACGGTGCGCCCGTCTTCGACGCGCGGTGCTTCCATGGCCCTGCCCACACGCGCCAGCAGCATGGCCTGTCGGGCCTCGTTCAGCAGGTGCGCCGCGTCGTTGCTGGCGCTGCCGTCCACGCCCAGGCCAATCGGCACGCCCGCGTCGAGCATTTTGCGCAGGGGCAAGATGCCGCTGGCTAGGCGCATGTTGCTGCAGGGGCAGTGGGCGATGCCGGTGCGCGTGCGGGCAAATAAATACGTGCCTTCGTCGTCCAGCTTCACACCATGGGCATGCCACACGTCGTGGCCCACCCAGCCTAGGTCCTCGGCGTATTGGGCGGGCGTGCAGTTGAACCTCTCGCGGGTGTACGCAATGTCGTGGTCGTTTTCGGCCAAATGGGTGTGCAGACGCACGCCGTGGGCGCGGGCGAGCTTTGCCGATTCGCGCATCAGGTCCTGACTCACGCTGAAGGGCGAGCAGGGGGCGACGGCCACATGCGTCATCGCGCCGTAGCTGGCGTCGTGCCACCTTTCAATCAGGCGCTGGGTTTCTTTCAAGATGGCGGGCTCTTTTTCGACCACGCTGTCGGGCGGCAGACCGCCTTGCGACTCGCCCACGCTCATGCTGCCGCGTGTGGCGGTAAAGCGCATGCCCATGGTGTGCGCCGCTTCGATGCTGTCGTCCAGCCGCACGCCATTGGGATAGATGTAGAGATGGTCGCTGCTGGTGGTGCAGCCGCTCAGCAACAGCTCGGCCATGGCCACTTGGCTTGAAACACGCACCATCTCGGGCGTGAGGCCCACCCAGATCGGGTATAGGCCTTGCAGCCAAGAAAACAGCTCGGCGTTTTGCACGCTCGGAATCGCCCGTGTGAGCGATTGATACATGTGGTGGTGCGTGTTGATCAGCCCCGGCACCACCACATGGCGGCGGGCGTCGATCACTTCATCCACCTGTTTGACCAGTTCGTCGGTGTTTTGAGTGGCGGGGATGATGCGTTCGATGCGGCCATCGCGGATCAAGAGCGAGGCGTCATTGAACTCATTTCTGGCATCGTCTTGTGTGGCGATGCAGCGGGCGCGGTGGATTAGCAGCGTGAGCATGGACTTGTCCTGGGCAAGGGGTGAAACAAGTCGCGGCCGAATCCCCTGGTGCCCGCAAAAAGCGGGGAGGGCGAGCACCACGTTGCCGCGCGTCCCGGGCTGTGCAGTGGAACAATTTTACGGGGGTGTGGTACGCACCATGGTGTTCATCACGCACAGCGCTGATATGCACTTGGTCTAGAGCCTGACTTAGTGGTCTGTGGGGCGGAGTAAATACATTTTTCACATGGCACTTCCACTGGGGAGCCAAAAAGTTAAGTGGTAAGCACGGCGCATAAAGACATTAAAGAGCTTTTGGAATTTTTTTGCGTTTCAGATAAAGCTAATCAGGTCAATTTCAGCTCGCTCAAAATGAGCTGCTTTAGCTTGTACTTCTCGATTTTGTTGGTCGGTGTTATTGGAAGCGCAGTGACAAACCGTATATGTTTTGGCTGCATGAATTTGGGCATTACTTTAATGACGTGGACACGCAATTGAGACTCAGACAGAGTCAAGCCTTCTTTCAACTCAACGAATACGGCAATGTCGTCTTCGTCACCAACAAGTGCAGGCAAAGGAACCGCAGCACAGGCTCTCACGCTAGGATGACTGGCGATCAAAAACTCAACTTCATATGAGGAAACGTTTTCGCCTCGCACACGGAAAAAACCGCCCATTCGGTCAATGAACAAATAGGTACCTGATCCATCGGTACTTTCTTTGCAAGCGTCGCCGGTGTGAAACCAGCAGTTGCGCAACACCCTGATCGTGACATCGGGTTTGCGAAAATACGAGTCCAGCAGCAAACCTGGAAACCGGGGCCGGAACGCCAGTTGTCCCACCACACCCGGAGGACATGCGTTGTCATCCTCATCCAAAATTGCGACTTCCAACAAGGGGTTTGGCAAGCCCATGAAACCTTTAGGTAGCGGCTCACGCCCATTTACCACCAGACGTCCTGAGGACTTGCATGAAGCGACGTAGTCTTTTTTGTGCAGCCCCTTCCACATACTGACCGGTGTGCCTTGGATATCACCCAACTCATCGATGATCCCTGTGAAGCCAACACCAGATTCAGTTTGACCAAAGCCACAGCTCACAAAATCGATACCAAAACGTGTGGCTACTTCATTGTGAGTTGCAGGCAAAGGCTGCATGTGCACCTTATTGAGTGAGTTGGCTTTATCTGATGGCAACGGTTTTGCACTCATTAACCAGGGGATCATCACATCCAACAAAATACAACAACTGGCCTGGCATTGGGCAATGCGATCCCAAAACTTGGTGGGGCTGAACTTGTCCCACAACCCCACCGTGTTGCCTAACCAGATGGCCTTTGTCACCACAGCAAACGCTCCGCCGACATGGTACATCGGCAAATCACAATACAAGATATCGTCAGCTGTCGTCGCCATGCGCAAGGGATAACTGTAATGATTCATCCAGCGAAATGGTTGCACAACGCCCTTGGAGGGACCAGTGGTACCAGAGGTGTAAACGATATTGGCAATGTCAAAGGGACTGCGTACCATCTGTGGCAAGGGGGCAGAGCAAGCTTGTAATCGGCTTAAATCGGTACACTCAAACCGCGCGTCCATTGGCGCATTTTCGGTGGCTATGTAATCATGATCTGATGCTTGAGGGTGGTGCACAATCAGCCGCTGCAATTGCACTTCCGTTGCAATCTCATTCAAAATTTCAGCAAATGAAGGATCTGTGATCAAAGCGAAGGGTGCCGTATCGTTGAGCTGATATTGCAACAATGCACCACGGAAATTAAAATTCACCGGTGCAAAAACTGCACCTGCACGCCAAATCGCGTACATAGCCAAAGCGCTTACCAGCGAGTTTCTAGTCAACACACTCACAGATTGACCTGGCTGGACTCCCATCTCAATCAAGCCCGCTGCCATGCGATCGGTTCTTTTTTTGAATTCAGAAAAAGTAACTTGAATATTGTCTTCGCCGTAGTAGATATAAACCTTGTCGGGCATACGTAATGCACATTCGTCGAGCTTGTCCAAGACAATATCGCCCTGAGCCACCATGTCGTCAAATAATGCTTGCGGTGTCATGCCCATACTCCTAAGTTGTACATTTCATCCGGTCAATGTTGCGCAAAAATCTATGCTTCTAAGCGGGCCACGATTTGCCCCTCTTTGATCGTTTCACCTTCATGTACTGTTATTTCCATGATCACACCAGCACGGGGAGCGTCGATGGGGATTTCCATCTTCATGGCCTCGATGATCATCACGCTTTCGTCCGTAGCAACGCGTTGGCCCACAGCGGCTTGGATCTTCCAGACTTGACCCGCAACTTCAGAGGTGATGTTCAAATTTGGCATGTCAGTTCCTGAAATTAAAGTCGTTGATTTGTTGGATCCAGCACTTTGCGTAATGACTCACCCAAACTGTTGAATGCCATGGCGGTCAGCAAAATTGCAATGCCGGGTGCATACATTTGCTCTGGCGCAATTTCCATGCTCTGATACGCACGAGCAAGCATCGCGCCCCAGCTCGGATCAGGAGGCTGAATGCCTAAACCGAGAAAACTCAGACTGGCCTCTGCCAGCAGAGCTCCTGCAAGCAAAATAGTGACTTGCACCAACACGGGTTGCAACGCATTTGGAAGGATGTGATGCCACAAAATATGTCGAGTTGACGAGCCAAAACAGCGTGCCGCATCAACATACAACTCTTGCCGAACCACTAGAGTTTTAGCCCGTGCCAAACGTGCCAACTGTGGAGCAAATACGATGCCGACGGCGATCATGCCGTTGGTCAGCCCAATGCCCAGTGCCCCAGTCACAGCAATGGCCAGCACGATGGCAGGAAAAGACAACAAGGTGTCGATCATGCGCCCTACCAACTCATCGAGCCAGCCGCCCATGTATCCAGCCCAGATTCCAATGGGTACGCCCAAACACACCGCAATCGAAACGGCCAAGCAACTGGCGTACAAAGCAGCTCGCGCACCATACAACAATCGGCTGAAAATATCACGGCCCAAGTCATCCGTTCCAAGCCAATTCAACTTCGATGGCGCAGCCAATGTGTTGCTCAGGTGCTGCTCAGTGGGGGAGTGCGGTGCGATCCATTCAGCTGTGAGTGAAACAAACAGCAAGGTCAAAAGAAATACGAAGCTCAGCGCTGCCCGCTTATCGCGCTGCAGCCATTGAATAAGCCATTGCAAACCGCTAGGCCTGGAGATGGTGTCCATTTCCTTCATATCACTTCACTCTGGGGTCAATGACCCCGTACAAAAGATCTGCCAACAAGTTCAGTAGCAACACAATCACCACCATCGCCAGCACGACACCTTGCACCACCGGGAAGTCCCGCTGGAGCGCTGCTTTCACAATCAAGCTGCCCATACCCGGGATGGCAAAAACTGCCTCAATTACCACTGTTGCGGCCAGCATACGGTTGGCCATCAAGGTCAATACGGTGAGCAAATTCACGCCGACATTCTTCATGCCGTGCTTCCATAAAATGAGCGTCGGCGATAAACCTTTGGTGTTGAATCACAACCAAATCTGAGCCAATTTCCGAGCTTTACACGTTGAAAATTGAGCCACGTTGAGAGCTACCCTGCTTATTTTTTATGCAGGGTGGCAGGAGTGATCAACGTGAGTACATT
>Ga0247843_1001605_pt1 | contig 44937 bp, 42 predicted proteins | sample LaCruzMarch2017__FD_192420 | JGI IMG/M metagenome (GOLD analysis project Ga0247843, IMG submission 192420) | Freshwater microbial communities from meromictic Lake La Cruz, Castile-La Mancha, Spain - LaCruzMarch2017_8m | ecosystem: Environmental > Aquatic > Freshwater > Lake | place: Spain...
GTGGGCCTCCACAGCTACGGTTTTGGCAGTGGCGGACTCCCCGGAGCCATCGCCTTCGTGCTTTTGGAAAGCGCCTTCGTCGCCGTCGCCGTCCTGCGCCATCGCACGCCCAAACCCCTACCGTCCCTCGGTTGACATCCTTTCCCCGCCCCCATGAGGAAATACCTTTCTGCCTTGTCCCTCCTCGTCTGCGGAGCGGGTCTTCTTGGAATCCTCTGGCGCCAAGAGTCGCCCGAAGCCGACATGCCTGGCGCAACCCTCTCCCGTCAAAAATCGCTTTCGCAGACTACCCAACGCCCCGCTTCCAGTGCAGCGGGGCACAAGCCCGGCATGCCCCGACACCGCAACACGCTCGGCCAGGCCCTGCCTTTTCGTGAGGCTCCCGTCCCCTCGGATCTTGTCGCCGCATTGATGATCGCCGAGCCCGGCGGGTTCCTAACCCTGCCATTATTCGAAGACACACGCTTCCTCATCCACATCAATCAGCGCTTTCAAAATTCTCAGGGCCCCGCCATCGCCGGCCAACTCCAAGGGGTGGGGGAGCGTGATGTCATTTTTGCCTTCACGGCCAACGGGGAATTCCGTGCCCTGGTGGAAATGCCCTCCCGCAATCTCGCCTATGAAATCTCGGGGACACCGGAGGATGGATATCTCGTTCAAGAGTGGCTTTTCACCGATGTCATCTGCGGCACGCCCCTTCCCGGGCAGGGCGCGGCAATCGGTAGTCCCCGCCCGGACCGAATCCAGTCGATGACCACCACATCGCCCATCGATCCCGCCCTCGTGCCGATCCTCAGCAGCCGACCGGATGCCCCCGCTGCGATCTATCTGGATTTTGACGGCGAAACCGTTTCGGGAACGCCATGGGCCAACGGAGACACAATCATCGCCCCCTCCGCCCGCCTCACGGCCGCTCAAATCATCGAAGTCTGGGAGCGCGTCACCGCCGATTTCGGGGGCTTCAACGTGAATGTCACCACCGACCTTGGCGCCTTCAACGCCGCCCCACTCAATCGCCGCATGCGCTGCATCATCACAGGCAATAATCAACTCTCGCCCGCCGCCGGCGGGGTTGCCTATCTCGATACCTTCCGCGTCCCCAGCGAGTTCGTCAAAATCTGCTGGGCGTTCCTGGATTCCAACCCCAAAGACTGCGCCGAAGTGATCTCGCACGAAATCGGGCACACGCTTGACCTCAGTCACGACGGGATCCTGGCCTCCGCCACGGAGCCTGCAAATCCATACTACGAAGGCCATGGCAGCGGACCCACAGGCTGGGCCCCGATCATGGGCTTCAGCTACGAGCGGTCGCTCACCCAGTGGAGCCGCGGGGAATACTCCCGGGCGGACAATCCCGAGGACGATCTCGCAATCCTCTCCGACCCCACCCGGCTTGCCTTTCGAGCGGATGACCACGCCAGCTCGGCCACGCCGGCGCAGGCGGTGACCGGCAGCCGGATCGATGGCGCGATCGAACGCAACGACGATGTGGATTTTTTCAGTCTCACGCTGCCGGCGGGCACCCATACGCTCTCTCTCCAGCCTTCCGCACAAACCAACCTCGACCTGGAGTTGCGGGTGCAAACGCCCGCCGGCACCATCCTGGCCTCCTCAAATCCCATCGATCAACTTTCCGCTTCAGCCACAGTCACCCTCGGCTCGCCACAAACCATCCATCTGCGCGTTGCTGGTTCCGGCAAGCCCACTCCCCTCGGCACCGGCTACTCGAACTACTCCAGCCTCGGCTCTTATCGCCTCACCGGCTTTGGCGACCAGAAACAGATTCCCTCCGCCCCCATCGGCCTCCAAACCCTGAGCATCTCGGGCTCGCAAATCCAAATCACCTGGGTGGCAAACCCCTTCGCCGATTCTTACTCCGTCTATCGCAATGGCACCTTCATCGGCCTAACTTCCGAGACGAAATTTCTGGATACAAACGTCCAGCCATCCACCGATTACTCCTACTCCCTCGTTGCCCAAAATCCCCAAGGCTCCAGCTCCCCGTCCGTAGCCGCCGAGGTCAGGAGCCTTCCCCTCGAGGAATACGTCATGGATGGTGAGCCCGACTTCCCGGGCTATCTGGTCTCCAATCCCGGAATGACCATCTATGCGGCCGTGCGCGGCCGGCGCCTCTACGTGGCCACTTGGTCGCCAGGTGACTATGGCTTGGGCTCCGCCAGCGACCACCACATTCTTATTAGCGATGTCCTCTTGACCTCAGCCACAACCCCCGCGCCGTGGAGCAAGCGGGGGTTCATTGCCGTTCCAGGCAACAAACCCTACCTCGCTGCGGAGAATACCTCGGCCTACGCCGGTTGGTTCAACACCAAGGGCCACGCCCCACTTTTTAAATCCCCCCTCAACTCCCGCCTGCTGGAAGGTTCCATCGATCTGGTCGCGGAGTTCGGGGCCATGCCGGAGCATGTTTATGTGACCGCCGTGGCCTACCAGACGGACGATGCGGGTTCCAACACGGCAAATGGGAAGATCAATGCCCAGGCTCCCCCCGGCAATGGCAACGACACCCTCGAGCCCTTCGAGTTTCTCAAAATTCCCGTGCGCTCGGTGCGCGACTCCGCTCTCAACGGGACATTTGACGTCCTTGATGCCGGGCGCGCGCTGCGGATCGATGCCATCACCCTCAACGCGCAGCGCCAACCCACCCTCAAATGGCCAGTCGTCCCGGGAAAAACCTACCGGCTGCACTACCGGGCCGATCTTGCATCCGGTGGCTGGAGCCCCATCGGTGCGAACCGCACAGCGGGAGTCTCGGAGTGGGAAATGACCCATGAAGACACGGCCAATGCCGGATCCGCGGGATTCTACAGGCTCCAGGGACAGTAGGCAAAACCCCAACGCTCTCGAGCCGGAGCAGAGGTGGGCCGCCTCAACGCAACTGCGCCACAATCGCGTTGCAGGTCACCGTTTCCTTCACCCCCGCATTTCCTTTCACGCTCGTCTGTGTTTTTGAGACCAGCGTGCGCAAGGAGACCACTTGCGCCTTCCCGGAAGCCAGTGAGGCCGATCCGCTGAAGGTGCGGCTCGCAAAGCGGCGCAACCCGGCTTTGACTCCTTCGCTCAGCTTGATCTCAACGTGCAGCGCATTGTTCTTAAGCGTGCCCTGCACATCCGCCCGTGTGTCGCCAAGACGTGTGGCGGATTCCAACCGGGGCGTCGCCGGGATCGACTGCGCGAACAGCACGGTGCCACCCTTGAGGGAGGGCACGCCTGTCATCGTGCGGTTGGAATTCGTGATCTCCGCAAGGCTCACCCCCTGCAATGCCGCCGCAAGCTCGACAGCGGTTTTTGGTTCTGGAAATTGAATCACGGCGAGATCAAGCTGCGCGGCGCATGCGGCAAGAGTTTGAAAAGCAAGTAGGATGGCGGCAAGTCGGAACATGCGCTCCCATGTATCCCCACAGGCGCAAATGGCAATGAGATTTCGATGGACCACACACGACGGGGAGGACCGCCACGCCCATGCCTGGGAGGATGTCGAGACCCGCGCCGTGGTCGCTTGCGTTCACGGGCTCAGCGGCTCAGGCGAACAATTCCACCCCCTGCCACAGCGGATACCCGGATTTTCCTTCTACGCCCTCGACCTTCGCGGGCAGGGCAGCGACACCATGGCCGAGAGGCGTGGCATCGCGCTGGATTTTCAAAACCAAATGCGCGACATCGCGGCCTTCGTCGCAGCCCTCAGGCAGGCCCACGCGGGACGCCCGGTCTTCCTTATGGGGGAAAGCATGGGCTCCCTGCTCTCCGCCGGATTCGCCGGTTGGAGCGCCACGGATGGCCGTCCACACCATGCCATTGACGGCGTGATCCTCTCCGTCCCGGTCGTTGGCCTCGTGCGCGAAGTGCCGGGCTTTTTACGCCACATCCTTCGCTTTGCCGCAGGTCTCCTTCCACGGGCCAGACTCTCCCCGAGCCGGTTCGTGAACGGCAAGACCGTCTCCCCCCCGCTCACGCGCAATCGCGCTTATCAGGATTCCCTCCGCGAACAACCCCACCACATCAGCAATTTCAGCCTCGGCTTCCTCCTCGAACTCAGCGACCTCATCGACTCCAGCGAAACTCTCGCCCGCAATCTCCACATCCCCTCACTCGTCCTTGCCGCAGGCAACGATTGCTTCGTGCGCGCCGACCAAATCCAGACCTGGTTTGAAAAAATCCCCTCCTCCGACAAATCCCTCCGCCTCTACCCCGATGCCTACCACCTCCTCTGGCATGATTGGGATCGTGATCTAGTCATCTCGGACATCGCCGAGTGGCTCTCCGCGCGGGTCTGAAGAAGCCATACCAATTCCCGCATCGGAGAAAAACCTACTCGAGCGATAAGACCATCGCCTCCCCGTCCGCATGCCCGATAGCCAGCAATGCCCGCGTGGGATGCCATGCCAACGCACTGATCCCCGATCCCAACCGTGCCCGTTTGCGGCGAAACTGGCCGCTCTCAAAAGTAATGATCAGAAGCGTCCCGCTCCCATCCCCCATCGCGAGTTGCTTCGTCACACCGGAAAAAGCCAGCGCTCGCACATCGGTCTCGCTGCCCTCCACCTGAACCGGTGTCGCACCCTCGGGTCCCTTTTTTCCCGTGCAAGGCCACACCGTCACCACCGGGCTTCCTGCCGTCGCGAGGCGTTTGCCATCCCCGGAAAAAGCCAGCGCCACTACCTTGGATTCAAACCCCTCGATGTGTAGGGAGTGATCCCTCGGGATGTCGTAGACATGAACGCTTGGCGTCTGATCCCCCGTCGCCAGCCAGCGTCCATCGGGGCTCCACGCCACCCTCAGGCTCGCCCCACCCCAGTCGAACCTTGCAAAAGGCCGGTCCTCCCCGAGCCTCCACAGCAACGCGCCCCCGGCTCCTGCCGTTGCGATCTCCCCCGCCGCTGCCGGATTCCAGCAAAAATCCGCCGCCACCGCAGGCAGGTCGCGCAGGCTCTTTTCCTCCCCCCCCTCCGCATCGAAGATGTGCAGCGTCTTCCCCTGCGCCGCCGCCAAATGAATCCCGTCCGGACTTGTCCGCACCCGTTCGATCATTCCCCGGCCTGGTTTCCACTCCCCCGAGGCGCAGCGCACCTTGCCATCGAACCCACACGTCGCCGGCTCACCACAGAACCAGTCCGAAACCCCGTTGCCCATCCCATGCCCAAGGCACTCCTTCACGAGTGATGCCTTCTCATCGGTCACTAGTATCCCTCCAGTTGCCGGAGTCACCAGCAACCTCGTGCCATCAGCGTTCCAGGCCAGGCCGAGAACGTGATCCCCAGCCAGGATCTTGCCCGTGTTTTTCAAACCAGGCAGGCCCGAAAGCCAGTGTTGAGTGCCTCGCGATCCAGATTGCGACCGATGAAAACCACCCGGTTCGTGCGTGGCCGACCAGCCCATGGCCCCCCGCTCGCCGCATCAATGAGCATGTGCACGCCTTGGAAAACCACCCGGTCCGCTTGCTCCCTCACCGCAAACACACCCTTCATCCGGAAAATGTCCTGACCCTGCTCGCGGACAAGCCCAGAGATCCAATCATTCAGCTTCCGCCCGTCGCAATCCCCCACCACCTCGATGCCCACACTCGATATTTCCGAATGATGGTGGTGATGGTGCCCGTCCGGATCCAGAAAATGAGGATTCAACTCCGTCGCACGGTCCAGATTGAATCCGCCAACCTCAAGCACCTTGGAGATGTCCACCTCCGCCCGGGTCGTGCGGTGGATCGTAGCCAGCGCATTGATCTCGCGGATGTGCCTCTCCAGCCCCTCCAGCGCCTCAGGGGCCACAAGATCGCACTTGTTCAACAAAATCACATCGGCAAAGGCAATCTGCTCTTCCGCCTCATGGGTTTCATCCATGTGGCGCGTGATGTGGTGCGCGTCCACCACCGTCACCACACCATTAACCACGAGGCTCTCGCGCAGTTCCTCATCCACAAAAAACGTCTGCACCACCGGCCCGGGATCGGCCAGCCCCGTCGTCTCAATCAGGATGTGGTCGAACTTTTCCCGCCGCTTCAGCAGGTTCCCCAAAATACGAATCAGGTCGCCGCGCACCGTGCAGCAAATGCATCCGTTGTTCATTTCAAAAAGCTCCTCCTCCGTGCTCACCACTAGTTCATGATCGATCCCCACCTCGCCAAATTCGTTTTCAATCACCGCGAGCCTCAGACCATGCCGCTCCGTGAGGATGCGGTTGAGAAGGGTTGTTTTCCCGGCCCCGAGAAAGCCGGTGAGAATCGTTACAGGTATGCGCGCCATCTCGCCATTAAACGAAAAAAAGCCAAACCCTGAAAGGCCGAATCTCATCCCCCTCCCGCCGCCCCACCCCACCGCGGCGAGGACATCCTAACGGGAAAAAACCAACCCCGAACCCTTCACCGCATTCGCCTCCGAAAAAACCACCGTGCTCGATGGATGCTCGTCCCTCACACACTCCGCCAGCCAAAGATAATTCTCCTCGCCCGAGTCCACGGCCTTTTTTGCAAACACCACCATCACGTATTTTCCCGCCGGAATGCCACTGAACACCGTCAGCCCGTCGGAGTCGGTAATCGTCTCACGCAACGGTGAGGGCAATGTGTCCTGCAGGGCCTTGATCAGATCCGCTTGCGCGCCGGGCGGTCGCTTCGCAAGGTCATCCAGTACCCCGCGCACTCTCTCCTCCGCATACAAAAGCACATTCGCCCGTGAGACCGGCATCGGCCTCCCAGTCGATGAATCCTCATACGTCAGCCAAGCCGCAATCTCATCCGGCGCCCGAGGACCCCTCAGGTTCCGACCAGCCTCCAGAATCGTTCGATCCAGCAAAGCCCGGTCCTCCCCCGCTCGCGCAACACGATCCAGCTTGAACCGCGCATCCGCCAGCAAGACGCCCAGCACCGCTACGCCCGCCGCCAAAAACAGCACCACCACAAACAACACGACCAGCTGACGCACTGGCTTTCCCGACCGCTCCGATTGCCATGCCGGACGCCCCTCCCATCCCTCCTCATCCAGCGTGGATCCCCCAGTAGCCGTAGCCTGCCCAGCCCCGGGCACCAGACCCACCACCGAAGACATCGGACGCCACTCCGGCCACCCCTCCCTCCAACACAGATCCGTGGCCGCGAAATGCCCTTCCCGAAGCAATCGCCTCACTTCCGCCAACTCATGCGGACCATTCTGGACATCACCGTGGAGAACAAAATACTGCATTTTTTATAGACCTCGCCACCGCCATTAACAACACGACCAGCCCGCCCGCGCCAAGCCGCAATTTTACAAACCCAATGTCGGAACCCCTCACGTCCCGAGCGCTCCCAGCCACATGCCCCCACGCCGCCAAGCCCGCCCACACCGACACTCTTGCCCGCCCTCACTCCGCCTCCACCCACGCCCTGCCCACACAAACTCGAACTCAAAAAGTCCTAAAAAATCCCAGCAAATAACCGCACTCCAGCTCGTCCCATGCGCAACACCGCTTGCGTTGAACTGATCAAATGATTGCGGCGAATAAACGGAAAAAAGCCTTTGACCCCTATCGAGGGGGATTTATAGTGCCGGTGATTCTTCGTGCATCTCCCCAGCCTCGCAACGCCGCATACCCATCCCCAACACAACCAAAAAAATTCCTTGACTCCAACCGAAACCTAGTCAACTTCTCATTTCCACAACACATCAAACCAATGAAACTCCCAACAACATTCGCGATCGCCACCCTGGCCATCGTCACAGCCGCCACTAGCGCTTCGGCTCAAAATGCAACTACAGATCCAGTCGGGTTTGTGACTTGTAATATCACAGCAGGAACAGGGGCGGCTAAGAAAGTTACGCTTTTCAGTGCTCCTCTGCTTGAATCACCAATTTTGACGGGACAGATGACCGGTCAAATCACATCATTTACCTCCAATTCCATCTCAAATTCCAACGCTGGCTGGATTGGTGGGGATCTTTCAACAGCTTCTGCTCCGACACTTATTCAGATTACAAGCGGGAATGCGACAGGAAGAATGTTTCTCGTGGCAACGACCCCAGTAAATACTGCAACCACATTAACAATCAGTTCAACAGATTCAGCCCAAGTGGATCTAGCTACGGCAGGTCTTTCCGTTGGCGATTCTTACAAAATCCTCGCCTGCGATACCCTCGCAACACTTTTTGGAACTCCAGCATCCTCAGGTATTCTTGGTGGAGGGAACTCTACTGTTGCCGATTCAATCATACTTGTGTTCAACGGGTCTGCGGCTACGTATTTTTACAGCACAACCAATTCCCGATGGTCCAGAGTGGCTCCTGGCAGTCCTGATGCCACCAATACAGCTGTTCCTCCCTACTACGGAATTCAATACCAGCGTTTGGCAGCAACTCCTCTCTCATTCACATTCACCGGTAATGTTCCGACGCAACAAAGGCAGTTGAGTATCAAAAACTCAGGAGCAACGCTCCTTTCCCAGTTCTATCCTAGCGACGTTACTCTCTTAGGCTTGGGTCTTCAAAACTTGTCTGGATGGGTCAGCAATGCCTCTTCTAGCGCAGCTGATACCGTAGTTCTCTCAAGTGCTGGCTCCGCATCTACCTATTGGTTTAATGGAACAAACTGGAAGAGGGTTGGTCCGGGATCTCCAACCAGTGACACAACGGTCATCGCTCCTGGAACATCTATTAGCATCTTCAAACGCGGATCAACGTCTGGTTACGCTTCTTTCATCCAGTCTCTCCCGTATAGTTTGTAACACAAATTATTGGCCTCAGTTCATATTCTCACTCAAAACCACAACAACAAAAAAAACAAAAAAATGAAAAAAACACTACTAACAGTATTAATGGCATCCTTGGCAACAGTCTGTTCACAAGCAGCACCTGCCTTTACGGGAACTGATCTTATATCGCTTGGGTCTTCTGGCATTGGAGCCTTGGACGGGAACAGCACCCCTGCCTTTGTCCAAACAGCAAATTCGACCGTTTTCACTTCCACTGCAGCCCTTGGTGATACCTTCTACAACGCTAGTGTCTTTGGCCCTCTAGATTGGACGACGGCAACTGGACTTTATATTCGATCATCCATAGTTACCAATCCTAATCTTCCTTTTACAGTTTTGTTGTATGACGGCAGCTTCAATGAAGTTGCTAAATACACTGGGGCTACCAATGCGTTTACAACTGGAACAAATCAAGCTGACAGCAACTCTTACAGTTACCTGGATCTCGCAGCTAGTGGTGGCGTGAATCTCTCGTCTATCACATATTTTCAGTTCACGTTTGATGGCGGTGCGGCAACGAATATGACTCTTCATGCAGTCGCAACTGCAATCCCCGAACCCTCCACCTATGCTCTCATGGCACTCGGTGGCTTGGTTCTCTTCTTTGTCATTCGTCGTCGCAGCGCTCAGGCTTAATCAACGATAAACCCTTGTTTGGTTGTTGTGGGAAGGGGCACCTTAGGGTGCCCCTTTTTCGTTGGCAAAAACCGACACGAAACGCATCCCCAAAAACTCAACGCGTTTTCACAATGGGTGAGGGCTTCGCGAGGGGAGTTTGGCGAGCACTGGGCCCAACACAGCGGCATCAGGGAATTGAGCCCCCCAACTCAACTCCCCGCCCCGGCAAGTCTGGAACGAAGAGAACCCCCGCGGGGCCCAGGGCCCGTATTCGCACGAGGAATTCATCAAAAGATGTGAACACGTTCGCTCCGCAGGCCGAGTCGCCGCACGCTGTCGATGATCCGACACCCCCTTGGCACGAAGCTGCGGAAATCTTCGAACCCGCAAGTGCCTTTGAAAAGGCGCAACCGAGAAATCAAGGTTCCTCTCGAGCCCATCCAGTCGGCATCGGATGCCCGTTGGTCTCAAATCCAGTGCATGTCGGCGACAGTTCCGCCCCCCACGCAAGCCATGTCGCCGAAAAACTCGGCGAAGCGCGTTCCCTTCCCACGAACGGCACTGTTGCGCGATCGCCCACAGCGGCAGTGCGAGAAGGTCAGGCATCCTGATCCGCTGGGAAAGCGAATGAGCCCCTCCTGCCCAGATGTCCAAACTCTGCACATTCGAACCACGAATCTAGCGAATAAACACGAATAAAACCGAAGATGAAATCCTCCGGCGAAGCCGCTGCCCATTCGTGAAAACTCGTTCTATTCGTGGTTAAAAAACCCATTCCTCATGGATCGCTGCTGACCTTTGAATGGCCGTGGCTTTCCGGGCAAAACGGAGATCATCCGGTTTCCCCATCGCTGCCGAGCATCCAATCCACTTCTCCATCATTCTGTCATCAATCATTCTGTCAAAAAATCCAAACCCTCCCGCTCGGATGTCCAAGTGCTGACTATTCGAACCACGAATTTCACGAATAAACACGAATAAAACCGAAGATGAAATCCTCCGGCGAAGCCGCTCCCCCATTCGTGAAAATTCATTCTATTCGCGGTTAAAAACCCCCCATTACTCATGGATCGCTGCTGACCTTTGAATGGCCGTGGCTTTCCAGGCAAAATGGGGGTCATCCGGTTTCCCCGTGATGCGGAAGCCAATGGGCAGTGCTCAGGATGGCTGAGGCTGTCTGAATCTCGGCTGCTTGCGCCGAAGCAGTGTCCAGATGGCCTTGTCTCTTTTGCGAGAGGAGTTCCGTCGCACTCCGTCGCGTCAACGGAGCCGAGCAAAGAGGCTGCGCCGGTTGTCGACAGGGCAACCGCGCGGCGGTCGAAGTCAAGTCGCCGGGTCAAGGAGATTGCCATGGTTTTTTTACCACGGTTTTTTGCTTGCTATTTTCCGCCCGCTTTCGGCAGTCCTATCAAGCGCTCGCCGGGCCAGATGTTATTTTTTGTGAACCAACCCTGCGGCATTTCCAGCGCGTAGGCGATATGAGGAAAATGGCTCGACACGATTTTTTCATTATACGGGACGAGATCGTGCAGTTCGAGGATGCGGCCCGAGGCGTCCAAATAAGCAATCGTGAGTGGGACTCCCGTGTTCTTCATCCAGAATCCGACAGGGCCGGTTTGAGGCATGACAAAGAGCATCCCGGCATCCGGTGCGAGGGTTTTTCGAAACATCAATCCTGTCGAGCGCTCGGTCTCCTCGTCGGCAACCTCCGCCTGAAAAAAAATATTTCCGACCTGCAGCCGGACGGTTGGTAAATTGGCTTGCGCAGCCGTCTGCGCTAGAATTGGAGAGCATCCCAGGGCGACGAGGGCCGACAAAAAGAGGAGGCGAAGCACGGAAGAGAGGTTATCGATTCTGTTGACTTTTTTGAGGGAATTTGCAGACATACAGCGCTTCCAAAACATGTATCCGACTCCTCACCGTCACGCAAATTCCCTGAATGGTTTTTTCCACGCTGGCGGCACCTCCTTGGGAATCGAATCGCACTGTTTGCAAGAAATCTAATTTGATCGCGACGCACTGACAAATGGCGAACCTCTTTCCAACTTGGACGAACTGGCTGCCTCTTAAGCTGGTCATCATCCTCGGCGCTGTCGGCACAGCCATCGCCGGCGGGATGTGGTATTATTTTACCCCGAAATACACGAGGGTCGGCTACGAACCCACCCAGCCGGTTCCGTTCTCCCACGTCATCCACGTGCAACAACTCGGCATGGATTGCCGCTACTGCCACAGCTTCGTCGAGGTCGCCTCGCACTCGAATGTCCCGACCACACAAACCTGCATGGCCTGCCACACCCAGATCAAGGCCGACAGCCCCAAGCTTGAGGCCGTGCGCGAGAGCTGGAAGTCCGGCCAACCTGTCAACTGGGTCCGCATCCATCAAGTCCCCGACTACACTTATTTCAACCACGCTGTTCACGTGAACCGAGGCGTAAGTTGCTACAGTTGCCACGGGGCGGTCAACGAAATGAAAGTCGTTTACCAACACGAGCCGCAAAGCATGTCCTGGTGCCTCGACTGCCACCGCGCTCCGGAAAACCATCTTCGCCCACCTTCCGAAATCTACAACATGGCTTGGAAACCGCCTGCGGACACCACCCAGCGCGAGATCGGCCTGAAGTTCAAGGAAGATTGGGAAGTCAATCCTCCCGTGACCTGCGGAGGCTGCCATCGATGAAGAATAATTTCAACCACCCTGCTCCAGAGAAAAACCCGCGCATCTGGCGAAGCCTCCGCGAACACGAAAACGATCCCGAGTTCCTGCGACACCTGCAAACAGAATTTCCTCGCGGGGCGGATGTTTATCAGGAAAGCGGACTCTCCAAACGAGATTTCATGAAACTCATGGGCGCCTCGATCGCCCTGGCCGGTGTCGGTCTCACCGGTTGCCGCCGTCCGGAATCCTACCTCGTTCCGTTTACGAACGGCGTTGAATACACGATCCCCGGCAAGTTTCTCTACTACGCAACCTCGATGCCCGCTCGGTTCGGCGCGATCCCGCTCATTGCAACAACCAGCGACGGGCGCCCCACCAAGCTCGAAGGCAATCCGCTCCACCCCTACAGCAACGGTGGCACCGACAGTTTTGCCCAGTCCGCCATCCTCGACCTCTACGACCCACACCGCTCCAAACACATCACCCAAAAGGGCGAAATCGTCGAGTCCGCCACGTTCGACGCCCACCTCGAATCCCTGGCAGCCGGCACAGGGGAGGGGATCGCCATCCTCGCCGAGACAAAAGACTCACCCACCCGCAACCGCCTTCGCGCGGCGATTCAAGCCAAATTCCCCAAACTCCTCTGGGCCGAATACGATCCCCTCGCTGCGGAACCCACCGTTGTCGCCAATAAGGCCTCGTTCGGTCCAAATGTCCGCCTCCTCCCCAACTTCAACCGGGCCGATATCGTCCTTGCCATCGATAGCGATTTCCTGAATCCCATCGAGACCGGCATCGGCTTCGCCCAAGGATTTGCCGCCCGCCGCAACCCCGAGCAAAAAGGCGCTCCCATGAACCGCCTCTACGTCGTCGAGAACCACTACACGGTGACCGGCGGCATGGCCGACCACCGCCTCCGCTGCAAGGTGTCCGCCATCGGTGAGTTTACCCGCCAACTCGCCCTCGCCCTCGCCGGTCAGACGAGGGACTCCAATCTCGCCGCCGTCGCCGCCGCCTACCCCTCCGCCCAGTCGTCCCTCGATGCCGCTTGGGTCAACGAATGCGCCGCCGACCTCGCAAAGAATGCTGGCCGTTCCATCGTGCTCACCGGGCCGCTCACGCCCGCGCCGGTCCAGGTCCTCGTCAACGCCATCAATAGCGCCCTAGGCAACATCGGCGCGACCCTCACACCGGTCAAAACCGACACTCCCGCCGCGGCCTCGATCGAGGATCTCTCCCAAGCCATCACCAAAGGCCAAGTCAAAACCCTCCTCATTCTCGAAGCCAACCCGGCCCATAACGCACCAGCAAACCTGGACTTCGCCAAACTTCTCAGCACCGTCCCCGATACCATCCACCTCGGGCTCTTTGAGGACGAAACCGCCAAACTCTGCCGCTGGCACGTCCCCGCCGCCCACTTTCTTGAGACCTGGGGCGATGTTCGCACCTTCGACGGCACCTACACCTCCGTCCAGCCCATGATCCTTCCCCTTTGGAATGGCGTCTCGGATCTGGAAATCCTTAACAAACTCGCGGGCGCTCCAACCCCGGAAGGCCCTGCCCTTGTTCGCCAGACGTTCCAGACGATCGCTGCCAACCCCGGCCCAGACGGCTGGAACGCGTTCCTCCGTGACGGATTCCTCCCCGACTCCGCGTTTGCCCAAACTACTGCAACATTCAACGCCGAGACCGCCGCCACACTGGCCAAGTCCGCCGTTATCGTTCAGCCCGACGCGATGGAGCTTGTTTTTCTCCAAAGCTCCAGCGTGGACGATGGGCGCTACGCCAACAACTCCTGGCTCCTCGAGACTCCGGATTTCGTCACCAAGCTGACATGGGATAATGCGATCCTCGTTAGCCCGGCAACGGCCAATAAACTGGGAATCAAATCCAACAACTTCAACGTCCTCGGTGAAATCGCCGAGAAGTTGGGCAACGACGTCAACTACGACCTCATCGCCGACATCGTCGAGATCTCCGACGGCATAACGACCATCGAGGCGGCTGCCATCGTCGCCCCCGGCCATGCCGATGACTCGCTCTCCATCGCCCTCGGCTACGGGCGCAAAAGCGTCTCCGCTCTCATGGAGAATGTGGGCTTCAACGCCTACCCCCTCCGCCGAAGCCATTGCATGCGCACCCTCGGCAGCGTGACCTGCAAAGTCACCGATCGGGATTATCCCATGGCCCAAACCCAGGAGCACCGCAGCATGGAAGGCCGCGATCTCGTTCGGGAGGGCACACTCGAGCGCTTCGATAAAGACCCCAAGTTCGCCCAGACCATGGGCATGGACAGCCACATCCCACCAAATATCTCCCTCTACACCCATCCGGAACTCACCTCCCGCGAACAGTGGGGGATGACGGTGGACCTCAACACTTGCACCGGATGCAACGCCTGCGTGGTTGCTTGCCAAGCCGAGAACAACGTTCCCGTGGTCGGCAAGGATCAGGTCCGCAAAAACCGTGACATGGCTTGGATTCGCCTCGACCGCTATTTCGCCGGAGAAGCCGAGGACCCCGAGATGCTCTCACAGGCCATCATGTGCCAACATTGTGAGAATGCCCCCTGCGAGACCGTTTGCCCCGTCAATGCCACCGTGCACAGCGAGGATGGTCTCAACCTCATGGCCTACAACCGCTGCATCGGCACCCGCTACTGCGCGAATAACTGCCCGTGGAAAGTTCGCCGCTTCAATTATTTCGATTACAATCAACGCCCGATCGACGAACTCTATTGGGGACCGCTCGCCAAAAAAGGCATGGCCGACAGCCTCAAAATGGCGAAAAACCCAAACGTCACCGTGCGCATGCGCGGCGTGATGGAGAAATGCACCTTCTGCATCCAGCGCATCGAAGAAGCCAAGATCTCCCGCCTCGTCGAGGCTGGCCCCACCCCAGCCAGCGAGACGCCCATCGCTTCGTTCAAGGTCGCCTGCCAACAAGCGTGCCCGAACGAATCAATCGTCTTTGGCGACATCGCCAACCCCACCAGCCAAGTCGCACGCCTTCAGAAGGATGCCCGTGGCTACACGATGTTCAAATACGTCAACGCCAGCCCGCGCGTCACCTATCTCGCACGCATCCGCAATCCCAACCCGAAAATGCCAGGAGCCGCCCTCGTGGGCATGGCTAACGGTTCCGGACACCATGGAGACGCCCATGGAGCGGACCACGGGGCCCAGGATTCCCACTCCGCCCAACCGCCCCACGGCGACTCCCACGCGCCCGCCGCCCACTAAAGCCTTCCAAGTTTCCTAAAAATGTCCAACGCGACCGCCACAGCCACATCCGCCGAGCCGCTCACGGCAGACGAAAAACAACTCGTCCGTCCGCCCCTCGTGCTCAACAAGCGCACGATGGGCTGGATCAGCGACTACATTAGCTCGATTGTCGAAGGCAAGACCCCCACGTGGTGGTATATCTCCATGGCGGTGACCGTCCCGCTTACCCTTCTCTGCCTCTCTCTCCTCGCCTACCTTATCTCCACAGGTGTCGGTGTTTGGGGAAATAACCACCCAGTCGGCTGGGCGTGGGATATCACAAACTTCGTGTTCTGGATCGGCATCGGCCACGCAGGCACCCTCATCTCGGCGATTCTCTTCCTCACCCGCCAAAAATGGCGCACCTCGATCAACCGTGCGGCCGAGGCCATGACGCTTTTTGCCGTCGTCTGCGCCGGCATTTACCCGGCCCTGCACGTAGGCCGCGTCTGGATGGCATGGTTTCTTGCCCCAGTGCCCAATGCCAACGCAATCTGGCAAAATTTTCGCTCGCCCCTCCTGTGGGACGTCTTTGCCGTCTCGACCTACTTCACCGTGTCGATCTTGTTCTGGTATACCGGCCTCATCCCCGATCTCGCGACCCTGCGTGACCGTTGCAAGACCAAGATTCGCAAGTTTATCTACGGTGTTCTTGCCCTCGGTTGGCGGGGTGGCAACCGCCAGTGGCGCCACTACGAGATGGCCTACCTCATCCTCGCCGGACTCTCCACGCCACTCGTGCTTTCCGTTCACTCGGTCGTGTCCTTCGACTTTGCCACCTCGGTGGTTCCCGGTTGGCACACCACGATCTTCCCGCCCTACTTCGTTGCGGGTGCCATCTTTGGCGGCTTCGCGATGGTTCTGACCATCATGATCCCCGCCTGCGCGATCTACAAACCACTCGGTGACCTAGTCACGGTCAACCACGTGGACAAGATGTGCAAAATCATCCTGCTCACCGGATCCATCGTCGGCTACGCCTATCTCATGGAGTTGTTCATCGCCTGGTATGGCGCCAACCCCTACGAGCGCGCCGCCTTCTGGTATCGCGCCTTCGGTCCCTACTGGTGGGCCTATTGGGCTATGATGTTCTGCAACGTCATCGCCCCTCAGTTCTTCTGGTTCAAATTCTTCCGCACACATCTCATATGGGTCTGGATTCTGGTCCAGTTCCCGAACATGGGCATGTGGTTCGAACGCTTCGTCATCATCGCGACCACCCTCGCCCGCGACTTCATGCCCTCCGCCTGGGGAATGTTTCACCCCACCTGGGTTGATATCTGCACTTTCGTCGGAACCTTCGGTCTCTTCTCGACACTCTTCCTCCTCTTTATCCGATTCCTTCCAATGATTTGTATGTTTGAAGTCAAGGCGGTTCTGCCAGAAGCAGACCCTCACTACGGAGAGTCCCACCACTCATGAACGAAGTCGGCAATCCCACAGCACCAGTCTACGGCATCGGTGCGGAATTCCAATCCGCCCGTGATCTCTACCTTGCCGCCGAAAAAATCCGCGATGCAGGGTTCCAGAAATGGGACGTGTTCTCTCCTTTCCCAATCCACGGCATGGACGAAGCCATGGGCATGAAACGCTCGATCTTAGGTAAAGTCGTCTTCTTTGGCGGCCTCACCGGCTTTCTCACCGCCGTGACAATGCAGTTCGGAACCTCCTCGTTCCTTTACCCGCTCATCGTCGCCGGCAAACCCACAAACCTCTACACCGTTCCCGCCTTCTTTCCCGTCATGTTCGAGTTAACCATTCTGCTATCGGCCTTCACCGCCGTCTTCGGAATGCTCCTGCTCAACGGCTTGCCGCGCCTCAATCACCAGCTCTTCAATTGGGATCTCTTCAAAAAAGTCACGGAGGATAAGTTTTTCGTGGCAATCGAGGCGCATGACCCCAAATTCTCCTCCCGTTCGGTCCGGGACTTCCTCGAGTCCCTCGGCGGCATCAATATCACCACCATTCACGGCGACTAAACATGCTGAAATACTTCTTCTACATCTTCGGTTTTCTCGTTGTCCTCGTGGTGACCGTCGCCGGCTTCCGGGGCCAAAAATCCCTCAAGCCGCCGATCGAACTCTTCCCCGACATGGACCGCCAGCCAAAAGTCAAGGCCCAAGTGCCCTCGGGGTTCTACGCCGATGGACGCGGAAACCGCCAGCCAGTGGGTGGCACCGTGCCGCTTGGCTACTCCATGCCACAACACAAACCAGTGGACGGCAACACGGGGGAATCCGACAGCCCCTACGGGAACATCACATTCTCCTCCGGCGTCTCCTACTTCGATACCGGCAAGTTCGATAACCAGTGGGGAACGGGAATCCCGTTCGAGACCACTCCCGAACTCATCGCCCGCGGCCAGGAACGCTACTCCATCAACTGCCAAGTCTGTCACGGCGCCACCGCCGCAGGCAACGGCATCGCTGGAAAATACGGTCTCGTCGCCATCGCCAACCTCCACCAGCAACGCATCCGGGAAATGGCCGACGGCGAGATCTTCAACACCATCACCCATGGCAAAAATACCATGATGGGCTACGGGGACCGCATCCAAGTGCAGGACCGCTGGGCCATTGTTTCCTACATCCGGGCCCTCCAGAAATCCCAAGGCGGAGCGACGATCAACGACGTTCCGGCTGGTCAAAGGGCCCAATTGCAAACGCAGAACAAATGAGCGGACACGAACCATCCCAACCCGGCAGCCATACCTTCGACTACAAACACGTCGGTGGTCGTTTCCTCGGTCTTGTCGCCATCGCCATCGTCGCCTATGCCGCTGTCGGCGTCGGCGCCTACTTCGATGCGAAGCAATTTGCCTTCTCCTACCTCTTCGCCTTCACCTTTTTCTTCACCATCTGCATGGGCGGACTCTTCTGGATTCTCGTCCACCACGGCGTCGATGCCGAGTGGAGTGTGGTCGTCAGGCGGCAATTAGAAAACATCGCCAGCCTCCTGGTCGTCATGGGCCTCCTTTTCATCCCCCTCATCTTTGTAGCTCCCACACTCTGGTATTGGATGAAGCCTGAGAACGCCCACGACCCTCTTCTCATCGAGAAATGGCCCTACCTCACGAAGGAATTCTTCTGGGGGCGCGCTGCCTTCTACTTCGTGTTTTTCTCCATCGCCGCTACATGGCTTCGGGCCAACTCGATCCACCAAGATACCTGCGGATCCGCACGCTACACCCTCATCAATCGCAAAATCACCTTCGCCAGTCTCCCCCTCTTTGCCATCGCACTCACCTTCTCGGCGATCGATTGGCTCATGGGTCTGGACTACCACTGGTTCTCCACCATGTGGGGAGTCTATCTTTTCGCCGGCTCAGCCCTCAGCAGCCTCTGCGTCCTCGTCCTCATCATCACCGCCCTGCGGAACGCTGGTTATTTCCAGAACGTGATCACGATGGAGCATTACCACATCTTGGGCAAGCTGATGCTCGCATTCACCATCTTTTGGGCCTACATCGGCTTCAGTCAATACATGCTCATCTGGTATGCCAACATCCCAGAAGAAACCGTCTATTTCCTCCGCCGCAATACCGAGAGTTGGCAAATTCTCAGCACGGCCCTTGTCGTTGGACACTTCTTCGTGCCCTTCCTCCTCCTCCTTCCCAATTTCGGAAAGAAAAAGCCAGCCTACCTCTGCGGTATGGCCCTCTGGATTCTCACCATGCATCTCTTGGATATCTACGTGATCGTTCTTCCTGCCCTCCACAAGGCGGGCTTCAACCCCAGCTGGCTCGACATCGCCTGCCTTGCCGCTATCGGCTGCACCCTGGCCGCCCTCTTTCTCAAGCGCCTCGGTGACGCCCCGCTTTGGCCACTCCGCGACCCACGCCTTAAGAACTCCATCGCTCTCAAGAACTGATGCAAACCACAACCCATCACGCGGAACCCGCCGCAACGAAGAAATCAGGTTTCTGGTTCTTCGTCCTGAGCTTCCTCGTTCTCGCCATCTTCCTAGGCATGACCCTGCTTTTCCGTGGGGGAACCGTTGCAACCACCGATCCCGAAGACATTGCGCGGGATGCGGTTCGGACCAAATACCTTGAGGAGCTCCAAGCAGAGGATACCAAAAAACTCACCACCTTTGCCTGGGTGGACCAAGCCAAGGGCAGTGTCCAAATCCCGATCAGCGAGGCCATGAAACTCGTGCTTGTGGAACTCAACGCCCAGAAGCCCGCGCCAGCCTACCCGATCCTCGATGCCACTGGCCAACCCCTCCCCGCCACTGCCCCGACAAACGCTGCAGCGCCAATGTCCTCCACGCAGGCCTCCGCCAGTGTCCTCACCGCTCCCGTTGAGACCCCGGCGGAAAAAACGGCCAAGGCAACGAAAACAGCCAAGCCCAACAAGCCACAATGACCACCGACCCGTCCAGCCAGCCGGACACGCTCAACGCCGCCGCGCGCGCACAGATCGACGCCTCCATTGGCGGTCCCGTTCTCCTTTTCTTTGGCACAGCGATCTTTTGGCTCCTCTTCGGCTCGGCCTTGGAAGTGCTCAGTGCCATAAAGCTCGTCTGGCCTGGGCTCCTCGACGGGATCAGCTTCCTCTCCTACGGCCGCACCACTCAAGCCGCCACCGCCTCCCTGGCCTACGGCTGGGCGACTCCCGCCGCCATCGGCATCGGTCTCTGGCTCACCGCACGCCTCTGCCGCGTCCCGCTGCAACACCACAAACTTCTTGTCAGCGCCGGCCTCATCTGGAACGCAGGCGTGATGGTCGGAGCCTGCAGCATCCTCGCGGGGAATAGCACGTCGCTGCCACTTCTCGGCTTCCCGGCCTACTCGACGCCAATCCTCGTGCTCGCCTACGCGTTCATCGCCATCTGGGCGATCATCACCTTCCACCAGCGCAAGCCCGGACCGCTGTTTGTGTCCCAATGGTTCCTTGTTGCCGGCTTTCTGTGCTTCCCCTGGCTTTTCACCACTGCCAACGCCCTCCTTGTTTGGAACCCGGTCGCAGCGCCTGCGCAAGCTCCCGTCGCCTTCTGGTTTGCCAATGGCTTCTTCAACCTCTGGCTCGTGCCGATCGGACTCGCCGCTGCCTTCTACATCATTCCCAAAGGCATCGACCGCCCGATCAATAGCCACCACCTGAGCCTCCTCGGCTTCTGGACATTAATCCTCTTCGGGGCATGGACTGGAACAAGCCAGCTCATCGGCGGACCGCTTCCCGCCTGGCTGGTGAGCGTGGGCGTGGTTGCCAGCGTGATGATGCTCATCCCCGCTGCCGCCATCCTGGTAAACCTTCACCTCACCCTCTCCGGGCACTACGCACCGGTGGGTTGGAGCCCCGCACTCCGATTCATTGTCGTCGGCATCTGCTCCCTCGCCACATTCTGGATCACCAGCGCGCTCATGGCCTTCCCCTCGGTGAACGCAGCCACGAATTTCTCCGACATCAACCGCGCCCTCCTCCTGCTCGGGCACTATGGGTTTTTTGCCATGACCGCCTTTGGCTCGATCTACTACATCGTTCCCCGCCTTACCGGCAAGGAATGGCAGTGTTCGACCCTCATCGTTTGGCACTTCTGGCTCTCCGCCGTCGGTCTGCTCCTCGGTGCGGGAGGTCTCCTCCTCGGCGGCCTCATCCAAGGCTTCGCTCTGCAGGAAGTGATCGTCACATTCCGCAGTTCCTTGGAGTTCGCCAGACCGTTTCGCGTGCTGGCGATTGTCGGCAGCATCCTCACTTTTGCGGCAGCTTTGAGCTTTGCCGCCCTCTTCGCAGGCATCCTTCTCGCCGGTCGCTCCCGTAAAAGCCCCGCCCTCCTCGCTGCCCGCGAAGAAAACTCCCAAGAGCCCGTCGCGGTATGAACAAAACCACCCTTCTCTTCACTGGCATTTTCCTCACGTTCGGCTCCGCCTGGGTCGGCCTTGTCGCCTATCCCGTCGCAAATCTCGGCACCATGGAGCCCCTCCTCGACGAGGCGACTGGAGGACTCCTCCCGCCGCCCGTTTCAGGTCTCGCTGTCGCCGGGCAACGCGTCTACGCCGCCAACGGTTGCGTCGAGTGCCACTCCCAACAGGTGCGACCCGACCCCCTCACCACCGATATCGCCAAGGAACTCGGCAAGCGCCAGACCGTGGCCCGTGACCTTCTCCGCCAGAAAACCGCTTTCCCCGGCACCCTCCGCATCGGCCAAGATCTCTCAAACATTGGAGCCCGCCAGGCCGATACTAACGCCCTGCACCTCCATCTCTATGCCCCGAGAAGCGTCACGCCTTGGACAAACATGCCGTCCTACAGCTATCTCTACACTGTCCGCAAAATTCAAGGCCAACCCTCCAACGAATCCCTCGTCGGACTCGCTGGCCCCCATGCCCCCAAGCCCGGTTACGAGGTCGTTCCCACCGAGGACGCCAAAGCCCTTGTTGCCTTCATGCTTTCCCTGAATAAAAGTTATCCGCTACCGGAGTCTCCGGAGCCCACCGCCAAGTAAAACATCGTGATTTCCAACACGCCACCGTCCGAGTCGAACGAAAGCGAAAACGCCGCACCCGAGGTCTCCGCACCGATCGCCCGCGAGACCCCGGAACCCGCTGAAACCCGCTCGCCGATGCCATTCTGGCTCGTCATCTTCTCCGGCGTTATTATTTTCTGGGGAGGTATTTATCTTGCTCTTAACAGCGGAGGGTTCCGCCCCGACGTTTACAATCCCGAGCTCGTCTCCTGGGCCGGAGGCGGCTCAGCCCCGGCGGGCCCACCCGACCCCAAGGTCGTCGGCAAACGCCTCTACACGCAAAATTGCGTCGTCTGCCACCAGACCACTGGCCTCGGAGTCGCCGGTCAGTTCCCTCCCCTCGTAGGCAGCGAATGGGTCGTGGGCGGCGATTGGGTCGGGGACAACCACCTTGTCAAAATCCTTCTCGCGGGCATGCAGGGACCGGTGCAAGTTCAAGGGGTCACCTACAACAACGCCATGCCACCCTGGGCTCAACTCAAGGATGCGGAGATCGCTAGCATCCTCACCTACATCCGCAGCGAATGGGGCAATGCCGCAGCACCCGTCACGCCGGAGTTTGTCGCCACTATCCGCGCCGCATCGCTCGATCGCACAGAGCCATGGACCCAGAAAGACCTCAAGGCGATCCCCGCCGAAACCATGCCCGCTCCAGGTGCCGCCGCCCCTGCCGCCCCTGCCGCTGCCCAGCCGGCCACCGAAGCTCCCGCTGCCTGATTCCACTCATGAACGTTCTGCCGCGCTTTCTTTCCATCCTCCTCATTCTTCTCGCCGTTGGCTTTCCTTCAGCCATCGCCGAAGAACGCACCCACAGCCTTTATTGGGCCCCTGAAAACATCACCACCGGCGGTGAGCAGATCGATGGGTTGCTCAACTTCATCTTCTGGCTCACCCTCGCCGTCTTCATCGCCACGCAGGGGGTTTATATTGTTTACCTCATCCGCTACCGCCGCCGCCCAGGCCACAAGGCCCACTACAGCCACGGCAACAACACCCTCGAATTCTGGTGGACCATTATCCCGACAGCCATCTTCCTGACCCTCGCCGTATGGGGCAACCGCGTGTGGCATGATCTCACCCAAGCAAACATCCCTCCCGATGCCATTAAGGTGGATATCGTCTCCTACCAGTTCGGTTGGGATATGCGCTATGCGGGCGCTGACGGTGTTCTCGGAGCCGCCGACGTGAAAAAATTCAGCCTCGAAAACAAATACGGCCTCGATCCCGAAGACCCCACCGGCAAGGACGACTTCACCTCCACGGAACTCGTCGTTCCGGTCGGCAAGACCGTCCACGTCTTCCTCCGCTCCCGCGACGTCATCCATTCGTTCTACGTCCCCGCCTTCCGTCTCTATCAAGACGCCGTCCCCGGCCGCACCATCAAGTGGGTCCACTTCACCACCACGCGCACGGCCGAACTCGAACTCGCCTGCAGCCAACTCTGTGGAACCGGCCACTACAACATGAAGGCCAAAATCCGCATTCTTCCCGTAGAGGAATACGAGGCTTGGTATGCGAAAAAATCCGAGGCTGCCGTCAAGGCGCTCTCGGAGTCCGAAGCCGAAGCCACCGCTGCGAAGACCGCCCCCGCGCAAGCCGCCCTCTAGCTGCGCCGCGATATCGCCCCGCATCGCCTTTCCCAGCCGGGGTCGGGCATGTGATCATGGGGATAGCTTTCAGGGAGCGCGCACGCGTAGTATCACCCGCGAGACATGGCTAAACCGACGAAACTTCCCTTTCTGCAACTGGTGCGGGCTTTCTGGAGTCCCTACCTGAGGTTGCTCAGCTATATGAAACCGTATCGCAAACGGTTTTTCCTCGGCATCGGTTGCGGGGTGCTAGCCGGCATGCTCAGCGGCTTGATTCCGCTTGTGATCAAGCAGGCCGCCGAACCTCTCCTGGGCGCGGAAATGAAAATGCCCAACACGAAACAAATGCTTCTCGGCACAGGCATCAGCAACGACGGGCCGGGAATCGAGAGCGTGGTCTGGATTGCCCTACTGATTCCTCTCGTGATGGTGGCGCGAGGCATTTTCTCCTACCTCAACGTCTACTCTCTCGCATGGGTGAGCCTGCGCGTGCTGCGGGACATCCGGACCCAGCTTTTCGCCCACCTCATGTCCCAGTCGCTGGATTTTTTCAACCGCGAAAAAACCGGAAAGCTCATGTCGCGTGTGATGAGCGATACGCGGGTCACCCAGAACGCCCTCACCTCCGTGTCGGGGGATATCATCAAAGACCCCATCGCTGTGCTCACGGGAGTGGTCGTCTTGGTGATGATCGACTGGCAATTCAGCCTTACCACACTTGTGCTTTTTCCGATTTGCATTATCCCCGTGGTGGTCTTCGGGCGAAAGGTGCGCCAAGCTGGAAAAGCCGAGGAGAGGGAGTCGGCGCAGATGTCGATCATTCTCCAGGAGACGTTCGCCGGCGTCCGGGTGATCAAATCCTTCGCGCGGGAGGCCTACCAGACGGAGCAGTTCGCGCGCTCCAGCGATACCCAGTGCCGGAACAGCCTGCGGGTGCGGCGCAGTTCCGACATCGTGCAGCCACTCATTGAATCCGTCGCTGCGCTGGGCGTCGTCCTCGCGATGGGCTACGTGTATTACTACGGGATCAGCTTCGCGAAATTCGCCGCCCTCTGCGCGGGCATCTTCCTCCTCTACAACCCAGTCAAAAATCTCAGCCGCATTCCCATGCTCATGCAAAAGTGCATGGTCTCGGCGGTGAATATTTTCGACCTCATGGAAATAAAACCAACCATCGTGGATCGGCCGGGAGCACGTGTGCTGGAGCGCTGCCAAGGACGTCTCGACCTAGAGGGCGTGAGCTTCGACTATGGCACCGACAAGGCTGCCGTGGCGGACATCACGCTGCGGATCGAGGCCGGAAAAAAATACGCCCTGGTGGGTGCCAGCGGCGCAGGCAAGAGCACGATCCTCTCGCTGATCATGCGGTTCTACGATCCCGCTCAAGGCGTCGTTCGGCTCGATGGCTTCGACGTGCGGGATGTCGCCCAGCACTCGCTCAGGGAACACGTAGGCATGGTCACGCAGGAGACGTTTTTGTTCCACGACACGATTTACGAAAACATCCGCTACGGGAGGCTGGATGCCACGCGCGAGCAGATCGTCGCAGCCGCCCGATCAGCGTTCGCCCACGATTTCATCCTAGCCCAGCCGGATGGCTACGAGACGGTCGTGGGTGACAAGGGATGCATGCTCAGCGGCGGGCAGCAACAGCGCCTAGCCATTGCCAGGGCCCTCTTGAAAAATGCTCCCGTGCTCCTTCTGGACGAGGCCACATCCGCTCTCGACTCGGAGAGCGAACGGATGATCCAAGTCGCGCTGGAGCGCCTCTCCGAGGGGCGCACCGTGGTGGCGATCGCCCACAGGCTCTCCACGATCTTGAAGTCGGACTGCATTGTTGTGATGGATCACGGTCGCATTGTGGCTACCGGGCGGCATGAGGAACTGCTGCAAAAGTCGGAGCTTTATCGCAGCCTCTACGAACTCCAATTCCACCACAACGAGGGAGCGGTGTGAGGAAAACGCCCCTCTGGATGGTGCCGGCGCACCTCGCGCCGGGCGACTCAAAGAGCCTCGGGGGCGACTGGTCGGGCCTCGAGTTGCACCGCGTGGCCAGCTTGGAGGATCCGTTTTTTGACATGGCCTTCGGAGCTTTATGGGCCGAATTCGGAGTCGTCGGGGAGATGGAACATGCCGCCGTCTTGGAGCAACGGATGCGTTGGAATCCTGCCGAAATGCGCGACGGAGCCTCCCTGCAGTATGCCCTCCTGCTGCTCACACACGCGGGGAAATTTGTGGCGGTCCGGGATCACACAGTCATCCTCCTCGAGGATGAACCAGGAGCGGTGGTGCATCTCTCGCACAATCTGGTGGCGCCAGAGTGGAGGCGAAGCGGGATTGCGGGATGGTTGCGCGCCCTGCCGGTCTCGACCGCCCTGGATTCCTTGAAGGCAATGGGCCGCGCGGCGGATTCTCCGATCACTCTCGTTGCGGAGATGGAGCATTTCGATCCGCACCGGCAGGCCACGTGGGTGCGCTTGACCGCCTACGAAAAGGCGGGTTTCAAAATGGTGGATCCTTCAAGGGTGAATTACCTGCAACCAGACTTCCGCTATCCCCGGACGATCGATCTCGAGGGGGGTGCAAAGCCCCTTCCGCTTTGTCTCATGCTCCGTCGGGCGGGTCGCGAAGGGGAGGGGTTTGTCACCGCCGAGGAGGTGCTGCGGGCCGTGCGTGGCCTTTACAAAATGTATGCGACGGGCTTTCGTTCCATCGATATGAAAGTGGTCTACGAATCCCTCGAGACCTACCCCGGGCCCGGGGAGCTTGTTGCCCTGGTTCCGCCAACACGCATCGCCCTCCCCCCAACCCGCACGGACAAAGGATGACATTTTTTTACGATGCCGGATTCGCAGTGCCCATCGGTCCACACATTATGCCGATGGCGAAATTTGCCATGGTGGCGGCGGGTGTGCGGGAGGAATTGCCGAATGTGGGAATCCAACGGCCCGCCCCCGTCACGGTTGAGGCCTTGCTGCGGGTGCATTCGAGAGACTACGTGGAGGCGGTGCGCTCCGGAGAGCCCAGGGATTTGGCGGAATCGCAAAAATTCCCTTGGAGCCCGGCGCTTTTTCCCAGCGTGTGTTTGACGAACGGCGGGATGCTCGCGGCAGCCGATTGTGCGTTGGACGAAGGTGTCTCGGCGGCACTGGCCAGCGGGTTCCACCACTCGTGCGCCGACCACGGCGAGGGGTTTTGCACGTTCAACGGACTCGTGGTGGCCCTGGAGGCATTGAGAGCGGTTGGAAAAATCCGCACGGCGGCGATTTTGGATTTGGATTTGCACTATGGAAACGGCACGGCCTCGCTCGCCGAAGAGCGTCCTTGGATGCGCGCGCTCTCGATCTACGGGAATGATTACGCGCACAACACGGCCTACCGCGACGTGCGGGAACGCCACCACGTGGATGGCCCCACCCATCGCTCCGCACCACTTGTGCCCTGCAACGGGAACGACCGTGGCGTGCTCATCGAGACCCTCGCGCAGAATGTGTCATGGCTGGTTGAGGGCGGGAAACCGGATTTGCTCCTGTATCAGGCTGGCGCGGATCCCCTGCGCGACGATCCCTACTCGCCCTTGGAATTAACGCACGCGGATCTGATGGAGCGCGACCGGATGGTTTTTGAATTTGCAAAGAGCCACGGCATCCCGTTGGCCTGGGTGCTTGCGGGGGGATACTCTCCGGATATCCAGAAAGTCGTGCGTGCGCACTTGAATACCGCCCATGCCTGTTGGGATGTTTTCGGCGATTCCTGATCACTCGCCGCAGCCCGCCGACAGCCGCTCCAACGCACCTTGGAGATCGCAATCACTTTATTGTAATTCAAAGTTGATGCTCACCGTGTAGCCGTCCGCAGTCCCCAGCCCAGCCGGTGGGGGATCGATACGGGAGACGCGCTTGAGGGCGTCGAGCACGGATTGGTCCATGAGCGGATTGCCGCTGCTGCGCACGATTTCCGCACTCGAAATGGAGCCGTCTTTCTTGATCTGAACCCGCACCGTGCAGACAAACGATTTGTCCTGCTCGAAAATCGAGGTCGGCTGTTCCCATTGGCTGAAAAAGCGGTCGTGGATGAGGTCGTGATACCAACCGAACTCACTTGCCGTTCCTGCGGCGCCACTCTTGGAGGCAGTGCCGGCCGCGCTGGCGCTGGATGCGGAGGCCTTGCTCGCATCGGGCTTCGGGCTGGCTGTCACCGGCAAAGCCTTGTCCGCCGACTTCGCCACTGGGGTTCCCGAAGGCTTCGGCGATGCGCTTGGCGAGGGTTTGGGCTCCGGCTTCGGTTTGGCCTTAGGCGTGGAAGTTGGCGAAGGCTTCGGCTTAGGCGTGGAAGTCGGCGAGGGCTTCGGCTTGGGCGTGGGCGTGGAAGTTGGCGAGGGCTTCGGCTTGGGTGTGGGCGTGGAAGTTGGCGAGGGCTTCGGCTTGGGCGTGGGAGTTGGCGAGGGCTTCGGCTTGGGTGTAGGAGTTGGCTCAACGATTTCAGACTCCTCGGGAGTCGGCTCGGGAGTCGGCTCGGGAGTTGGCTCAGGAGTTGGCTCAGGAGTTGGCTCAGGAGTTGGCTCAGGAGTTGGCTCGGGAGTTGGCTCGGGAGTTGGCTCAGGAGTCGGCTCGGGAGTTTGATCTATGATTTCAGGGATGCTCTCCGAAGCTTCGGCAAAGGCTGCGGGATTCACCCAGAGGATTTCGCCCTCTGGTTTTTTCTCCTCGCGGTTGGCCAAGGAAATGATGGCGGCGATAACGGCGAGATGCAGAATGGCGACGAGAATGAGATTCCGCCGGAATTGCGGATTGTCCATGTCAGGGCACGGCCTCGTTGTCATCGCGGCGGGTCATCACGCCCACTTTGGCGATGCCCACACGCTGCAGGATATCCATCACGGAAATAAAGCGTTGGATTGCCAGGTCCTCATGCGGACGCACAACCACGGAGATGTCGGGATTCTCGACACGCATCGCCGCAAGGCGGGACTCCAGCATCTCGGGAGTGAGGATTTCAGTGTTGAGTTTGAGGATATTGTTTTTATCCACCGCGATGGTGAAGACCTCGGCTGGGTTCACGAGCCCTTTTGCGGTGGAGCTTTTTGGCACGACAAGGTCGAGGCTGTTTTCGATCAGTGGGGTGGTGATCATGAAAATAATCAACAGCACAAAAGCCAGATCGAGCAGTGGCGTGATATTCAGCTCGGTGAGCGTCTGTAAATTATTTTTGGCCGAGTAGCGTCGCATTGAAATTAAAGCAGGGAGCGGCGTGGTTCACGGGTGCCGAACTCGACATAGCGATGCTCGATCTCGGAGGAAAACTCGGCGGCGAAATTGTCAGCCTGCACCAACATCGAGCGGACAGTGGTGACGAGAAAGTTGTAGCCGAACATGGCGGGAATCGCGACTAGCAGGCCGACGATGGTCGTTATGAGCGAGCCGGAGATACCGGGAGCCATTGCCGCAAGATTGGCATTTCCGGCGATGGCAATACCGGCAAAGGCATCCATCACACCCCAGACGGTTCCGAGCAGGCCGAGAAACGGGGCGCCGCTCACCGCTGTGGAGAGCACGATCATCTGCGACTCCAGCTTGAGCGCGGACTCGCCGACAGCGCGTTCCATGGCGGCTTGCACAGCCCGCATCTGGGCGGGGCTGATCTTGTCGGCGCCTTGGAGCCTTGCCGCAAACGTGTCATCCACCTCGACCGATCCCAACATTTGAAAACACAACTCGGTGGCACCCGCATCGTAGATTTCAAAAATGTTCGAGCCTTCGAAGTTCACATTGGCCTCGTAGATCCGCAGTGGCTGCCGATCCTGGTGGAAGATTTCCTGAAACCGTTCGTTCTGGCGTTTGCAGAAGCTCAGATACCGGAATTTTGTGACCATCACCGACCAGCTGAAGATCGAGGCCAGGAAGAGCGTGCCGAGAATCAGCTTGCCCTCGATGGTGCTTTCCAAAAATGCGTAAACGAGGCCTGAGGCGATCATTTGCCGTTCCTACCCTTCGACTCCAGCATCATTCCAGTTCGGCGATCCATAGAAGCTTGCTAAAAGACACCTCCCCATCTCGAAATGCAAAACGATTCTTTTGCCGAAGCCGTCTTTAGGGGTAAGACATTGGCGATGCGAATCCCTTTCCTTGCCGCGCTGACCCTTGCGGTCTTCACAATGCCTGCCTTGCAGGCCCAAGGCACGCCGCCGCGGGAGAACCCCTACGATGTTGTCGCCAAGATTTTTCAGCCTCTCTGGGGCGTGCTTCTCTCCGAGTCCAACAGCACCAACCGTGCTGCCACGATCAAGATGCAAATGACCGAGGTCACCGGGAGGCTGCCGAAGGAGATGATGGGAGCCACGCTCCAAGCGGCGGTGCAGTTTCCAGACAAGGTCAAACTCCAAGCCCCGGTTCTTGGCGAGGAGTTTACCATTTGCCGCAACGGCAATGAGGTCTGGGCAACGCCGGGCAAGAAGGTCGAATACCTCGTCGCGCAATTCAAAGTCGTCCCGAAAAAAAATATCAAACTCAACACGCCGATTTTTCTGCCGATCACACCGCAGCAGGCGATCTTTCTCCCTGCGCTTTTTTCCGTGAGTCGCCCGGATGTCGCCGAGGTCGAGGACTTGAACGGTGAGGACTGCCGTGTGCTCACAGCCGGCCTCATGCAGGAACTCGCCCGCGCCACCAAGGCGGAGGATTTTCAAGCCCGCGTCTGGGTTGCCTCGGGTCACGAACTCCGCCGCGTAGAGGTCAAACGCAAGGATTTCTCCGCCGTCGTGGACATCCAAGAAATGACGTTCGCCCCCGCCCTTCCGGCATCGACGTGGGAACCTCCGGCTGGGGACACAGACGTCTTCCGCACCAGTCCCGAAATGCTCGAGGGCTTGCTCTACATCGTGATGAACTCGCTCAAAACCGGCGAGCGCGACACGCCTTGGGCCTCCGCGAAGTAAGGCGAACCAAAATCGGGGCTCAGCCTTTTTTGTGAACCGTGTAAAGCGCCACGAGGGCCGCGCCGATCGCCTGAGAGAGCTCGCCCATCGTGGCGGTCACGATTTTCAGCGTGCGCCTCTGCACCGGGAACAGCCACGGCGAAGCCGCCTCGCGAATGCCGTTCATATAGCGTTCGCGGAAGTCTTCCGTCGTCGAATGCGGATCGATCAGCCCGCCGCCAATCACCACAAACTCGGCATCCAGAGCCATCGAAAGGTTCGCCACATGGATTCCAAGTGCCTTCGACTGGTAATCAAAAATCTCCAACGCGAGAGGGTCGCCTTTTTGGGCCCTTGTGCGAAGTGACAGCACCTTGTCCTTCATCGGGAGCGGGGAGTCGTGCAACTCGTGGCCGGGATGTTTCGGAAGCAGATGCTCCAAGTATTGGGGCAGCCCGGAAATGCTTGTGTAGGCTTCGAAGCATCCCCACGTGCGACCGCAACCGCAGGTGAACTGGGGCAGGCCAAGAAGTTGAAGTGGCGCCGGCATATGCCCGGCCTCCATTCCCGCCAAGGTGTCCCCTTCAAGCGGGAAGCCCTCGGGACTGATATAGGCCGCGCCAAGCCCGGAACCCGGGGCGAGCATGATGACTCCCGCTTTTTTGTCGCCGCACACTTTCGCCGCTTCGGCAACGCCACCATAGTTGCCGTCATTGCCGGTCACGACCCCTATTTCCCGTCCCGCGCACTTCTGCAGCGCATAGGCGTAGTCCGAGAGAAAATCCCAACCGGCAAAACTCGCGGGTAGATTCGGGGAACGGTCGAGCACGCCGTGACTCTGGTAGGGGCCGGGCATCGCAAGCCCCACGCCGCACACCTGGGACCACTCGAGCGCGTTCTCAGAAAGAAACTTTTCAACACCCTCGACCCATCCTTCAACAACCGACTTTGTTCCGAGTTGCGAGTTGGTGGAACTCTGCGCGAGGTGAAGGGAAATCGGTGTGCCGTCGTCATACACGCCGCAAGTTTTGGAGGTCGTCGCGCCGCTGTCCGTGCCGATATAGATTTTCTTCATGGGGATACAAGGTTCCCGGTTCTTCTACCCGCTGAATCCTGAAATGGAACGCCTAATTTCCCGGAACCAATCCGCATCACTCCCGGCCCGCCAGATGCCGCAGGCACTCGCCCATCGCCGGTGCAAGCATCGGCAGGCATTCTCCGATCGCCTTTGGATTTCCCGGAAGATTCACAATCAGGCTCCGCCCGCGCACACCCGCCACCGCGCGCGAGAGGATTGCCGTGGGCACTTTTTCAAAACTTCGCATCCTCATGGCCTCACCAAAGCCGGGCAGTTCCTTCTCGATCACATCGCGTGTGGCCTCGGGGGTGACATCCCTGAGCGAGGGCCCGGTGCCGCCCGTCGTCAAAACCAGCGTGCATCCTTCGACATCACACAACTCCCGCAAGGCGGCCGCGATTCGCTCCCGCTCGTCCGGCAGCACCCTCGCCACAAACTCGCAGGGGCTGCCAGGCAGGCATTCACGCACAACGCGCTCTATCTCGGGCCCGCTCAAATCCTCATAGATTCCCGCGCTCGCCCGGTCGCTCAAAGTCAGACGCCCGATTCTCATTGGCCTTTTGTTTTCGAAACAACGTGGAGATTTTCGACGCGCATCGCCTTGTCGGCCGCCTTCATCATGTCGTAGAGCGTCAATGCCGCCACCGCCGCGCCGGTCAACGCCTCCATCTCGACACCAGTCCGGGCCGCAGTGGAAACCGAGCAGGCGACACGAACCCGGTCTTCCCGAACCTCGAATTCCAAGGAGACCCGATCCAGCGGCAGCGCGTGACAGAGCGGAATCAACTCCGCCGTGCGTTTCGCCGCTTGAATCCCCGCGATTCGCGCCACAGCGAGCACATCGCCCTTGGGAAGCGCCATGGCCCTCAGAGCCAGGATGGTGGCTGGCGCACAGACCAAGTCACCTTCCGCAACCGCACGACGTGAAATCGTCACCTTGTGGCCGATATCCACCATCCGCGCCTCTCCGCTTTCGTTTAAATGGGAAAACTCCATTGCCATGCGTGCAATTCACCAGAGTTTCCCGCAGGGAGCGAGCCGAACCCGTGCGCCCTCAACAGGAGGCGGTTCGCCGGCCGGCAACCGCAACAGCGCGTTGACACCGCGAAGCCCAGCCACATCGCCCGAGTCCACCCATGCAAGCGGAGTTGCAACAAGACAACCCGACCGCAGCACGCAGCGCGCGGGCCAGAAGGTCTCCCTCTTCTCAAAACCAAGAGGCGCTCCAGCCTCCAATCTCGCTTCAACGAGTTCCACAGGCCTCTTCCCGGCCATCGCATCCAGTAGCCGACGGATAAAAAGATGGAACACCACAAAGTGCGAAACCGGATTTCCCGGAATCCCAATGGCCACCTTCCGCCCTTGAAGACCTATCAGCACAGGCTTGCCGGGCTTGAGACGCACGCCATGCACGAGGATTTCGAACCCCATGGACTCCAGAGCGGTCCTCGTGTTGTCACGTTCTCCCACACTCGAGCCGCCCGATACGAGCAGCACGTCGAACTCCGCCGCCGCGCCCACGGCCGATATCAAGCCCTCGACCGACTCGTCGACATGCGCTCCCGGCAAGACCGTGGCTCCAGACTCATCCATGAGGGCTCGCAGCATCGGTGCATTCGAATTCCGGATCTGCCCTGCCTCTGGGCTCGCTTTTTCGGGAGCAATCTCACTGCCCGTCGTGACATGAAGCACACGCGGCGATGGAAACACAAACACCCCAATAATCCCCTCCGCAGCCAGCAGAGCGACTTCGCCAGGCCCGACAATCGACCCAGCTCCAAGCATGGCCTCGCCGGCGCGGATGGAACCGCCCCGTCGCCGAATCAAATGCGTCGACGCCGGCTTGAGGATTTCCAGCCCTCTCTCGTCGAGCCTTGTGTCCTCCACCATCACCAATCCAAACCCCGCGGGGACTTCAGCGCCAGTGGCAATGCGCAAGGCAACGCCGGGAACCACCTCCCCCGGCGATTCGCACACACGGAAAAACCCCTCGCCACTTCCTGCAGGCACCGCAAAGCCGTCAATCGAAGACCTGTCAAACGGCGGGTGATCCTCCAAGGCGGAAATTCGATCCACCAAAACACGGCCATGGCACTGCTCGACAGGCACCCACTCCCCCGCGGGCGAGGCCGTCAGGCCATCCAGAATCCTCCACACCTCATCAACGCTCATCATAATGAAAAAATCCCGCTCCCTAGCGCGGGAACTCTGGCAGACCTCCCGCAGACTGCCAAAACATGAATAGAAAATCCAACGCACACCGAACATGAGCAAAAACACACACACGCACCTAGGCTGTTCGTTTTTACACACAGGCCCCGTCCTCATGCCATGTGAAGCCAGCTTGGCACGCCATTTGCTTTAGCCATTTCCGAACCATCGATTCGAGTGGATCGAGGCAATACAACTAAAAATAAACCCATGTTAAGAAAACAAACACTAATGGCTGGACTGGCTGCAGCGCTCATCGCGGCTGGCTCCTTCGTCACCACGGGTGCATTCGCACAGGATGCCACCACAACAGTCGTCGAGCAGACGAGCACAACCACCGTCGTTAGCGAGACGACTACTCCCGCTGACTCCGCCCCTGCGGCCGACCCCACGGTTGAGCAGCGCGTTGCCGACCTCGAGGCCTATGTCAACAACGTGGATCGGCCCTCCGGAGATGCTTCCAAGATCAAGGTTCCCGGCCCTGGTCACAATGCATGGCAGATGACGAGCACAGCCCTTGTGCTCTTCATGACTCTACCCGGCTTGGCTTTGTTCTATGGGGGATTGGTGCGGGCGAAAAATGTTCTCTCCATTCTTGCCATGACCATGGGAATCGCCGGGCTCGTCACCATCCTCTGGTGGGCAGTTGGCTACAGCCTCACCTTCGGGGGATCCGGAGCATTCATCGGAGATTTGTCATTCGCGATGTTCAATGGCATGAGCCCCTCAGGAGTGGGTGCCGGCTACTATTGGATATCGGATTACATCTGGGCCATGTTCCAGCTCACTTTTGCGATCATCACCCCGGCACTTATTTTCGGGGCGACAGCCGAACGAATGAAGTTCTCCGCCGTGCTTCTTTTCACAGCCATCTGGATGTTTGTTGTCTACTTCCCGCTTGCCCACATGGTGTGGTCGGTCACCGGCTTCATGTGTGGTCCGCTGAATCCCGACGCTGGTATCAAAGCAATTGATTTCGCCGGCGGAACTGTCGTTCACATGAGTTCGGGGTGGTCCGCTCTGGTTCTCTGCATCATCCTTGGCCCACGCATCGGCTTCGGCAAGGAGCCTATGCCTCCGCACTCCATGGTGCTCTGCATGATCGGCACAGGCATGCTGTTTGTCGGTTGGTTCGGCTTCAATGCTGGCTCAGCACTCGGCGCGGATGCCATCGCATCCAACGCCTTCACAACCACCTTCCTTTGCGCTGCCACCGCCGGATTTGTATGGGCCTCTGTGGAGTGGCTCACCCGCGGCAAGCCAAGCGTTCTTGGATTTTGCTCCGGCATCGTGGCCGGTCTCGTGGTCATCACACCGGCAGCCGGGTTCGTCACGCCGACAAGTGCCATGATTATGGCTGTGGCAGCAGGTGTCATTCCATTCTTCGCCGTTGTTTATCTCAAGAAAGCGATTGGATACGACGACGCGCTGGACACCTTCGGCGTCCATGGAATCGGCGGCACATTGGGTGCTATTCTCACCGGCGTCTTTGCGGATCCTGCAGCGAACTCGGTTGTCGAAGGTCTTAAAGAGGGGCTTCTCATGAACCAGCTCAAAGCCTGCGCTCTCACAATCGTTCTCTCCGTTGTCGCTACGGCAATCATCGCCTACATTGTTAAGTTCACTATCGGGCTCCGCTCCTCTCAGGAATCCGAGTCGGCAGGTCTTGATACGACCGATCACGGCGAGGAAGGTTATATCTTTCGCTAAATCAACGGAACCCCAATAGGAGGACATAAATAACATGAAAAAAATCGAAGCAATCATCAAGCCCTTCAAACTCGAAGAAGTGAAGGAGGCTCTCGCAGACCTCGGCATCGAGGGAATGACAGTCAGCGAAGTCAAAGGGTTCGGGCGCCAAAAAGGCCACACCGAAATCTACCGCGGCAGCGAATACACGGTGGACTTCCTGCCAAAAATCAAGATCGAGGTTGTCGTGAGCGACTCCGTCTTGGACGGTGCGCTTGCCGCCATTGTGAAGTCGGCCAAGACAGGAAAAATCGGCGACGGAAAAGTCTTCGTATCCCCGGTGGATGAGGCGATCCGCATCCGAACCGACGAGACCGGAGAAAAAGCCATCTAAGAGGTTAGACTGGCGTAGTGTTGAGCGGCGGGGGATTGTGAGTCCCCCGCCGCTTTTGCTTTTATCTCGGGGCGGAGAAAGTCCCCGGTGGTCCCTAGCCCGTTCCCATCGAACACGGCTGGACTCTCGAAGCGTCTTACTTTTTTCGGGTGAGCATGATCTGGTTGCCCTCGGGATCCGCGCAGAGCGCAAGATGGGGCGCCTCGCCATTGCTATCCGGCATTGGCTCGTGACGGAGAGTTCCCCCCGCGGCAACGATCTCCGCCGCTCCGGCAACAACGTCGGGAACTTGAAAGCTCAGTCCTGTCCAAGTTGTCTCGTCCTCGCCTCCACTGTGAATCCCCAAGAGGGCTCCACAGATATCGAGTTCCGCGATGTGCTCGTTCCGCCGCGTCACGGATCCACCGAAAACATCGCGGTAAAACGCTACGGCTCGCGGGGTATCCTTCGCCCAGATGATATATTTCACGCGCTCAACGGTCATTTTTTTATTTCCTCCCAGTTGTAATCGATCGTCCGAAGACGTTTTTGTTTGGAGCCAAGCCGAGGCACGCAGGCAATGAGCGCCTGGGTGTAGGGATGGCGGGGGTTTTCAAGGATGTTTTGGGTCTCGCCGGTCTCGACGATTTCCCCGCGATACATCACGGCCACACGCTCGCAGAGCCCGCGGATGATCCCGAAATTGTGAGTGATGAGGATGAGCGCCATGCCGAATTCGGCGCGCAGGCGGCGCAGTTCGGCGAGGATTTGGGCCTGAATCGTCACATCCAGCGCCGTGGTGGGCTCATCGGCAACGAGGAGCTTGGGGCGGCAACTCAGCGCCATCGCGATCATCGCGCGTTGTTGCATGCCTCCGCTAAGCTGGTGCGGATAGTCGCGCATGCGTTTTTCCGGATCCACGATGCCGACCGTGCCAAGCCACTTGGCGACCTCCGCATCCACGTCCCGCACATCGGGTCGGTGCAGCCGGATGCCCTCCGCGATCTGACTACGGATCGTGTAGACCGGGTTGAGCGAGGTCGCGGGCTCCTGAAAAACATAAGCGATGCCGCCCCCGCGAATCGAGCGGACCTCGCGGGGCGAGAGGTCTGCCATATCGCGGCCCTCGAAACGGATCGAGCCGCCTGCATACTCGGCTGGGGGCACAGGCAGAAGACGGGCGAGCGAGAGGGCGGTGACGCTTTTTCCGCTGCCGCTCTCGCCCACGATCGCCAGCGAGCCGCCGTGCTCGAGCGAGAAGGAGACGCGCTTCACCGCTTCGACGAGGCCGTTTTCCGTGCGGAAGGTGATGGAGAGGTTCTCGACCTCAAGCAACGGGGAGTTCATTTGGGACGGGTTTCAGCGGCGCGGCGCAGCGAGTCGCCCGCGATGTAGAAGGCCAGCGAGGCAATGAAAATCGCGAGGCCCGGGAAAACAATCAGCCACCACGCGTCGAGAATATAGGTCTTCCCGTCGGCGATGATGTTTCCCCATGTGGCCTGCGGTGGAGGCACCCCGAAGCTCAAAAAGCTCAACCCGGACTCGACAAGAATCGCATCCGGGATGGCAATGATCGCCGTCACAAAGATCGGCGCGGCCGCATTCGGCAGGATGTGGCGGAAAATGATTTTTTTTCCGCTCTGCCCCATGGCGCGGGCCGCGCGCACGTATTCGCTCTCGCGCAGCGTGAGAAACTCGGCGCGCACCAACCGTGCCGTGCCGGTCCAACCCACAAGCCCGATTACTGCAATGATGATCCAGATATTCGGTCCCAGAATCGCAATCGCGCTCAGGATCAGAAAGAACGAAGGGAAACACAGAAGGGCATCGACGATGCGCATCAGGATGTTGTCCGTCCAGCCTCCGAGGTAGCCGCTGACCGCGCCGACAATGATGCCGATCCCGAGCGAAACTGCCATGGCCACGAAGCCCACGGTGAGAGAAATTGTCGAGCCGGCCACCATGCGGGAGAGCACATCGCGCCCCAGGTTGTCGGTTCCAAGCCAGTTCACCGGATTCGGCGGCTGGAGTTTCGCCTCCAGGTTTGTGGCGTTCGGATGCATTGGCATCGGAAGGCCAAGCAGCGTGAGAAGGCCCGCCCCGATCGCAACGGAAAAAAAGAAAATGATCACAGCGAGCGCGGCCATCGCCAGCCGGTCTCGAAGGAACTTGCCGACGACCCGTCTCAGCGGACTGTCCGGCACAGGGGCTGACTTAACAATCCCGTCGGCAGTGGCGTTGGCGTTGGTCACTCGAAACTAACCGATGCGGTGGGAGGATAACTCACCAAGGGGGAAATCATTTCGCCTTGGCGTAAAGTTCGGCCACGTAGGGCCAGTTCACCACACTCCACCAAGCTCCCACGTAGTCGCCGCGGCGATTCTGGTATTTGAGGTAGTAGGCGTGCTCCCACACGTCCAGCCCGAGGATCGCCTTCTTGCCCTCGAGCACGGGAGGGTTTTGGTTCGGAGTAGAGAGGATCGAAAGCTTGCCGTCGGCAACCACCAGCCACGCCCAACCGCTGCCGAAGCGCTTCATCGCCGCATCGGAGAATTGTTTTTTGAATTCTTCGAAGGATCCAAACGTGGTCTTGATGGCCTCGGCCAAAGCGCCCGTGGGCTCACCACCTCCATCGGGGGACATCATGAGCCAGAACGCGCTGTGGTTCACATGGCCGCCCACATTGTTGAGCAACCCGATGCGAATATCCTCGGGGGCCGCATCGAGATTTTTAAGAAGCTCAAGAGGGCTGAGCTTGGAGAGTTCCGGATGACCCGCGAGCAGCTTGTTGGCGTTTGTGATGTAGGCTTGGTGGTGCTTGTTGTGGTGGATGCGCATCGTCTCGGCATCGATGTGTGGCTGCAGGGCCTCGTAGGCATATGGCAGGGGCGGAAGCGTGTAGGGGCCTGTCGGCGCTTCCGTCGTTTGGGCGCCAAGGCTGACCGCTCCACACAAGGCAATGGACGCGGCAAGAAAACCTCGCCGGAAAATGGAAGTTTGAAACGTATTCATACAGCCGCGAAGTTACCGCATGAGGCCCGCGAGGCAACCCGCAAAACCCATCACGGAATTCCAAAGGCGCATCTATGAAGTCTTGGCCCGAGTGCCGCGGGGATGCGTGACGACCTACGGAGCGCTGGCCGCCGCAACCTCGTGCGCGTCCGCCCAAGCTGTGGGGCAGGCCTTGCGCAGGAACCCCCTCGCCCCGGAGATTCCGTGTCACCGCGTTGTTTGTGCGAACGGATCGCCGGGCGGCTTCTTCGGAAGCGCCACACCCTCCGCGATAGGGGAAAAACGTCGGCTCCTTGAAAAGGAGGGCGTCGCCTTCGACGGGACGGGGCGGGTCTTGGAGGCGTTTATTCTTCGAGAGCCATGAGCATGCTGGTTGCCTCCTCGGGGCCCGCTCGCACCACTCCGCGCCGCCGCTGCGAAATCAATGAACGCAGCCTCTCCAACGGCACACTCAAAAAACGTGCATCTCCCTCCGGCATGCCCTCGACAAGATCCAGAAGGACGTCCGCGTCACTCTCGATCTCCCGCAGAATGCGGCTTTTGGTGAGAGGAATCGTGTCGCAACATGTGCGCGGCAGGATGTAGTCGATATCCTCCGTCAGAAGGAAAACCTGCTCGGCACTCAGAAGCACGGGCAGAACCCTCCCAAGGCGCGGCAGCCACGTTTTAATCGATCGGATCGCATGGCAGGAAGACTAACCCCCCCGCGTGGGCCTGTTCAAGGATTTGGAAATATCTTGCCCGAACCCTCCGATCGCCGCGAAATTCAGCGCGAATGATTTCCAACCCCTTTCTGCAAACCGCCCACGACGCCGCATTGGCCGCCGGCGGCTTCCTCCGGGCGAATTTTGGCCGCCCGCTCCATGTGGACGAAAACCTCGCCCACGACATCAAGCTCGAACTCGACCGCCGCACCCAGGCACTCATCGAATCCCTCATCCTCGACCGCTATCCCGACCATGCGATCTACGGCGAGGAGGGCATGCGCGGCGACCAGGCAAGCGAATACCAATGGATCATCGACCCTATCGACGGAACGGTGAATTTTTTCTACTCCATCCCCCATTTCGCCGTGAGTATCGCCCTCCGCCGCGCGGGAAAAATCATCATCGGTGTCATTTACGATCCGATGCGTGAGGAGCTGTGGTCCGTCTCCGAGGGCCAGCCAGCCTTGCTCAACGGCCAACCCATCGCCGTCAGTAGCCGCACTTCCCTCTCCGAGGCCTCGATCTCCATAGGCGTTTCCAAAAACCTGAATTCCATCAATCGAGGCATGCCGCTTTTTGAAAAGATGGTTCGCAATGCCAAGAAGTGCCGCATGATGGGGAGCGCCTCTCTCGATATCGCCTACGTCGCCTGCGGGCGCCTCGATGCCTATATCGAAAATATGATCAGCCTCTGGGATGTCGCTGCGGGGATCCTTCTGGTCGAAACCGCCGGCGGCGAAGTCGTGATGAGCCCCCACGAATCCCAAGCGGAAAAATACGCGATCGTCGCATCCAGCGGAAAGATCGACCTCGGCCTCGAATGATCTCGACCGGCATCGGCTACGACGTCCACCGGCTCGTGGCGGGGCGCGCCCTCGTCCTCGGCGGAGTGGAGATTCCCCATATCCTTGGCCTCGACGGCCACTCCGATGCCGATGTGCTCTGCCACGCCATTGCCGACGCCATCCTCGGTGCCGCCGGCGAACCCGACATCGGCCATCTTTTTCCCAACACCGACCCAAGCATCCAAGGCATCAGCAGCCTCGAGATTCTCCGCCGCGTGCGCGCTGTCCTCGACGAAAAATCCATCGCCCTGCACACGGTCGATGCCACCCTCATCGCCGAGGAACCCAAAATCTCTCCGCATGTCGCCCTCATGAAGCAACGCATCGGGATTGCCCTCGACCTTCCCCCCGCACGCATCGGCATCAAGGCCACCACGAACGAGACCATGGGATTCACCGGCCGGGGCGAAGGAATGGCCGCCCTCGCCACCGCCTGCGTGGACCGGCCGATCCAATGATTTTTTGAACCCGGCTTCCGAGTTGGAAGCTGATTCCGGGCCGGGCAGAGTTCCCTCGAGGCCTGTCCAGCCGCCGCCACCTGAGAGAGCCAAATGCTAACGGATTGAATCGTGCGCGATTCCCTGCAGAATGCGCGGCGTCATGTCCGAACTCAACAAAGCCTACGAACCCCAAGCCGTCGAAGAAAAGTGGTATTCCTGGTGGCTTGAGCAAGGCCTCTTCACCGCCGATCCCGCCTCACCGAAGCCCGCCTACTCGATTGTCATACCGCCCCCGAACGTCACTGGAGTTCTCACGCTCGGGCATGTTTTAAACAATACCCTCCAAGACATCCTGGCCCGCCGCGCCCGCCAGACCGGCCATGAAGTGCTCTGGCTGCCCGGCACCGACCACGCCGGCATCGCCACGCAGACAGTCGTCGAGCGAAAGCTCCGCAAGGACGAGAAACTGACCCGCCACGACTTGGGTCGTGAGGAATTTCTCAAGCGCGTCTGGGAGTGGAAGGACAAGCACGGCGGCATTATCATCAACCAGCTGAAAAAGCTCGGCTGCTCCTGCGATTGGGGCCGCGAGCGTTTCACGATGGACGAGGCCTACGCGCGGAAGGTGCAGGAGGTCTTCGTCGATCTCCACGCCAAGGGGCTCATCTACCGCGGCAAGCGGATGGTGAACTGGTGCCCTGTTTCGCTCACCGCCCTGAGCGACGAGGAGGTCATCCCGAAAACCCAAAAGAGCTTCCTCTACCACTACCGCGTCGAGGTCGTTGAAAAACCCGGCACGTTCCTGGAGATCGCCACCACCCGTCCGGAAACAATCATGGCCGACACCGCCGTGGCCGTGAACCCCAAGGATTCCCGCTACTCCGCGCTCATCGGCCTCCACGTGCGCCGCCCGCTCCCGGCCAGTGTTGAAGCGCTTCTGCCGATCATCGGTGACGAAGCCGTCGATTTCGAATTCGGCACCGGCGTTCTCAAGGTGACTCCCGCGCATGACAGGACCGACTACGAGATCGGGCTTCGCCACCACCTCCCGGTGATCGATATTTTCCATCCCGACGCCACGCTCAACGAGCTTGCCGGCGAGGAATTCGCCGGCCTTGACCGCTTTGAAGCCCGCATCGAGGCCGTCGCGAAGCTCAAGGAACTTGGCATCCTCGTCAAAGAGGAGCCCCATGAAAACAATGTCGGCTTCAGCGAACGCGCCGATGTGCCCATCGAACCTCGCCTCTCCGAGCAATGGTTCCTGAAATACCCGAAAACCACCGAGGCCCGCGACGCCGTCCGCAACCACCTCATCCGCTTCTTCCCCGACCGTTGGGAAAAGGTCTACGACCACTGGCTCGAAAATATCCAGGATTGGTGCATCTCGCGCCAACTCTGGTGGGGCCACCGCATCCCCGTCTGGTATCCCGCGGAAAACGGGGAAGGCGAAACGGGAAACGCGAAATGCCAGATCGAATCTCCGGGCGAGGGCTGGGTGCAGGATGCCGACGTGCTCGACACCTGGTTCTCCTCGTGGCTCTGGGCCCATGAGACGATGGACGCCCCCACGCTCAAAAAATTCTTCCCCACCAGCGTTCTCGTCACCGGTCCCGACATCATTTTCTTCTGGGTCGCCCGCATGATCATGGCGAGCCTTGAATACACGGGCCAGGTTCCGTTTCGGGATGTGTATTTCACGGGAATCATCCGCGACAAGCAGGGGCGCAAAATGTCCAAGAGCTTGGGGAATTCGCCCGACCCCCTCGATCTGATTGCCAAATTCGGTGCCGACGGCATCCGTTTCGGCCTCCTCCGCATCGCCCCCCAGGGGCAGGACATCAAGTTCGACGAGCAGCAGGTCGTGGAAGGACGCAACTTCTGCAACAAGCTTTGGAACGCCTGCCGGTTTCGGCAAATGCAGGGCGCGCTCGATGCGAATGCCGACCCCTCGAAACACGAGCTCTCCCTCTTCGCCCGCGACCTCCTCGCCCGCCTCGACGCCACCATCCGCCGCGTCAACGAGGGCTACGAAACCTACCGCTTCAGCGACATCGCCCAAGCGCTCTACGACTTCGTCTGGGGCGATTTCTGCGACCGCTTCATCGAGGTCGCGAAATCCGATTTTTCCGGAGACACGCCACGGCGGGACGGCACACTCGCGACGCTCGATTACACGATCAAGCGCATCCTCCAACTCCTCCACCCCTATGCGCCGTTCCTCACCGAGGAACTCTGGCACGGTCTCGGTCTTGGCACGGAAAGCCTCATGCACAGCGGATGGCCCGAGCCTGCGGGCTTCGCCGCCGATTCGCGAGCCGAAGCCGTTTTCGCCGCCGTCTCGCAAGCCCGCAACATTCGGGCAACCTATGGCATCCCCGGCAACAAGCGCCTTCCATGGCAACTTGCTCCCGCCGCCGATTGGGTTGCAAACGAGCACTCCAGCCTCGCAATCCTGCTGCACTCGGAATCCCTCACCCTTTGCGACTCCGCGCCGAAGGGCCATGCCGCCTGCCCGACCGATATCGGCACGATCTATCTCCCGCTCGAGGGCATCATCGATCCCGCCACCGAGATCAAACGCCTCGGTGCCGACATCACAAAAGTCGAGGCCGAAATTGAAAAAGTCGCCCGCAAACTGGCCAGCGAAACCTTCGTCCAAAACGCGCGCCCGGAGATCGTCGCCGAGCACCGCCAGCGCCAGCACGACTGGATCGCCCGCCTCACCGAACTCGAACGCGCCCGCGCGGGTTTGCAATAACCGCCCGACGCATACCGGCATGCGCTTCGCCGGAAAGACCTCGAAAAAAAAGGGCTGAGCCGCGTCGCGCCCACCCGCAGAGGGCACGCCCGGATGGGATCGAACCATCGACAGCCGGTTTAGAAGACCGGTGCTCTATCCACTGAGCTACGGGCGCGTTGAGAAGTCACCGTATTGCGTCCGGCTCGGCTTATCAAGCGCGTGGGCGAATCCGCCACGGGCCCCTTGCGAGATGGGGCTTCGACCCCATGGCGTGTTGCTGTCGCGTTGGCGGAGATTGATCGTGTGAAGACTCTGCGTGTAACGAAATCCGAGGACTTCCGGGTGCCGGACGACTGCGGGATTGTTGATCATCCCACAGCGGATGGGGGGTGCGTATCGGTCGCCGGTTCCTTGTGGATGCCGGTTATCAGTTGGCGTGCGATTCATCCCGGCATGCGAGCGATCGGAAAAAATACGGCCGCTTTCGATGGCGAGGCGTCCGAGAGAATCTTTGAGCCGCTGAAGCCGACGCCCGACTTGAAGGCGGCCGGGAGCGCGCGGAAATCCCGCCGCCGATGATCTTCCGCGAGCCTTTGAAAAGTATTTTTCCGCAGGCAAAAAAAAATCTTGTGTCCCACAAGAAACCCCATAGATTGATTACTGTTCTGGGGGGAACAGCAGGCCGCATCAACATTCGTTGAGGCGGCCTGCAACTTTTATAGGGTCTGTGGTTTGACGATTCTCAAAGGATGCCGAGCTTGGGATTTGACCTTGTCGGGGCCGGAACAAAACTAGACAGAGACGGTTCAAAACTAGACAGCGGAGACGGAGCAAAACGGGATTTCTGAGGGATCGCGCTCGAAGTGACTGGAGGCTTTTGCCTTTCGCCGTCTCCTGGTCCCTATCAACTCCGCGCTGTGGTCGCTGTGCCGCCGTGAGCCACTTTCTGATTTTTCTCACAGCGACACAGCGAACACAGCGGCTGTAGGCTTTTGCTTTCGCCATCTCCCGCACCCTCTCCATTCTTCGCCGTGGACGCTGTGCCGCCGTGAGCCACCTTCTGAAAATTTCTCACAGCGACACAGCGAACACAGCGGCTGGGGACTTTTGCTTTCGCCATCTCGCGCCCCCTCTCCATTCTGCGCTGTGGCCGCCGTGCCGCCGTGAGCCACTTTCTGAAAAGTTCTCACAGCGACACAGCGAACACAGCGGCTGGGGACTTTTGCTTTCGCCATCTCGTGCGCCCTCTCTCCATTCTGCGCTGTGGCCGCCGTGCCGCCGTGAGCCACCTTCTGATTTTTCTCACAGCGACACAGCGAACACAGCGGTTGGAGGCTTTTGCTTTCGCCATCTCGTCCGCCCTCTCTCCATTCTGCGCTGTGGCCGCCGTGCCGCCGTGAGCCACTTTCTGATTTTTCTCACAGCGACACAACGAACACAGCGGCTGGGGACTTTTGCTTTCGCCGCCCCGCGCCCCCTCTCCATTCCGCGCTGTGGCCGCCGTGCCGCCGTGAGCCACCTTCTGATTTTTCTCACAGCGACACAGCGAACACAGCGGCTGGGGACTTTTGCTTTCGCCGCCCCGCGCCCCCTCT